>Ga0325401_1000204_pt1 | contig 38526 bp, 20 predicted proteins | sample PopdelMetagenome_FD_205666 | JGI IMG/M metagenome (GOLD analysis project Ga0325401, IMG submission 205666) | Populus deltoides microbial communities from Bellville, Georgia, United States - Xylem-PdKOR-R2 | ecosystem: Host-associated > Plants > Phyllosphere > Stem > Wood/Secondary xylem | place...
TTGTAATTGCAATTCTTAACCAGCTTAATATTTAAAAAATAAAATTGAAAAAGATAATTTTAAGGAAAAACATAACAAAAACATAAAAAAAACCATGTGGGAAAAAACACTGTAGCAATCAACAGTAATTTTTGAGGAAAGTTACAGTGCTTTCCTCATATATTGTAACTATAATTTTTAACCAGCTCAATATTAAAAAAGAAGAAGATAATTTCAGAGAAAATCATAAAAAAAACCATGCGAAGAAACATTGTAGCAATCAACAATGTTTTAAAGAAAAAAAATTACAAAACTAAATTCTCAATCAGCTCCATATTAAAAAAAAATCAAAAAATATAATTTTAAAAAATAAAGAAATAAAATAGAAAAACTATGTGGAAAATATCGTAGAAATCCACAGTATTTTAAAGAAAAAAATTACAAAGCAAAAAATTTAACCAGGTCAATATTTAAAAAGTAAAATAAACAAAAATAATTTTGGAAAAAACAAATGAATAAAAAAGAAAAAATAAGAAAACTAAAAAAAAAATTGAAAAAAAATAATTTTGACAAAAAACAAAAAAAAAAGGAAAAGTTAGAAAAAAAAGGAGGAGGAAAGCACTGTGGATTACTGTTGTAATCCACAGTGCTTTCTGTGTGGGGGAACAGTGATTCCCCCACACCATTTAGATAGTGTTGTAATTTGAAGAAGTTGGCAAAGTTGTCATTTTGTGGCTTTAACAACATGATATACCATCTAAGTTTTGGTTTTTAAGATTTTTATCGTGGCTTTAACCACAAAGCTGTTCTAGCCATGGATTATAATGAACCAAAAACTGTAGGTTAAGGATGAACTTCACAAAGACAATTAATCTTCGATAAGTTCTTGAATTTTTTTTTTTTATGATGAAGCAAAAGAAAAAATAAACTATCACACATAGGTTTTATTTTTAAATAATCAATACATCTCTTATATTAAAACCTAAACATAAGATAAATAATCTATATTCATACTAGGTAAAACATCTTAAACAAGACTGAAAAAATAATAAAAGAGTTTCGAATAAAATAGAAAAACAATCCTAAATCAACTAGGAAACTAATGTAATTTCCGTATGATAGTTTATGGTCTTTATCGTAAGGCTTTTTTTATATCTAATTGTTATGAAATTTTAATTCTATAGAAAAAAAAGGCTTTTAGAATCATCCGATAAAATATCATCTAAATCCAATGACCAGATCGAAAGATATGTCTAACATAAAACTATATATTACAAAAGTAAGCGCAATATGCATGTAAGTAGAAAAATAAATTGAATTTGAAGTCTTGTAAGAAATAGGGCTCAACTATCTCTGAATTAACCAATTGAATGCCTTTTCAACCTTCTTAGCTTTTGACCTTGTCATGTAATGAATTATGCAGTGTTGCTTGATGACTCTCATCAAAGGGGATCCAATTTTTTTTAAAAAAAATAACAAGGACTGAAAAAGTCAGGAAGGGCAGCTAGGCTGGCGTGTGTGAAGAGACCGCCACACTTTTGTGATATATGTGACCTGTTCCAATGTCATTGTGTTGCCTTTCATGGTGGTGTATAACTGTCTCATCGAGCTCTATCTAGTGGTGGGATGTATGTCCATGATATATCAACATTGAGTTTTTGGTGGCCTTTTCTTTCTTCTCCTTTATTTTCTCTCTCATCTCCTCAAATTTCAAGCCAAGTATGCCAAAATTTAAAGGCATTTATCATTTTTTTTCAAATTTGGTCCTCAATATTTTGATTTCTATTTGTTTTGAATACTTTTTAAATTGATTTTTTCCCTCAGTATTTGGTATCATTTGATTTTTATATGAAATTTAGTTTTCATTCTTTTAATTGCCTTTTGTTTTGTTTTGAATCCTTTTCTTAATTGATTTTTTTCTTTTAATTTTACCCCTCAATGTTTGGTTCCATTTTATTTTTATGTTAAATTTGATTCTCATTCTTTTTATTGCTATCTGTTTGTTTTAGATTCTTTTTTATTGATATTTTTCTAATTTCATCCCTGAATATTTTGTTGATTGGAAATTTGACATCATGATTTTTTCGGGTTTGCCTTCTATGTAGTGGCGGAATTAAGCGGCTGGGGGGGGGCAGGCAGGGCCTTGCCCTTGCAAAACAATTTTTTTTATATAGTATTTAAATGCATGGCTAGTGTAATTTTTCAAAGAGATGGGCCCTCCTAATAATAAATTATTATTTCCTTAGCTATTAAAACTCTTCACTTTACAAATTTCAATTTTATGCACTTGTTGCTTACGTGGAAATGGAAAAGAAAAGGCTTTGTAGCCCTCTGCAACCCTAACCTAAAAGTATAATAATATAAAGCAACGCAGCAAGGCTAAAACAAAGCTACCAGGGAATTAACAAAGCTATAAGGTAAAACTCTCCACTTTACAAAATTTGATGAGGTTTATTTTATATAATTTTGCTATATTTACTTTTTTTTCTAGATCCACTAGTTTTACTATTTTTTTTAATTGTTGTTACAGTGACTGTTTTTTTTAATTAATTAGATATATTTTATGAGTTGGTTTCGATTACGTTTGGATTTTTTTATGTTTTGTTTTTAGTAGAGCCATCAAAATTATCAATTTTTTCTCATGTATACCTTACTATCACCAGGTCCAAATACAATTATACACAATCTTTCTAGCCAAATTGAGTTCTTTGAAGAACACATACCTAACTTTAATTCAGTGTAAGTTTTCTTATTTAGAAACCAATAATCCTTTTTTTTTTATGTTAGATTTGATTTTATATATTATTTTTTTTAATATGTTAATTTTTCTTTTATATGTTAGTGTGGTTTCCATGTAAAAATTTATTTTTGGTTCTAATTATTGCTTCAACACATCGGTTTATCAAATATAAATAATGCATCACTTTAGTTAATGTTTCTTATATATTTTGTATGTTTATATTTGATAGGTACAAAGACCAACAAAATCAAAATGATAAATATATTATGAAGATGAAATTAACTTCATAATTTTAACTCTGTTTGGTATTGCTTTAAACCTCTTACTTTATACAAAAATCATCATATGTTTGTAGTAAGTTCTTTGAATAAAACTAAATCATGCAGTTTTTTTTTTACAATTTATGTACAATTATATCTTTTTACATTAATTTCGGCCCCCCTGTTAAATAATCTTAGCTCCGCCCTTGCTTTTATGGGGGTAATCCAAACCTCATAAGCCAAGTTACACATTTAGAAAGTTAGCTTAGGTTGATTTTGATATTTTTAGGTCATTTTTTAAATTTGATTTTTTTTAAATTTTATCATTTAATATTAGATTTGTTAGGGATTGTGATTCGTGATTTTTTTTATTTTTTCTAAAGGATTATCTCCATCTCATATCTCAAGTAGCGGACTTGACGGACTAACTCGAGTTGACTCATGTTTTTTTGTAATTGCTTTTTTTTAAATAAATTTTTTAAGATTTGTTGAGTTGGTTTAATAAATGAGTTTCAATTTTTTATTCAATTTGATTTCTAAAAAGTTATCCTAATTTCATGACCAGATCATGCATTTGACATGTTAGTTTGAGTTGACACGGGTCAGTTTGTTTTGTCCTTTTTTTTTTTTCAATATCATGCATTTAACATTTGATTGGTTAGGAATTGAGCTTAAAAATTATTTTTTTTATTTTTCTTTATATATATAGGCTTATCCCCTTCTGATTTAAGTTATCAAATAGAATCAGCCATTTTAAAAATATTGAAAGGATATATTTTCATGAACAGAGTTGTGCTTACTAAAGTGTATTAGCAACTTGAGCAAAGGTCCAAATCCCTCGCTTAACAAAAAAGCTACAAGAATGAGTAAAATAAATTTGTCGATTATATTTTATGAAATGAAGACTTTCTCCCCTTAACAAAAACCCCAAATACAAAATGAAAATTGCTCCCATTTGTGAGACATATATAAAAAATAAAAGAAAAATATTTTTAAATATTTTTAAATGACTGAATGTCGGACCACCAATTAGTGTATAACTGTATATGACTGGATAACGCAAAGTTAAAGTATTATCTCTTGGAAGCGTGGACGATCCAGATTTAATCAATACAAGCCCCTTATGTAGTGTGGTATATACGGATTCTCTGTCTGTCTTTTCCTCTTTTTCAATTTTTTTGGTTAAAGAAAATGCTCGCACAGTATTATATTATAAACAATTTCCAAAAAAGAAAAAGAAAAAAAATAGGAAAAGAAATCCAAAAATGGGAAGTGGAAGCCGAAATTTACTCTGTAAATCATCATCATCCGCGCTACTCTTCCTCGCACCGTCTTTCACTTCAGCTCAACTCCGTTTCAATTCCTTCACTCCCTCCAAACTCCGCCGTATGGCCACCCAACCTTCCTCCTCTCCCTCTTCCCTCACCACAAACGACACCGCTTCTCCTTCTCCTTCGCCCTCTCCTGCCTCCACGATTGATTTTCTCTCTCTTTGTCACCGCCTCAAGGTGAGAACTGAGAATCAAAATAAATCGATAAATGTTTATTAACTGGCTCAAAGAGTTGTTGTTCTGTTTGCATATGCTATAATTTTTTGTTTTGATTTTTTGAAATAAATAGACTACGAAGAGAGCAGGATGGGTATTGAGGGGCATAAAAGGACCAGAGTCAATATCAGATCATATGTACAGAATGGGATTAATGGCTCTGATTGCTCCTGATATTCCCGGCATTGATCGTGACAAGTTAGTTTTATTTTTTTTTGGTTACTGCTTGCATTTGATAGTTTTTGGTAATTATTATTATTTTTTGTTTTTTCAGATGTATAAAAATGGCGATAGTTCATGATATCGCTGAGGCAATTGTTGGAGACATAACGCCCTCGGATGGGGTTCCGAAGGCTGAAAAAAGCAGAAAAGAGAGGGAGGCATTGGAGCATATGTGCAAATTGCTTGGCGCTGAGTCAAGAGGTTGTAGTTTGTTTTATTGCTATGTTTTCTTTTTGTTTGTGTGATTGTTTAATGGCGAAGCAATTGATTTTGTGAATTTGTAGCGAAGGAAATGAGTGAGTTGTGGAATGAGTACGAGGAGAATTCGACACCAGAAGCTAAAATTGTTAAGGATTTTGATAAGGTATTAGCGTTTATTAATGTCTTTATTGTGGGCGTGTTTCGAGATTTTGTTAATGTGGAAATTGTGTTGGATATTGTAAAATTCTGTACAAGAAACAATCTGCTAGGAAGGAATATCAAATAAGGAATCTATGATGTAGCTTGAGAATCATGATTTTGATTCATTGCACGGAAAATGCCAGTGTCAAATTAGAATGTCATATGTGCTGTGTTAATGGATGAGTTGTGTTTGATCACTGGTACTTTTAAGGAATTCGACAACAGATGGTCTGATTCTGCTCTTTTCCTTTTGTTTCTACCTAGGTGGAGATGATCCTTCAAGCTTTAGAATATGAAAATGGTGAGGCTTCTTGTTTCCCTTTCCTTCATGTATTCATAAGTGCAGAGTTGTATCAAGCACCTGCTTATTGTTTATAAGGATCTGGAAATTGTTTTAGATAAAGCCTGTGTCTTGTTCTTACAGTTATATGGCCTTCTTTTGCGTAGCAGTCTGTATTATAGGGTCAAATATTCTTCTGTATTTAAAATACGAGTAGCCGCATGTTGTTGTCTTATATCGTGCATACATCTCATAACCATTTGCCTAATTGTATGGATATTATTTGACATTGTAGCCCTTTCTTTGTAGTATTTCACTATATTATTATTTTCATTGGGTTAAAACCCAAAAAAATAAAATGGAAACTGAAGTCATTTCTGGTTTTCTGCAGAGCAAGGGAAAGACTTGGAAGAATTTTTCCAGTCAACTGCTGGTATGTAAATTTCTGAGCTCATCTTCTGGCTGTTTTATATTTTCTATATGATTTTAATGGAGGATTCAATTTTTCTGAGAAGAGCTAAATCTAATTCCAAGCTAACCTGGGCAATGTTGACTAGCAAATACAACCTACGTGCATATGATAGTACCATTTCTAATTTTTTTTTGTTCTTTGTTAAATTTCTTCATGGACAAAAGAAAATGAAAGAGTATTCATTTTTTTGGTGAAGTAGAAGTAAGCATTGATGCTGTAAGAATCTAGTAAAACAATTGTTTTTCTGAAGGGAACCTCTAATATTATCTGTAAGGTCTGAGGCAACAGTTACCTTAAGATAAAAAAACTTCTTGATATTTGGGTGTTGTTTAAAGAAGGCCTAGGTTTATATACTGGTCGGGGTTTGAAAAGTTGAAGGTTTGGGCAAGAACATACGAGTCAAGAAATTGGTTGCTGGATCAGTGGGTTAATAGCAAAGCAAAGGGCTTAATTAAAGTGGTAATGTGGAGGACCCAGCTGACTCGTAGAATATCATCTGAAGCAGTTTGCAGTAATAAACAGTTATCCATTAAAAAAATTTCATAACCTACGTTGCTGGAGGACTAAAGACTTTGAGGAAAATGCAGACTGGGCATTTATTCAATGATCAAATTTTCCAATGTGGCTATGTTTATTTTCTGGGAGTGTAGGTGATACTTTAATGTGCACAGTGTTCCCTTTCGTGGCGCCATGTTATCATACTTCAATGCATTTCAGTTTTGGCTTCATGTAATGCCTCAGGTCTTAGAAAAAGAAGAGAGAATCCTGTCTTAAAAATAAGAAGGGATTGAAATTGTAAAATTCTCAAAACTCCACTGCTTTTATTATTATAACTTGAATTCGAAGTCTTGCACACATGCGTTCATGTTGGGGAAAAAAACATAGTGGTGAGACTATATCATGTGTTGTTTGTTGCAGCCATCAGGGCCTTAGCAATTCTTTTCAAAAAATTTGCAGGGAAGTTCCAGACTGAAGTGGGGAAAGCATGGGCCTTAGAGATAGCATCAAGAAGAAGAAAGGAACGCTAGTTTCTAGCTTTGAGATTTTCAGATGTTTAGGTACTTGTTTTGTTTCCTGGACCTTGAATTGTCTAATTAGATCCCGGGGATTGATTAGATTTGGAAAACCATCACCATAGTTTTCCCTCGTCTTATTGCTTAAAACATCTTCAATCAAGATTCTACAACCTGAAAATTTGTTTCAGTTTGACCAATAATAATGCAGGTCCTACCTTTTCCTCCCATTTATCCCACCTTAACCTCCATGATTTGCGCTAGCAAGAAGCAGCGGAGGAGAGAAATCGTCCACCTCATGGTTAATGCCTACCCAGCATGGGAGAGGCAAGATTTCTGGTTACAGTGCTGGATGTGTTGGCACAAACATGCACTGACTTGTTCTTGTGATTGGATGAGGCATGAGCAAATGCAATTTGTTTTTTCTATCTGATTTCTTTAGGGTGCCAGCATGAATGAATTACTTCCTATATCGGGAAATTCACTTTCCAACGTTGTTCAAGTGGAGCACAGAAGCATTATTTTTGTTCAGTGTCAAAAAAGATGATCCAGTCTCCTTTAAACCAGGTGTCAAGTTTAACATGGAGGCAGCGAGGCTGCCATCGAAGGAAGCCACCCTTACCTCCTATAGTAGTAGAATGTTGCAACTAGCCATCAATTTCATATCTAGATTGTGATTTTTTTTCAAGCTGATCAACCATCAAATACACGTCCTACATGATTCCAGTCAAATAACTAGAAGATGTACACGCTCCATTATCACAAAGCTGGCGGAAAACTTTACTTTTTACAAACAAAGGCAGGCAAAAATAAACCAGGATTGATGCAGGCCCGACCTGAACTTGACCTTGCCTTGCCCATGAACAAGTCTATGCAGCACCCTCGACCAGCTTGTTCAACTTCTTTGTCCTAAGCCTCTCAGCGTGCACCTCATTACCTTGGTATTCATACCTGTAGATGATTAATTAAAGCGCAAAATGAGCCCAAATTGGTCAATCTTTTCGTCAACAGAAACCCTTCATTTTATTACAATTACCTTGGCGGTAATGATATTAAAGGGTTCAGGCTTTGTGCAAGCTTGACAGCTTCTTCCTCGGTAGTGACCGTCTGATTGAAGCAGAAGTATCGGCCACATGTGGACCGATCCTGGAAAGCTCGAATATGGACATCAGCCAGGAAGTTCACATCTACATAGGCCAGCACCCCATTTTCATACATTTGAGCTGCCCCTGTTACATGTTTGGTGGCTTGAGGATCATTTCAGAATCTTACAGTAAGATGCCACTTTTTGTTTGTTAATGAATATGTCGTGCCATACATGTTTACCTCTGAGGTATGACATGGTTGATAAAGGGTTCTGCTGAGAGACACCAGGACCCAGAACTAGGCCGGCATTAATGGAAACCATGTTAAGCATACGGTCCATGGCTAAAGCCCAAGCAGCCTGCTCAGAGAGTGTCTTTGCCAGGGCATGCCATAACTGTAAATTAAACAAGAGATGGCAAAAGATGTGGGTATCCAGATAAATAAATATAATAAATAAATCTGAGTGAATAATTATTTAATCCCAATGTTTTCAGCAATATAATAACTAGAAAAATACCTGATTACTGATAAGTTTAATAACTAGAAAAATACCTGATTACTGATAAGTTTCTTTTAATTAATATATCTCAAGAGGGTATTTTGGGAAGAAAAACATCTAAATTGGTGACAATTCAGCACTTCATTATTACTAAACACTCAAGGAAAGGGTTAAGGTATAAACAAAAATACAATAATAAGAATGTGATATTGAGTTCTTCAAACCAGAAGAACTAACTAATTAATTTGCCGAGAAAACACAAGGAAGAAACAATAATTTACTCAATAGTAAAGATCATTAGAGTTTGGTTATTAAGCTTTATGAGGTTGTTTTCAAAGCAATATAGAGTTAATCATAACTTAATCTCTTTAGTTTTATCAAAATTTATTAATTATTTTATGAATTATTAAGACTTAATTAAATAGTCTTCTTACCACTATTAACTACGCTTAATTTAGTATTATTTTATTTAATTAATTATTATGTGTTTTTCAAACTTGAAAATAAATTAAAATGAGTTTCGTAGGTATAGAGGACGCTTACTATGGGAAATTGTGAGTAGAAAGAGTTCATCATCATCACAAGTCTATTATTTCAAGGTGCTCGCCAGTGGAGAAAAAGAAAGATAAATAGAGGCATTAAGCGCCCAATCAAGATAGATAGTGAAATCTTTCAGAGATCCAAACCTTCAATTTCCTGCAAAATTCTTGATCACTCCAAGACCTCTCGTCTACATACTTCTCTGAACAAATGCTCTCTTTCCATATCGCTGCAGTTAGTGAAGAACTGAATATAATCTTTTCAATGGTATCGGTCTGTGCGCAAGCCTCCGCTACATTGATTGCTCCTCTAATTTCCGAATCAACCATTTTTTCCTGCCCAAATTAACCATGAAAACAATCACTACTAATCACAAAATGTAATTACTTTGAGAAGCAATGCATAAGCTAGCAAGTCTAGTAGACACTTAATCAACATACATCGTAGCCGTCTCTGCTGTCCAAGCAGCAGAACATAGCAGAACAACCCTTCAAAGCAATTAAAATGCTATGGTAATCCAAGACATCGACTTCAAATACCACCAATCTTTCCTCCTCTCTCCCCAAGCCCCTTATTTCCTTCTCTGTCTCAGTCTCTCCTGAACAAAAACCACCCAAAACAGAAAAACTGATTAACAAAATCATCAAAGACAGCAGGTAATTATTACGAAGGTAAGCACTTGCCGTTGTTCTTTTGTATGGCTGCATGAACCGTGTATCCTCTACTCAACAGCCCCTTGAGGATCCAAGAACCCACATAGGTTGAGGCATCAAGAACACAAACTGAGGGTAGCTCTTCAATATCCATTCTATCTTTCTCTCGATTTTCTTTCTGTTGATGTTTCTTTGCTGCTAGCTAGCTCCTTCTTTAATGAGTTTTTATATACACATGTCGCAATGTTTATGGGAGAATGCGAAGGTGAGAGAATAGAAGAAGAGTTGGTGAACTATTTTCCTACACGTTCCCATCTACTCACCATCTTTTCGCTTGAAAGACCTTCTATGTTTCGATTTCATCAAGGGTAAATTGCACGAAAACCCTCGAATTTTTCTGTAAAAATGCTATTAGACGTCACTAAATTATGAGTTTTGTACAAGTTAACTTTTTTTTATTAGTCAATAATGCTAAGGAAGGAAGGGTAGGTTTTCGAAGTCCCTGAAATTGAGCGTTCACGTGTCAAGAGTGTGTCTAGACGTGGGATGCTTGTTAAAATATACATTGTACATAGGTAGTTAAAGAAAAAATTATTCTATATTGAAAAAATAAAAGGATTTGTTATATCTTTAAATGTGAGGAAAATCAAATTAATAGATTTGAAGGTTGGAGAAAAGATTGGGAGGAAAAGTCATATGTAATATAATGTTTTTTTTAATTTAATAATTTGAGATAATTAATTAAATTTTTAGAATCAATTAATCTAATAATTATGCATGATATCTCTTATCAAATTGTTCAAATAGTTTGAATGAAAAGTTACATTTTAAACTTTATATACATATTAGTCTGAAAAAATATTCTTTTAAATTTTATATATATATTGGTCTGAAATGATATTATTTTATTTATAAATACAAGTTTGATGTTGACAGAAAAAAAACAAGAAATAATTTTTTTCTACAAATTTTCTATTTATATTTATCAGAAATAAAACAGAATTTTTTAATAAATTTATAAAAATTATTGTCTATAAATTTAAAGTTTTGCTATATTCTGAAGATATATTATTTTAACCATGCAACAAATATAATAAAGACAATTAATACCTTAAATATAGTAATTTTCATGCCTCAAAACCTATTTATTATACCACTAGAATAACATGATTTTCCCTTTGTTTTCTTGGGTGTAATAAATTAAAAAGCATCGTTTAATTAAGTAGGTAGAAAACGTGCATTTGTGTTTGGGAGGAATCTACTGATGTTGAGGTTGGACAAGTAAACACGCTCTGATGTGAAATAATATTTGGTAATCGTCGACCATGTGCTCTGCAGATAGCTAGCTAGGTGATAACAATATATAAAAGGCGACATGTGGGCATGAAACTTGTTAAGAAACCTTGAATCATTGGGTTTTGTTCACTTTGAGCACACAATTCATCCAATTTGATGGATGGAGCTGCATGATCAAACTAACTTCACCACTAGGAGAAACTTGATTGACTTCACCTTTTTCAAATGTTAGTATGATCTTGCTTGCCTCGCCTCATTACTTACGTGGGAGTAATTTGATTATGTTATTAAAGCTTAATTAGGGTTAGTTTGAAAAATCAACTCCTGAAGATAATATTGAAGGCGGGCATGCAAGGTTGCCACTCTTGGACAAGGTTTCCATGAAAAGAAGAAGGGTTTGCGTGCGGAAACAAGGTACGTGGAAAAAAGAACGCACCAGAAAGTAGTCGTTCCCTAGAGAAGGAGAAAGCTTTATGCTTTTGCAGTTTTGGTTACCCACGAACCAAAGGGTTTGAAGAGTCCTGTGTGGCCGTCATTTATTGCTTTGATATGGCTACAAGTTGGCGATCCACTCGTATTTCATTGACTTGTCTACTTGCGTATCTACTTGTTGACCTCATAATCCACAGCTTTGTTGATGTAGTTGAGACGTAGAGTACTGTATAGCAGGTATTATACATCATTATGCGAACTAACAATTAAACAGAAGATTTCATGACCCTCCACCCAACTGAAAAGGCGTTTCAGATACCCAAAGGAGAAAAAAAAAATTGAGGAAGGGAACAAAAGAGAGGCAAATCATCGAGAATGAAATTAATTAACCTCTTTTTGCATGAAATCATAAACAAATTCAGTGCAATAGATAAATTTGTATCAAATGTTGTTATAACCTGCTTCCAAGTAATCTAATTTCAAGGATAATGAGCTATATATATTTACCTGATAGCATCCAAAGGACATCGAATGATGATGCTCAAGCGACCAGGCCCGTTGTTGGAGAAGAAGGGGTTTGCATGAAGAATTTTAGGTTGACCGAAGAACCAAAATCCAGTCCTACTAGTAGCTTGAGAGTTTTTCAGCTTATCTGGGCTGGGTTAGCTGTATCAATTGGATTATAGATTGTTTTTAAAGTATATTTTTTATTTAACTTTGCAGATCACTCAAATTTCCGATATCTTAAAGGCTACAGTACATACATGCATGCAAATTTAGGAAATACAAACCTTTTTTCGTATCTACATCCACACCAGATTCCTCGTAAAGTCACATATTACGCATTTTTTTAAAAAAACACAACTAAAATGGAAGGTAAATGCTCTAGCCATAAGCACATTTTTCTATTGTCATCGTGTAAAGTTATAATGTAAAGATGCTTTTATTCTTCTAATTAAACAAATTCATAAGTCTTGGTGTTGGGATATTTTGATATTTTTACATAGTTTATTAGTCATTTAATGATTATACAGAGATATGCATATCTTTTTTTAAAAAATTTAAACAGTTAAATAACTTAATTAGTTTTAGTTTCAAAAATATTAAAACCACTTATAAAGGGTATTTTCTTTTTTAAAATACAGTGGAAAGTCCACTTTGCTCTTGCAATAAATGAAGCATGGGCCTTTTGGTTTTTTCAAACGGGTTTTGTTGTAATCTCATAAACATAGAAAGTAATTTGGTATTTTTATCTTGAAATTTTAATTTTTTAATCAATAAAGCTGCTAGTGTGTACTTATCACACTTCAGTGCGTGAAAGGTGCTTGTATCTTTTGGGAGGTCTGTGCGGTGTCTTCAGGTGGCCGGATATGCCCTTTTAATGTTGCGCGCGTGGTTGAAAGTGAGACGATTTGTCACCATTAGATCTTTTTTTTCCTTTTTTTATCTCTCTCATCTCCTAAAAAATACAATCTATCTTATTTTTAGTATTTTAATTTCAATCTTTTTTTTATTTTTTATTTTTTTACCCTTTGATAGATTTTTTTTCAATTAGTTTTTTTATTTCCAATTTAACATATTTTATTTTTCCAATTTGGTTCTTATTGTTTTGATTTATATTTTTTTCCTTTGTCTTTTTATAAAAATTTTATTTATTTTCAATTTAATTCTCAGTTCTAATTTGTTGTTTATAATATTTTTCAATTTGATCTTTTTTATTTTAATTTTTTACTTGGCTCTTTTTTCAAGGTTTTGGTAATTTTCATTTTTATTGTTCAATCTATATTTATTGTGTTTTTGTTTTTTTTTCTAAACAAAATGTTCAGGTGGGTTTGCTCGAATAAACTTAGACAACCCTATTTTTTTATTTTATAAAAATAATATCATTTTAAAAAAATTACAAAAGTCAACAAGTTCTACTAGGTTTTACATGGGTAGATTGGGTTGCGAGTCAACTTGGTGTTTTGACCGGATCAACCCATGTCAATTGTCCCTCTATTTTTTTTAAAACTTAGCTCGACCTAGGACTCGGATCACTTGGGTCATCCGTAAAACCATGAGTCGAATTTTAAAATACTGATTTATCAGGTGCAATCTCATTACCTAAGTCACATGTTTGGAAAGTTAATGAGTGTTGACATTTTGTTTTCACTGTTTTTATCATATATTATTTTTTTTTCATTTTGTCCTTTTTATTATTTATGATTTTTTTCCTTGGCTTTCTTATAGAATTTTTATTAATTTTTAATTTTATCATTCAATTCAAATTTATGTTATGTTATTTTTTACAATTTGGTTTTGATTCTTTTGGTTTTTTTTTTATCAATGTTATTATTCTTTTTAATTTAACACTTGTTGTTCTCTAATTTATTTTTTATTTTGATTTTAAATCTTAATTTTTTAATTGCTATTTTTTATTTCGAATTTTTTTGTGTGATTTTTTTTATTTTGTCTTTCAGTGTTTAATTTCTTGGGGATTGGACTTCACAGTTTTTCTATGCTACTTATAGTATGATGACCTGGATCACATATTTAAAAAGTTAATTGGGGTGGACATATTTTTTTTAGCTTTTTTTTTTAGTTTTTTCATTCATCATTGTTTTTTTATTAAAAAAATTAGTTTTGATGTTTGCTTCAATTTCTTTTCTATCAGGTTATCCTGTTCTTATGACCTAGAATGCGGGTTTGACAGGTTAACCTGTACTTGCTTGCCCTTTTATCTACAAATTATATGTTTATCATGCTAGCCCAGATTGACTCACATTGATTTATTTTATTTTATTTTATTGATTGAGAATTAAATTTTCTGTTATTGAATAAAGGGTTCTTTTCCCTGCTTATCAGATGCTTTTTGTGATTTTTTTATCCATTTACTATTGTTACTTCTCTTTTTTTTTTTATATTATTTAAATAAAACCAACTTATTATCTAGTAAAAACGATAACCCGGATTATTAGATTTTTCTTCTTTGAAACACTCCCAGCAGCTAAACATTCTTTAAGGAAAAAAATAGTAGTGGTAACTGCTAACTATAGGAATGCGACACGGGTACAGTGACAACTAACAACCATCAGGGAAAAGAATCCAACGATGTATTCCAAGTTGCAGTTCAAGGCACAAATCTTAGTTATTATATATATATATATATATATATATATATATATATATATATATATATATATAAAATTGGTTCTCAGTAATATATAATCATAAATTAAAGATGACAGCACGTTGACATGCCTTGCAAATCATCGCATAATGCACCAAAGTGCAATGCAAGGTCACAATCCAGCTGCATAACTGGAACTATAACAAAATAAGACCACAAATTCTACCAACAACTACACTAACAGGCCAAATAATTAGCTTTATTTAGAAAATAATTTCAACTGACACATTCTGTTCGTAAGAGATTGCAAATAATGGAAACTGCAGAACCAAGAACATATTTTAAAGAATATATTATTGTAGACTTAACTACGATGGAGGGCAGCACTCTTCTCCGGGTTCAAGAAAGTCACCTAATCTCATTGCAACGTCAAACTACAACTCCTCACATACATAAGGGCATGTTCTGCATCTTCAGATGTAACCAAAGAATAAATAATCCTGTGTACCTAGTCCCTACCAGAATAACTGAAAGGTTGATGTCATATCCTCATTTCTGAAACATCATTGTCTGAACAAACTTTAGATTCATCATCCAAATACGTGAGTCAGATGCTTAAAAGTGCCAAAACCAGCCCCAGATAACCGTGTTGAAAATGAAAATCTATTGATTCTTGATTGGGCTTGATGGAACCTAAGAAAATAAAAATCACATTATAAGCATAGATGTAGATAGATATTTCTGGATGGCATTTGACAAAAAACAAAAACCCGAGATTGGTTCAAGAGATCATAATGCATAATTGCTATCTATGAAGTTCCGTGAGAAATATCATGCTCCTTGTTCTTTATCTATTCTGATTTGGGTTCCCCAAAACGAAAAAAAAGAAAGTTCCCAAGTGCAAAATGCTAAACTTTCAGCTTCTGTGCCAAAATATACATACATACATATATATATATATATATATATATATATATATATATATATATAATTCGAGGTCACTAGTCTTCAGACGATGTCTTGACAAAGTGCTTCAACGCATACAGATAGATACAAAGGAGACTGGTGAAGAAAAGTAGGAGACAAAGTGCTAAAAGCAGAGACGTGACCTGGAAAAGAGAAAATATTTCTTTTCTCCAGAATTGAAATCTAGCATCATTCCCTCAATGGAACAGTCTTGAGTGACAATCACATCCACAAGAAAGATGATGGGACATCTAGATCCAACATTTAGCAGAAGAATAATAAGTTCTATTCCTTTGGACAGAAAACAAAAACAAGAAATACAATCTGTTTCTGAGTTCCGACAACCCTGCATGATTTATAAAATGAAATGTAACATATGGTGAGGCAGCCATGTACACAGCATCCAGGATAGAATGAAGAAAGCCTCAAGTTAGCACACAGAACACCAATATACTGTCATTTTCTATTCATTAAGGAAGAGAAAAATGAAAGTTTTTCTGAAGAAAATGTGAGCATACCTTCACATGATGTGGCATGATCTTGATATGAGAAGGTACATGAAGCCATGCTTGCTGATAGAGCAAAAAGTTCTCAGGCTCGCTTGTATAGACATCTGCATATTGATGGATGTGGTATGCAAAAGCTGATTCTTGACCTGTGCCAGTTAGGAAAGTTGCTCCAAAAGACTTGTTAAACATTTTTTTCATCTTCTCCCTTGCCTTCAGCCTCTCAATATGCAAAAGCTGATTCTTTTTTTTTTCAAGGTAAGTCGTGCAATTGCACTAGAGAGACTTAGTTGATCATTTTCAAGGTAAATTGTGCAATTACACTAGAAAAACTAAATCCATCCTATTCTTTGAAAGTTGTGAGATCATTGCCTTGAAAAGATGTCATGTCAATCATATCATTAGAGAGTTGTGCAATTGCACTAGAGAGGCCTTAAATCCATCCATTCCAAGGTAAATTGTACAATCGTGATAGAAAGACTAAATCTGTTTATCATTGGAAGGTTGTGAGGTCGTTGCCCTGGATATCATTTAAAGAAAAAAAACATCGTTATTGTGAATAATTTAATTCACATATAAGAAACTTACATTCTTAGTATATGATCATGATACATTTTTATTGCCCATTTAAGGCATAATAATCGCTTGATGACATTTCTATTGAGATCATTGTTTCAGCTCCAAAAGAGGAGACAATAGAGTTTATCTAGTTGATGTCTTCTGGATAGTTGACAAACAAACTTCACATTTTTTACGGTTTAAATCAACATTTCACTTATACTTATTGAAAGCTTTTTAAAATCTCGAGACTTTAATTGCATTCGTGAAGTTGAAAAATGCCCAGTCTAAATTTGGTTGTCTCATTAAGCCCATTGGTAAGTAGAAAAACCATATTAACTCAGGGCGATTAAATTGCTACATAGCCTTTTTTTTCTTATTAAAGAGTTGTTAAAATTTAAATGGAACAAATGTGCCAACAATTGTAGAAATGGCTGTAACATTTTCTATTTTCGAAGTGTTTTGATTATATGTTTGATGGTGATTGGAGACGTTGATAAACCAATTTTGAAAGAAATATCGATGACTTTTTTATTAGTTTTTCATAGATGGTGATATTGATGATATCTCAAAAAATTCAAGTAGCTCAAGGGTAAGGTTTATGTCTTGGATAATTGGTTAATCTCTTGATTTTGACAATCTGATCCATCATCCTTAGCCAAGGTGGCTGGTAATTAGTGTCTGATACCTGCAAAAAGGTCTTTTTTGGTGAATTTAAAGATTCTCCAATGTTAAAGTAAGTAACTTTTTGAGAGAAAATGCATTAATATTTTAAAAAGACTCTAAAATAAAATGTGTCATGAAGAGTGGAGATTCAAAACCTTCTCTTCTAAGGATTCAATAGGTTTTTATAATTCATCCTCATCTTTTTCTTGACCACTTTCCCCCCTCTTCTATGTTAGAGAAAAAAAAAATCTCCAACTTAATCAGAAGAAAAATATCTTTCATTTAATCAGAGAAAAAATATATTTGACTTAATTATATTGCCAGACCCATACATACTTAGGCTTAGTGTTTGGATGAATTCAAGGGTGTTGGGTTTGGTAGATTGCTAGACTCATACATGTATGGGCTTAAGACTTGACTGAGTTCAGAGGTGTCAGGTCTAGTAGATTGTTAGATCCATATATACATGGGCTCAGCACTTGGCTAAGTCCAAGGGTATTGAGTTATCACCCAATCTTCAATTCCTCTAAATAAAAATCTAAATAAATAAAAAATAAAAACAAAACATAATTAACCCATACATGCTTGTTTAATATTATCAAACAATTAAGTTAAAAAAAGGAGGCTCCACTGCACCTCGCCCCAAACCCATCTTTAATGGGTTTTTTAACCTCTACTAGGCATAACAATTAACATTAAAAAATGCTTGAGGGTCTAGCTCAGTGGTAAGTGGCAAGGCTTGCCTTGCCCAGCGTCCTGGGTTCGACTCTCTCTGCGCACGCCTGTCACCCCCGCGGTGCCTTACCTGTCTACTGGGCTTGCAAGATGTTCAGTAGGCCGTGGGATTAGTCGTGGTGTGTATAAGCTGACCCGGACACCCACATAAATAAATAAAAAAATTAACATTAAAAAATATGGAATACTTTTAGGCTAACATGGCTTAAATCAGTAGTCAGGAGGAAGTTTCATCTTCGAAAAACTTTTATGAAAAATTTAAAATATCTCAGCCAGTTCTACTATAGCAAGAAAGGGTGTGTTTTATAACCAAACTAGCTAGTTAAGTGTAATCCGCTAGATATCAAATATTTTATTTTCAATAAAAAAATTAAATATGCCAGCTTTTCTTATGTGTTTTTTTTAACATAAAAAATTATAAATATAAATAAAAAAACTTATGTAAGTATGAAATTGAATAAATTGATAATCATCTATACAAAAAAATTATTAACGATAATTAAAAATAAAATTGAAAAAAATAAAAGATAAATGTAAATCAATATATTTGATCTTGTAACATGAAATATTTATCAGATTGTGTTTCCTGAATTTTTTTTTATTAAAATCAGATTTTTATTTAATTAAATGATAATAGAAATAGATACACCCATGAAGTTGATTGAATAAGGTAAAAGAAAAAAATATCATGCAAAATTACACATATTAAAAATATTATTTAAAAATAAATATTTTTTTATTTTAAAAATAAATTTCATCTATGTGGAAACATTAATAATTATAGAGGAAGGATATTAATTGAAACATAAATTAAAAAAAATCATTTTAAAAAGAAGACATGTTAAAAAAACACAACTTGAAATAAAAACCAAAATTAGAATAAGAAAAAGACAACAATAGTCTAGGTGCCACAAATGCCTTCAAAAGAAATAAGAAAAATAAACAACTCGGGTTACAACCATGATCGAGTTTAATAAGTTGGTTTTATTTTAATTATACAATAAAAAAAGACAATGGAAGTATGAAATTGGATCTAAAAGTGTGTGTGTGTGAAAGGCTTGAGTCAACATGAGTTAGTTTGATAAACATATAACCTGAGTAATAAGATGCACGTTAACCCGGGTTAACCTGCAAAACCTATTTTTCAGGTCATTAGACCAGAATAACGTGATAGAAAAGAAATTGAAGAAAACTAGAAAGTCAATCTTAAAAAAAACTAATATCAAATGATGAAACCGACAAAGAAATTAAGTAAAAAAAGGATGTCGACCCCATTAACTTTTTAAACTTGTAATCTAAATCATTAAACTAGAAGCACTATAAATAGAAAAACTATGAAGCACAATCCCTAACAAATCAAATATTGAAGGATGAAACCATAAAAAAAAAAAATTCAATTACACAAAATGATCTCAAATAAAAAATTATAATTAAAAGAATGAGGTAGAAAATCAAAATAAAAAATAAACTAGAGGGCAACCCAACATTTTAGATTAGAGAATTAAATTGAAAAGAAAAATAACTTTAATAAAAGAAAAAAAATCAACAGAATAAGAATCAAATTGAAGAAAAAATAACACACCATGAACTTGGATTGAAGGATGAAATTGAAAAATAATAAAACTTTTATAGAAAGGTAAAAAAAATTAAAAATCAAAATAATAAGAATCGAATTAAAAAAATAAAATATAATAAATTGTGATTATAATAACTAAATTGGAAATAAATAAACCATTTATAAAAGAGTTAAAAATAAAAAAAAATAAAACTAAAATCAAAACATCAAAAATAAAAAGAGTCAACCAGTAGTACTTTTTTGAGATAAGAGAGAAAGAATGGAAAAAAAAGTACAGCCCACCAACGACAAACCACTTTACCGTCGTTGACAAAAATCACTTTAACAGCACAACATAAGAGCTTGCTTGGCCAAGTCACACATGCTGTTCAAAAAATACAAGTGCCTCCTCTCATGCACCGGCTAGTGGAGAGCACACAGTAGCAAGTTTTTGAATATTTATATTAACTATTCAAAATGTAAGACTAAAATACCCTCCATTAATCTTAATTAAAAAAAGAATTGTCGTGACAGGATGGAAAAATCCCTAAATCTGCAACTTATTTTTTCTTGAATCTAGAGATAAAAATATCTTTTTAGTGTTTTATAAAAAATAAAAAAGACAAACACCGTTGATCAAATGTTCATATTTTTTTTACTTGGAGATAATTTAATCATTTTATTATTTTTAAAAGTTGAAAAGGATAAATATACCCTTGGTAATCCTTCTAGGCCATACAATAAGACTAAAATACCTACATTAGAAAGGCTTATAGTTTTTAGATCACTTATAGTAATTTTATTGTATCAGTTATAGTTTTTAGATCCAGGTAGATAGCCAATCCCGTTCAAGGCTCGAGTTTTGGTTTTAACTCGGTCATCGAGTTGTTCGGGTCAATTTTTTTTAATCAAAACAACATTATTTTAGTTTAAAAAATAAAAATAAATGGATTGTAACCGAGTTTTTAATTGGGTTTTACCGAATCAGCCAAATCCCCAAGTCAACTCGTGAAATCACATCAAATTTTTTCTTTTTTTCTTTTTTTTTTTTTAAATCAACCCAATTTCAGTTCTAAAATAACCCACGAGATTGGAGCGAATTTCAAAACTATAATATCACCCCTGCGTTCTAGAGTTTGGGTAATGGATAGCACCAATTACTATCAATCTATGATCAATAAAAGGGTAAATGGTAGTCGTTAAAATGATTGAAAAGAGAGTTCGAGAACATTTGGATGCTTTGCTTTGCTTCCTTCCTTCCTTGTGGGGCGGGTAGAAAGAGAGAGTTGATCAAATAAATAAATAAATAAATAAAATAAAATAATCATAGCTTGTGTTTTTCTCGTAGAAACAAAACAATGGTGATGATCCAACCAGAAGAAGAAAACGAAGAGACCGTACTACAAAATCTACCAAAGCCTCAACCAACAGCTTCAACATCAAAAACCACCACCAGCGACACCACCAGAAGAAAAGAGAACGGAAGCGACTCCGATGGGTTTGAAACGGCAAGCGAGCGCGGAGTCAGCGACAACGAAGAAGAAGATATTGTCAATAAGGGAATCAACCCCGAAAACAGCGCTGAGGATCAACAACAACAACAACATACTCAAAACGACGCCGAATTGATTCAGGGTTTTCACTCTCTTTTTAATTAGCTGAATAACGAGGCAAGATTGATGTTACTTGTCCACTTATTTAGGTTTTTGGATTTGGTTGTGAAACAGAGAGGTGCAGAAGAAGGAAATGAAGCAAAATTGGAAGGCAATAGATTGTTTGGGAATGGGCAGTATGAGGAGGCATTACTACAGTATGAACTTGCTTTACAAGTTGCCCCACAGGACGTGCCATCATCCGTCGAGTTGCTTTCCATTTGCCATTTCAATCGTGGCGTTTGCTTCTTGAAATTGGTATTTTCTTGTGATTGTCAATTTACCTGTCGATGCTGCAACTATTAAAGAAAGCCTAATCAAGATGGTAATTGCGTGATTTTAAATATATATTTTTTAGGGAAAATACGAGGACACAATCAAGGAATGCTCAAGAGCGTTAGAATTGAATCCTTCTTACATGAAAGCTCTTGTTAGAAGAGGAGAGGCTCATGAAAAGCTCGAGCATTTTGAGGAGGCTATTGCTGGTTAGTGTGGGTTCTTGCACTTGTTATCTTCTCATTTAAAACAAGATTCTGTTTGTCAGGAGAGGAAACTTTTTAATTATATTTTTGTATTTTCAGATATGAAAGAAAACCTTGGAATTCGATCCTTCAAATGACCAAGCAAAGAAAACCATTCGCCGCTTGGAGCCACTTGCTGCAGAAAAGCGAGAAAAGATGAAGGAAGAGATGATTGGTGAGCTGAAAGGAGCAACTACCTTTTTTTTGTTCTCTCGTACTTGAATACATTTCTTTTCTTTTGATAGAAACGTATTTAATTGGAATTACACTGCAATCACCAATTTTATGTTGGATATTGGAAGATGATTCTTTCAATTTCAATAGGATAAAACTTGTGCTTTCTTCCTTTTACTCTTCCCATCAACATATACTCCCAATCATAGAGCCATGCCTTCTACAGAAAGTAGAGGAAATAAGAAAAAAAAGTGAGGTTGAAACACCTCTTGCTCCCCTAAGATCTTCAAAACAATTGAAACTACTAGTGGCAAGGCAGTGGCTAGATTCTGTCTTCTTCAATTGTCCATCATTTGTTAAATAATACTGTCAATGTTTTTTTTTTTCCTTGATGATTATATCAACCCAGCAGTGATATCATGTGTTTTGCCTTCTAATTTCTGATGTTGATGGATGGATGCCAAAGCCAGGAGAGGCAATGCTCATGCGGCAAGAAGATATAAAATGGATAGAAAGACTTGATAGTGTATACTTTGGATTCTCAGTTACAGATAATGTTTTTAGGTCCGCATGACCATATAAAATGAAAGCGTTTTCAAGTTTAAATTTTTATTGCTTAGACATTTTTTTGCACTTGTCCTAGTCTGTCATTTGCTCTTTTCTGGCTGCTCATTAGAAGCAAGGTGAATAAGAAATTTTTTAATCTATGTGATGATATCTTGAAAGATTTGTTCTTATCGAAATCATGGAGCATGCAATCATTTTGTTAAAGCAGCTTAGGTGCTTTATATTCATGGAGTCATGCCATTGTATTAGTCTTTGGCTATATACACTTTATTCTGTGTGAAATCCTCTCCTCTTCTTGGCTATGTACTCTTTATTCTTGGTTATAAACTTCGTTGTCTTCTCCACCACTGCGCAGCACACGTGTGTGTCTAATTTGAACTTTTTCTTTGTGAGCAGGAAAGCTGAAAGAGATGGGAAACTCTTTGCTAGGCCGCTTTGGCACGAGCATTGACAACTTCAAAGCTGTTCAAGATCCGAATACTGGTTCCTATTCTATTTCATTCCAACGGTAGTTTCTGGCTCGGTCTGGTGCAACGAGGACAACATCTTCAGCTCCTGGAAGAAAGAATGAAGGCTGTCAGATAAAAAGATAGGAAAAACCAATCCTATACTTCAGATTGTGTGCAGAATCTATGAATACAAGTAGGACAAAGTTTATAAAGGAGTAAGTGCAAGGGTTCTTTCTGTTCTCTTAACGACAGTATCAACTGATGAAGTTTCATAGTTTGGCAGTGGAAGTTTACATTTTAAATCATGTATTGCTTGATTTTGTGGTTGAAGTAATTGCCATCTCTCTCTCTCCGTTCATTTTGTAACAGCGAAGCACACTGACCTACAGCACTCGGCGATCTTAACTTTTATGTGATGAACGAACATTGGTTATTGCTTTGTAAATCTTCTTTCACCCACTCTTCCTTCAATATTCTTTAAGCAGATGATCAACTAGCGGTCATTGGCTCATCACTTGGTTGAATGGTAGCCATGAAAGTTTTCACAAAACTAAAGCCTGCCTTGTTAAACTTTGGGCTATTTGGGCCTCGACTTTCATATGGGTGTAACTCTTTGTTATTATTCTATTACTTTTGCAAATCTCATTCATGAAGGCTATACTCGTATTTTTCTCCATTACGCGTGAGAGATGGAGGATTGTATCTCCCACTGTATAACAATGGATGACTTAACTATTCAATGTAAACTGCATTTCCCTACTTCGGTGTGCAAAAAGGAGTGCTGCTTACGCTTTTAAACCTGTCAGCTCCTCTCCTGTCATTTCGGCTACAAACTTGTTGACTGAAATGTCTTAATCCTGTGATCTCTAAATTAGGCTATGGTTTGAGCTGGATAGGATGGCAACTTTTTATCTTCATAGGGATTCCCAAAAGGATTAGTAGAACTTGAATCATGGCCAACCATACTCGACTGCTGCTGCTGCAATATCAGGTAAGGCTGTTCTTGGCTCATGGCTGCCGTTTGCACAGTACTTGGCAGTGCAGTGTTACTGGATGCATAAAATGGAGGAGAAGAACAAGCTCATGATGCCAAGGTGTATACCTTGCCCAAATGAAGAGAAGACTGAGGGAAGTTCTGATTCGAAAGGGAAAATCGAAGTAAAGTTACATGAATTGAAATCCAACCCTTTATAAATTGGAAAGCTTTGACAGCTCCTTGAAAAGTTGCAAGCAAGGAGGCGAGAATGTAGTTGTTGCATGATTGAGAATGTAGTTGTTGCAAGTAGGCGAGAAAGTTGCAAGCAAGTAGGCGAGAAAGTTGCAGCTCCTTGAAAAGTTGCAAATGCTCAAGCAAGTATGGGGTATCAAGCTCTTTAGTTATCTGTTGAGAATCCGTCATGAGAAAAAGCCCTAGTATCTTCGATGAGCAAGAATCATGGGAAATCCTTACTTTAAAAGGAAAAATAAAGGAACAAGGGACATAAAGCACAAATCAAGTTAAGCACCTCACCATTTCTAGACATTTGCTGGGAAATTTTCTGTAAACCATAGGTCATGTATGGCGCACTGAATAATAGCTTCCACCCACTTTACACGAAAGCACCCATAACTTTCAGGTTATTGTATATTGTGGGCTAGGGTTGGACGAAATCCAAACCAGAATTTTTACAAGCAACTGAAAAAACTGCGACAATCACTGTTCAATGGAACACTTGCACTTCTATCAGAATTATATAATGCACATTCCACTGTAATTTTAACCAACCATCTTGCATATTTTCTTGAAACACTGCAGAGAATCGTAAGAAATTGATGTCAGCAAAGATGATCAAGAGCATACCGTCCAATTATGTGTTTTAGCAAGACGTTTGGTAAGACCATATATGTATGCAATAAGCAACATCAGCACGAGGACTTGAGGCCGAAAGTGCAGCGAATATAGCTGACAACATACAAGAACAGGTATATACGGTGCACTAGTGTAACGAAGACAGTAACAGAAATTCTGACAATGTAACAGATTTATTGCAACATGCTACAAGATCAGACTGAATATTCTATATTTGATTAGAATACCAATAAGAAGTAAACTATACTTTTGAACATTAAGCAAATAAATGGTTGAAATTGACTGATTTTGGCACGTTCCAGCATAAATGTGTTGTTCTTCAATGAATGTGGAAAAGACAATACATGTTCATTAATTTTAACCAACTTTCACGCTAATGAGAACTAGTAAGAAGGAGATTAAGAAGATATCTGCACTCACTCTTGATATGTTTTTCTTTGGACAATACTTCATCATGCAACCATGGCCTTCACGATAGCAACATCAATCCCCTAGAGCACATGACAATCTCTTTGTAATTACAATTGACTAACATCCAAGACAGCGAATGAGCAATATAACGAGCTTAATTAGAATTTTCAGCCATAAACATCACCTTGTTTTCACTATTTACTTTTGCCAATCCGACTGTTGTGGTGTCCTTCAAAGCTCCGATATCTTATGGACTACTGCGGGCCTCCGCCATACGCCATTCTATAATTCGTGAAAAAAAAAAAACAGAGTTTCTTAAAACCCAAAGAAGCTACATTGATCAAACTGATAAGCAGGGCTTTTCTTATGTCCTGCCCTGTGTGTATGCAATCAAGAAAAGAAAAGAAAAAAAGGGAATTTGGTGGGATTACAATTACATGTCTATGCATACATAGACATGCAGATGTTATGCATAAATGGGTGAAATTCAAGGAGTGTTGCCATTGGTGAAGATATTGCATGCATTGAGATGCAAAGAAAAAAGAAAAAAAATTGTCAATATAATAGGTTCCAATTAATAAAATATTGTCAAATTTTTGCACCTTTGACATTAAGAACATTTCATAAACGTATAATCTGGAATGGGATATATATATATATATATCCCATTCCAGATCTTGTGCACTGACTAGATGTCCCTTGCATCAGGCTTAAGAAAACTTGTAACAAGATAGAAATCTTCGCATAGGAACTGAATAGGAGGGAAGGAAATGGATCTTGCACCAGTCCGTAACTCCAATAACAAGCTCTTACTAGGATGATGAATTATTGGGAAAGCTTCTGGTCTGCAACAATGACCAAGGTTTTTATTACAATCAAGCTACTATAAATACTCCACAGATGATGGATTACATTTATTCAAACATTTAGCGAAACCGTGTGCAATTTTGCACCAAAACGACCAGCCCGTCAGTTGTCTGCCGATCCTTAAGCATATAACGTGCATGGTTCTACTTTTAGTTTGCTACGTTTAGGTGAGGATGGATCCTCCCCCTACTCTCGCTAAGACAGCATCGGTGTTGCTAGCTTCCTGTGAGAGCTGCTTCACTGCTCTAGGTATTGTTTGGTGTTTGTTGAAAAAATGTCTTAGAAAGCTGCAGAAGATTACGAGACTTTGCTGCCGAAGATTTCTACTTCAAGACCAAGTCTCGAGGAATAAGATCTAATTATATTTGATTTGTTTGTTACGTAATTTTCAAATGTAATAATTTTTGTTTCAAACAAAAACTTTCATTTTATTTATTTAAGAGTGTTTTGCAATTAATAAAATTATCCTCCTTAATTTCTTTCATTATGCTATTCTTATTATATTCATGTTCTCCATTTAGTGTAAAACAATTAACAAATTAATGGTATCAGAATATTATATTATTATACTGAGGGATTTGTGAGTTAAGAGAAACAAAACACAAACCAAATCAAACCATAAATACAAAACCAAAAAGAACACTAGAAATTGAAACTGACTCCATCATCTCACACGGTTCATCACTAGTCTTCAATGGTGATCACAACTATGAAACTTGAGCTATTAGAATGACAATTCATCTTGAAGCATTAGATCTCTAGGAAGCTGTAGAAGAAAACTATGTTGTTTCTGATTTACCAGCAAATCCAACAATAGCTCAACTAAAGATCTACAAGGAAAATAAGACAAGGAAGTCCAAAGCTAAAGGTTGCTTATATGCTGCAGTGTTAAACAAAATATTCACAAGAATCATGAATTTGGAATTCGTAAAAGGTATTTGGGACTATCTTAAAAAAGAATATAAGGGGTAATGAAAGAGCTAAAAATATGTAGACTTTCAACTTAATCAGAGAATTTGAAATGCAGAAGATGAAGGAGACAAAAAAACATCAAAGATTATGCTAACAAATTACTAAGTATAATAAAAAAAAGTAAGATTGCTTGGAAAAGAATTTTCTAATGACAAAATTGTGCAAAAAATACTGGTAACCATGCCTAAAAACTATGAGTATAAGATTTCTTCATTAGAAGAGTCAAAAGACTTAACCAATATATCTCTTAGAGAATTGGTAAATGCTTTGCAGGCACAAGAGCATAGAAGATTGATGAGACATGAGGAATCAATGTAGGGGACTTTTCAAGCAAGTGTTCAATACCCAAGAGAAGACAAAGACAAGAGATTCAATAAAAAGAAAAAGGCTAAAAATTATAGAAACAAGTTGGAGAATTATCCACCATGTTCTTACTGTTAAAACACAAATCATCAGCAAAGAAAATGTTGGTGGAGACTAGATATTAAGTGCAGAAAATATGGTCAGACTAAACACATTGAAAGAATCTGCAGATCACAACAACATCAACATAAAGAAAAAATGAATCCTATTGCTCAACAACCTGAAGAGGAGAATTTGTTTGTTGTATCATGTTTACAACAAACAACAACTCACACGATTCCTTGTTAATTGATAGTGGTTTCATAAAGCACATGACAAATTATTAGGAATTGTTCAAGATTGGAAATGGTGGTTATATTGCTGTCAAAGGCAAAAGAATTGTTGCTATAAACAGTCTATCAAGTTTAAAGTACATTTCAGATGTATTATAAGTGCCTGACATTGATCAAAATTTGCTCAGTGTTGGACAACTTATGAAAAAAAAGTTTCAAGGTGATATTTGAAGACAAATGGTGTTTAATCAAAGACAACATAGACAACAACGTTTTTAAAGGGAAAATGAAAGCAAAAGGTTTTACTTTAAATCTTTTGAAGGAACAGAGTATTTTTGCCATAAAAACATGCAATGACAAATTGTGGCATATAAGGCTTGAGTATTTTCATTATGCTAGGTTAATATATATGTAGAAACACAATCTTGTAAGAGGTTTTCCACAACCGAAGAACAGATCTACCCATTGTGCAGCGTGTCAATATGGAAAGCAAGCTAGAAAACCTTTCCCTCAATCTATATGGAGAGCAACACATATACTTCAACTGGTACATACAGATGTTAGAGGTCCCTAGAGAACAGCTTCACTAAATGGTAACAGATACTACATAACCTTTATAGATGATTATTTCAGATTTTGCTGGATTTGTTTTCTTAAATTCAAATCTCAAGTTGCTAATATATTCTGGAAGTATAAAACATGGATGGAAAACCAAATTAGATGCAGGATTCAAACTTTAAGGTCCAACAATAGAAAGAAATATACTAGTGGAAGATTTCAATAATTTTGTGATGAATCTGAGATTGAACACCAACTTACAGCACCTTACACACCATAACAGAATGGTGTGAGTGAGAAAAAACAAGAGCATTATGAAAATGACTATATATATGCTGTATGTAAAAGAGATGCCAGAGAAATTATGGGCTAAAATGCAAACACATCAATATATTTACTGAACAGAATGCCAACCAGTACGTTGTAGAAAAGAACTTTGTTTGAAGCTTGGTTTGGATACAAACCAGACCTGCAACATTTGAAAATATTTGGTTGCTTTTGTTTCACTTATGTGCCACAGGTTAAAAGAGACAAGCTAGATAAGAAGGCTGAACTAGGAGTGTTCATTGGATATAACATCTCATCAAATGCTTACAGAATATTCCAACCGTAAAATGGAAAAATTCTAGTAAGCAGAAATGTTAACTTTATGGAAGATAAATAATAGAAATGGGAGGAATCAGAAGAGAAGCAGGAATCATCAACAGAGAAGCAGAAATCATCAACTTGGGAGATTATTAATGACACTATTGATGATGAGCCAATTAGAGGCACACAATCATTTTCTAAGATTTATGAAAGTAGTAATATTGCTATTTATAAGCCAGCAGAATTTGAAGAGGCAATGAAGAATAATGAATGGATTAAACAATGAAAGAGGAATTTAGAATGATTGAAAAACATGATATCTAGGTGCTGATGGACAAGCCTTTACATAAAAAGGTCATATGAGTCAAATGAGTTTATAGAACCAAATAAAATGCAGATGGTTCTATAAATAAATACAAAGTCAGATTAGTTGTGAAGGGTTATGCTCAAGTGTTTATAGTGGACTTCTCAGAAACTTTTGCACCAGTAGCACTGCTTGATACAAACAGATTGCTACTTGCATTGTCTACACGAAATGATTGGAAAGTTTACTAGTTAGATGTAAAATCTGCCTTTTTGAATGGATATGTGCAGGAGGAGATTTTCATAGAATAACCAAAAGGTTTTAAAGTCAATGGACAAGAGTAAAAGGTCTACTTGTTGAAGAAGGAATTATATAGCATTAAACAAACTCTTAGAGCATAATATAGCATAATTGATTAGTATCTACATAAACTTGGCTTTGTTAAAAGTCTGAGTAAAGCCATATTATATGTAAAAGGAAATGATGCAAACTTAATTATTATATCTATTTATATAGATGACTTACTTGCAATAGGAAGTGATAAGATACTAATAGAAGAGTTCAAGGCTAAAATGCTCAATGTATTTGAGATGATAGACCTCGGTTTGATGTCTTACTTTCTTGGAATGAAGGTGAAACAAAGCAATGATGGAATCTTCATATGTCAGAAGAAGTATACTAAAGAGATCCTAAAAAAGTTTCACAAGAAGAATTGCAAAAGCACAAGCATTCCTATTAATTTGAAGGAAAAATTCAGCAAGAATGATGGAATAAACAAAGTAGATGAAGGTCAATACATAAGTCTAATTAGGTGTTTGATGTATCTTACAATAACAAGATCTGACATTGCATTTGCTGTAAGTTTGCTCTCACGATTCATGCATTGTGCAAGTGAATTACATCTTCAAGGTGCAAAAAAGATAGTAAGATATATCAAGGGTATAATAAACTATGGTATAAAATTCTCTCATCTTTAAAATTTTAAGCTTCATGGCTATTTTAATAGTGACTAGGTAAGAATTGCGGATGATATGAAAAGCACTCTGGGCTATTGTTTTAGATTTGGATCAGGCATGTTCTCTTGATGTTTAAGGAAGCAAGACATTATTCTTAAAGCACACCTGAAGCTGAATATGCAGCAACTACGATTGCCATAAATCAAATAATTTGGATAAGGAAAATACTTATAGATTTGCATATGAATCAACTTGAGCCAACACATATTTATGTTAACAATAAAGCTGTAATTTTTATTGCAAATAATCATATTTTTCATGCCAAAACTAAGCACTTTAAAATCAAAGTTATAATTTTTAAGAGAAGTTAAGAAAGGAGAAATTACTCTGCTATATTGCAAAACTAATGACCAGATTGTAGATGTTCTAACTAAAGCTCTTTCAAAAGCAAGTTTTGAAGAACTAAGAAGCAAGTTTTGGTGTTTGCTGCTTTTAAGACAAAGAGGAGTGTTGAAAGATGTCATAGACCTAGTAGAAGATCAAGAGACTTTCCTATTAAAGATCAAGATATTTTGCTAATAAAGGTCTTTGCTTGAAGACCAAGTCTTTAGAAATAAAATTTAATTATATTTGATTTTTTTGTTATGTAATTTTCAAATTTGATAGTCTTTATTTCAAACTAAAACTTTACCTTTATTTAAGAGTTTTTTTTCAATCAATAAAATTATACTCAATTTCTTTCATTCTGTTATTCTTTTTATGTTTATGTCCTGCACTTAATTAAAACAATGTTCATCTATGTTAATCTGCATTGCTTGGCAGTTTGATCACTTAGGATTATGTCATAAGAACGTCCAAGTTAATTGCTCTTATTAAAGAAAATAAAAACTATTAAGCTCTTATGGAAGGATTCTGCTATAAAAGCTTCAAAATGAAAGATGTGAGAACAAAACAAAAAAGGAAAAGAAGCATCACTCTCAACAAGCAGAAAACGAAAACCTAGATTATTGAATGGATATGGCATTTAAAGTAGTACAAAAATTCAAATTAAACCTGACATGGAATTTGTTTCAAAATAATGGAAATAAGAGATATTTTATCCCTAAAACGTAAATTAGTATCCTATTTATCTGGATTTCTTTCTTTCTTTTCTTTTACCAACTTGCAAGGTATTGATTTGGTTGTCCCAACTCTACCAAGCCCTTTTAGAGCTTAAGCCACTGCCCAGTGACAATCAGGAACTGGTGCTGCATGCTCTTAAACTTCTATGATACAAGCCAACAATATCCCATACATAAGTTTTAGAGCATGTTTTCGCTGCTTTTTTCAAAAATATAATATCAGACTCAATTAACTATCACGTTATTTGAATCTGGTTGTTACTTAGATAATATTTCAAATGAAAACTGAAGAAATGGATTGCACTTCCATTATCCATTGCATAGTTCAAGGTAATGAACTTCACAAAGAATGCATGAATATAAAACATATCATGCAAGGAAATCATACCAACTGCTCATTGTCCTATTAGATCATACCCACGTGTATGTATTATCCCCTCCACTTTAAAGTTTAACTTGAAATCAAGAGAAGAATGTGAGCTAACATTTGAGTTATTTAAAATGCTTTAAAACGCATCCATAACTAGTATGTTTAGTAGAATAACAACTATCATTAATAATTTAAATGCACTTGGTAAGACTTATATTAATATCGATATCGTGAGCAAAATTCCTAGGTTTTTGCCAAAGACTTGAAAAATAAAGGTGATGGCAATCCGAAAAGCTAAGGACCTCACCTAACTTCCATTAGAAGAACTTATCGAATCACTTATGACTCATAAAATCATCATGGAAAATCAAGAACTAGAAGTGAAGCCAAAGAAAAATTTGACATTCAAAACCGTACACCATAATGATGAAGTGGAGGATGACATTGCACTTATCACAAGATAATTCTGAAATTTCCTAAGATAAAGCAAGGGAACAAAAAGTCCTCAAACTTAAAAAAGGATGGAAATAAGAAAGAATCTAGCAGGGAAGCACTTAGAAGGTACAAGTGCAACAAGACAAGAAATACAAAGGTTGATTGCCCTCTTTTTCAAAATAAGAAGAAGAACTGTCATCACATGGTGGAAGAACTATTATTCAATTAGTGTAGGACAAGCCTTAATTATTTGTCTATGCATTCTAGATTCTCTTTTAATAAAGATACTTATAAAGATAAGGTGGAAGAATTGTTATAGATTTTGCTTCACCAATTTAGGGAAGCAAAAAAAAGAGGCATTGTTGTAGTGAGCTATGATGTAGTTCTTTTAATACGTTAGGGTCTCTCAACTTTCTAGATTGAACAGTTTATTCAAACAAGTCAGTTAAACAAACCTTTTTTACCTTATTTTTTACCATGATCTTTTCCTAACATCAATTTTTTATTTTTTATATTTGTAAAAAAAATAAATTTTTTAAAGTGAAAATTGTATTGTTAATTTTTTGAAAATAATAAAAAGTCTAATAATCACTTTGATGTTCCTTATTTTTAAAAGGAATTTCTTTAATTAAAGACCGATAAAATTTGTTATTACTTTTCCATAGAAATGAATTTTATTTGGTTCTTATCACAATCTTAGTCTAGAGATTAATCTTTTAAAGATTTGAGATCAAAACATTTTCTTATTAATTAAAAGTATCCATGAATCCATGTGTAATTTTATGGTTGTATGATAAATTATTAGACCTTGTGATGACTTAAAATATATTAATCCATCCATTTTGAGAATAAAATTTAAGAATTTTATTCATTCAAAAATGTGAAAAACAATTTAATATATTGTCCATATATTTTGGTAAGGTAATTTGAAACTTTCTTCATAAAAAAATATGAAAACAACTTAACACATTAACCCGTATTTTTGAGAAAAAAAGATTTAGGATTTTGACTCATCCAAGAATGAGGAAAAAATATATAAAATGGTTCATTAATTTATCATGCAAACTAACTCCCATTTTACTTAGTGTTAATAATGATATTTTCTCATGTAAATCTTGAAAGCATGTAATGATCAGGCTTTTTGGGATCTATATTTGTATGCTTTGTCCATCATAATAGGAGCTTATTAGCTTCATTCTCAAAATAATAAAGATGTTTCAGATCAAGTAGCCTATGTTGAAATCCTTTAATTAGCCAATCCTGCTCTAGTTTTTAGATTCTATTGAAACTTTTCTTGAGTGTATTTTATGATATTTATTGTCTTGTCACTCATTTCATAAAATTTTATACATATTAGGCTTACCTGGTAATATTATAGGGAGATATTCTAGGAAAAGACTTAGCTATTACGTATGGGTAAGTTAGATAATCTATTGATCTCAGCAGGTCCCTCGTCACTCGAGTAAACAAACTTTAATAAGCTAATTCAAGGCCTTTGAGTTGCAAAGAGTATAGATTAGAAAATGTATGATCTACTAATCATGACCTCATAATCTTTTGATGAGAATATGATGTTTCATGAGTGCTAGTCCAAATCAAAGCCTATCAGGGCATCACTAATTTTCTATGATAAACTAAGGCAATCTGTGTGAATGAGAAGGTGTCATGTAGAAAGTGTATGATTATAAGTCCATATCCAATTTAGACAGATGAAAAAAAAAACTCATGAAATACAAGCACACAATAGCCATACAAATACACACACACACACACATGAAATTAGACAATAACAAACAATCAACACACATTAAAAAAGTTAGGCAAATAAGCACAATAAAGACAATCATCGCTATCTAAGCATAAATATACATTACTATAAAATCAAACAAACGAAGCTAAACCTTGAACAAGTTACAAATAGAGTTTTCATTCTATCGTCAAGGATATCTCAACGAGTTGTTTAGGGTAAAATTAAAAATATAAGTCACTATCTAATTTTATGATAACTAGAAACATTAACTAATTTTTAGAGATTTTTGGATAAAGGCTAGTTATGCCAAAGGAAAGATAAAATCAATCACCCTAAGACATCCCATCTAAGATAAGTTATATATTTTTTTTAATGATAACGTACCTATTGTAATAAGAGTTTGCCTAAACCAGTATACCCATGTTTTTTTTTTTAATCATGGAAGAAAAATATTGAGATCTAAGATAATGATTTGGGATAATATGTTCAGCCATAAGGTTCAATCTTCACTTTTAAAATATAGGAGTAAGACCTGAGAGAATGGTAATGATCAATTTGGGACCTGACTCATTCTATTTTTATTGTGTCTAAAATGGATACGAAGACCACTACTTACACTTGACAAGCTTTTATAGGGCCACGTTGACCCAATCCAAAATCATTGATAGTGATAGAGTAATGTATACTAAAATAATAAGAGTAAGACCTGAGAGAATGGTAATGATCAATTTGGGACCTGACTCATTCTATTTTTATTATGTCTAAAATGGATACGAAGACCACTACTTACACTTGACAAGCTTTTATAGGGCCACGTTGACCCAATCCAAAATCACTTATAGTGATAGAGTAATGTGTACTAAAAAAAATCATAAATAAACATTCTTACAAGAAAAAAAAATTAAGCAATAATAAAATAATATTTATAGATAAATATTAAAAGAATATGATATGTTTTTTTTATAAAATCAAATGTCATCATCTTGAATGTGACTTTGTTGGTAGGATAATGGTTTAGTATATTGATGATTGATGGAGAAGTGAATTAAAAATATATTGTTAAATGAAGTTTTTAATATGGTAAGTTTTTGCTATTCTTTTTTCTATTTTCATCTACTAACTTTTTTTTTAATATTTCTTTGTTTCTCCCTTGTGGTTTTTCTTTGTTTCTCTCGTGGGTTATTTTTTTTGTTCTCTTGTTTATTTATATCTTGTTCTTTACTTATCTTTTCATCGTTTTCTTTTACTTTATTTTTTTATCTGTCTATCCTTCTATTTTTTTATCTCAGAATTCTATAGATGGTTGGAGATGGGCCTCAAAGTTTCTTGTTTTTCTTTACTTTTTTTAGTTTTCATTGTTTATTATTTTAATAGCTATGTTGATGTTAATGTTGATAAAATAATATTTAAAAAAATAAAAAATAAATCATGACAAAAATATTGGAAAAGACCCCATTTCGCACTCAGCGTGGTCTCATCATGAGAAAATCTTCTTTTTAGCATGTTTCTTTTTGCTTTCCTCTCTGACAAGAGAGAGAGATAAAGGTTGCCTCTGCCATTGTAGTATGCACTCTGCAGGTTTGTGGCCCAACCAGGCCTTTTTCCTAAAGTTCTTACATCACCCTTTTTCTCTTTTCTGGCCTCAGCGGCTCAGACTTCACATTTCCTTTCCTCTCCTTTAACTCCCTCTTGTTTCTGCGTTGTGTTTATCCTGTAGTTTGAAGAATTATATCACAACACAGCCTCAAACATGAAATAAATTGCCTTGGACATGCTAGAAATTACATCCATGGTTTATTTAGGATCCCAGCCACTGTGAAATAACATTTCCATTATCGTTTTACCCAAATTAATATCTAATGAACGGTCTGACCCCATAACACAGCACACCCTCCAGCTCTTCTCAGTTCCTTAAACATGATGGTTAAATCTTGGCTATAAAATTTAAATAAATGGCTATGAATATCTTTACTGCTTAATTTCCCTCCTCGATACAACTCTATTGTGGAATCTGATCTTACAAACATATAGCCTCATCTTGTTATAACCCTAGTACGTGCTATCTTTTGCTAGTATGGATCCAGGGATTTCTAGGGTTAGGGTCCAGAGCAAAACAAAGATAAGCACACAACCTAATCGAGGGACAGGGAAGCCTCCTTTGGTTCCTCGTAGACAAGACAATTTGAGAAGAATAGCTGACCACGACATATCACCAAATTTCTTTCTGTCTTTTCTTTTTTCTTTTTTGCCCATAGGACCAACTTTTTTAGACGACAAAAATTGCTGTCAAATTGGAGGGACATGTTAGTTTTATCTTGAAAAAGAATTAGCTTGCTTGTTTTTATAATTTAGATCTTCTAATCTGTCCTTACAAGCCTAATAAATCTCAATTTATTCCTGTATTTTAAATCATTCTTTAATATAAAATATTATCACTCAATTGGATGGATATATTCTCATATAATTAGAAACTCAATTTCAACCTTTTATATATATATATATATATATATATATATATATATATATATATATGTCACGGGGTGTAAAATTCATCCTTTTTTACATTTAATTTTTTTTAATAAATTATTTTGGGTTTGAGTTTTTCATATGAGTGCATTTTAGTCCATTTGAATAGAAATATTCAATAGGATGGAAGAATGACGAAAAACTACAAGCAAATGAATAGTGGGTACAAAAACCGATCACAGAAAATCTACTTTGAACCCAGAATTAAAGCTGAGTCCTAAACTGAGTCTTGGACCTCCACCATCATTATTTCTGAGGAAGCAATTGTAATTGAGAATGGCATTTAACAATATGGTGGCAGTCTTTGAAGCTAGAGCCAGAAAAAGGGTCCACGAGTTTTTATTCAATCAAGGCTTTGAATGAACTAGCTATTTAACCTGTGTTATACTGCAATATCATGTCACATGTAAAATATTGTTTTTTTTTTAAACAAATATATATATCCAGGTTTTTTTGATGTGTTTTTATAGTTAAAAAAATTATAAGTATAAATATATATATATATATATATATATACATATAATCAAATAATTGATAATTATATGATATATATGTTAATATATAAATAAATAAATAAGTCATCAATGATAACTAATTAAAAATAAAACTGGAAAAATTAAGAGACAGATGTAGATTAAGATAATTAATCTCCCAAGATGAGATATTTATCATGTTGTGTTTGTTAAATTTTATTTATTCAAATATTTTTTTATTTAATCAAACTATAATAGAAATAGACACATATATTAGATTAATTGAATAAAATAAAAGAAAAAATAATTATGCAAGGTTGTGCATATCAGAAATATTATCTAAAAAAATAATTTTATTTTAAAAAGTAAGTTTATCTATGCAAAAGATAAAAAGAAAATTATAGATGAATCGAAAAAATCTCTTCAAAAATTAAGTACACATAAAATCATTTTAAAAAAATATATATCCAAAGAAAGGTAAATAAGGAAATAAAAAAATCATGGTAAGTGATATTAATCGAAAGATAAATTTAAAACTTATTTTACAAAATGACATGGAAAGAAAGGTATCAATAAAAAAATTAAAAAAAAATAATAGTCCGGGAGTTGTGGTTTAACTTGTTAAACATATTATTCGGGTTATGAAATCAGCCGGGAAAAATAATCCTTTTATGTTAATTTATATCTAACATATATGGGAAAAAAAGGGGCTAAAAAACAGCTTAGACGCACTAGGCCATATGCCTACACATGTGGGTGGGCATTGAAGCCTAGGCCCGCATACCTGAGCTTGTTTTTATTTTTTTATATTGTAAAGGGTCGTTCGTCCCTATTTATCATGGAAAAGAAAAACAAAATGTAGTCGACATGTCATCTGCCAAGGCAAACAACGTTTCATCTTCATCTACAAGCCAATATTTTGACCACAATTGTGCTACCCAGATAATCAAGATGGAGCTTTTTTGTTCAAAAAATCTAATTTTCAAGTTATTTCAACTCAAAAACATCTTACTAACACCCTTGAAACACTCAGAAATCAATCTATCAACTCAAAATACTGAAAAAAGAGTTCAAAAATAGGAAATCAAATCGGGTTTGTTGGTACTAAAAAATTCATTTTGGTGGTCTGAAATGGTTTGAATGACGACTTTTTTTCTCATCACCAGAATCCAGCTACTCTTCTCTTTCTAAGTAGAGACTGAAAAATAATACAAATAATTTTTTGTTCCAAAACTGATTTTATTGATATTTTAAGGAACTTAAATCATATAATTTATGTTATTTTTAACATTTGAGAACCTAAGTGTATTTCTCATATAATCTCCTGCACGTCATCCATGTTTGATGCCTTTTAAATTTCAATCCCTATTCTTAAATTATAAAAAATACACATTATCATTCACAATATTTTGTGCATGTGTAAACAGTGCCAGCTGCAAAATAAACACCCCATGCTTTTTAATTTTTTATCTAATAATTTTGTCTCATAATTAAATCATGGGGTCGCTAGAAAAAAGAGAGAGCGGCGCCACCTGCTTTTCTCATAAAAGCCCATAAACCTCACCGCATTTATGATTTTGCATTTTATAATCATCACCTGCACTACTCTCTAACGTTATTAATTAGTGACCAAAAAAAGAATGCTGACGTCAAAAAGCTTCTCTAGAAATTTTAAGAAATTGAACTGCAGACCTTTTGCTTTCTTAGGACTGCATGGAGAGCATGTCATTTAAATAAATAATTTCTTTTTATGAAAATGAATGACTTTAATATAAACATTATATTATATATTATATAATAAAACTAGAAGAAATCGTTTGTTTAAGATATTT
>Ga0325401_1000205_pt1 | contig 38408 bp, 34 predicted proteins | sample PopdelMetagenome_FD_205666 | JGI IMG/M metagenome (GOLD analysis project Ga0325401, IMG submission 205666) | Populus deltoides microbial communities from Bellville, Georgia, United States - Xylem-PdKOR-R2 | ecosystem: Host-associated > Plants > Phyllosphere > Stem > Wood/Secondary xylem | place...
GCCTCGGGTCCACGACCCGAGGCGTGGGCGGGTTCAGCAAGAATCTAAAGCTAAACAGAAGAAGATGATGGCGGGGGTTCCAGGGGGAGGAAGAATTCCTTCTTCCTCCCCCTGGCCACGGAGGGCCTCCGAAGAACCAGATCGACGCGGCCATCGCGAGATCCGCCGGGAAGAACGTCGCCCCGCCCCACGTCATCGGCCCTCGCGTCCCTACATGGCGTTCATGCCGTTCCGCTTCTTCGAGACCTTCATCGACCCGATCGCGCCGCCCGGCGCCCGGGCCGCGAGGGTCGCCGGGGTCCCCGTCCCGGAATCGCCGCCGCCCGCCACCCTGCTCGGCTTCTACTGGCACTTCGCGCGGCAGGCGCGCGGCCTCGTCGCCGGCCTCTTCCTCGCCGGCTTCCTCGTCGCGGTGCTCGACAGCCTCATCCCGGTCTTCATCGGGCGGGTGATCGCCCTGCTCGGCGCCCACGCGCCGGACCGCCTGCTCGCCGAGGCGGGCTGGGCCCTGGCCGGCATGGCGGGGGTGCTGCTGGTCCTGCGCCCCTGCGCGATCCTGTTGCAGAACCTCGTCACCAACCAGGGCATCAACCCGGCCTTCACCAGCCTCATCCGCTGGCAGTCGCACCGCCTCGTCTCCCGCCAGGGCTGGGCCTTCTTCCAGGAGGACTTCGCGGGGCGCATCTCCACCCGCGTCATGCAGGCGGGGCCGGCACAGCGGGAATCCGTCGTCCAGGCGGTCACGGCGGTCTGGTACATCCTCGTCTACGGCAGCAGCGCGGTGCTCTGGCTCGGCTCCGCCGACCTCCGGCTCGCGCTGCCCATCCTCGTCTGGTTCGCCGCCTACGGCACCCTGCTGCGCTTCGTCGTGCCCCGGATGCGCGACCGCTCGCGGGCCGCGTCGGAGCAGCGCAGCCTGCTGACGGGGCGGATCGTCGACGCCTACACGAACATCCTCTCCGTCAAGCTCTTCGCCCGCGCCGAGCGGGAGGACGCCTTCGTGCAGGAGGGCGTGCTCGGGCTGACGCGCGCCTTCCAGGCGCAGTCGCGGATGCTGACGCTGAACTCGATCCTGCTCGCCTCCCTCAACGCCGTGCTGCTCGTCTCCATGGCGGCGCTGTCGATCGCCCTCTGGTCGCGCGGGGAACTCGGGACGGCCGCCGTCGCGACGGCGCTGCCGATGGCCTGGCAGATCGCCAACATGTCCGGCTGGGTCGCCTTCAACGTGGCCGGCATCTTCGAGAACATCGGCGTGGTGCAGGAGGCGATGCGCACCATCGCCGTGCCGCCCACCGAGCCCGACCCGCCGGACGCCCGCCCTCTCGCGGTCACGCGCGGCGAGGTCCGCTTCGAGGGGGTCCGCTTCGGCTACGGCCGGCGCGATGCCGCGGTGCTGGACGGCTTCGACCTGCACGTCCGCCCCGGCGAGCGCGTCGGCCTCGTCGGCCGCTCGGGCGCGGGCAAGACCACCGCGGTGAACCTTCTGCTCCGCTTCTTCCACCCGGAGGCGGGGCGGATCGTCGTGGATGGCCAGGACATCGCGACGGTGACGGCCGAGAGCCTGCGCGCCGCCGTCGGCGTGGTGACGCAGGACACCGCCCTGCTGCACCGCTCCATCCGCGATAACATCCGCTTCGGCCGCCCCGACGCCACCGACGCGGAGGTGGCCGAGGCCGCCCGCCGCGCCGAGGCCGCCGGCTTCGTCGAGGCCCTCACCGACTGGCGCGGCCGCCAGGGCTACGACGCCCATGCCGGCGAACGCGGCGTGAAGCTGTCCGGCGGCCAGCGCCAGCGGATCGCCATCGCCCGCGTGCTGCTGAAGGACGCCCCGATCCTCGTCCTCGACGAGGCCACCAGCGCGCTGGATTCCGAGGTGGAGGCCGCGATCCAGGACCAGCTCACCCGCCTCATGGCCGGCAAGACCGTCATCGCCATCGCCCACCGCCTGTCGACCATCGCCAGCCTCGACCGGCTGGTGGTGCTGGAGCGGGGCCGGGTGGTGGAGAGCGGCACCCACGCCGCCCTGCTGTCGCGCGGCGGCGCCTACGCGCGTCTGTGGGAACGGCAGTCCGGCGGCTTCATCGGGGCCTGAGCGCGGCGGGTCGGCGCGGCGGGCCGGCGCGGGGGCGCTACCCCCGCTCGGGCACCGCCGGGGCCGCCACCTCGGCCTCCGCCTCCTCCTCGGCGACGTGCTCCACCATGTCCGTCAGCATGGAACGGATGTGCTCGTCCATGACCGCGTAGAAGACCTGCCGGCCCCGCCGGTCCGCCTGCAGCAGCCGCGCCGCGCGCAGCAGGCGCAGGTGGTGGGAGACGAGGCTGCCGGAGATGCCGATCCGGTCCGCCATTTCCCCCACCGAGGCCGGGGCGTCGAGGCAGGCGAGGATGATGCTGAGGCGCGTGGGGTCGCTCATCAGCCGGAACATCTCGGCCAGCTCCACCACCTGGTCCTCGCCGATCCTGCCCCGCACCCGTCACCTCGTGATCACCGGGGACGAGTCTCGTGGCACGGGGCCGGTCTGTCCAGGGCGGCGATGACGGAGGGATCCCGGCCGGGCCGGGGCGTCAGGCGGCGACGGCGCGAAGCCCCCGCCGGTCCGCCCGGCGCCACGGGGCGGCCGGGCCGGTGCGGGGCAGCCCCGACGCCCTCACCGCCCACCGTGCCCGGCACGACAGGGCCGCGGGGACCACCGGCCGCCCCGTCAGCCGCGCCCGGAGGCCGGCCCAGAGCCCGAGCCGCGGCGCGACGAGGTCCGCCCCGTCCCGCAGGGCGGCGAGCATGGCGTGGGCCCAGCCCGGCGCGACGGGACCCCGCGGGTCGGCGATCAGCACCGGAGCCTCCTCCACCCCCAGGGCCGAGGCCCAGGCCGCGGCCCGGTCGAGCAGCAGCCCCGTGTCCGCGCCGCCCGCCTCCACGCGGAGCGGGAAGGGGTACCCGGGCTCCAGCGCCTCGGCGACCGCGCGCGCGTCGCTCCCCTCCGCCAGCACGAGCACGGCCAGGGCGCCCGGCGCCGCCGGCACGCCACCCGCCGCGCGCGACCGAGCGAGGGAGAGAAGGACGGCCCGCAGCGTCCCCGGATCAGCGGCCGCCACCGCGACGATCGCCGTCGGGCGGACGCCTCCCGGCCCGTCGGTGCCTGACGCGGCGGTGGATCGCAGGTCCGGGGCGATGGTCAGGCTGTCCATGCCGGCATCGGACGACGAAACCCCTTGCCGGGCGGTTAACGCCCTCGCACCCACGAGGCGCGCCCGACCCCCTTCCCTCGCCCGGCGCCGCTCTCCATGTGGCGGCGATGCGCCGACGCAGCCTTCTCTCCGCCCTCCCGCTCCTGCCGCTCGCCGCCCCGGCGCTGGCCCAGCAGGCCCCCGCCCTCTCGGCCCGCGACCGCGGGGACGTGCAGCGCGTGGAGGCCTACCTCAACGGCCTGACCACGATGCGCGCCCGCTTCATCCAGATCGCCCAGAACGGCGCGACGGCGCAGGGCACCGCCCTGATCTGGCGCCCCGGGCGGATGCGCTTCGACTACGACCCGCCGGAGCCGCTGCTGCTCGTCGCCAACGCCGGGCAGTTCATGCACTACGACAAGGAGCTCCGGCAGCCCTCCATCGTGCCGGTCGGCTCTACCCCCCTGGGCATCCTCCTGCGCGAGCGGATCGTCCTCTCGGGCGACGTGACGGTGACCGGCGTGCAGCGGGAGGGCGGCTTCCTGCGCCTCACCCTCTTCCGCTCCGCCAATGCCGGGGAGGGACGGCTGACCCTCGTCCTCGCCAACGACCCCATGGAGCTGCGCCAGTGGCTCGTCGTCGACGGACAGGGGCGCACCACCCGCGTCACCCTCTCGGCGATCGAGACGGGCGTGCGCCTCGACCGCGCGTCGTTCGACTTCAACGACCCGCGCTTCATGGCACCGCCCGTCGATAACGGGTAAACCGGGCGCTTCTAGATCCTTCGCTCGCGGGACCGAAGAGGGCTCCGCCCTCTCCGGACCTCACCCGCCAGGAGCCTTGAGGCCCCTGGACCCCCGTGAGGCTGCCGCGGATGCGGTGATCGAAGGTGTCTCTGACACCATCAGCAACCGTCCTGACCTTTCCGGGCGCCTCGGGTCCACGACCCGAGGCGTGGGCGGGTTCAGCAAGCGCCAAACTCGTAGAAAAAGATGATGGGTCGGAGGCACTGCCTCCGACGTGACAGGGGGAGGAAGAATTCCTTCTTCCTCCCCCTGGCCACGGAGGGCCAGCACAGGACCGGAACCGGAGAGGCCCGAGCTTCAGCCCCCGACCTGCCGCAGCACCGCCCGCACCACCTCGGCTTCCCCCTGGTGCTTCGGTCCCTCGTCGAGCCTCACCGTGCCCTCGAGACATTCCAGCAGCTCGAGCCCCGCGAAGTGGTGCCGCACCAGCGCGGCGGACAGGAGCAGGGACGGGTCGCGCGGCCCGCCGGACCGGCGTCCTTCCTGGGCCGGCGTGAATCCCTCCAGCACGAGCAGCCCGCCGGGGGCCAGCGCGGCCGCCGCCCGTCCCGCCACCAGGGCGCGGTCCGCGGGCGGCAGGTGGACGAAGATCCAGGCGACGAGGTCGAAGGCGCCCCTCGGCGGGTCCCAGGCGGTCAGGTCCGCCGCCACCGTCCGCAGCGCCACCCCGCGCGAGGCCGCGAGTGCCCCCGCCTTGGCGAGCCCGGCCGCCGACCAGTCCACGGCCGTCACCTCCAGCCCGCGCTCCGCCAGCCAGACCCCGTTCCGCCCCTCTCCGTCGCCGAGGGCGAGGGCGCGCATTCCCGGCCGAAGTCGCGGCGCCTGCGCCTCCAGGTGCCGGTTCGGTGCCGTGCCGAAGGCGTGGCCGGCTCCCGCGTAGCGCGCGTCCCAGGCCGCGGCGTCGCTCAAGGCGCGTCTCTCAGGACGCGTCTCTCAAGACTGGGGGGCGCGCGCCGAAGATCGCGCTGCCGACGCGCACCCGGGTCGCCCCCTCGGCGATCGCCGCCTCGAAGTCGCCGCTCATGCCCATCGACAGCACGCCGAGCCCCTCGTCCCGCGCGAGGGAGGCCAGCCAGCGGAAATGCGGCGCCGGGTCCTCGCCGTCGGGCGGGATGCACATGAGGCCGGAGACGGCCAGGCCGTGCCCCTCCCGGCAGGCGCGGAGAAGGGCCGCGGCCTCGTCCCGCGCGACGCCCGACTTCTGCGGCTCCGCCCCCGTGTTCACCTGCACCAGCAGCTCCGGCGTCCGCCCTTCCTTCGCGATCGCCTCCGCGAGCGCCGCGGCCAGGCGCGGGCGGTCGAGGCTCTCGATCACGTCGGCCACCCGCACGGCGTCGCGCGCCTTGTTCGTCTGCAGTCCCCCGATGACGTGCAGCCGCAGCTCCGGATGCCTCTCGCGCAGGGCGGGGAACTTGCCCGCGGCCTCCTGCACCCGGTTCTCCCCGAAGCGGGTCTGTCCCGCGCCGGCGGCCGCCAGCACCGCCCCGGCCGGGTGCGTCTTGGAGACGGCGACGAGCGCCACCTCGGCCGGGTCGCGCCCGGCGCGCCGGCAGGCCTCGGCGACGCGCGCCTTGATCCGCGCGAGGTTCGCCGCGATGCCGGGGGCGTCGACGGTGGGATCGGGAAGGGGATCGATCATGCGGTGCCGGGTTCTGGGTGGGGCGAGGTTACAGCGGAACGGCGCGGTCCGGAACGCCGGGGCCGGGAACGCCGAGGATCGAGATGCCGAGGATCGAGATGCCGAGGATCGAGATGCCGAGGGTCGCGATGTCGAGGGTCGCGATGCCGGGGGTCGCGATGCCGGGGGTCGCGATGCCGGGGGTCGCGATGCCGGCGGGTCGTGATCCGGGGGGACGCGCGGTGCCGCCGGTCTGGCTGCTGAGCGATCCGCGCCGCCTCCCCGACCCACGCGCGGCGGCGCGGCGCCTGCCCCCGGGCGCCGCGGTGCTGGCGCGAGACGTCGCGCCGGCCCCTCTCCGCGCGCTCGCCGTCCTCGCCCGCGCGCGTCGCCTCGTCCTCCTCGTCTCGGGGGAAGGACGCGCGGCGCTGGCGCTGGGCGCGGGGCTGCACCTGCCGGACCGCCGCCCGACCTCCGGCCTCCTTCCCTTCCTCGCGGCGCGGCGCGGCCGGGGTGGGGGCGGGGGCGGGGGCGGCCCGCTCCTCTCGGTCGCGGCGCACGGGCGGGCGGGGATCGCGCGCGCCCGGCGCCTGCGGGCCGACCTCGTGATCCTCTCCCCCGTCCTCCCGACCGCGAGCCACCCGGGCGCCGCGGCACTCGGCCCGCTGCGCTGGGCGGCGCTGGCGCGGCGGGCCGGGCGGCCGGTGGTCGCCCTCGGCGGCCTCGACGCCCGCCGCGCCCGCGCCCTGCCCCCTGTCGCGGCCGGCTGGGCGGCCATCGAGGGCCTGTCCGGCGGTCGTCCGAAGCCCTGTGTCAGCTCAGCCACAGTGTTTCGCGGATGTCGCGCCCCGGGCTGATGCCGGATGGACGTCCTTCCGGGGGGTGAACCATTATCCGCCCGGGCTCGGCCGAAGGGGGCGCATCCGGGGATGCGACCTCCCGCGGCACACCCGCCGAGGGGGGCGGGCGGGTCGCGTGGAGCGCCGGGGCCTCATCCCGGCACGTCAGGAGGATTTGGGATGCGCAAGCTTCTTCTCGGCAGCACGGCCGTCGCCGCCGCTGCCATTTTCGCGCCGGGCGGCGCCGCGGCACAGACGCTGAGCACGGACGCCTTCGCGTCCTCCAACCTCGGCGCGCCGCTGACGTCCATGCGCAACAACTTCCAGGTTCGCCTCGGCGGCTTCTACAAGGCGATGTACAACCGCACGACGCAGTCGCTGCAGAACGACTCCACCACCCGCCTCGGCAACTCGGACTTCTCGAACGAGATCGAGATCCACATCCTCGCCGCCGGCAAGGCCGCGAACGGCCTCACCTACGGCGTCGCGCTCGAGATCGAGAACGACATCGTCCGCAGCCCGGCCGTGGCTCCCAACGCCCAGGGCATCTCCGGCAGCGGCAAGAGCCTGCTCGGCTTCGACGAGGCCTGGGCCTACCTCGCGGGCCCCTGGGGCCAGGTCCGCTTCGGCGACGAGGACGGCGCGCTTCAGCAGCTGCAGTCCGGCCACGTGACCGGCTTCGGCGTCGGCGGCCTCGACTCGGGCGACCTGAACCAGCAGATCGTCAACGGCAACATCCGCTCCAACTTCACGATGGTGAACGACCCGGGCGACAACACGAAGGTCATCTACCTCTCGCCGCAGTTCTTCGGCTTCGACGCCGGCGCGAGCTTCGCCTTCAACACCGGCGAGGGCTCGCTCTCGGGCTGCGACAGCCTCGCCACCGCCGCCACATGCGACCGCGTGAGCGCCCTGGCGGGCGGCAGCACCCGTCGCCGGAACGAGATCCAGGCCGCGCTCCGCTGGCGCGGGTCGTTCGGCCCGGTCGGCCTGTCGGCCACCGTCGCCTACCTCGGCGCCGACGCTGTCCGCAACACGACCGGCCCCTCCGCCGAGCGCATCGACACCCTCTGGGCCGGCGCCGTCGTGACGGCCTACGGCTTCACCGTCGGCGGCTGGTACCAGAACGGCACCATGAACGCCGGCTACAACACGATCCAGTCGAACCGCGACGGCGGGGGCAACACCTTCAGCGCGCTGCTCGGCCGGAACGCGCCCGGCAACGCCCGCGACGACCGCAACCTCGAGAACTTCATGGTCGGCGTGACCTATACGATCGACGCCGTCACGGTCGGCGGCCACTTCAACCGCACCCTGTCCGCCGGCAGCCAGACCATCGGCACGGGCGGCCGTCGCGAGACCGGCTTCGCGGTCGGCGGCAACTACCGCATCGCTCCGGGCCTGGACCTCTTCGCCGAGTACAACCAGACCCACCGCAAGGAGCGCGGCTTCAACATCCAGACGAACTCGGCCGTGGGCGTTGGCGGCACGACCACGGCGGCCGGCTCCGTCGCGTCGGTCTTCCTCACGGGCTTCCGCGTGGCCTTCTGATCCCCCTGGATCGGGCGTCCGGAAGGGGCGGCGGGGAGACCCGCCGCCCCTTCCCCTTTGCGGAACCCTGCGGCGGCGCAGCGCGGTTTTCCCCTTGCACCGGCCCCCGCGCGCGCGCTTTACACCCCTCGCCATGCGCCACGCCCCCCTCGCCGTCCTCCTGCTGCCCCTCCTCGCCGCCTGCGGGCAGAGCCGGCAGGTCGCGAACAACGAGTACTACGACGACAGCCAGCGCGGCCGCGTCCAGGGCCGACTCTCGGGCAACCAGGACGGGCTGCTCATCCTCGGCACCGACCGCAGCCGCCCGCGGGACGGCGCGGGCGACCCGGGCGGCAGCGGCGGCGGGCTCGGCGTGAACGCCTATCTCTGGCGCGCCAGCCTCGACACCCTTTCCTTCATGCCGCTCTCCTCGGCGGATCCCTACGGCGGCGTCATCATCACCGACTGGTACTCCCCCTCGGCCGCGCCGGGGGAGCGCTTCCGCGCCACCGCCTACATCCTCGGCCGCCAGCTCCGCTCCGACGGCGTGCGCGTCTCGGTGTTCCGCCAGGAGCTGCGGAACGGCGCCTGGATGGACGTGCCCGTCTCCTCCGGCACGGGGACGGAGCTGGAGGACAAGGTCCTCGCCCGCGCGCGCGAGCTGCGAAGCCAGTCCGCGGCGCTCTGACGCGAACGGGACAGGGGCCGCGGCGCGGCCCCCGCCCGCCTCCGTCAGCGGCTGAAGGCCGGCAGGGCGCGGATCTCGGCCACGGCCATGTCGATCGTCACGCGGCGCTCCCCGGGCACGATCCGCAGACGCGACATCGGGACGGCGACGCGGCTGGCCTGTGACTCCACGCGCCGGTCGAGGTCGATCACGACCGCCGTCACGCGGCCCGAGGCGAGGTCGATCACCAGGTCGTCGACCTCGCCGATCTCGACGTTGTCGGTAGAGTGGACGTCGCGGTCGATGACCTGCTCGGCACGGACCGCCCCCGACGGCACGGAGGTGATCGACCCGCCCGCGGCGGGCGCTGCGGTCTGGGCCAGGGCCGGCCCGGCGGCGAGGCCGGCCAGAAGGGCGGCGAGCGGCATGAAGCGCATGTAACGATCCTCTCTCGTGCGTGAGCGACAGGAACCGCCGGGCCCGTGGAGGGTTGCGCGCGGTCCCGCCGCCCCTTCCCACCCCGCCCGCCGGGAGATACGACGGCGGACCACCGACAAGGGCCCGATCGGCCACCCGATGAACGACGCCCCGCCCGACACGCCCGCGCGCGCCCTCGATCGCTACGACTTCGCCGCCGCGGAGCCGCGCTGGCAGGCGGCCTGGACCGATGCCGCCCTCTTCGCCGTCCCCGACGTGCCGGACGGGGGGCGCCCGAAGTACTACGTGCTGGAGATGTTCCCCTACCCCTCGGGCAAGATCCACATGGGGCACGTGCGGAACTACACGCTCGGCGACGTGGTGGCCCGCTACAAGCGCGCGCGCGGGATGCAGGTGATGCACCCGATGGGCTGGGACGCCTTCGGCCTGCCGGCCGAGAACGCGGCGCGCGAGCGCGGCACCCACCCGGCCGCCTGGACCTACGCCAACATCGCCGCCATGCGCGCCGAACTCCAGCGCATGGGCCTCTCGCTCGACTGGTCGCGCGAGTTCGCCACCTGCGATCCCGCGTACTACGGCCAGCAGCAGGCCCTCTTCCTCGACCTCCTGGCCGCCGGCCTGGTGGAGCGCCGGAAGTCCTGGGTGAACTGGGACCCGGTGGACGGCACCGTGCTGGCCAACGAGCAGGTGATCGACGGGCGCGGCTGGCGCTCCGGGGCGCCGGTGGAGAAGCGCGAGCTCTCCCAGTGGTTCCTCGCCATCACGCGCTTCGCGCCGCAGCTGCTGGAGGCGCTCGACGGGCTGGAGCGCTGGCCCGAGCGCGTGCGGACGATGCAGGCGAACTGGATCGGCCGCAGCGAGGGCGCGCGCGTGCGCTTCCCGCTCGCCGCCCCGGTGGACGGCATCGCCGAGGTCGAGGTCTTCACCACCCGCCCCGACACCCTGTTCGGCATGTCCTTCCTGGCCGTCGCCGCCGAGCATCCGCTCGCCGCCGCGGCCGCCGCGCGCGACCCGGCGGCGGCCGCCTTCGTCGCGGAATGCCGCAGCCAGGGCACCAGCGAGGCCGCCATCGAGCAGGCCGAGAAGCGCGGGCACGACACCGGCTTCCGCGTCGCCCACCCCTTCATCGAGGGCGCCACCTTCCCGGTCTGGATCGCGAACTTCGTGCTCATGGAGTACGGCACCGGCGCCATCTTCGCCTGCCCGTCGGGCGACCAGCGCGACCTCGACTTCGCCCGCAAGTACGACCTGCCCGTGCCCCCCGTGGTGCTGCCGCCCGGCGAGGATCCGGCCAGCTTCGCCATCGGCCGCGACGCCTGGACCGGCGACGGCACCCTCTACAACTCCGGCTTCCTCGACGGCCTCGGCACCGCCGCCGGCAAGCGCGCCGCGATCGACGCGCTGGAGGCGAAGGGCGCCGGCCGCGGGGTGGTGAACTGGCGGCTGCGCGACTGGGGCGTCTCCCGCCAGCGCTACTGGGGCTGCCCGATCCCGGTGATCCACTGCGACGCCTGCGGCACCGTGCCGGTGCCGCGCGACCAGCTCCCGGTGCGCCTGCCGGACGACGTGGACTTCACCCTCCCCGGCAACCCGCTGGACGGCGCGACGGCCTGGCGCGACGTCCCCTGCCCCGCCTGCGGCGCCCCGGCGCGGCGCGAGACGGACACCTGCGACACCTTCGTCGACAGCTCCTGGTACTTCGCCCGCTTCACCGCCCCGCACGCGGAGACGCCGGTCGTGCCGGCGGCGGCCAACGGCTGGCTGCCGGTGGACCAGTACATCGGCGGGATCGAGCACGCGATCCTGCACCTCCTCTACGCCCGCTTCTTCACCCGCGCCCTCTCCTCCCTCGGCCAGCTCGACACGCCCGAGCCCTTCGCCGGCCTGTTCACCCAGGGCATGGTCCAGCACGCCTCCTACAAGGCGCCCGACGGCCGCTGGCTGGCGCCCGAGGAGGTGGAGGTCGCCGCCGACGGCGCCGCGACCGAGAGGGGCACCGGCCTCGTCCTCACGGTCTCGCGCAACGACAAGATGTCGAAGTCCAAGCGCAACACGGTGGACCCCGGCGCCATCATCTCCCGCTACGGCGCCGACACCGCGCGCTGGTTCATCCTGGCGGACAACCCGCCCGAGCGGGACATGGAGTGGAGCGAGGCCGGCGTCGCCGGCGCCCACCGCTTCGTCCAGCGCCTCTGGCGCCTCGCCGCGACCGTCGAGGAGCGCGCCGGCACCGGCGAGGCCCGCCCCCTCATGCAGGCGGTCCACCGCGCCATCGCCGCCGTCACCGCGGCGCTGGAGGGCTTCGCCTTCAACGTCGCGGTCGCCCGGCTGCACGAGCTGGCGAACGCGATCGAGGCCTCCTCCGCCCCGGCGGCGGCGCGGCGGGAGGCGATCCTCCTCATGGCCCGCCTCGTCTCGCCCATGATGCCCCACCTCGCGGAGGAGATCCGCGCCGTCCTCGTCCCCGGCGACGCGACCCTCGTCGCGGCCACCCCCTGGCCCGAGGCCGACCCCGCCCTGCTGGCGGTGGAGAGCGTGACGATCGCGGTCCAGGTCCTCGGCAAGCTGCGCGCCACCCTGTCCGTCCCCGTCGGCATCGCCGAGGCCGAGCTGATGGCCCTGGCGGAGGCGGAGGAGAACGTGCAGCGTGCCATCGGCGGCAAGCCCGTACGGAAGCGCATCCATGTCCCCGGCCGCGTGGTCAACTTCGTTGTCTGACCCCCTCCCCGTCCCCGGGCGCCGCGCCCTGCTGGCCGCCCTCGCCCTTCCCCTGGCCGCCCCCCTGGCCGGCTGCGGCTTCCGCCCGCTGAACGCCCCGCCGGACGAGGGGGAGCCGGACATCGCCCCGGCGCTCGCCGCGGTCCGCCTCGGCCCTACCTACGGACGCTCCGGGCAGCTCCTGCACCAGGCGCTCGACCGGCGCCTCGTCGCCCGCAACCGGGAGGCCGTGGCGGCGCGCTACGAGCTCACCGTCTCGGCCCTCCCGGCCTACGAGGCCCAGGGCTACCGCCGCGACGGCTCGCCCACCCGCATCCGCCTCACCATGACCGCCCCCTGGACCCTCCAGACCATCGCCGTGCCCGCCCGGCCGGTGGCCAGCGGCACCGCGCGCGCCCTCGACGCCGCCAACAACGTCGACAACGAGTTCTTCGCCCTCAACCTCTCCTTCGAGACCGCCGAGCGCCGCCTCGTGGAGCAGCTCGCCGAGGACATCGTGCTGCGCCTCGCCCTGGCCCTGCGCGAAGGTCGGCCCGCCTGAGGGGGCCGGCGCCGTGAGCCCGCCGCCTTGAAGATCGACGCCCGCCGCCTCCCCGCCTTCCTCAAGGACCCGGGCGGCACCCGCGCCGCCCTTCTCTTCGGGGAGGATGCCGGCCTCGCGCGGGAGCGCGCCGACGCGCTGCAGGAGGCCGTCGCCCCCGGCAACGACCCCTTCCGCGTCGCCGAGCTGACCCGGGACGTCGCCGCCCGCCCCGGCGCCCTGGCCGGGGAGGCCGCCGCCCTGGCGCTGACCGGCGGCCGCCGCGTGGTGCGCGTGCGCGACGCCGCCGACACCCTCGCGGCCGGCCTGCGGGAAGCCCTGGAGGGGCCCGGCGAGGCCCTCATCGTGCTCGAGGCCGGTGAGCTTCCCGCCCGCTCCAAGCTCCGCCAGCTCGCCGAGGCCCACCCCCGCGCCGCCGCCGTCGCCTGCTACCGCGAGCGCGGCGCCGAGCTGTCGGCCACCATCGCCGCGATGCTGCGGGAGGGCGGCGTCACCGCCGAGCCCGCGGCGCTGGCCTGGCTCGCCGGCCGCCTCGGCGACGACCGCCAGATGCTGCGGCGGGAGGTCGAGAAGCTCGCCCTCTACGCCGGCCGCGGCGGTACCCTGGCCGAGGAGGACGTGCTCGCCTGCGTCGGCGACGGCTCTGCCCTCGAGCTGGGCGAGGCCCTCACCGCCGCCACCGCCGGCGACGTGGCGCTGGCCGACCGCGCCCTCGAATCCGCCATGTCGGAGGGCGCGCACGCCGTGCAGGTGGTCCGCGCCCTGCTGCGCCACCTCCAGCGCCTGCACCTCGCCTCGGTCGCCGGGATGCAGGCCCTCCAGCCCCCGGTCTTCTTCCGCGACCGCCCGGGCTTCGAGACGGCGCTGCGCCTGTGGCGGACCGAGGCGCTGGAGGCGGCGATGGCCGCCCTCCTCGACGCCGAGCGCGCCACCAAGTCCGGCGGCACCGGCCGGCCCGTGCCGGACGCGGCGATCGCCCGCGCGGCGCTGCTCGGGATCGCGCGGCAGTCGGCGATCCTGGCGCGCCGGGGGCCGGCGGGGCGGCCCGGGTGACGGATCGTCACCTCGCCTGACGGGTGGGCGGGGCGACCCCATCTGGGACGCCATGATCGCCCGCCGCCCGCTTCTCGGCCTTCTCGCCGCCCCGGCCCTGTCCCGCGCGGCACGCGCGGGCGCGCTGGACGACGTGCTGGAGGAGGCCGGGAGCCTGCCGCGGCTGCACAGCGTGACGGTGAGCCGCGACGGGCGGATCATCGCGGAGCGGCGGTACCGCGGGCCGGCGCTGGAGACGCCGCACAACGTCAAGTCGGCCTCCAAGACCGTGCTGTCCGCCCTCGTCGGCTGCGGCATCGCGCGCGGGGTGCTGCAGGGGGTGGACCAGCCCGTGCTGCCGCTGCTGGGGCCGTCCGCCGCGCGGGGCGCCGACCCGCGGGTCGCGGGCATCACCGTCGGCCACCTGCTGACCATGCGGGCGGGGCTGGAGCGGACCTCGGGCGCCGGTTACGGCGGCTGGGCGGCGGCGCGCGACCCGGTGGCCTACGCGCTGACCCGACCGTTCGAGAGCGAGCCGGGCGGGGCGATGGGGTACTCCACCGGCGCCACCCACATCCTCGGCGCCGCGCTGTCGCGGGCGGCGGGGCGGTCGCTGCTGGAGCTGGCGCGGGACTGGCTCGGCGGGCCGCTCGGCTTCGCCGTGCCGCCCTGGCCGCGCGACCCGCAGGGCCGCTACATCGGCGGCAACGACATGCGCCTGACCGCGCGCGCCCTGATCCGCCTCGGCGAGTGCTACCGCCTCGGCGGCGCCCCGGCGGTGCCGGCCGACTGGGTGCGGGAGAGCTGGGTGCCGCGCGTCCGCTCCCCCTGGAGCGGGCAGCTCTACGGCTACGGCTGGTGGATCGGGCGGGCGCGCGGGATGCCCGTGTCCTTCGCCTGGGGCTACGGCGGGCAGATGCTCTACGTCGTGCCGGCGATGGCGCTGACGGTGGCGATGCTGTCCGAGGCGGACGGTCCGCGCGACCGCCCGCACCAGGCGGCCCTGCACGCGCTGCTGGAGCACGGCCTCCTGGCCGCCCTCGGCGCGCCCGCGGCGGAGGGAGGGGCGGAGTCGCTCGTGATCCCGGACTGATGCCGGCAGGCGGAACGGTCCGTGCCGCCCGTCCCACCGGGCGCGTGCATCGCCGGACGCCAACTTCGTAACATCCGCGCGCATGACCGACGACGCGAGCTGGGACGGGCTAGTCGGGGACCTCTACCTCTCCGCCCTCGACGCGGAGGCGAGGGCGCGCCTGCCGTCCGCCCTCACCGGGCTGGTGCGCGGCGTCACGGTGGCGATGTGGGCGGCCGATCCGCGCACCGGCCGGCCCGTCTCCGAGATGGTGACGAACCTGCCGTGCGAGGCCGAGGCGCTCTACCGGGCGCACTACCACCGCCTCGACCCCTGGCTCGGGAGCCCCGCGCTGCGACGGATCGGCCGCGTGCAGCACGGCGCGGAGCTCGTCCCGGACGCGGTGCTGGCGCGGTCCGAGTTCTACAACGACTTCGGCCGGCGCATCGGGTCCTTCCACGTCCTCGGCTGCTGCGCGCCGATCGGGGACGATCCCGGGGCCCCGCACGGGACCCTCTCCGTCCTGCGCCCGCGGGAGAGCGGGGCGTTCGGGACGGAGGAGGCGGGCCGGCTGCGGCGCCTGGTGCCGCATCTGCGCCGGGCCTGGCAGGTCGGGCAGCGGCTCGGCGCCGCCCCTTCCGTCCCGCGGGGCGACGCCGGCGCCCTGCTGGACGGGCTGCGCGCGGCAGCGGTCGTCGCGGACGGGCACGGGCGCGCGCGGCTGGCGAACGCGGCGGCCGAGCGGCTCGACGCGGCAGGGGCGCTCCGGCTCCGCGGGGCCGCCCCGGGAGCGCCGGTCGCCCTCCCGCGCGCGGAGGACACGCGGCGGCTGCGCGCCGCGGTGGCCGACGCGGCGGGCGGCGGGGCGGGGCACGAGTGGCTCGCCGGTGCGGACGGGCCGGGACGCCTCCGCGTGACCGTCTCGCCCCTGCCGCGCGCCGTGCTGGGCGCCGCGCTGGGCGCCGGTCCGGGCGCCGGTCCGGGCGCCGTGCCGGGCGGGGCGGGGTGGGCGCTGATCCTCGTCACGCCGGAGGCGCTGCCGCGCGGCGAGGAGACGCTGCGCCGGGCCCGGCGCCTCTTCGGCTTCACCCGCACGGAGGCCGAGGTGGCCCTGGCCCTGGCGGACGGGATGTCGCCGGGCGAGATCGCCGCCGGGCGGGACGTCATGATCACGACGGTCCGCTCGCAGCTGCGCCGTGCCCTGGAGAAGACGGGCACGAACGACCTGCGCGGCCTGGCGATCCGGATGACGCTGCTGCGGGACTGACCCGCGGCAGGGGGCGAGGGCAGGGTCCGCCGGCGGCCCCGAGGTCAGGCGGTGATGCCCGCATCCCGGACGATGGTGCCCCAGCCCTCGCTCTCCCGCGCCATCATCTCGGCCAGCGCCGCGGGGCCGGCGTGCTCGGCGTCACCGCCGGACCGGGCGAGAATCTGCCGGAAGTTCGGATTCGCCACGAGGGACGCGATCGCCTCGTCGAGCTGCCGGACGACCGGGCCCGGCGTGTTGAGCGGCAGGAAGAGGCCACCGGTGGAGGCGGCCTGGTAGTCCGGCACGGCGGTCTCCGCCACGGTCGGCAGGTCGGGGAACAGCGGGTGCCGGCGCGTGCCGCAGAGCGCGAAGGCGCGCGCGCGTCCGGCCTGCACCTGGGGCGCCGCCGACGGCAGGCTGTCGAACATCATCGACACGGTGCCGGCCACGAGGTCGTTCATGGCCGGCCCGCCGCCGCGGTAGGGGACGTGGGTGATGTCGATCCCCGTCCGCGCCTTGAAGAGCTCCCCGGCGAGGTGGATCATCGAGCCGGTGCCGCCGGAGGCGAAGGTGAGCGCGCCGGGGTTCGCCCTGGCGTAGGCGACGAGGGAGGCGATGTCGCGCGCGGGCACGGCGTTGCCGACGGCCATCAGGTGCTCGATCCGGAAGGCGAGGGCGACGGGCATGAGGTCGCGCAGCGGGTCGAAGCCCATGCCGCGGTAGAGGTGGCGGTTCACGGCGACGGCGCCGTTCGTGCCCATCAGCACGGAGTATCCGTCGGGCGCGGAGCGGACGACGTTCTCCATCGCGAGGTTGCCGCCGGCCCCCGTGCGGTTCTCCACCACCACCTGCTGGCCGAGGCGTTCGGTGAGGCCCTGGGCCAGGATGCGGGCCAGCACGTCGGTGCCGCCGCCGGCGGCGAAGGGCACGACGAGGCGCACCGGGCGGTCCGGGAAGGCGGCGCGCGCGAGGGTGGGCGCGGCGAGGAGCGGCGGGAGGGCCGCGAGGAGGTGTCGGCGGGTGGGCATGACGGTCGGTCCCCTTCTCAGGTGGCGTTCAGTGCCGTCGTGACGAGGCTGGTTCCGTAGTCCTGCTCCGCCTTCTTTCGGGAGAGCTTTCCGGAGGCGATGTCCTCCGCCAGCGCGGCGGGGGGGCGTTCGGCGGGCGAGCCGACGCCGCCGCCGCCGGGCGTCTCGAGCCGCACGCTGTCGCCGGCGCGGAGGGTGATGTTGGCGGCCTTGGAGGAGAGCTCCTCCTCGTCCGCCCGGCCGGGGTTGCGCAGCAGCCGGGCGGTGCCGCCCTCCAGCCCGCCGAACAGGCCGGGGGCGCCGAGGAGGTGGCCGTCCGAGCGCGCGGAGAAGACCACGCCGTCGCGGGTGGCCCGCACCTGGCGCGCGATGCCGAGGCCCCCGCGGTGGCGGCCGGAGCCGCCGGAATCCTCGACCAGCGCGTACTCGTCCACGAGAAGGGCGTACTCGTTCTCCAGCGCCTCGGCGGGGAGGTTGGAGGTGTTGGTGACGTGGACGTGGACGCCGTCCATCCCGTCGCCCCCCATCCGTGCCCCGGCGCCGCCGCCCATGGATTCGAGGTAGACGAAGCCGCCGTCCCCGCGCCGCCGCTCGCCGGAGAAGATCATCACCGGCACGCTGTCCAGCCCCGCGGCCATGGCGCGCTCGGGGGGCAGGAGCTGGGCGAAGGCGCCGAACAGGGCGCGGGCAACCTTGTTGCAGGTGATGGAGCGCGCGCCGACGGCGGCCGGGAAGCGCGGGTTGACGATCGATCCCTCGGGCGCCGCGATGCGGATGCCGCTCGCCATGCCCTGGTTCGGCAGCAGGTCCGGATCCAGCAGGGTCTTGACCGCGTAGTAGACGGTGGCGCGCAGCGCGCTCTCGACCACGTTCATGGCGCCGCGCGCCTGCGGGGCGGAGCCGGCGAAGTCGACCAGCAGGGACTCGCCCTCCACCGTGACGGTGGCGCGGACGGCGACGGGGTCGCCGCCGATGCCGTCGTCGTCGAGGTACGCCGTGAAGCTCGCGCTGCCGTCCGCCATCTCGCGCACGCGGTTGGCGAGGCGGCGCGCGGTGTAGGCGAGCACGTCCTCCACCGCCGAGGTCACGGCCGGCAGGCCCATCTGAGCCACCAGTTCCGCGACCAGCGCGGCGCCGCGCAGGTTGGAGGCCACCTGCACGCGCAGGTCGAGCGCCCGCTCCTCCGGGTCCCGCGAGTTGTGGGCGATGAGGTCGAGCAGGTCCTCGTCCACCTCGCCCTCCCGCACGAGGCGGGCGACGGGGATCCGCAGCCCTTCCTCGAAAACCGAGCGCGCCCCGCCGGAGATGGAGCCGGGCACGGGGCCGCCGACGTCGGAGTGGTGGCCGACATTGGCCGCCAGGAAGCGCACCGCCCCATCGATGAAGACGGGCGTGACCACCGCGATGTCCGGCATGTGCGTGCCGCCGGCGAGGTAGGGGTCGTTGCAGACGTAGGCGTCGCCGTCGCGCATCCGCCCGGCCGGGTAGCGCGCCAGCACGGCGCCGACGCTGCCCATCAGGGAGCCGAGGTGCAGCGGGATGTGGGAGGCCTGCGCCACCAGCCGCCCGGCCGCGTCGAACAGCCCGACGGAGCAGTCCTTGCGCTCCTTGATGTTGGTCGAGAAGGAGGAGCGGATGAGGGTGTTGCCCATGTCCTCCGTGATGGAGAGAAGGCGGTTGGAGAACACCTCCATGGCGATCGGATCGGCGAGGCGGGGGGCGTTCACGCGAGGATCTCCAGCACGAGGTTGCCGGTGGGCTCCAGCCGCGCGGTCTGGCCCGGCTCGACGACGGTGGTGGAGCTCATCTCGTCGATGATCGCGGGGCCGGTGACGACGTGCCCGACCGGCAGCGCGGCGCGGTCGAGGACCGGCGTGTCGAGCCAGCGGTCGCCGAAATGCACCGATCGCCGCGCGCGGGTCTCCGGCGCGGCGGTGGGGGCCCGGAAGTTCGCCGCGGGGCGATCGACGTGCCCGATCGCCTTCAGGCGGCAGTTCACCACCTCCACCGCGCGTCCGTCCACGGCGTAGCCGTACTCGCGCCGGTGCGCCTCGGTGAAATCCGCCAGGAAGGGGTCGAAGCCGGCCGCGCCCTCCGGCAGCGGCACCTGCACCTCGTGGTTCTGGCCCTTGTAGCGGGCGTCGACCACGGCCCGGAAGGCGCGGCGGGCGGGCTCCACCCGGCCGCCCTCCAGCCAGGCATCGCCCTGCGCCCGCATGGCGTCGAAGCGGGCGAGGATGGTGGGCCAGGCCGCCGGCGTCGCCTCGGTGATCTCGCTGCGCACGAAGTCGAGGGAGATGTCGGACATGAGGATGCCGCGCGCGCACATCGTGCCCGGTTCCTGCGGCACCAGCACGCGGGTCATGCCGCATTCCCGCGCGACGGCGGCGGCGTGCAGCGGCCCCGCGCCGCCGAAGGGGAACAGCGCGAAGCGGCGGATGTCGTGGCCGCGCTCGGTCGAGACGGCGCGGATCGCGCGGCTCATGTTGGCCACCGCGATTCGGATGATGCCCTCGGCGGCGGCCTCCACGCTCAGGCCCAGCGGCTCCGCGACCCCGGTCCGGATCGCCTCCCGCGCCGCGGCCTCGTCCACCGTCATGCGGCCGCCGAGGAGGGAGACGGGGTCGAGGCGGTGAAGGACGATGTTGGCGTCCGTCAGCGTCACGTCGCGCCCGCCGCGGCCGTAGGCGACGGGGCCGGGATCGGCGCCCGCGCTGTGCGGCCCGACCTTCAGCGCGCCGGCGTCGTCGATCCAGGCGATCGAGCCGCCGCCCGCGCCGATCACGTGCACGTCCACCATCGGGGTGCGGACGGGGTAGTCGGCGACGAGGCGGGAGGTGGCGAAGGCCGGGACGCCGCCCGCGATGAGGGAGACGTCCGTGCTCGTGCCGCCGACGTCGTAGGTGACGACGTCGGGGAAGCCCGCCGCCCGCGCCACCTCCGCCGCGCCGACCACGCCGGCCGCGGGGCCGGAGAGGCAGGTGCGGACGGGGAAGTCGCGCGCGGTCGCGACCGACATCAGCCCGCCGTTGGAGTGGACCGTGTCGGGCTCCGCCGCGACGCCGAGCGCGGCCAGGCGGTCCAGCAGCCGTCGCATGTAGGCGGCCATGCGCGGGCCGACATAGGCGTTGATCGCGGTGGTGGAGAAGCGCTCGAACTCGCGGAACTCCGGCAGCACCTCCGACGAGGTGCAGACGAAGACCTCCGGCAGGCGGGCGCGGAGGATGGCGGCGGCGCGCGCCTCGTGGCCGTCGCGCAGGTAGCTGTGCAGGAAGCAGACGCCGACCGCCTCCACGCCCGCCGCGGCGAGCGCCTCGGCGGCGGCGGTGACGGCGGCCTCGTCCAGCGGCTCGATCTCCTCGCCCGCGGCGTCGATGCGCCCGCCCACCTCGAAGCGCAGCGCCCGGGGGGCGAGGGGCGGCGGCGGGGTCTGGCCGTAGTCGTACAGCGCCGGCCGCGTCTGGCGCCCGATCTCCAGCACGTCGCGGAAGCCGCGCGTGGTGACGATGCCGAGCCGCACGCCGCGCCGCTCGATCACCATGTTGGTCGCGACCGTGGTGCCGTGGCCGACGAAGAGGATCTCCTCGGGCCGCACGCCGTACTCGGCGATGATGGCCGCGACGCCGGTCTCGATCGCCTGGCTGCGGTCGGACGGGGTGGAGGGCGTCTTGTAGTAGCGCAACGCGCCGCTGCGCGTGTCGTGCACCGTGAAGTCGGTGAAGGTCCCCCCGACGTCGAAACCGATCCGCACCATGGAAGCCGGGTCGTCCTTCACCAGTTTCGCACCGGGCCCGACGGTCCCATCCGCCGGGCGATTGCGCCAATGCAAAAGCTGGGCCAGGGTATCCGCAAAGCTTATGGGCTCCGCCCCTGTCCCGATCCCTCAGCCAGCGCGCCCTGCACGCCTTCCGGCTCACCGTTCTCACCGGCAGCGTCTCCGCCGCGGCCGGGGCGATGGGGCGCTCCCAGCCCGCCGCGACCCGGCTGCTGAAGGACCTGGAGGCCGATCTCGGCTTTCGCCTCTTCGACCGCGTGCGCGGCCGGATGCAGCCGACGCCGGAGGGGCTGCTGCTGTTCGAGGAGGTGGAGCGCTCGCTCATCGGGCTCGACCGCATCGCCACGGTGGCGGGCCAGATCCGGCGCGGGCGGCGCGGCACCCTCGCGCTCGGCGTGCTGCCGGCCGGCACCGGCATCCTCACCGCCGCCATCCGCCGCTTCGCCGAGGAGCGTCCCGGCACCGCCGTCGCGCTCCGCGCCGTGCCGTCGGAGCAGGTGGTGCAGCTCGTCCTGAAGCAGGAATGCCACCTCGGCTTCGTCAGCGAGGCGACGCCGCTGGCCGGCCTCCGGGCGGAGCGCCGCTACGCCATCGGCTGCCTCTGCATCATGCCGCCCGGCCACGCCCTCGGGGCACGGGCCGTCGTCACGCCGGGCGACCTCGACGGCAAGCCCCTCGTCTCCCTCGCCCCCACCACCCGCATCGGGCGGCAGCTGGCGACGATCCTGGAGCAGCACGGCGTCGACCAGCTGACGCGGGTGGAGACGCATCTCAGCCACGTGGTCGCCGACCTCGTCCTCGCGGGCACGGGGATCGGCGTGGTGGACGCGGTGACGGCGGCGGCCCACGCCGCGCGGGGCGGGCTGGCCCGTCCCTTCAGCCCCGCCATAGACTTCGGCCTCGCCGCCGCGCGCGTGGCCGGCACGGAGCTCCCGGCCAACGTCGCCGCCTTCCTTGCCCTGTGCGACGGGCACTTCGCGGCGCCCGCCCATCAGGAAAAGGCATAGGACGCCGCGCAGAACCGATTTAACCCCGGCGACCCCGCGCCGGGATCATCGGGCCTCGCGGCGCGGCGGGAAGACCATCGGGCGGGACTACGACGTGGCGGTGATCGGCGGCGGGCTGATGGGCGCGGCCATCGGCTACGGGCTGGCGCGGGCGCCGCGTCGCGATCCTCGACGCGCATGTTCCCCGAGATCGGGCGGCTGAACGTCGTCCGCACCCGGGCGGCGCTGCGCGTGATGACGCGGGACGGCGTCCCGATCTACGGATCTACGAGGAATCGCGTGCGGCGCCCGGCGCCTTCCCCTGCAACGGCCACAGCGGCGTGACGCTCGCCGCGGCCCACGCGCTGCTGCTGGCGCCGATGATCGACGCCGGCGCGCTCGACGCGTCGACCCCTGGGGCCTTCTCCACGGGGAGGTTCGATGTTCCGGCGGCTGCAGACGCCGCGCGCCCGGCGGTCCGCTTCCGCCTCGACGGCGATGGCCCGCGTCCGCCGCGCCGTCCGCGTCGTGACCGGCGTGACCGAACTGGCGATCGAGGGGAAGACGCGCGCCGAGCGCGTGACCTGGCGCCGGGGCGGCGGCGCGCCGGTGACGGTGCCGGTCGACCACGTGCTGCTCCATCGCGGCGTCGTGCCGAACCCGAACCTCGCCGCCGCCGCCGGCTGCGCCCTCGACTGGAACGAGGTGCAGGCCCGCTTCCGGCCGCGCGTCGACGCCTGGGGGGGAGACGTCGCTGCCCGGGATCCTACGCGCCGCCGACGGCGCGCTCGCCTGCCGCTGCGGGAAGGTGACGGGCCGCACCCTGCGCGGGACGGCCGAGCGCCTGCGGGTGCCCGGTCCGAACCGGATGAAGACCCTCCCGCGCTGCGGGATGGGCCCCTGCCAGGGACGGCTCTGCGGGCTGACGGTGACGGAGGCGATCGCCGCCCCGCGCGTCATCCCGCCGGCGGAGGTCGGCACCTACCCCCTGCGAACGCCGGTGAGGCCGGTGACGGCCGCGGAGCTGGCCGGGTTGCCGAGCTCGGGCGCCGATCGGCGCGCCGTCGAGCGGTGACGGCGGGGTGGCCGGTCGGCCGCCCCGGACGGCCCCGGTGCGGTGCCCAGCCGCCCGGAGAGCGGGCGACGCGGGCCTGGGCCGGGATACGCGCTGTCGCGGCTCCCCCACGGGCCGTTCTCCGGGATCCATCGGCGGCCCCGGTCCCGGACGCGACCGTCGCCGCCAGCCCTCCCTTGACAGGATCGATACCGGAGATTTACTTAGTTATCGATAAGTAAAGCAGGGTGATGATGGCGCGGTACGAGAGCAGACGGGCGCAGGTCGAGGCCTCCGCGATGCGGCTCTTCGCGGAGCACGGCGTCGACGCCGTCTCCATGCGCGACATCGGCGCGGCCTGCGGCATCTCCGGCCCCGGCGCGCTGTCCCACTTCGGCAGCAAGGACGCGCTCGTCGCGGCGCTCTTCGCGGACGGCTTCGCCGGTTACGCGGCCCGGATCGCCGCGGCCGCGCCGGCGGACGCCCCCTTCCGGGAACGCCTGGAGGCGACCGTGGCCGCGGTGCTCCGGCTGCACGACGAGGATCACGACCGCTTCCGCTTCCTCGTGCTGCGTCAGCACGACCACCTCGCCCGCGTGCCGCGCGACGGCAGCAACCCGGTCGAGGTGATCCGCGCGATGATCGAGGCGGCCGTGGCGGCCGGCGAGATCCCCCGCCGCGACCCCGACCTCGCCGCCCTGGCCGTCATCGGCCTCGTCGTGCAGCCCGCGACGGGACGGCTCTACGGGCGGCTGACCGGTCCGCTCGCCTCGCTCGCGCCGGAGATCGCCGCGATGGCCTGGAGCGCCCTCAACGCGGCGGCCGGGGCGCCGCACCCCTCGGGACCGACCCGCAAGCCAGGGAGCAGACGTTCATGACCCGCACCGTCGCGAGGGAGCGGCCGGCGATCCTGACCCGCCGCCTCCTGCCTCTCGTCGCCACCCAGGCCTGCGGGGCGTTCAACGACAACCTCGTCAAGAACGCCCTCGTCGTGCTCGCGCTGTTCCGGCTCGGCGCGGGCGGCGTCGGCCTCTCGGCGCTCGCCGGGGCGCTTCTCATCGCGCCCTACGTCCTGCTCTCGGCGACGGCCGGCGCGCTCGCCGACCGGATGCCGAAGAAGGCCCTCATCGTCCGGCTGAAGGCGCTGGAGATCGGCCTCATGGCCCTCGCCGCGCTCGGCTTCCTCACGGGAAGCGTCGCCCTCCTCCTCGCGGTCATCCTCGGCCTCGGGATCCAGTCCGCCCTGTTCGGGCCGGTGAAGTACGCGGTCCTGCCCGAGCACCTGCGGCACGACGAGCTCGTCGCCGGCAACGGCGCGGTGGAGGCCGCGACCTTCGTCGCCATCGTGCTCGGCACCGTCGCGGGCGGCGCCCTCATCCTGCTGCCGGACGGCGCCGCGCTCGTCGCCGGGCTCGGCGCGGCGGTGTCGATCCTCGGCCTCCTCGCCGCCTGGCGGCTGCCGCCGACGGTCGCGGCGGCGCCCGGCACGCCGCTGGACGCGAACCTGGCGCGGGCGGCCCTGCGCTGCGTGCGGGAGGCCTTCGCGAGCCGCCCGATCCGCCTCTCCATCCTCGGCCTCTCCGGCTTCTGGACGGTGGGCTCGACGGTGGTCACCGCGCTGCCGGTGGTGGCGCGGGACGCGCTCGGCGGCACGGGGGGCGTGCTGACGCTCTTCCTCGTCGTCTTCGCGGCCGGGGTCGGGGCGGGGTCGATCCTCTGCGCCCGCCTGCTGCGGGGCGAGGTCAGCCCGCGGCACGTGCCCTTCGCCGCCGCCGGCCTCGGCCTGCTCACCGGCGCCTTCGCCCTTCTCGCCGCCGCCCTCGGCCCGCTGACGATCGGTGGGGCGGCCGGTGGGCCGGCGGCGCTGCTCGGCTCGGCGGGCGGCGTCGCCCTGCTGCTGAGCCTGTTCGGGCTGGCCGCCTGCGGCGGGATCTTCTCCGTCCCGCTCTACGCCATCATCCAGGAGGCCTCCGCGCCGGCGCGGCGGGCGAGCACGGTCGCGGCGAACAACGTCGTCAACGCGGTCGCCATGGTCGCGGGCGCCGGCGCGGCGGCGGGCCTGGCCGCCCTCGGCGTGCCGGCGACGACCGTCCTGCTCCTCACCGCCGCGCTCGCCCTGCTCGGCGCCGGCTACATCGCGCGGATCCTGCCGCAGGACGTGCTCCGGGCCCTGTTCCGGCTCTACTTCGACACCTTCCACGGCGTCGACGTGCGCGGGCTGGAGAACCACCGCGCCGCCGGCGAGCGGCTCGTCATCGTCTCGAACCACCTCTCCTTCGCGGATGCCTGCCTCATCGCCTGCTACCTGCCGCGGGCCCCGACCTTCGCGGTCAACACCGCGATCGCGGAGCGCTGGTGGACGCGCCCCTTCCTCGCGGCGGTGGAGGTGTTCAAGGTCGACATCGCCTCCCCCTTCGCGATCAAGCGCATGGTCGAGGCCGTGCGCGACGGCGGCCGGCAGCTCATGATCTTCCCGGAAGGGCGGCTGACGAAGACCGGCGCGCTGATGAAGGTCTACGAGGGCGCGGGCGTCGTGGCCGACAGGTCGGGCGCCAAGGTGCTGCCGATCTCGATCCAGGGGCTGCAGTTCACCCGGCTCAGCCGCATGGGCGGGCGCCTGCCGATGCGGTGGTTCCCCCGGCTCTCCATCACCATCCTGCCCGCCGTGAGCCTGCGGCCGGAGGGTGCGGCGGAGATGACGCCGCGCCGGCGGCGGGAGGCGGTCGGCCTCGCGCTCGGCGACCTGATGACGGAGGCGGTGTACCGCTCGAAGAGCACCGACCGGACGCTCTTCGGGGCACTGCTCGACGCGCGCGACCTGCACGGCGGCCGCACCCCGATCGCCGAGGACGTGGCGCGCTCGCCGATCTCCTACGACCGCATCGTCACCGGCGCCCTCGCGCTCGGCCGGCGGATCGCCGCCCTCGACGACGCGGCGCGCGGCGCGCGGCCCCCGGGCGGGGGCAACGGGCGCGGGGAGGACGGGCCGCGCCTGACCGGCGCGGTCGGGCTGATGCTGCCGAACGCCAACGCCGCCCTCGTCGCCTTCATGGCGCTGCAGGCCTTCGGGCGCCCCCCGGCGATGCTGAACTTCTCCGCGGGGGCGGAGGCCATGCTCTCGGCCTGCCGCGGCGCCGATCTCGCGACCGTCGTCTCCAGCCGCGCCTTCGTCGAGAAGGCGAAGCTCGGCCGGGTGGTGGAGGCGATGGCCCCGCACGTCCGCTTCCTCTGGCTGGAGGACCTGCGCGCCGGCCTGACCTGGCGCGACCGGCTCCGCGCCGCGGTCGGGAGCCGCCTCGCCCGCCGCGCCGGCGGGAACCCGGACGCCCCCGCCCTGGTGCTGTTCACCAGCGGGTCGGAGGGGGCGCCGAAGGGCGTGGTCCACTCCTCCCGCACGCTGCTGGCGAACATCGCGCAGATCTCGACGGTGGTGGACTTCACGGCGTCGGACCGCGTCTTCTCGGCGCTGCCGATGTTCCACTCCTTCGGCCTGACCGGCGGCACGCTGCTGCCGATCCTGCACGGGGTGCGGACCTTCTTCTATCCCTCGCCGCTGCACTACCGGATCGTGCCGGCGTTGATCTACGACACCGACGCGACGATCGCCTTCGGGACGGACACCTTCCTCAACGGCTGGGCCCGCTTCGCCCACCCCTACGACTTCTACGCCGTGCGCTACGTCTTCGCCGGCGCCGAGCGGGTGCGGCCGGAGACGAAGGCGCTGTTCGCCGAGCGCTTCGGCGTGCGCGTCCTGGAGGGGTACGGCGCCACCGAGACCGCGCCGGCGCTGGCGCTGGAGACGGCCATGCACGCGCGCGCCGGCACGGTGGGCCGCTTCCTGCCGGGGATCGAGACGCGGCTCGACCCGGTGCCCGGTATCGAGGGGGGCGGCCAGCTCCATGTCCGCGGCCCGAACGTGATGCTCGGCTACGTGAAACCCGACCGGCCCGGGGTCATCCGGCCGCCCGAGGAGGGCTGGTACGACACCGGCGACATCGTGGCGATCGGTCCCGACCGCTACGGGCGCGTGGTCGGCCGCGTGAAACGCTGGGCCAACATCGCCGGCGAGAAGGTTTCCCTCGTCGCCGCCGAGGAGCTGGCCGCGGCCCTGTGGCCGGAGGCGTCGCACGCCGTGGTGAAGGTGCCGGACCCGAGGAAGGGCGAGGCCCTCGTCCTCGTCACCACGCGGTCCGACGCCACGGCGGAGGCGCTGCTGGCGTTCGCGCGGGGACGGATGGTGGCGGAGATCGCCGTGCCCCGGATCGTCGTGCCGGCCGCGGCGCTGCCGCTGCTGGGGACGGGCAAGACCGACCTTCCCGGCGTGCAGGCGATCGCCGAGGCGGCGCTCGGCGCCCGGGCGCCGGCATGACCCTCTACGCCCTCAAGCCCCGCTTCCAGGGGCTTCTCCGCCCGCTCGTCGGGCGCCTCGCCGCGGCGGGCGTCACCGCCAACCAGATCACGCTCGCCGCGGCGGCGGGATCGGTCCTGATCGGCGCGGTGCTCGCCTGGCGGGTGGGGACCTCGCCCGCGATCCTCGGCCTGCTCGCGCCGTGGCTGCTGGCCCGCATGGCGCTGAACGCGGCGGACGGGATGCTGGCGCGGGAGCACGGGCAGCGCAGCCGCCTCGGCGCCCTGCTGAACGAGATCGGCGACGTGGTGTCGGACGCCGCGCTCACCCTGCCCCTCGCCCTGGTGCCGCCCTTCGGGGCGGCGGGGATCGGCGCGGTGGTGCTGCTCTCGGCGCTCTCGGAGTTCGCCGGCGTGCTCGGGCCGACGATCGGCGCCTCCCGCCGCTACGACGGCCCGCTCGGCAAGAGCGACCGGGCCCTCGTGCTCGGCGCGCTCGGCCTGCTGGCCGGGCTGACGGGCGGGCTGCCGGCCCCCCTCTGGCCGCTGCCCTGGATCCTCTCCCTCCTGCTTCTCATCACCATCATCCGGCGCGCCCGCGGCGCGCTGGCGGAGACCCCGACGTGACCGCAGCGCCCGCCGACTACCCCACCGCCCGCCCCTGCGAGGGCGGCCGCTTCCGCGCCGGCGACGGCGCGGCGCTGTTCTACCGGCACTGGCCCGCCGCCCCCGGCGCCCCGCGCCGCGGCGCCGTGTTGCTGGTGCATCGCGGGCACGAGCATTCCGGCCGGGTCGCCCACCTGGCGGACGAGCTGGACCTGCCGGGGTTCGACGTCTTCGCCCACGACGCGCGGGGCCATGGGCTGTCGGAGGGGGAGCGCGGCGGCGGTCCCGGCTTCGGGGCCGCGGTGGAGGACCTCGACGCCTTCGTCGCGCATCTCGGCGCGGCCCACGGCGTCGCGGCGGAGGATCTGGCGGTCGTGGCGGCGAGCGTCGGCGCGGTGATCGCCGCGACCTGGGTGCACGACTACGCGCCGCCGGTCCGGTCCCTCACCCTCGCCTCCCCGGCCTTCGAGGTACGGCTCTACGTGCCCTTCGCGGTGCCGGGGCTGCGGCTGCTCCGGCGGCTGCGCGGGGCGTTCCGGGTCAACTCCTACGTCAGGCCGGGGCTGCTGACGCGGGACCCCGCGCGGCAGGCCTCCTACGCCGCGGACCCGCTCATCGCCCGCCCGATCGCCGTCGACCTGCTGCTCGGGCTGCGGGCGGCGGCGGCGCGCGTGGTGGAGGACGCGCGCGCGATCACCGTGCCGGTGCAGCTCCTCGTCTCCGGCCGCGACTTCGTGGTGCGCCAGCCGCCGCAGCACCGCTTCTTCGAGCGGCTGGGATCGCCGGTGAAGGAGCGCCACGTGCTGACCGGCCTCCTGCACGACGCGCTCGGCGAGCGCGACCGCGCGCCGGTGGTGGCGAGGGTGCGCGACTTCGTGCTGGCGCAGTTCGGGGCGGCGCCCCGGCCGGTCCCCCTGCTCGACGCCGACCGCGCCGGGTACACGCGGGACGAGGCGGAGGCGCTCGCCACCCCGCTGCCGGCGCTGTCGGCGCGCGGGCTGCGCTGGGGGGCGACGCGGCTGGGGCTGCGTCTCGGCGGCCGCGTCTCGGCGGGGCTGCGGCTGGGGCACGAGACGGGCTTCGATTCCGGCGCCACGCTCGACTACGTGTACCGCGACCGGGCCGACAGCCCCGGGCGGATCGGCCGCGCCATGGACCGCGCCTACCTGGATTCCCCGGGCTGGCGCGGCATCCGCCAGCGCAAGCGGAACGCGGAGGCGCTGCTGCGGGAGGCGACGCGCCGCCTGCGCGAGGCGGGCCAGCCCGTGCGCGTGCTCGACATCGCCGCCGGGCACGGGCGCTACGTGCTCGACGCGATGGCGGAGGATCGTCCGGACTCGGCGCTCCTCCGCGACTACCGCGCGGCGAACGTGGCGGCCGGCCGCCGCCTCATCGCGGAGAGGGGGCTGGGCGAGGTCGCGCGCTTCGAGGAGGGGGACGCCTTCGACCGCGAGGGCCTCGCCGCGATGCGGCCGCGCCCGACCCTCGGCATCGTCTCCGGCCTCTACGAGCTGTTCCCCGACAACGCCGCGGTCCGGCGCTCCCTCGAGGGCCTCGCCGCGGCGATCCCGGAGGGCGGCTACCTCGTCTACACGAACCAGCCCTGGCACCCGCAGCTCGAGCTGATCGCCCGCGCCCTCACCAGCCACCGCGAGGGGCGGGCCTGGGTCATGCGCCGGCGCACCCAGGCGGAGATGGACCAGCTCGTCGCCGCCGCCGGCTTCCGCAAGATCGCGCAGCGGATCGACGAGGGGGGGATCTTCACCGTCTCCCTCGCGCGGCGCGCGGGCTCCCTCGCGCGGCCCGCGGCGGACGCGCCGTGACCGAGGGGCGTCCCTGGCGCCGCGCCGCGCTGTGGCTGCTCGGGCTCGGCGCGATCTTCTACGCGAGCTACGGGCTGGCGAACTGGCTCGCCTCCCTTCGCGCGGAGGTGCCGGTGGTGGTCTTCGCCTGGGAGCGGCACGTGCCGTTCCTCGGCTGGACGGTCGTCCCCTACTGGTCGGTGAACCTGTTCTACGCCGCCTCGCTCTTCGTCTGCGCCACGCGGGCGGAGCTGGACCGCCACGCGGCGCGGCTGCTGACGGCGCAGGGGATCGCGGTGGCGTGCTTCATCGCCCTGCCGCTGCGCTTCTCCTTCGAGCGGCCGGAGACGGCGGGCCTGCCCGGCTTCCTCTTCGCCGTGCTCGGCGGCTTCGACCGGCCGTTCAACCAGGCGCCGTCGCTGCACATCGCGCTGCTGGTGATCCTGTGGGAGCTGTACGCCCGGCACGTGGCGGGGCGCACCTGGCGGCTGGCGCTGCACCTCTGGTTCGCGCTGATCGGCCTCTCCGTCCTCACCACCTACCAGCACCACGCGGTGGACGTGCCGACCGGCGCGCTGCTGGGGCTGCTCTGCCTCTGGATCTGGCCGGAGCGGGGGCCGGGCCCCCTGGCCGCGCGACCGGCGCTGGACCGGCGGCGCCTCGCCCTGGCCGCCGCCTACGCGGCGGGGGCGCTCGCCGTCTCGGGGCTCGCCGCCCTCGGCGGGGGGTGGTGGCTGTGGCTGTTCTGGCCCGCCGTCTCCCTCGCCCTGGTGGCGCTGAACTACGCGCTGGCGGGGGCCGCGGGCTTCGGCAAGGCCGCCGACGGCACGGTTCCCCTCGCCGCCCGCCTTCTCCTCGCGCCCTACACCCTCGCGGCCCGGCTCAACGCGCGGCTCTGGACGCGGCGGGCGCCGGCGCCCTGCCACGTGGCGGACGGGGTCTGGCTCGGGCGCCTGCCCTCCGCCCGCGACCTCGCGGCCGGCCCCTTCCGCACGGTGGTGGATCTCTGCGCCGAGATCCCGCTGCCGCGCTGGCCGGGGCGGCGCGTCGCGCTGCCGAGCCTCGACCTCGTGACGCCCGACGGGGCCGCGCTGGACGCGGCCGCCGCGGCGATCGAGGCGGCGCGGCGGGACGGGCCCGTGCTGGTGTGCTGCGCCCTCGGCTACGCCCGCAGCGCCGCGGCGGTCTCGGCCTGGATGGTCCGCACCGGCCGGGCGGCCGATGCCGGTGCGGCGGCCGCCCTGATCGGCGCGGCCCGGCCCGGAGTGGTCCTGCCCCGGGTGGTGCAGCCCCGTGCCGGCTGACCCTGCCACCCCCGCCGGGGACCGGGCCGCGGCGGCGGTGATGGCCGATCTGCTGGAGCAGGGGCGGGCGCTTCACCTGCTCTCCGTCGGCCTCTCCGCGGGGGCGGTTGCCGCGCTGCTCCTCGGCCCCGGCGGGTGGTCCGCGGCCGGACCGGCGGCGGTCCTGCTGGCCGGGCTGGCGGAAACCTGGCTGGCGCTGAGGGTGGGCTTCGACGCCCGCTGCTTCCGCCGGATCGCGCGGGGGGCCGACGATCCCGGCCTGGCCTGCCTCGACGCGGCGCTGCTCCGGCTCGGCCTGATGCCGGGGGACAAGGCGGGCCGGCCCATGGCGTCGCGCCTCGAAGGCGCCCGGCGACTGCTCGGCCTTCAGGGGGCCGCGCTGGTCGCGCAGGCCGGCCCGGGTCTCCTGGCGGTTCTGACGACCTGAGCGGGATACCCGTTCCGTGGCGGCGGGCGGTCGCGGTGGCGGCGCTCTCCACGGGACCGGCGACCGCGGCCGCCCCCGGCATCGTCCGCGGACGGGCGCCGGGCCGGGGCGCCGGGAAGCGCCTCGCCCGGCTCTGCCCGAGCGCGACATTACAACCGCCGCATGTGGTCCGTGTCGCATCCGAAAAGTTCCCGCCGGCCCCGGATTGGGCGCATGGGTGGCGGGTCATCCATCGCTCCGATCCCGGCCTGGATGCACCTCAAGGCACTGGAGCCATCGCATGTCGATCGTAGGTCGGCTTTTCGAGCCGCTGTGGGCGTTGCTGCGGATCAACCGCTACGCGTCCGCCGCGGTGTTCTTCGCCGTGGCCCTGGCGGGAGGGATGTTCGGGAGAGCGTACCTCGTCCTTGTCTGCGGACTGGCCGGCTCGGCCATGCTGATGCTGCAGGCCGAAGCCGATGCGCCTGAACCCCCGCACGTCCGGCTGCCGGACGGCGGTGCGGTGACCGCCGCACCCGCGGTCGAGCCGGAGGCCCGAGCCGGGGGCGGGCCCATGCCCGCGTCCGGCCCCGGGCGTCCGACAGGCGCCTGAGCACGCCCCCCCGGCGTCACCCTCGCGGCACCGTCCCGGCTGGCTCGCGCCGCGGCGCGGCCCGCCGGCGTCCCGCGGCCGATCGTCAGCCGGCGGAACGGCCCCGCATCCGGCAGGCAATCAGTCAAGGGGCGGGGATGAGAGAAACGGCCGGTCCCGTCAGGCAGCGTCGGATGGTGCGGGGGAACGTGTTCGCCGCATCGGCGAAAAGCGATGGCGCGCCCGAAGAGATTCGAACTCCTGACCCCCAGATTCGTAGTCTGGTGCTCTATCCAGCTGAGCTACGGGCGCGTGCCATGTGCAGGATCGGAAGGCTCGAGGCGTTACGGAGACCTCGAAACCCGACCTTCAGATCCGTCGTCTAGTGCTCTGTCCAGTCGAGCGGCGAGCGCCCGCCTGTGCCGGGGGAGATAGCGGCAAGGAGAGGGGGGCGCAACCCCCTCAGGCGGCCATCTTGTCGAGTTCGCGCAGCACCGCCTCGCCCATCACGCTCGTGCCGACGCGGGCGGCGCCGGGGACCATGATGTCGGCGGTGCGGAGCCCGCCGGCCAGCACGCGCTCCACCGCGCCCTCCACCAGGCGCGCGTCCTCCTCCATCCCGAAGGACAGGCGCAGAAGCATCGCGAAGGAGAGGATCTGCGCGCAGGGATTGGCGACGCCCCGCCCCGCGATGTCGGGCGCCGAGCCGTGGATCGGCTCGTAGAGGGCGTGGCGCCGCCCGTCCGCATCCGGCGCCCCGAGGGTGGCGGATGGCAGCATCCCGAGGCTGCCCGTCACCGCCGCCGCGAGGTCCGACAGCACGTCGCCGAAGAGGTTGCTGGCGAGGACCACGTCGAACTGCTTCGGCCGCGACGCCAGCTGCATGGCGCAGTTGTCGGCATACATGTGCGACAGCTCGACGCCGGGGAACTCCTCCCGCCCGACCCTGGTGACGACCTCCCGCCACAGGCGGCCGGTCTGCATGACGTTCGCCTTCTCGACGCTCGTCAGCCGGTTGGTGCGCTTGCCCGCCAGCTCGAACGCCACGCGCGCGACGCGGACGATCTCCTCCTCCGAGTAGACCTCGGTGTCGAAGGCGCGGCGGGTGCCGTCGGTCAGCGTCTCGATGCCGCGGGGCTCGCCGAAGTAGATGCCGCCCGTGCTCTCGCGCACGATCATCAGGTCGAGCCCGTCGACGAGCTCGGCCTTGAGGGAGGAAGCCCCGGCCAGCGGCGACCAGACGAGGGCGGGGCGCAGGTTGGCGAAGAGGCCGAGCTCCTTGCGCAGCCGCAGGATGCCGAGCTCGGGGCGCCCCTCGAAGGGCAGGCTGTCCCACTTCGGCCCGCCGACGGAGCCGAAGAGGATGGCGTCGGCGCGGAGCGCCTTCTCCATCGTGGCGTCGGGGCAGGGATGGCCGGCCGCGTCGATCGCCGCGCCGCCGACCAGCCCCTCCTCCATGTCGAAGGTGACGCTGCGGCGGCGGTCCATCCAGTCGATGACGCGGCGCACCTCGTGCACCACCTCGGGGCCGATGCCGTCGCCCGGCAGCACCAGCAGCCTCTTGTTCGCGGGCATCAGCCGTACAGCCAGGGCTGGGCGGCGCGCTGCTTCGCCTCGAAGTCCCCGATCACCGGGGCGCGCTGCATCGTCTCCCCGATGTCGTCGAGGCCGTTCAGCAGGCGGTGCTTGCGGAGCGGGTCGACCTCGAAGGGGATCTCCTCCCCGTTCGGGCGGATGACGACCTGGCGCTCGAGGTCGACGCTGATCCGGGCGTTGGCGCCCATGCGGGCGTCCTCCATCAGCGCGTCGCAGACGGCGCGCGGGAGCTTGATCGGCAGGATGCCGTTCTTGAAGGTGTTGTTGAAGAAGATGTCGGCGAAGTCCGGCGCGATGACGCAGCGGATGCCGAAGTCGAGCAGCGCCCAGGGCGCGTGCTCGCGGGAGGAGCCGCAGCCGAAGTTCTCGTGCGCGATGAGGACCTCGGCGTGCCGGTACGGCTCCTGGTTGAGGACGAAGCCGGGCTTCTCGGAGCCGTCCTCCTCGTAGCGGAGGTCGGCGAAGGCGGACTTGCCGAGGCCCTTCCTCTCGATCGTCTTGAGGAAGCGCGCGGGAATGATCTTGTCGGTGTCGACGTTCGCCATCGGCAGCGGCGCGGCGATGCCGGTCAGCGTGGTGAAGGGCCTCATCACACGGTCTCCGTCGCGCGCCCGCGGGACAGCTCCCGCACGTCGGTCAGGTAGCCCGTCACGGCGGCGGCGGCGGCCATGGCGGGGGAGAGGAGGTGCGTGCGGCCGCCCTTGCCCTGGCGCCCCTCGAAGTTGCGGTTCGAGGTGGAGGCGCAGCGCTGGCCGGGGAGGAGCTGGTCCGGGTTCATGCCGAGGCACATGGAGCAGCCGGCCTCGCGCCACTCGAAGCCCGCCTCCTTCATGATGACGTCGAGGCCCTCGCGCTCGGCCTGCTCCTTCACGAGGCCGGAGCCGGGGACGACCATGGCGCGCACGCCCTCCGCCACCTTGCGGCCGCGCACGATCGCGGCGGCGGCGCGGATGTCCTCGATGCGGCCGTTGGTGCAGGAGCCGATGAAGACGGCGTCGAGCTTGAGGTCGCGCAGCGGCTGGCCGGGCGTGAGGCCCATGTACTCGACCATGCGGCGGAGCTGGGCGCGGCGGGCCTCGTCCTGCGCGGCCTCGGGGTCCGGGACGACGCCGGTGATCGGCAGCACGTCCTCGGGCGAGGTGCCCCAGGAGACCTGCGGGACGATCTCGGCGGCGTCGAGCGTGACCTCCCTGTCGAACACCGCGCCCTCGTCGGTGGGCAGGGTGCTCCACCAGGCGATGGCGCGCTCCAGCGCCTCGCCCTTCGGGGCCATCGGGCGCTCGCGGACGTAGTCGAAGGTGGTCTGATCGGGGGCGATCATGCCGGCGCGCGCCCCGGCCTCGATCGACATGTTGCAGATCGTCATGCGCCCGGCCATGTCGAGCGCGCGCACGGCCTCGCCGGCGAACTCGATGACGTGGCCGGTGCCGCCGGCGGTGCCGATCTTGCCGATGATGGCGAGGACGATGTCCTTCGCGGTGCAGCCGGCGCCGAGCGTCCCGTCCACCGTGACCCGCATGTTCTTCGCGGGCTTCTGCAGGATCGTCTGGGTGGCGAGGACGTGCTCGACCTCGGACGTGCCGATGCCGAAGGCGAGCGAGCCCATGGCGCCGTGGGTGGAGGTGTGGCTGTCGCCGCAGACGATCGTCATGCCGGGGAGCGACACGCCGAGTTCCGGCCCGATGATGTGGACGATGCCCTGCCGGACGTCGTTCAGCGGGATGTAGTTGACGCCGAACTCGGCGACGTTGCGCTCCAGCGTCGCGACCTGCAGCGCGCTCTCCGGCTCCTGGATGCCGGTGAAGCGGGTGGCGTCGGTGGGGACGTTGTGGTCGGTGACGGCGATGGTGCCGTCCAGCCGGTGCACGCGGCGGCCGGCGGCGCGCAGCCCCTCGAAGGCCTGCGGGGAGGTGACCTCGTGGACGAGGTGGCGGTCGATGTAGAGAAGGGAGGTTCCGTCCGGAAGCTGCTCGACGACGTGAGCGTCCCAGATCTTGTCGAACAAGGTGCGCGGCTTCGTGGCCGACATGGTTCTCCCCCTCTCAGAGACCGGAAACGGCCCGCCGGGCGACCGGCGGGCCGGGCATCCGGCTTAGGACTGCTGCTCGCCCGCCGGCACGGCGGCCGGGGCGGCCTCGGTGGTGCCCCCGGTGGTGGTGGCGGTACCCTTCCTGGCGACCGTGCGCTCCTGGATGCGGGCCGACTTACCGGTGCGGCCGCGCAGGTAGTAGAGCTTGGCGCGACGCACCTTGCCGCGGCGCACCACCTGGATCTCCGCCACGTTCGGGGAGTAGAGCGGGAAGACGCGCTCCACGCCCTCGCCGTAGGAGAGCTTGCGCACGGTGAAGTTGCTGTTCAGCCCGCGGTTGGAGCGGGCGATGCACACGCCCTCGTAGGCCTGGGTGCGGATTCGCTCGCCTTCCTGCACCTTCACCATCACGCGCAGCGTGTCGCCGGCGTCGAAGTCCGGGGTGGTGCGGGCGCCCGCCAGGCGGGTCATCTGGTCGTGCTCGAACTGCTGGAGCAGGTTCATCGCGGTGGTCCTCTCGTGTCGTTAGTTAGGCGGGGCTTCTCGCCGGATGCAACGGCGCGGCCGCGCGCCCCTGATCCTGGTTCCGGGAATGGGTGAGGAGGTCCGGGCGACGGCTCCGCGTCACGGCCTCCGACTGCTGGTTCCGCCAGCGGGCGACCTCGGCGTGGTGGCCGGAGAGCAGGACCTCCGGGACGCGTCGGCCGGCCCACTCGGCGGGGCGGGTGTAGTGGGGGTACTCGAGCAGGCCTGCCGAGAAGCTCTCCTCCTCCGCGCTCTCCGCGGCACCCATCACGCCGGGGAGGAGGCGGACGCAGGCGTCGAGCAGGACCATGGCCCCGAGCTCTCCGCCCGAGAGGACGTAGTCGCCGACCGAGACCTCGACCATGCCGCGCGCCTCGACCACGCGCTGGTCCACCCCCTCGTAGCGGCCGCAGAGGGCCACCACGCCGGGTCCGGCGGCGAGTTCGCGGACGAGGGACTGGCGCAGCGGCGCCCCGCGGGGCGTGAGGAAGACGAGCGGGCGCGCGTCCCCCTCCGGCATCGCCGCGGCGACGGCGGCGTCCACCACGTCCGGGCGCAGCACCATGCCGGCGCCGCCCCCGAAGGGCGTGTCGTCGACGGTGCGGTGGCGGTCGGTCGCGGCGGCGCGGATGTCCCGCGCCTCCAGCGACCACAGCCCGCGCTCCAGGCCGCGTCCGGCGAGGGACGCGCCGAGCGGGCCCGGGAACATGCCGGGGAAGAGGGTGAGGACGGTCGCCCGCCAGGTCATGCCGTGCACCTCACGCGGCGTCCCGCCCGCCGCTGCGGCGGCGCATCGGGGGCCGGCGGGGGCGCGGGGTGTCCACGGCCTCCGCCTCGCCGGGTTGCGGCGGCACCTCCACCTCGCCCGGCGGCACGATCACGACGCGCCCGCCCGCCACGTCCACCACCGGCACGACGGCCCGGGTGAAGGGGATCAGGGCGTCGCGGCCCTCGCCGTCGCGGAGCGTCAGGAAGCTGCCCGCCCCGTGATCCTCCACCGCGGAGACGGTGCCGAGAAGTGCCCCACCCTCCGCCTCGGCCCGCAGCCCGATCAGGTCGGCGAGGTAGAACTCGTCCTCCTCCGGCGCGGGCAGCGCGTCGCGGTCGACGTAGAGGCGCGTGCCGGTGAGGCGGGCGGCGGCGTCGCGGTCGGCGACGCCCTCCACCTGCACCAGCCCGTCGGCGAGCCAGGTCAGCGCGAAGCGCCGCGTCCCGCCCTCGTCGAGGAGCGGGCCGTAGCCGGCGATCGCGGCCGGCTCGGCGGTGTGGGAGCGCAGATGCACGAGCCCCCTCACCCCGTGCGGGCGGCCGAACTCACCGACCAGGATACGGCGCGGCGCGGACATGGCTCGGGTCCGGCGTCCTTACTCGGCGGTCGCGGAGGCGGCCGCCGCGGCGCGCTCCTGCGCGCGCTTCTTCGGCGCGGACTGCTTCGGCTGCTCGCGGAAGACCGGCATCGGCGCCAGCTCGGCCTTGCCGAGGAACTTCGCCACGCGGTCGGTCGCCACCGCGCCCTGGCTCAGCCAGTGCTTGATGCGCTCGTCGAACAGGCGGATCCGCTCGGCGTGGTCGGAGGGCAGCATCGGGTTGTAGGAGCCGAGCCGCTCGATGAAGCGGCCGTCGCGCGGGGAGCGGCTGTCGGCCACCACGATGTGGTAGTAGGGGCGCTTCTTGGCGCCGGCGCGGGCAAGGCGGATCTTGAGGCCCATGTCGTGGTTCCTTGGTGTCTCTGTGCTGGGTGGATCAGAAGGGGCGCTTGCCGCCCCCGAGGCCGGGAAGGAGCGCGCCGAGGCCGCCGCGCATCATGCCCTTCTGGCCGAGCTTGCTCATCCGCTTCATCATCGCGGACATGTCGTCGAACTGCTTCAGCAGGCGGTTCACGTCCTGCACCGTGACGCCCGCCCCCGCGGCGATGCGCTTCTTGCGCGACGCCTTGATGATGTCGGGGTTCTTGCGCTCCTTGCGCGTCATCGAGGAGATGATGGCGCCCTGCCGCCCGATCATCCCGTCGTCGATCCGGGCGTTCGCGATCTTGTCCTTCATCGCGCCGAGGCCGGGCATCATGCCGAGGATGCCGGACAGGTTGCCCATCTTGGACACCTGCTTCAGCTGCGACGCGAAGTCCTCCAGGTCGAACTGACCCTTCTGCATCCGCGCGGCGAGCTTCTCGGCCTCGTCGCGGTCGATCGTCTCGGCCGCGCGCTCCACCAGCGACACGATGTCGCCCATGCCGAGGATGCGCCCGGCGATCCGGTCGGGGTGGAAGTCCTCCAGCGCGTCGAGCTTCTCGCCGGCGCCCAGCAGCCGGATCGGCGCCCCCGTCACGGCCCGCATCGACAGCGCCGCGCCCCCGCGCGCGTCGCCGTCCACCCGCGTCATGACGATGCCGTTGACGCCGACGCGGTCCTGGAAGTTCCGCGCGGTGTTCACCGCGTCCTGGCCCGTCATGGCGTCGACCACGAGAAGCGTCTGGTGCGGCCGCGTCGCCGCCTTCACGGCCGCGACCTCGTCCATCAGCGCGTCGTCGATCGACAGGCGGCCGGCGGTATCGAGGATGACGACGTCGTAGAGCTCGCGCCGCGCCACGTCCATCGCGCGCGCCGCGATCTCCAGCGGGGACTGCCCGGCGACGATCGGCAGGCTGGTGACGCCCGTCTGGCCCGCCAGCGTCTGCAGCTGCAGC
>Ga0325401_1000206_pt1 | contig 38372 bp, 18 predicted proteins | sample PopdelMetagenome_FD_205666 | JGI IMG/M metagenome (GOLD analysis project Ga0325401, IMG submission 205666) | Populus deltoides microbial communities from Bellville, Georgia, United States - Xylem-PdKOR-R2 | ecosystem: Host-associated > Plants > Phyllosphere > Stem > Wood/Secondary xylem | place...
AAGAAGCATTTTTATTGATTTCTTGAGTTTGGATTTTTGAGATTATTATTTATGAAAATATATTTCTTAGAATGTGTTAGGTCGTCGTGGTGAATTTATCCTTAGTGCTGTAAAAAAAAATCTAGATTAATAAAAATTCTAAAAGTGAGTTATTTTTCATTGCTCGAAAGTTTTTTTCCTACAAGATAAATTATTTTTCATTCATAGTTTTTGAATGATGATACTAAGATGAGAAAAATTATAATATTTTTTATAAAATTTGCACCAGTGGTTAGTAATAATAATTGTGATAATAATATTAATTATTATTTTAATTATAGTATTTATGATATTAATAATTTTAATGATAATTATGTAACTATGGTTGTTGTGATAATATTGATGATATAAATAATAATAAAATAATTATTAATTTAATAATGAGGTAGTAGTGATGATAAATGGTAATAGTTACTTACTAAGATGATAATAGTTGTTATTAAATAGCAGTGAAATTAAAAAATCGTGATGGAAAGATGATAAAATAATGGTTATGTTAATAAAATAAATATTTAAATTTGATGTTTAAAAGTTGGCTATAAATAACATCAAACCCTCCCACAGCAATCTCTTGCACTAAAGGGGAGGACAACACCGCCTCTTTAAAAAAAAAAAAAAAAAAAAAAAAAAGAAGTTAAGTTAGCCAACTAGCGCGGATCTGGGATAAAAGCCCACGCAAATGGAATTTTTTTAAGTTTAGATGTGTTGGGCCACCAAGTTTAGGGTCTGAGTATTTTTTTTAATTTTTTTTGGTTGTTTTTTTTAATATTTTATAATGTTTTTTAATGGAATATTTTAACTTTTACTTAGTTTACGAATAGGATTTTAATATATTTGTTTATATATATTAGAAGGCACTCTTTATATGCAGTCCTATTTATAATTTTTTTTCTTTTCTATACATCTTTTTATTATTATTTTGTTAAATAAAACATTAATTTTAATAAACAAAGCTATTAAAAATATTTGGTATATGGTTCATGTTACGAGGTTAAATATAATACAATTTAAACTACACTAAATTATCTATCAGAAATTTCAGTTTGATCAATTACAAGATCAAGAGGAAAGAAGCTCAAAAATATATTTAATGGACTTATTCATAATATTTGAGTCAAGATGGATTTCAATGAGGCAATATCAACAAGTGATGATCGAACCTTAATCAATCTAATCTACATACAAGAGGGTTCTAATCCATTTATAACACCAGCCTAATTATTTCTTAAAAATAAATGAGGTAGAAAAAAAAAATGAATAAGACAACATTTCAATATCATGGTAGTATTTATTGACAAGAATAGTATTTGAAAATAAAAGGATCAAAATTGAAAGTTAAGTGAAATGGTAGTCCTTTAGATGATATCTTCACTTCTCAGTCCTTGATTTCTTTTTTTTAGTTTGACCATCGAGCTTTGTTTTTTTCAAATTTATCCTTCCACGTTGTGTTGATTGATGATTTAACTTAGTGATTTGGTTCGTATTGCTTTCTTTCAGTTTATTACAACCTCAAAAAACTACCACTACGTTGGGTTGGTTCTCTATTTTACAAAAAAAAAATCAATTTTGTTGTTAGAGAAAAACAAAAATCGAGGGTATCAAAATTAAAAGCTTGGTGAAATGGTATCCATTTTAAGAAAGAATGGGTGTCAAAGACTTTTAGACTTAAAATTTGGTCCAATATTAGTTTTGATCCTTTTAGCTTGAAGATTATACTATTTGATCCAAGACTTTATTTTATTTACATTTCAGTCCTTAAGTTTAAGAGAAGAGAGTGAAAGTTGTTAGATTACAACGAATGAGAGAGAAAGTTCTTGTTAATCATGTTCTAGCAACCGAAAAAAGTTGTTCTTGATGTTAATAGATTTCATTTCTAGATAAGAATTCCATTGATGTATGTTTTTCCTCTCATCTTACTAGGAAAAGTAGATCCTTTGGGTTTTTTTTTTTTTAACCAGAACAAATTTTGAGTTTTTTTAATCGATTTAACATTGTTTAGAGGTTATGTTTATAGGGTGTTTTATAAGTGGTTTTTAAATGAAAGAAATGATTGAAAAGGTGTTTTGTGTTCAAAGAGAGGAGAGCAATTTTCCAACGACTTCCAGCCTCTAAAGTTTCTCGGCGGTGAAATAAATAGGTGATGTGATTTCTGCCACTACAAAAAACGTATCGCATGGTTACTTTAAGAAGTCCTCACGCTCAAATAATAATAATAAGAAGAACAAGAAGAAGAAGAAATGAAGCCCAAATATGGTAACATGTGTTAACAAGCGTGCTGGGCCTCTGGATCCACGTGTTTAATCATCTTTTATCATTTTTTTTCCTTTTAAATCTATTGAATGTAGAATTAGATAACTATATATATATATATATATATATATATATATATATATATATTTATTTATTAATTTATTAAACTAATACAAAGTATATTAAATGTGTTTTTTTTTAAATAACATTAAAATTTTAGTTTTAATTCGTTATAGTTGTCTTTTTTTTGACAAATGTTCTTTTTTAACATACAATTTAATGTAGAACTAGATATATATATATATATATATATATATATAGTTCTTTATTAATTTCTTAAATTAATACAAAGTATATTAAAGCAGTTGTAATGCCAATAATAATAATTATTATTAACATTAACATTAACATTAACAAAAATCATTGTGTTTTCAGGCCAATGATTGGTTTGCTTGATAATGCCAAGCCCAATTGTAATGATTGTGGCCCATTTCTTGTTCATAAGAATTCCTTGTTCATCTCTTGAGGCCCATTTCAAATCCGAGCAGAGAACCAAACTGATATTATTCCCTTTCACATACTAAATCCAATCGACGTCCTTTGATCTTCATCCTGCTGCCAGCAAAATAATTGATCAGAAGCTTAAACCCCCTCTTGTCAACCAATCATTTACAATTCTATTGAAAATTATTTTTTTTACATTAAGAATAGTGCGGGGCAGTAACATATAGTTTTGTTAAATAAAAATTATAATATATTTTTTTAAAAAAGAGGTGGAGGATAGGTTATCCAACCCCTTAAAAACATAAGTGTATTTAATAATAATATACAAGTTAGAGTAATTGTCTTTATACAAATAATATATGAAACCATCAAACTTATTTGAAACAATAAATAATTAAGTTATTATATGAATATGAACTGAATATAAATAATTAAGTTATTTGAAACAATAAACAATAAAAGGGCATGAGAGGATGAAAATGAATTGAATCCTAACTCCGCTCTAAAACTAATCGTTTCTAATACTATTTTTCATTTCATTAATAACTTACTATATGGACATGATCCATTAACTAAGCAATGGATAAATCCAATAGAATATTAAGCAATGAACCAATCCAGTAATAAGAAGTTGAGGAGACCCCCCTCAAGTCAACGAGTCTTCTTCTCCAACCAGAAAAGTAAAGATGCTTCTTATTCACATGCTTCAGTAATATCATCTGCACAAATACATAGCTTTCCTCGTGATCTTCTACCCGACTCTTCCTTACAGGTAACACCCTTCCTTCCTTTTTGGGCTTCTTTGAATCTTGGGTCCTTTGAATTATTTTTCGTTTCGGTTCTCTGTCCCATAATCTTTGACAAAGGGGAAGAGGGAAGAAAAATGCTTCCCCATCAATTGATTGGTATCCGATCTTAATGGGAAATCACAGTGTTCTGGATCTCGTTGGTTGATCTGTAATGTAGCAGTAAGCAGCTGTAATTATTTAATTAGCCGTCGGTGAAGAGGTCAAGTTTCAGTTCAGAAGGTGAGGTGTTGAATACTAGTATCACTCAACTTTTATTTGCCTTTCCATTTCGATAACATATATATTCAGCAGCTTCCATTTGGCCTACCTTGGTCTTGCCTTGGCTCAGCACCCCTCATTTGCTGCTCTGTCCTCTGAGAGAGCCAGAGACATGGAGGTGGAACATTTTAGCCACCCAGATCATCCATTGATCCTCATTAATCAAGTTCTCGAGTATAGTTGTGAATTAGTTATTTGCTCTGGATGCGAGGGACAAATATGGGGTCCTTGCTACAGTTGCACCTCTTGCTACTTCTTTCTTCATAAGAAATGCGCCGAGCTGCCCCGTGAGATCAAGCGGCGCATTCATCGTACACACCCTCTTCATCTACTGGCAAAGCCACCATCTCATTACAGACAATGCACTTGTGATCGGTGCGCCAAACCTTGCAACAGTTTTGTTTACCATTGTTCTTCCTGTGAATTTGATCTTGATATCAAATGTGCTTTTCAACCGGGTTTTTTTGAGGTTGATAGTCAATTTCCCCACAAGGATCATCCATTGATTTTGAATGAAGAGAAAGAATATCATGGTGAAGGAGTTGTGTGCTCTGTGTGCAAGGAACCACTGTCTGGTCCTAGCTATAGTTGCACTTCTTGCAACTTCTTTCTTCACAAGAAGTGTGCTGAGCTACCCCCAGAGATCAAGAGGCACATTCATCCAGAACACCCTCTTCATCTACTGCCAAATCATCATATGATCTGTGGATTTTGCAAAGAAACTTGCTTTGAGAGTTTTGTTTACTGCTGTTTTGTGTGCGAATTCAACCTCCATATCAAATGTGCTTTTCCACCGTGCGTTTATGCAGCTGATCAGGATCAGGGGCATCAATTTAGAAGCCTACTGAATTCACTTTCATTCAAATCAATCTCCTTCACTTGCAATGCATGTGGCACTGAGGGAGATGACTCCCCTTTCATGTGCACCATGTGCCAACTCGTGGTCCACGAAGAATGCATTTCATTGCCACGCACCCTTAAAACGGCACTACATCATCATCCCCGAATCATCCACACATATCAACATCAACAATGCATCGAATCTATAAACAAGTACTGTGGAATTTGCCGTCGGGAAGTTGACTCAAAATACGGAGTTTACTATTGCCCAGACTGTGACTTCGTTGCACACGTGAATTGTAGCAGAGAATATGGCGATTCCGCAACAGAGATTGTAGTAGAAAACGAAGAAGAGCAAAGTGTGACTGTTGATGATCGATTCATGGTACAGGGCTTTCGCGTTGTCCGTGAGATCAAGCATGGAGAGGAGAGAATAATTGAAGAGATCAAACATTGGAGTCATCAACATAACCTAATCCTTATTGACAAGGTCGATGATGATCTAAAGTGTGATGGGTGCATGCTACCAATCTCAACTCCATTTTATAGTTGTGCCAGTTGTAATTTCTTTCTTGACAAAACCTGCATAGAATTACCCAAGAAAAAAAAGTGGCAATATCACGAAAACCAACTGATTCTTTCATGGGACCTATGGGAACATGATCTGTACAAGTGTAGTGTGTGCAAGCAAGTTTTTCGTGGGCTCAGGTACAGATGTGTTGTATGTGCACTCTGCATTGATGTCCGATGCTTCAAATCATTGAAAGATTCCTTTAAACATGGAGGTCATGAGCATCGCCTTTATCTTCCAGCGGACAGAAAGAATATTCTCCGTTGCAGTAATATTGGAGGTAGCTGGCCTCCCCCTTTGCTTGCAGCGGACGGAGAGAATATTCCCCATTGCAGTGGCTGTTGTGTCAGTGAAGAATCAAAGGTATTTTTTAAATGTGTGGTTTGCGATTTCAAGCTGGGTATGAAATGTGCTACACTGCCATACAAAGCAAGACACGAGTATGATGACCATCCTCTCTTCCTCACCTATATTAATGCAAATGACTACCAGCCTTCCTGCATAATTTGTGAAAAAGATAGAGACCCGAAGCTCTGGTTCTACCGTTGTGAGGAATGCGACTTCGATGCTCATCCAGAATGTGCTCTCGGGAAATTGCCATATGTCAAGCTAGGGGGCGTTCGCACGTATCCTAATCACCCTCACCCTCTGGCTTTGGTCGACAAGACAGAGGATTATGCAGCATGCGATAGTTGTGGTGAGCCTTGCGATGACTTGGCCCTTGAATGTACTGATCCTAACTGCAGTTTTATCGTCCACAGGAAAAGAATGCAATGCATTGATCCATTAATATTGTAATTGGATTGCAGTTGTTGGCTTTTTTCTTATTTTTGGGTTATGATTGTTGGCAGTTGCTAGACAGAGGATCACTTTTTTGTTTCTCTGTTTTGTTCTGAACAATAAAAGATGGTATTTTATTAAAACTGTCCTTGAAGGTAGTTTGATGTTTCTTTGTGCCGTCGTAGTGACAAAGATGTCTGACCTTCCACCATTTTTCTTAGCTTAGCAGGAAGCTCTCCATAAATTCCGCTTTTACATTTTTGTTATAGATTTTATTGTAAATGCATAGAAAATATAAAATAAATATCAATTATCTAACTGATATCAATTATTTTCATTCAAATATTTAATTTTTATTTCCTTAACACAATCTAATATTAAATAAATGTATTTAAACAATATTATGATTATTGGTCGAATAAATGTATTTAAACAATATCCAATTATGCTACCAACAAAAAATAAATAAACTTACAGTTAATTTCGAATTCCTTATCCAAAACACTAATAACCCTTTAATTAATTTACATCTTTATCTTACATGACTAAACCAACCAAAACCCAAAAAAAACATAGTTCATAAAACCCTAAATAAACTGAAAAATTGATATGAAAAAAAAAACTTAATGTATTAAGCACCAAATTATAACTATCCGGTAATTTCAAGGACCAATTACCACTAGTAGCAGTTCCCTTAAATGCCTTCTTCTTCTTCAATCTCCTTCCATTGATTTCTTCCTCTCATTGTTTCTCCTCCTTTCTACTCGAGGCTTTTAATTCCATTTCTCTCGTATTTTCCAGAATCCAAATCCCCAACTAATAATTTCCCTCCGCCAATTTCTTCACTCAATTCCTCCACTGCTTTCCTCAAATGCCCGTTCTCGCTCTGCAAAACCTCTAATTGCCTTTTCACACCCAAACACGCCTCTGCCACCTCAGCATTCCCCGAATCCATCTCCACCTTCCCTGTCGTCCCCTCTTTCTTACTCCTCTCATCTCTACCATCCACGTGTTCAATTCCAATCTTATTCATCACAAAGACCGGTATCGTCCTAAAATTAATCCCAGCCGTTGATTCACCGCCACTCTTAATTTCAGCCGGAACCCGAACTCCCCACCGGAAACTCACCACCGCCTTGCTCCTCACTGGAAGCCTCGTCTTCGCCGTAACCTCCACACCAGAAAACAATCCCGCAACCGCACTCGCCGTCACCGGTGGCAAAACCGTAATCCTCTTCCCACAAAACACGCCATCAACCACATCCGGAGTCGGAGTCGCAGCCTCAACGGCCTCAATCGAACCATGATCATCAGACGAAGCGCCGCCGTTCAGAATCGACCCCGTCAGATGACTCACGTGAGTCGACGACTGCGACTTCTTAATTGAAAAATCCCCAAATTGAGGCTTGAAGTGGAGCATAAAGCTAGGGTTTAAATTACTATTACCTTTACTCAATAGATTGAACTCCGCACTCATAATCATGGAGCTAGAAACCGGAGAACCGAAGTGACCGGTTCCGGTTTTGATAACGAGGGAGAAGGGGTTCCACGTGTCATTAGGACGGTAAGCGATTTTGATGGAGGGTCCAGATTGGAAGAAAGTAGAGAGATTTAAAGAAAGTTCTTTGGATTCTCCGGCTATAATTCCTGACTGAAATGGTAAACCCAAGATGTTAAGTGGCACTTTGGCTCTAAATACCGGGTTTTGCTCTTCCCGGAATTTTAGTGAGGCTTTCATTTCTTGTTTCTTGAGCTCAAGGTTTAATAGTGATTTATCAACGATCAGTGAAGATTGGGTGATTTATATAGTGAAGTGATTATAAAAAGGGTTCAATTTTAGGGTTTTTGATTTGATTTGGAAGGATTTTGACATCTTGGCTGGCTGGATTGGAGAAACACTATAGGGAAGTTGCGGCTGCACTTGGGAGCTCCTGTTTGGGGTGTAATTTTGCCGTTTTAAAGGATTATTAATTTTCGAAAGAAAAGGAAATATTTTGAAATATCGGAAACGTTTTGTCTCTACTGAAAGACTCGATTGAACTCCCAGAAATGGCTGTTAAACTCTCCGGACCTAGCAAGTGGATTTTGTGATCTGTTTGTGAATTTGTTTTAAAATGATATTTATTTGAAAAAATATTGAAAAAAATATTTTTTTTATTTTATAAAATTTATTTTTGATATTAATTTATAAAAATATTTTAAAATAAAAAAATTAAATTCACTCTCAAACAGTATCAAAATCTTGTCCAGCTTAGTTTCGACACTGTTAGAGACAAGCCGGCATGACTTCCCCGATTTTATCAATTCCAATCAATTTGGTTTTTTTTTTAATTATTTAAAATAATATTATTTTAGTTTATTTATAATTAAAAAAATAATATCTTTTTATTTAAAAAAATAAAAAACTAAAATAAACTATTTTATTTTTTAAAAAAAATATTAAAATAATATTGTTGATCCAAATTGAGTGAAGGTTATAGGGAATGTTTATTTATGGGATGAAGTTTTTTTTTAAGAAAATTGTTTTTTAAATTGTTTTTTTTTGTTTAAAAAATATTAAATTAATTTTTTTATTTTTTTAAATTTTTTTTAATAATAGTTTTGATGGGTTATGTTAAAAATAAAAAATATTATTTTAATATATTTTTAATTTAAAAACAGTTTTATAAAATACCGCATTACCATCGCGCATTTAAATCGGATAAATACTATAACGGGTCTAATAAGTGTTGTACCAGCAGGTTCCCTCTTGGAAATTTTAACTTTGAATAGTAGTCAATTCCTGCAATCAAGGAATACATGAAGAGTAAATTAGAAAAAAAATAAGCTAAGGAAAGGAACTGGCGTGAAAAATAAAAAGAAAAAAAAAAGAGAGATAGAAAAAGAATGAGAATAAGAAAGTTGTTAAAAAAGTTTAAATTTTTGTATTTTTTATTTTAAATTAATATTTTTTAATATTTTCATATCATTTTAATATCAAAAATAATTTTTTAAAAATAAAAAAAATATTATTTTAATATATATTTATTTAAAAAACAATCATAACTATACTCAACTCATACATAGAATCACAATTTAAATCCTCAAGATCAAGTGAAGAAAACATACCTAGAAAACTCGGAATTTTTTGTGTGAAAAGAATAACAAAGTTGCTCCATTTCTTTAAAACTTCAAAGAACCCGCCACTGAAAACCCTGGAATTATAAAATCTATTCTAGTCTCACGGGCCAACACAGGAAGTCCTAAAGACCCATCTCCTTTTCGCAAAAGGCCCAGTTTTAGAATCGCTTCTGCAACCGTCTATTTCCGCTCGTGCCCTCCAAAAGTCGCACGTGTCCCGCTCAGTATTGAGGACGCTTCTCCATGGCTAGAAGCAAAAGAATTCCTTATTGTTAAGAAACCGCGCAGCGCAAATAAAAAGTGGGCGAAAGAAAATAGACTCTTGACATTTCTCCCCGAAAATCCTAACAATTAAATTTAAATCTCTTTCCATCTTAATTTCAAACCCTAACAATTCCCAATTCTTTCTAACAAAACCCCACCTCCATGACCCGACCCGTCAAACGCGAACCCCACATTACTCCCCATCCTGCTGCTGCTGGTAGTACTAGCAGCAGCAGCAGACTCAAAAATGGTGGAGCCGAAACGAGCGATATGGACAGTCGAGAGGCCACTGAACGGAGACTTCTCCGTTCACGTTACCGTGACGTGAAGAGAATCATAATTGGCACTCTTTTCTTTCTTTCTTTTTTTCTTAATTTTCGTAGTTTGTTTTCGAGTCCTTTCTGTCTTCAGTATTTACAAGTTTCCTTTTTATTTGGCTTTCTTCACAGTTTGACACATGAGTGATGCATTTTTGTTGAAAAATTTGAGCAGATGGAAGAGAGGACGTTGAAAGGGTTGATTCTGATAAGTTTAATTCCGTTATTAATCAAGTGGAGGACTTGCACAAATTGGGTATTCGCTACTTCTACATTTCACTAATCATTTCTATTCCTTTTTTTAATTGAGAATTAAGGCTCAAATTCTTGTTCTTGGTTTAGAATTTCATCGTTCGAACACTGATGTGCATTGAGTTTTTTTTTCTTGTAATGCTAATTTCTTAGAGCTTTAATTCTTCCCGAAATTACTTCCTGAAAAGTGTTGCATTGAATGAGTGCTTCCCATTATTCGAACGCTTTAAATTGCTCTGTAAGTGGTTTTGGAAGAGTGTTTTGGTGAGAATGGTATTATTGTTTTTGTTATTGTTGATTAACTCTTGCTATTTTTGGAAAACTAATTACGGTTCTAGTAAGAATGGTCATTTATGATTTTCTTAATTGTTCTTGGTTTTGCAATTTATGTGATCTTCAGTGCAGAAACCTAGAGAACAAGTTGCTGATGCAGAGGCTTTATTGGATATAACAAACTCTTTGGTAGCGTCTGTTAAGGCGCATGGACATGATGGAATAACACCTTCAGATTTTGTCAATGGTCTCCTTAGAGATTTTGGCCGACAAGATGGGCCTAGTACTAGTGCTGACGGTAGCAGAAATTTGATTGCTTGGAAAGATATTGGAGTTGCTGTCTCACATATTTTCAGTAGTTGTCCTGGATGCTGTACCATGTAATAGCAGCAGAACATTGTCCTTTTTGGAACACCCTTTTGTGTTGGAAAATTTTGAATGAATATTTTTTCATCTTTTTTTTTTTTCCCGTTTAGGGTTGGGCCGATGGATACTGAGTTAAAGCAACGGAAGGCTGTTGTTGGTAGAAGACGTACAAGACCAACCGGAAGTGTTCAACCCGAAGAGGTGAGGGTGCTTTATATGCTTGTGCAATTGGTTTCTGTTTTGTGAAAAAAGTTGATTGAGTTGGAGTGGCAATTACCAAGTTTGACTGCTATATGCTTAACCTAGGAATGGAAAGAACTATTCTTCTGTTACTTTATCTTGTTTATTCACCTTCAAATTTTGTTTAATTATTCAATTGAGACCTCAAATTGCTCATTCTTCAATCATTTCAGCATTAATATATGTATACCTGAATCCCTTGTCTGGAATCTAGGGTACCAAGCTTTCCTGTTACTTTGTGCAGGTCAATGACAGTGGTGCAAAGGAGAGAACAGATACTGACAAAAATATGGCAACTATGTTTAGTATTTTAAAGAATAAAAGAAGTGTCAAGCTTGAAAATTTGGTTTTGAATAGAAACTCTTTTGCACAGACAGTGGAGAATTTGTTTGCTTTGTCATTTCTAGTTAAAGATGGAAGGGCTGAAATAAAAGTGAATGAGAATGGCTGGCATCTTGTTTGTAAGATTTTTATAAATGCTTTCATTCTAAAATGCCTTTCTCCCCCCTTTTTTCCCTTCTTATTGTCTAAGAATCCCCTACATTTCAGCTCCAAGGAATGCGCCTGATGCCGGTAAAGTAGTCTCAGGGGAGGTAGCTTACCGGCACTTTGTCTTCAGATTTGACTTCAAGGATTGGAAGGTACCTGGATCTTAGTTTGATGAATTAGATTTATATTTTTTATGATAAATTTCTGCAGAATTTTTCTTTTATTTATAAATGCCGACCATTTCAAGGATTTTTAGCCAAAGTTGGGTTCTCTAGCAGCATAATGGAATAGTAGCACAAGTACATAAGTGCAGAATAATTGTCTTAATGATTCTGGAGTAGTTATTTGAAGATTTGATTGTTGCAGGTGACGACCTAAGATAAACTTATTGGTTTAACATAGTGGTAGGAAGTCCAGATAATTGAGTGTTAAGCTTTGTGTACACACTGCACTTGCCTCATATTCCTTTCACAAGAAACCATGTGCCCAATAGATACATTTACCTAGTTTAATTCTTATATGTTATATCAATATTGCCTCTGAAGTTTGTTGCATTTTCTGATAATGTATTTAGAAAATAAACAATCTTTATAGCTGGTCTAGTTTCTGATATGTGCCAACGCAAAGTTCTGCAGTTGATGATATCTGCTGTTGAGGTAGGGGAGGAGCTAATGCCAAATAGGAATCAAATAAACATGCCAAGTGATAGCCTAGCAGATCCGATACCTGTAGAAACTCAGGCAGGAGGACCTACCACTCCCATTCGGAAGTTCTCCAGGAACCGTGGTTTGGTTTTACAAGAGAAGACAGTTGTGGAAGACTCAACTCCTGAGAACGATAATATCCAAGTAAGAATACCCGCTATTAGGAAAGGGAAGCGAAAAATGAGGTGAGAATGTAACCATGCGGGGGGATTCAGCCAGAAGATATCGGGACCTCCCCATGAGTCAGTCATATAGTCGTGTACATGCATAGAATGATAGAGGTTAATCAGTATTTTAGCATTTAGGCCATCATATTAATCGTGGCCTTTTTCTGTGTTCCCTAGGGATTCTTTTTGGTAGAAATTTGAGAAGCAAATTAGCAACCATCTTTCCTCTGTTCTCTCATCCTCTCCCTGGTGTTTTTTATTTTTTTGAGCGTGCTATTTTGTGAAGTTGAGACTACGATTACTAACCAAAAAATTCCTGACATAAAGTATCCCAATACTTATTAATCCAATATATCAGCTGCACAAGAACACAACAGCCTCCGATTCATTTCTGTTGCTTACTGAAACACTAGATGATGACATAAATTAATTTTATCATTTTGATTTGTATTAAAATTAATTTTATCATTTTGATGTGTATTCTTGCTTAAAGCAGGAACATCAGGTGTGTGAGAGAGAGAGGAGGGAGAGAGACGACAACACCAACGTTTTAAAGCTATGGAATGTCATTAAGAAAAATAAGTTCCAATTAATTAGGTACAGGCAAGGGCTGTCAAGATTTTTTGTGGGATCGATTTATTTTTTGCAAAATACAAAATTTTCAGTTGGCACAATAAACAACATTGTTGGAATTTCAACCTCGAGCTCTAGTTATCCTTCGGAATGTCAAGATCCACAAATATTGGGCTGTCAACTCCCACTCCCATAGCATTCAAACCATTATCCACATAAACAACTGCTCCAGTGATAGCCGAAGCCAAGGGTGAAGCCAGGAAGGCAGCTGCATTCCCCACCTCCTCTGCAACATTAGATTTCAAGCTCAGGATGGAAGAACAAAGCATGTGATTAAAAGGCAACATTTAGCTGTGAGTGCTATTACGAAACAGTTTTCAAATTTGGCTTTTTTGATTGGGGGTCAAAAAATGAGTCATAGCAAGGGAAAGCCAAACTCTTAATTTTTGAACTTAGATAAACACTTTCATGTAGTTTATGTAATTGTCCTTTTTGTTTCTTTTTATGTGACAGTACAATCAAATGTAGACCAATTTGTATAGTTCATAGCTTACCAGCAGATAGTTCCTTCTGTAGGGGTGCATTAGCCGATGAGTAATCGATCATCATATCAATAAATCCAATTGCTTTTGCAGCACGACTTCTCAAGGGGCCTAAAAATATTTGTGAGAACAAATATGTGAGAGACATGCACACACAACCCTGCGTATGTAGGGTAATTTAGCATGCTTAGCATTTGACCCGGCAATCCAGAGAAGAAGAAGGAGGAATACAGTCAAAGACATGAATGTGCAATTCTGAGCCACCAATTCTGTTGGTGCTCATGCTTCAGAAGATAGCATTTGCATTTCACACACCTAGAGAAGAACAACTATGCTAATGTTCAAACTTGCAGAATTATAGACGAGGACGGATTGGTCTACTCTTGAGTAGTGTGTATAGACAGCTCATATACCTCAGGACCCAAATGGCAGCATGATTCACAATTTGTCCAATGCAGCGATGCTCTATTTACCTGTGCAAATTACAGTTATGGTGAAGGCCTTTCCATGTTGTGCACATGGATACACCATGAATGGTTGCATGATGAATTAAAGAGAGAAGGTGGCTGGCTGAACTGACTCCTTAGAGAAACACATGCATATCAATAGGGTGTAGGGGGGTCACAGAGAATACAAGTATCTCAACTTCAGCAAGAGATCTTCTTAAAAATTATCAAATGGCAACAATCTTTGGATCGCACAGGTGCAATAGATGGCTGCAGTTTCGTTCATGCTCTAAATTTTTATGTTTGAAATAAAAAAAATCTAATACATTCATGAGCATGTGCCATTGGGCCCTAAATATAGTTCAAGAGATTGCAGGATTGTTATGCTCCTAGCTTTGGCGCATGTAATTTAGTTAACTAGGAATAGCCAATATACCTGCAGATATAGTGTTGACTCTGATTTTGTGTTTTCTTCCAGCTTCAAAAGCCAGCACCTGAATCAAGCATGGAAAAATCAAAATGAATGCTAGAATATGGTAAGCTAGAGATTTAGAAAAAAGAAATGGGAGAGAAATAAGAAACCCACTCGTGTATCACTCTCGAGAGCAGCCTTTGCTGAACTCATGCCTCCACCATATCTGCATATGACAATTTATAATGATGTTTTTGAAAGGGAAAAAAAAAAAGGCATGGTGACTTCTAGAAGCAATAAAAAAGCATGTGAGTACCCTGGAATGATCCTTTCAGAAGCAATGTAGGTAAGAGAAATTGAAGCGCCACCTGCAATATTAACATTCAACATTGAAACTTAATTTCCAGGAATAATCACTGGTGATGCCCAAGAAAGAAAATAGGACGATAGTTATACCTGGATTCATTATTGAAACAAATTCTTTCAGTAACGAAACAAAGGAATAGCTCGAAGCTGAGATGGCAGCGAGATATCCATTCCTGGATGTCTCTAGAAGAGGTTTGCTAACCTGTGAAGTTAAGTGATTCAGTGACACAAAAATCTTGAAAAGAAGCACAAGAGGAAAAATGAATATCACAAGACCTCTGGCCCATTAGCAAGTGAATGCACAAGGATGTCAATGCTTCCAAAATCCTGCTTCACCGATTCAACAAGCTCCTGCAAGACATATTACTCGTTATAATCTGGTTTAGTATTTTAACTCAGCGGATGGAAAAACAAGTACATCCTAACCACCTACTCGAAAACAACAGATTAAGATAAGTTCAATTAATTTCATGTTTCGCAGATCACCGTAACAGATTGAGAAGGAAATGACTTTGTTTCTGAACAGAACTCGAAGTAAATTGAACACCAAGTAGAAGCACTAGATTTATGCCCTCACAAACACTAGCATGCAATGCTGGATTCTTAATTTACGCAAATTATTTCATGAATTAAACCAAGCAGCTAGCCCTCATGAGAAAAGAAAGAACAAAACGATTATGAGAAAATACAATGACCCAGCCATCTTATCAAGCAGTTAGAATTACTTTCGAAAATTCATTTATTGTTACTTGAGTCAATCAGCTCAAATACATAGGATTGGAATCTGACCGGTATATTATAAATGCAAAAACAATTTCCACATTTTTCTTGACCATCTTATAGGTGGATGGCAATTCATAAACAAATAAACCAACTCAAAGAATGTTTTATTACACTTCACGGGAATGTAACTTAAAAATTATAAACTCATGATATCTCATTTTCGGACTTCACCACCAAGTATCAGCCAACCAACTAATGAATCAAACAGATGAATGGGTAGATATTTCATTAAGCATGGTTGGAATAAGACAAGTATGATACCTTAACAGTCCATTTTGAGGACCCTGCATAACGTTTGTTTGACTTTACCTGCACAAACCCACTAATAAGAAATGCAAACAAAAATAAAATATTATACGTATCATATATGAAAATTGATTAAATGGTATCATTACATCCTCAGGAACATCATCTAGACTGTCATAGACTGCATCCATTGGGTAAACTTTAGTAATTTCCATTAAAGAACCATCTGGCAATCTGAAAAATCAAATTGCAATAACAATCAGCAGTAAGCAAGAAATCAATCATTAAATATTGAATCATCTGCATACATTTCATGAAATGTTAAATTTTCTCTTACACGCGTGATTCATCAAATTTCCCACGCCGTAGACTGCTTTCAAATATGTTCAATGCCTGCAGAAAGAAAAATATAATTTTTGTCAGAGACTTTATTGTCAGAACTTGAGAATTACAAAGCCCACAAGGGAATAGAGTTGGATCAATTTACATACAGGCACCCATGTACCAACAATAATCTCAGCACCGGCAGCAGCAAGGGACTTCGCTATTGCCCAGCCATATCCATTGTCATCAGCTACACCAGCAATAAATGCTCTCTTACCTGGAGACAATGGTCCCATTGTTAGATGTACTGGATGTTATATTGTTTAGCTGGCAAACACTTCAGATCACAGCAGAAAAACATGTGGCTAGGAATAGCAGCATATCTGGAATTGAAATTTTCTAATGAAATAGAAAATTCAGAGGCAACATGAGAAAGCCTCCAAGTCAAACCTAAGCACTTGCAAACTTGTCGATGAACACAGTAGAAAGCTAGGACCATTTGTCAAGCCATTTTTACTAATATCATTGTTTTACATTTCCTAGTTCTGCATTGTTTAATTTGAACAAAGTATAAAAACTATCAAAGGATACTTAAAGCAGCTATAGTAATTGTGAAAAAGATGCAAGGATGTGCATGAATTTTGAAGTCAACCTTAGAAAGGTTGAAAACTATCAAAGGATCCTTAAAGCAACTATCATAATTGTGAAAAACATGCAAAGATGTGAACGAATTTTGAAGTCAGCCTTAGAAACAATAGGGGGAAAAAGAGACGCCTGACCTCTTAAATCAACAGGCAATCCTGGCAGAGGCTTGTTCTCATTCGCAGCAGACATTGCTCTGGTAACACCCTTCTTAAATTTTATTGGTGCTGAGAAAATGCTCTGGAAAAAAGGTTGCCTTGATGAGATGTGAGAGGAGCTTGTAAGCCTATTCCAAGATGCCTCTTTAGATTCAGTACTGAAACTTGCTGCACTTGACATGAATACTTTGCGAGAAGAAGAAATGCAAGGCTTGATCATTGCCATGTTTGTGGCAGGAGTTGCAGCCGTGGCCATTTTGTAAAGTCAAATCACCAAATCTAAAAACAATTCTGTAATATTGAAAAGAAAATATATAATTAAAGCAGAAACATGGTAAGGCCATACATCGAAACATAAACCTAGTTCGTGTAGCTCCCAAAGGTAATTTCTAACTCACGGGAGAAAAACTAAAAGGATGAAAACTTTTTACAGTATCCAATGAAATTCCCAATAACTATAACGAGTTCTTCTAAGAAAATCAAAATTACCAAAAGAAATTGAAACCTACCTTGTTCATAACTGAAAGATATAAAATGACGATGCAACTTTTTACCACTAAATCATGGCCCTAAAAATCACTCCGGTGCTGCTTTTAAAAACAAACAATTCCAAGCCAAAATATAGAATTATTCCACGGGCACAAACATAGTATCAATTAGAAGTCCTGGAATCATTTTCACGTAACAAGTTTTGCCACAAACCTCAAAACTTATCAGGACCACTCTCAATTCCATTATACAGAACAATTTACATGGAAGACATTTATGTACAAAGCATGCGAGGCCTAGATTGACGATGCAAAGAAAACAATGATGAAACATGAAATAAGAGTATATGTCTGGTGTAAACAATCATCCATGTAGCCAATACCAAAGCATTTTGAGGTGCCCAGTTGAGAGATGATCACAAAAACAATAGCAAAATATGTGTTCAGTCAAGATTAAGCGCACCAACATTTCATTTCTTGATCAATATGAAGAGCAGGAAAACACTTGAAATGAGAACCAACAGAAATACTAATGTACTAGATTGAGTTGTTAAAACAAAAATCATGAGACACTGGCCATGTCATGTCAAGATCATTTTGAAACTCACCTCTGTTGTGAGTGTGATGGCCGAGATTTGAGCTAGAAAGAAGGGGTGTTTTGTTTGGATACAAAGGAAAATGTGTTGGATTGGTTTATAAATTAAGTTGGTGGTTTGGGGTTTCGATGAAACCAAAGTTTTGGTTTTGTTTGGTGACAGTTGGTTTGGAAGCTTTGAAATTGCCGCAGGAACTGGTAGAGAGAGCTTTCCCTGTTGGTTTTGGCGCCCGTTTGGAAATACTCTTTTGCCCCCCCTCCCCCCCGGGCCTGAACCCAGTACAACCTTGTAAAAAGTGTTTGATGATGCTTTTATAAAAGTATTTATTAATTTATACTTTTAAATTGTTTTTTTTAGTTTACACTTAGTTTTTTTCCCACGCAATGCTGTGAAACAGCTTTTTATATATATATATATATATATATATATATATATATATAAAAGATGGCTATCAAAATGAAAAAGCCCACATGAAGGAGTGTTGGGCATATCAACTTAGGGATGGTTTGTAACAAGATACTAAAATTTCCAAAGTTTTGAATTTTTTTTATTTAGAATTAATATTTTTTTAGTATTTTTAAATTGTTTTTGATGCGCTGATATCAAAAATAATTTTTAAAAAATAAAATAAAAAATTATTTTAATATATTTTTAAATAAAAAACACATTAAATAGTAACCATAACCACACTCCTAAACACACTCTGAAAACAATTTTCTAAGAAGTTGCACTAACTCACCTAAGACAGATTTTCTTAAAAGAGTGAAATCATAATTTCACTAGAATATAGAGGCAAAATAGTAATTTCCTAGAATTTAGAGGTAAAATAATAATTTTCTAGAATCAAAATTATATTATAATTCATGTTATCTTCAAGCTTCACATGGAATTTTTAGCATGCAGCGCTAATTTTCTTTACAGAATGCTACCATATTTCTCTATTTTCTTTATAATATCCAAATTTCTTAAGTTTTACCCAAAACACATCAAAAGTATTTCAATTAAACAAAACCACATAATATTCCATCTCTACTTTAATTCAATTCATATGAATATATTTTTACCCACACATTAATCAATTTCAACAAATCCACTAACACATAATTAACATCACATAAACCCTATAATTCAACAATTTTATATAAGGAAATAAACTTATAACTATAATATAACAAAATTTAAAAAAAATGAAGGAAACTTACTCCAACATAAGGATTTTATGGTTAATAGCTTGTTTGGGATTTTGGGGAAAGTTGCATGAATTAATAAGAGGAAGAAGAAGCCCTTGTTGAAAAACAAAGTTAAAAAAGAAATGAACCGACAAAACGCGTGTGCTCACACACACACACATATAAAGCCAAGGCTTAAGCCAAGCTAATTTTAAACAATTGGGCTAGAGTCAAAGGGCCATCCAATTAAAAAACAAAATGTTGGTCACACACGTAATAAATCTAAAAAGCCAAAATTAAACCAAATAAAAAAAAACATTTTACATGTTTGATCTATTTTTTTTAGCAATATAAAAAATCCAAACCATATTCATGAAACTCCTTTGTATAAAAACGAACTCATTAACACTAGCATTGGTCTTTTTCCTGGTTAGGATGTGTTCCACCAACCATTTTTCTCTCCTTTTATTTTCTAGCAATTTCCTCATTCTTTTCTCACCACTCAATCACTAAAAAGTGAAAAAAGATGAAGTTTAGGATTGAATAGTTGAGTCCTAAAACTTTAGCAACCAAATATGCATAAATTAAAATTTTAGGGACCAAATTAAAGTATTTTTAATGCCTTTTGAACAATGAGCTTTGTTTTTCTAATCTGTTATTTCTATTTTTTTTTAATTATAACCTCAAATTTGATTTTGTAAAATTGTTCTTTAATTGAACATCATTTTTTTCTCAAATATTTTGCATACGACTAAAACATGCAATGAGAAGCAAATCTCTACAAATAAAATGTTGTCAGTATATTATGCAATGATAACACTCTAAAAAATAAAGTTGAATGACCAAAATGAAAAAAAAATCTATTTTTTTCAAAGAACAATGTCATCTACAATGAACTATGTTTAATGTCACAATAATTTATAGTAAGACAACATATTCTTTCAATTTTATCGTGATTCAATGTTTTCATATTAAAATAATATTTTAAGAGATAATTTTAGTTTTACCTCAACTTTCTTTTTAAATGGAACCTGAAACTTAAGACTTAAACCCAGTGGAGTTGTGAGAATGGTTGATGAGAATAGTTTGCTTTAGATTAAATTAATTAGTTTATAGGTTTGCACCACGTTGTAGGTCAGATTCAATTTTTTTTTTAATGTAACAAAATATATTCAAGCCGTAGAGAATTATTTGGCATTATTATTAAACATAACCCAGTGGATTAACTTTGAAATCTCCCAACCGAAATCATTACCTAGCATGAGTTTAAAATTAAACTGTGTAGAAGTTTCACCGATGTAACCTAGTCAATTAAGTTGATCCAAAAGCAAACTATCCTATGGTAAAAACGAGTTTTAAGGATGAAATCGACAAAAAAAAAAAACCATACCGACCAAACTCATCTCCTAAGTTGAGTTTAAAATTAAAATATGTGAGAATCATCCCGACATGATCCAGTCAACTTAGTACGTCCAAAGACAACCTGATCAATTATTAAAAAAATCCAAAGAAAAAAAAATAAAATTAACATAAAAAATAGGGGGAAAAATGACTTGAAAGGGAAAAAAAAAGGGAGGAGCATTCTAGATTTGTTTTAGCATAGAAATGTAACGAATTTTGGATTAGCAATATATTTTTCTCAATATTTTATTTTTTAATCCTCTAACGTTTAACTTGGTACTTTTACCATAATTCCAAACTTAATTTCTTCTAATTAGGCTATAAAATGTAATTGAAATGAAAAAGAAAATTAGGAGACTAAAAAAAAAGAGAAGTTGATACTAGAATGATATGAATATTATAAAGTAATATATAACTCACATAAAGAAATGATTTCGCTCACCACTTTAAGGTGTAAAACTGAAGAGATACAAAAACAAACAACTCATTACTCTAAAGATATATATCAAATCACCCTTTTAGAGATATAAAGTTAAGTTATAAGTCTATCACTCACAAATGAGACACAAAACTTGATAATTTGCCGAAAGATCAAGTCAAAGATTTTAAATTCAAATTTTACCAAAAGATCCTTAGTACATAGTCTAAATCACAAGTATATTCTTGGAACAATTTTCCAAGTCTAGGAAAACACTAAAATAACATTATTAAGACCCTAATAAATAACTTTCATAGAAAACTAGACTAATATTAACTAGCATATGCTTTTTAGTTCTTAAAAACACAAACAAACACCTAAACTAAAAAGATTTATTGATAATATAAAAAGATCACATTCTGACCTTGAAAATCACATATGATAGACTTATTTTTCCATGCAATAAAGACAAGTAAATTTGATCTCGAAATTGGCCCACGTGCTGACAAAAAACATTATCAAAAACTTCATTCCTTTGAATTGCCAACCCAAACTCAAGTAGATCAATATAAGGAGGACCATTTAAGAACACTCTCTTGTCAATTTTTTTTATGGTTGAGAAAAACTCGTCATGAAATTCAAATAGTTTTTTCTCTTGTCTCATGGATATCCAATCAGAGCACTTGCACTTCCATAATCTTTTATGCAAGCATTGAATTAGAATCTTTTAACATCAATTACATTTTTTCCATGCCATGAATCTTCCTTGAATTATCATGAATGAACAACTCAACTCCTCTATCTTTTTCTAGATGTATTATGTTTTGACTTATTGATAATTATTTATGGAATGTTGTCGAAAACATTGATAAGTTCTTTTTTTTTTGTCTGAGAAAATCAATTTTGATCCTATTAATTTTAGAATTCTTCTTAATCACATGTGAAGCATATCCTTTATAATTTTTTTCATCAAAACTCACTTTTAAAACAATCCCCTCAACTTGTTGCTTAACTAATATAACAAGAACTTCATTGTTATACTTAAGATCATCATAAACTAAGATTTATACATCAAAATCTTCTCTTTTAATATCATTGTTCTCATCCTCATCGAATTTTAGTGGTTGATTCTAATCCATAAAAAATCTAAAATCATAAAAAAAATCTAGCTTTTTTAGCATTGTTTTTCTTGCTAAATTCTCTCTTGTATATCCTGATAAAAAGGATGTCTCATCTGATCATTATTGCTAAAAGAACCATTTTCAAGAACATTAACTTTTATATCAAATTCTCAATATGGAATTTTATTACTTTTTCTTTTATGTCAAGAAAAAGAATCATCACTTAAATCATGGTGTGGTTTGTGAACGGAAGGACTAATTTCATTATCATTATGGTTTCGATTCATAAATTGATCACGTTGCTCCTGGATTTGATGCCTTCTAATTTCGTTAATTTCAGGAGCATGAATCTGCCTCTCAAATTATTGCACACGACGTCCATAAACAACCATGGTTTTAAACTCAAAGCTCTGATACTAACTTGATAATGATATGGTATAAATATCACAAAGTAACAAATAATTCATATAAAGAAATGATTTTGCTCATCACTCAAATGTACAAAACCAAAGAGATACAAAAACAAACAACTCACTACTTTAAAGATAAACATTAAATCACCATTTTAGAGATATATAGTTAAGGTATAAGTCCACCACTTATAAATAAGATATAAAACTTGATAGTTTGCCAAAAAACCAAGTCAAAGACTCTGAATTCAAATTTTGCCAAAAAATCGTTAGTATATGGCTTGAATCATAAATATATACCTAGAACAAACCCTCCAAGTATAGGGAAACACTAAAATGATATTATTAAGACCCAAATAAATGAAATGGATAGAAAACTAGACTAATATTAACTAGCACATGATTTTTACTCCTTAAAAACATAAACAAACACTTAGAAAACTTAAAAACTAAAACAGGTATAACTTATTTTAGAAAACTCCAATGCATGTATGGTTGGACAACTTGGAAAAATCACATTCTAATCTTGAAAAACATACATGAAAAACTTATTTTCCTATACAATGAAGACATGCAAATCCAGACTCAAAGTTGTCCAACGAGCTAATAGTAAACATTATCAAAGACTTTATTCATTTGAATTGACAACCTAAACTCAAGTAGTTCAATATAACTATGACCATTTAAGAGCACTGTCGTGTCAAAAACTTCACTATTTACATCAATAATGAACCTTTATGATACTTGTTAATTGTTTTAGTATACTAAGGTAATCGAAAATATTTAAAGAATAAATCTAGTTGTAATACTCATTACTAGTACCATAAAAAGGTATTGGGCTGAAAGGCCTAACTTGCCAAGGCCAAGCCCAACGAGTAGAGGCAATAACTTGTCTAGGCTCAGCTCATATGAACTGAGCACAACCTTGCTTATGCCCAGCCTAATGTGGGATGAATCCAACCCTTTTTGTATATTTTTATACATATTTTCTTTTATTTTTACTAATTTTTTCTACATTATTTTTTAGTATCCTCCATACAATAAATTTTATCATACAATTTAATAAATAAAATATTTAAACTCATACTTTTTATTAGACGAACAACATAACCAATCAAGCATCATTCTCTAAACCAATAAAGTTCACTCTCTTATTTCACAATGTAAGAATTTTTTTCACCGTGACCACTTTGCAAGGTGAGCTACAAATAGCCTTGTTGCCTCTAAGTCTAACCTTTATGTTAGGAAAAGTAAGCCGCGTAACAAGTTTTTACAAGAATTAATCACCAGCGAGAGACTGGGACTCTTATCTCCCGACCACACATAAACAATCACTTCTTTCATCTTTTATTTTTTTTACTTACTTATCCTTTAAATAATAAAAACTCAAAAGCTAATTTAAGCATTAGAGAATTGTTTTGTAGGTAACACCATCACAATCCACACTAGGGCAACCCGATTTTTTGTTTGCCTTGAAAAAATCCGAAGAAATTATTGAATTTTTTCATCAACTTCATCACTTATAATTCTAAGAAAAATAGTATTGCAAATTATAATTTTGTGATTAATATACATAAAGAAGAATGCGCAAAATTAGACTCATTTTATTAATTTTTTTTAACCACAATCTTATTCCGTTCAACCAAGTTCTTATAAATGTAACAAAACATTTTTTTTTATCAAACTTTTATTCAGTAACAATAGTGAAAAATAACTTTAAACCAGTTTATATATATAAAAATTAAATTTTTTATTCTTAAATTTTATGTTCCCTTCATGTTGAAAATAACCTTCTTGAAGTATTGTACCAAGATTTAAATTAAAAAAATTAAAAAAAAGGAACAAATCTTTTCAGCTAATAACATAAAAAAAAAAAAAAGTTTATCACTAAGCCTAACATGCACAAATTAAAATCATCTTATAGGCTAACTTATAAGCCCATTAAAATTCTTTGGCCCAATTACTTAAATAAATAAAAAAACTTAATCAATTATTCTTGGGTTTCTCACTTACCTCAATAGATACGGCCCACGTGGGATGCTGACGATTTTTATTCTCCTTATCTAAACAACTCCATCAACTATGTTTATTTTTTTAACACAAAAAAATCATTGTTTTAAATTCCATGTGAATTGACCGTGATATAGGTGATTCAAGATCAAGATCGGGCCGAGTTTTATTTTTTTAAAAATATATATTAATTTAATATAATATAAATAAAAGCTTGGATTAATCAGTGATCTATTGAATTAAAAAAAAACCTAGTTATAATTTGATTATTTTTTTTGGTTTTTTATTTTTACAATGATATCAATTTTATTTTTTATAAAATATAAAAAAATAATTTAATTTAAATTAACCCGGATGAAGCCATGTTTGTAACTTGAAATTTGTTTTAAATAAATTCTGATGGTTTGGACGTAGTTTTGTAAAAGTGTTTTTTAATATAAAATATATTAAAATAATATTTATTTAATTATTATTTTATTTTATTAAAATTATAAAAAAGAAGTTTAAAAAATATTAATTTAATATATTTTTAAATACAAAATAATGTAACAAATATTTTATACAGTGGAAAAAAAACCCTCTAATAATCCTGCAGATAAATATAAAATAATAAATAAAACTCCTCTTAAATAACCAATCATTAAAATATAAAAATAGTTCTCTCTCTCTCTGTCTCTCTCTCTCTGAACCCTGCCAGCTTTAGCTGCTTCTCCAGAAAGAAAACCCTTATCTGGGGGTGAGGGTTTATGCTCCTGTTTCTGTATCTCTTGTCAGATTCAGGGCGTTAACTCTTTGAGTTCATTACCTAATTGGGATTTTCCGGCTCGTTTTTATTTGGATCTGAGATTTAAATCGATGATGGATACAAGAAAGAGAGGGAGACCTGACTTCGGCACTAATGGTTATGGTGGATTCAAGAAATCTAAGCAAGGTCAGTTCTTTCTCTTAATCTCAGTATCCAGCAACTTAATTTCCTTAATTACTATCTGGGTTTTATGTGGTTCTTTTTTTTTTAGTGATTTATTTATGCTTTTGATCATTTTATTATTTTTTTCTGGATTTCTATGTCTTGGCTATTAAGAATTTGTTATCTGCACAGTGTTTCTTTAAGAAGAAACTTAGGCTCATACGTTCAAGGAAAAATCTATAATCCTTTGCTTGTTTTAAAATTTAGGTACACGTCAAGAATGGAACTTTAATCCGAGGAAAAACTGGCTGATTGTTATCTTTGTTTTTTTTTTTTTCTTTCTAAGATGTAATTTATGGTTTTATATTCTTGTTAGAAAGTTTAAAGTATGGTGTCTTGGGGGTTAGCTGGTTAGGCTTTCATTTACATTGGTTGTAGCTGTAATTTGGCTTGCATGCGTGCCTCACCTTTGTTGCTGTTTCACTGGTAGGAATTAACCTCATTAGCTTTGATTGTAGTTGTGATTTGCTTGCTTATCCCACCTCTTCTGCTCTTTTTTGAATGCTGGCATAGTATTGCCAGGCACTACCTCTAATGTCCTTGTTAAATAAAAAAATTTAATTGTCGTTTGTCGTTGAACATGCAAAATTTTAGTCTGGAGAAACTTGCATTTATTACAAGTTATACTGTAGGCACCGATATTGTAGCATTCATTTATTGGGTGAAAAGCTGCAAACAGAATACTTCGAACCATGCAAGCACTCAAATTAAATTATCCACAAACTTTAAGAACAGTTTCTCATTATCAAAAGATTGCCCTTTATTTGAGTAATATAATGTATTATATTAACCCAATCATCCTTCAATGACTTTGAGAGATTTTTGGTTTTTCCTCAAACTCACTTTTGTTACATATTTGTAAAATCACCAAACACAACTAACAATATACAGCTTCAAACACAAATACATTTGGCCAAACAAAAACCAAATCATGTCCAAGCATCAATTAAACATGCCCTGAACAAAGTGAAACTCACAACAAAAACAACAACACCCATAAACTTCATTGGAGACTTTGGTTTACTGATGAAGTAAAAAAACGGTGATAGGGTTACCCATATAAGTGGATGCTATATAAGGGTGAAAAATTTGTTGGAATGTAATTGTCAATGTACAGCTCTCATTATGCCTTATGCATTCTTTATGTTAGTTGGACAATTTTATTTAAAGAGCTTCAGTTTTTGTAGGGAATACTACTAGTATTAAACTTGGGAATATTCTAGAGTAAGCAGATTAAGAATCTGGAAATCTTTTAACTAAGAACAAGTAATTAATGTTTGTAACAGAAATGGACTCCTTATCAACTGGTGTAGGGAGCAAATCGAAGCCGTGCACCAAGTTTTTCAGGTTCAAATCTTCTCACCTAAATAAGTATCTTGAATTTCATCTTTTATCCTTTAATATTTAGAAGTTACTGTAAATTTTTCATTATTTTTTATTTCACAATATAAGTTATGTACTGCCCTAATGAAGTGGGTATTTAGCTGTTATACAGGTCCTTAATCATAACTGTGCTTTGTTCAGATGAAGTTAATTAATGGAATTTCATTAGAGACTTTGGTTTACTATTGAACTACAAAAAAGATAATTGCTTACTGGAATACAGTTGACGCTAAGACAGTTATTTGAAGATTGATATTATTTTTATACCAAGGAATGCCTTCTGGCTGTCCCTGCTTCTCTAACAACAGTAATATTTAACATTAGCTTCAGCTATTGAACCCACTTCCTGTTGATAAATGTGGAATCTGTTAAGATAAATCTCAGGTATGATGCCAGAAATTTCGAATAAAGGATTTTGCTGACATGGACTTGTATTACTATAGCAGCAAGTTCTATTTTTATAGATTTGTATCAGTTTGTGATCGCTATGTTATTAGTCATGCCACTGAAGTTTATGCTATGCTATCTTCTAGTCAATGATAAAGTTAACAGTTTGGAGTCTTGTTATCTTAGCATGTCATCACTTTATGGAATCTTAGTTTAATTGCATCAGCTATTTCCCTTATTTCTGGTTATAACAGAATTTTGACATGGAATTTCATTTTTATAGGAGGTAGCATGTTCTGCTTTCATTCCCGATATTTGGGGATGCTGTTATACAGCATTCATCATGTGAACCTGCATTATTATCAGAGTTAATTGCCTTTTGGTTATTGTGTGCAGTCGATAGTTAGAAGAATAAGCTTGTAGTCAAGCATTTCAATCTTTTTTAATTGTCAAGTGATAGTTGCAGGCCATAATTGTTCAATTAGTATTTAGCTTTTAGATGAAGTACTTTTTTGACTGTTAAGCAGTATCATTTATTTTACTTTTATAAATGGTGGATTGACTTGCAGAACTGATTTCTTTTTCCTTGGTTATGCATTGGATTGCAGTACTGCTGGCTGTCCATTTGGCGAGAGCTGCCACTTTCTCCACCATGTTCCCGGTGGCTACAAGGCTGTGGCCCAGATGGTGAATCTGGGACCTACTGTTGCTTTACCGCCTGTACCTAACAGCTCTGCTCCGTCTGCTGTTAAGAGCCGGCTATGCAAAAAATACAATAGTGCTGAAGGTTGCAAATTTGGTGATAAATGCCATTTTGCGCATGGCGAGTGGGAACTTGGCAAGGCTTTTGTTCCATCCCACAACGATCCTCATGCTGCTGGAAGTGTTCCAGGACGTCTGGGTGGTCGGGTGGAGCCACCCCCTCCTGGCCCCGCCACCAGCTTCGGTGTCTTTGCCACCACTACAAGAATCAGTGTAGATGCCTCCCTTGCTGGATCCATCATTGGTAAGGCTGGTGTGCATTCCAAGCAGATCTGCCGCCAAACAGGAATCAAGCTATCTATTAAGGATCATGAAACAAATCCAAATCTCAAGAACATTGAGCTAGAGGGGTCATTGGAACAGATTGCCCAAGCTAGTAAGATGGTAGAAGAGCTTGTGAGGGTGACTTCAGCAAATGCCGCTGCAAAATCCTCTGGGGGTCATGCCAACCCAGGAAGCAACTATAAGACTAAGTTGTGTGACAATTTTGCCAAAGGGTCTTGCACTTTTGGTCAAAGGTGCCATTTTGCTCATGGGGCTGCTGAATTGCGCAAGTCATCAGTGTGAGTGGACTCTTCAGTTTTCCTAGTTAGTTTATGGCTTTAGCTGTCGTGCAGCCTTTGTATGAGTGAGCTCTATTTTAGTTCTGGCTGTGCAATGGTACTTAGCGAGAGAAAATTATGATCTTACTTTTTTGGGGCTTCTTGTATACTTTTTAGAACTATCATAGCTTTAGCTTCCAATCTTCCTCAATTTTATGTATCATACTCTGGCAGCTTGTCGATGCTGAACCTGGATTTCTGTTTCCGAGTAGATAATAATAGCTTTGTCTAATTTGCTAGAAACCCTGGACTTTTGTATGTTATGACATTACTTTTCTGATACCCCTCGTGGGTCAAATTGAAGTGGACGATATTTAAATTATTATTTTAACATTATTTATGCTCCTTTTTTCAGATGGAAAACTAGGTAGGTTACCGTGCTAGTTGCTGACTCACTTTTTTTTTATTGTAATATATATATCAAAACGATATAATTATTTTTCAAAAAAATAATAATTTAAAATTCTAATAATTGAGTTGAATAAAGTTAATAAACTCAATTAATTTAATAACATGATTAAAAAATAAGATATGAATAATAAATTAAGAGGAAAAAATAACAACAACAATTCAATATAAAAGATAAATATTTTTTAATATTATAAAAATATATTTGTATAATATTCATTGTACACTATTAATATAACATTTGAGCTCTAATTTTTTTATTTGGAAAGAAAAAAGAGATGCTTATGTTCTTAAAGAGGTAAAAGAAATTTGATATCCAGATTAAATCTTAATTAATTTAATAATATGATAAAAATATGAGGCAACAAAAAAATAAAAAAATATATAATGATAAAATTGAAAAATAAAAAACAAAAAAATTTCAATCCATGTTAACTTTTTAATTTGCATGAATAAAATAAAAGAAAAACAATACTATGTAAGGTTTTATATATTAAAAATTTTATTAAAACAATCAATTTTTTTAAAAACAAATTCAATCTATATAATTTTTTAAAAAAACAACACTCAATAAAATATATCACTCTTTAAAAATTAAATACACCTATCATAAAACATAATTGCAATTTAAAAAAGGCTAAGGAAACCAACCAAACCACGTAGAAGTGATATTAATTAAATCATATATCAAAAAAATATTTTTTAAAAATCATATAAAATAAGGCATTAATTAAAAAAAATCATCTTTATTTTTTTAAAAAAATTAGGTTAGATGTTGTTGGGCTTGGTAAGCTAAGGCCTGTGTATGAGTCTTTTATTTTTTTTAAGTTTAAAGAGGTGGACAACACGTCGTCCTTCTCAACCAATTTCAAACAAAAATTAACACACCGTCCGCTAAGTATAGAATCCAACTAGTGGCATGCCCAGAAAAACATGATTTTTTTTACTTTAAAACTCATTTTTGACCTAAAACACTCATAAAACACTTTAGAAATCTTGTTAAATCAATTCATGGCCTACTCATTCTTTATTTTTTTTTATTATTGCATGGATAATTCTCTATTTATTTAATTAAATACTTGCATAATTTTTTTAATTTGAAATTGAATTTTTTTATATTAAAAAACGTGTAAAGAATGTTGTCGTGTTGAAATTTTTTTTTTCTAATCCACCGTGAAACACAAGTCAGATAAGAGTGTTTTTTTTAATTAATTTATTTATTCCAGTAACAATCTAGTTTATGAGAATGTGTCAATTAAATTTTCCTTCGGAAAGTTTCTTCTTAGCAAACCATAGAAAAGTCACATACCTCAACATTAATACTCCATTTCGGCTTAATGTTTGATAAAAATCAAACAAGATCATATGTGTATGTGTTTCCAGATTAATTAACATAATTATTTAGCTAGTTGAAGCCTCCAATTCATTAATTAGCTTAAGCCAACAGTAGCATGCCACTTGATTGAATATTTGTGAAAAAAACAACTAGAAAGGTGAAGCTGCCATGAAGCCACCCATTAAGAGGAAAGAAGAACATTCTACTTGCTAGAAAAAAACTTAGATTGAAATACGTGGATCTCACTAATGAATACTAGAATTCAACAATGGCAACCAAAAAATAAATGGAAAAAAAAAACCCTCAAAACAAGACAACAATGGCAGCCACTCGAATGGATCAAACCCCCTTCTGACTTGAGCTGTTAAACAACGATTGTAGCAACGAGTGGAAGGTTTTTGGAAGTCCAAGTTTGGCCGTTTTCCAGGTTTGATACTGGTGATTATACCACACGCGCCGGGGCAACCCGTGTTCCACCTCTGTTCATGTCGACTCAGTAATCTTTGAAGATGGTTTCAAACTCAAAATGTATTTTATTGCTTATTTTAAATTATTTTTAATATATTATTGATTTTTATACATATTGTGATGGTATGGTAAAATGTTGGGTTTCATATCATTACATGGCAACCTCGAAGATGTAAAGTGAGGATTCATTTTATAAGGAGAAATAAGGATAGAAGTAATACCCATGATGGGGTTAAGAGGATTGGGATGATTTTGATTTATTCGAGGCATAATAAATTAACCTTGGTGTTGAAGATTTTGTTTGAATATCCATGTTTGCTTGTTGTGTAAAGAGCTTAATCTCTTATTTGATTTTGTTTTTTGGGTTACAAATCATGGGTTTTAGTGATTTTGATGAATGGTGGCGTTTGAGACAGTTTTTGTAAGAGATATTTTGAGGTGTGATTGCAGTTATTTTTTAAAATATTTTTTTTATGTTGAAATACATTAAAATAATATTTTTTTATTTTTTAAAAGTCATTTTTGAAATCAATGTATCAAAAAATCCAAAACATACAAAAAAAAATAATTTTTAGTAAAAAAATTGAATTTTTATGGAATGTAGTTTGCACTGCATTTCTAAACAGTGCCCACTAACTAATGATTTACATTGAATTTGATATGTGAGTGAGGAAATTCTTGGACAGTGTATGAATCTGTTTTATAAGAAATGATTTGGTTAAAAGAATATAATGTCTGTTCTTGCAACTGATGGTCAATCATAAAAGTTGCATATATGAATTTGTTGTGTTAAAAGGATAGGATATCCTTCCTAGACCTTTTGGTTAAGGATTTTAGAAAATTTAATGTAATGTTAGCTTTGAATAAGTATATTTTATTGTGGATATATATTGTGGTTTAGTAAATGTTGTTGTTGTATATTTATCTGAAAATTATAGGCTTGGAAAATATAATAATTAACCCAAAAAATTATGAAAATATTGATGGACTCATTAAAAAAAATAAAAATTCCATTAGCATTTTTATCAGGAATTTCATCGGAATCTTTGCACCTATTCAAGAACTTTTGATAAAATTTACGAAATATTAGGATTTAATTATAAAATTCATGACGAAACTATTTATCAACAAACTAGTTGCCGATTGAAAATGAGTAGCAAAATCTAATTTTTTTTAACGTAATATGCCATTACTCACTCTATCAGCATTTGATATTGCTAATGAAAATACCGAAAGAAATAAAATCAGTGACTGTATATTTTTGATGACATGTTTTTGTAGGCAATTAAAAATAACGATAGAATATTTGCCTAGACTCCGACGTGTGTGTATGCGCGCGGCGGGGCAGGTAAAGTGTAGTGACTGAATGAGACTAGGAAGTAATTAATGGATGGTTCTGGATGCCTACATTGCTCCAGAGGAAGATAATTACCATGAAAGCACCTAAACCACGATGTATTTGATTAGAATTCTAGTCTAGAAGCAACTCACTTCTGCGAAGCATGGCAGAGGAGATAGTCTGGAATTCAAGGAGAGCTTACAGATAAAAAACACATAACAAAATGCTTCTATTATTTGTAATTGTAGACACTTGATCAAGCATGACTTTTGTCACTCGACAGAGTAAAGTAACCAATTGACCAGAATAGCAAACGTTAATTATTATCTGCTGGCAAAATATGCAAGAACAAAGGGAGAAAAATCATCGCAACGCCAAAGACAGGTACTGGATAGATAGCAAAAACTTGAAAGCCACACCGAAGTCGCCCCAAGATTGTTCTGAGGACCGTAGAAATATAGAAGTTTTCAGATTTAGGCGTCAGGATTTGCCAAGAAGTAAGCTTCAACAGCCTTGAACAAGCCTGCAGTCTTTTTGCCATACACATCCTTGATTTGATCTTTGTTCACCTCAGCATCACCCTTGATGTAATATGTGCTGGTTCTGTAGCAGATGGATCCTCCTTCAGGAGTGGGTATAAATTTGTGCTCGTAAGTGACCTTCTCAACTGCATCCTTCCAGACATCAGCTTCAATCAAGCTAAAGCTGTAGGTTAAGTTCTCTTCATCAATTGCTTCAATCTTCTGCTTGGCGTAATTGAGTTCCTTACCTGCAAGTGAAAAGTTAGACCATTACCTCTTTGTGCAATACATATGTTGATACGCAGTTTCAGAAGTTACGTTGCTGCTAGGCTATAACTCAATCCGCAAGGATATTTCTTGATTTTGAACACAAAAGGCAAGAGTTTCCAATAGCTAAACAGGTTGATTAATTAAGCTAACTAGAAGAGAAAAATGACTAACCTTCAGTAAAAGTGATCTTTCTAATGGTTCCCGGCCCTCCATTTCCTTCAATTATCTCAGAGCTTTTAATGTGTTCGGGTAGAATTTTAGGCATAAGAGTGTCGATATCAAGGCAATATACCTTGAAGAGCTTGGCTGGTGCGACGGCAACGGGAAACTCATTTTCCAAAGTGATGACACCCATTGTAATCCTGGTTTTGGAGAACGTACAAGATTGAGAAGGAGAGGAACTTGTTGAGTCGTGGGATGGTTTAGAGGTGAAGAAATCAAAGAAGCAGAGGTGCTATTTATAGGATGAGCTAAAGGTGATGCTGTGTGAAATATCATGTTAAAAATGGTCAAAGCCATCGACAAGATTCTTCATATCTTATGGATGGCCAGGCGATCAATTATATTAGAGGCCAAAACTGCATTTTTTAATGAAAATTGTTACCCAATTCCAAGGAACTGCCTATCAAAATAGATATATACTCTGTTCTAGATGTTGCACTTATAAGCCGTCCCATTATTTAATAGAATGTGAGAAAAACGTTAGCATTCGGGTAATTGAAGCATCTAATACATTTTTCTTTTTCTTTTTTAGGTTTTGAATTTTTAGGTGAATGGGTGAGAGTGCCTTTGTTGAAAGTCAAGGCGGCGATTGAATTGAACTATAATTTCAGCCAGTGCTGTTGTCGATCGTCGGCGTTACAATTTTGGGTAAAAATGTCTCCTATCTCCCTTTTCTTATCAATTTCATCTCATTGTTTATCTTGTTCAGAATGTAGAGATATTCAGTGCATGTATACATAGCTCAGTGCGCGCAGGCAGGTTGGATAATGTACATAATTCCTCAAATTGAACTTTTAATTCAGAATCGTCGTCCCGAAACAAGTTTTCAGGATTGATTGGTAATTATTTTTAGAGTTCAAACATTTTTAGAGGTAAAAAAAACCCTTAAGCTAAACAAACTTGGCATATCTAAGCATCACATGGAGCCTGACATTCTCCAAACGTCAAAACTAGATTTCATGGTAATTATTCAAATAAAAACATTAAAATTTATGTTAACACGCCAAAGTAGATAGAGAACACATGAAAAGTAACAAAAGAAACAACATTCTGAACATAAAGACACCAAATACTTAAAAACTACAATAGATGAAAGCCCAAATGACCCATAAAGTATTCAGATCACCCATAATTTAAAGCTGCCAACCAGGTGCATTGCTTCCGGTTCCCGTCCCTGTAGTATATCCGGTGCCACCAGTCCCAGTGCCAAATGCAGCGCCACCGGCACGCGTATTATGGCCAGTGGTGTCACCTGGAAGCCCACCTGGATGTGTCCTCACCACACCCTCCTCCACTTGCCCACCATATGGCTGTCCGGCTCCATGTCCTGGCATAGCCGACATTTGATGAGTGCCCATGGGGTAACCAGTGACCCCAGTGGCTGAATGGGTGTGGGTGTCATGGCCACTTGTCATGTAACCACCAGTAGCTTGACCTCCAGTTGCTGAAGCAGCATGCTTCGATGCCGCATTGTGCTGTTTTGCCTCTTGTTTATTGAGCTCTGCTTGTGTCATCCTCTCTTGTTTCTTTTCTCTTGCCATTTCTTTCTGCACTGGATCATGTGCAGACATCTTCTCTACCTGCAAAAAGTTGTACCATTGGCCTTTAGGAACAAAATTTGCCGAAAGCCTAATTAGTTAAACTAAAATAACGTAACTTCATCGTTAGAAAGGATAAAAATCCTTTCTGGGATATTTGTCTTAAAAAAATGTAACTGGTGATTTCATAAAAGAAAATGTAACAAGTTTAGTTGATGCAAATTTTTTCCACGTTTTTGCTCATTGAAAATTAAATTTTCAATGTCTACAATCATTCGACATCAACATCTCTAAATCATTGAACTTTAATTGACATCCTAAACAGTAAAAAAATGAATATTTTTTAACTTAAATAAGACAGGAAAAAAAAATTACTTAACAGACAAATAATTGAAGAAAAAAAAAGGAAACGAAGAATCAAAATGATAAACCTTCTCTTGCACAGTAGCTTTGGTCTTCTCCATGCCAGCCGTGGCAGAGGCGGCAACGTTAGCAGCGGTTTCCTTCATGCCTTTCATTTTCTCTTCTTGTTTTCTTTCTATCAACTGATCAGATGTCTTTTTTTTCTCGGATGATCATAACCACCCAAACAGTCAGGATTATATAGATTCATACAGTTTCTGGGTTGTTGACACGTGTAACTTGCATGGCACACGTGGTGCTTAATGGGAGATCCTTTGTGTCTTCTTCTTGTAGATTTTAGCCAAATGGAATCTGGATAAGCATAAATGGAGGTTTCCGTCGGTTCAAGGAGCTAGTTTCTGTACGTGGCAGGTAGTGTGAGAAGCGAGGCGACACGAAAGAGCTTGTATTTCTTACACGTATGGTCCTTGTTAAACGTGACCCGAGTAGGCTATGAATTGGACCCGCACATTTGTACCTTTTTGAAATTGACGGCTAGATCTTTTCTAGAATCCATCAATAGGCTTTAGATTGGAGGTATGTTTTTGCATCAGGGGGATCCATGAAGCATAGTTTTGAAACCAGCCTGACGATTTGATTTTCAACCTAGCTGATCTAGGATTGATTTCAGGTTTTAAAAAATAAATAAAATATAAGATTACTCAGCAAAATTTATTAAAAATTCGATTATAATTCATTAATTTTTTTTATTAAAAAAATATTATTTTAATTTTTTTTAAATTAACTTAGTCAAAATCCAGAACACAGGCTTTAAAATAAAATTTAGAATAACTAAGCAAAATTTAGTTAAAAATCTGGTTGTAATTCATAGATTTTTGTTTTTTACTAAAACGTTGTCATTTTAATTTTAAAAAATTAACCCGATTAAAATTCAGAACCCGAGCCTTGAACCAAACCAGTTTAAAAACTATACGATGACGTGTAAAATTGATTTCGAAAAAATTAATTTCTGCAACTTGAAAGTTATAAGAAATCAATAAATAGAGATGTCAATTTATCCCATGCTTAAAATGTGTTTTGTGAATAACCAATTTGGTTGTGGTTTTGATATTTAATTTGCTTTTAAATATTTCGTAATATTTTAAAAACTAATATCGTAATATTTTTAATGTGTTATTTTTAAAAATTATATTTTATGAATTTTTAAAAATCAAAGCCAAAACCGCAATTTTTCCAAACGGAAAAGATGTGTTCGATTGATGCCTTAAACTACTCAGATGTTATCTATTCAAATTAGTTTATCCACCAGCGCTTTTTTTTATGGGTGGAATAAAATTTTTTGAAATGTAAAAAAAACACATTTAGATTATTAAATTTTTTTTTAATATTGTAACTTAAAAAATCCTTATCTAACTCTTTTATTGATTTTTCGTTAATTTATCAGCCTCACGACTCGGGTTATAGGCTCCATTAAATTAAATTTATTTTTTATTTTATTATATAATAGAAAATACTAAGATTAACTTATTATTAAACCAAAACTAAAAAATAAAATTAAAAAAAAAACTCACACAAAATAATAGATTTGACAAAAAATTAAATATACAAAAAGTGCAAAAATATCTTAACTCGTTAATTAATATTTAATCAATTCATCAACTCTACGATCCAGATTGTCCACTCCACTTTGTCAATTGAATTTTTTTATTTTATTATATGATAAAAAATATAAAAATTAATTTATTATTTTTTAATATTAAAAAATAAAATTGAATAAAAATTATCCATATACTTGAAAAAAAAATCTAAAAAACCAAAATGGGTAAGAAAAAAACCTCAGTCACAATGGGTTGGATTTGACGGAAAGAGCTCGGTGCGTGGGCCTAAGGGAAGCCCACACACTTGAATAACAGGTCGTATATGTTTGTTTTAAATTAAATAGTGTTTTAAATCAAATAGTGCGCTCAGAGTGACTCGAACCTGTGACCTTGCAGGTGCCCGCGTATTTCAACAATTGGAGCTAAGGCACCAGTTTTTTCTAAAACGCTAAACAATATACTAACCTTTTTTTTATTAGTAAAAAACATTTCTTGGCACCCCGAGTCTCGAACAGACGACATCACGTTACTTCAACACGGTGACCACTGAGCTACGACCCAAAGCTTTCAACCAGTCACTTAAAACGATATATTAAATTGCTACACTAATTATATGAACAATGAAATTAACCTTCAACTTTTTTAGTTTTTGGTAATTACACACACATCAAATTTCATGTGGCCAGGCTTGATGATCTGTCATAAATAGATTGAATGAATGGTCTCACAAATATTTTTATGGAACAATAAAATAGGTTTAAGTTCAAGAAAAAAGATTAATCACGACATACTAAAAATGATAGTTCAAAAAAGTTATAACTTTTTATCTCACCATTAGATCAAATTTAAATTTTTACAGGAGATTTTTATCGAATCATTAGATATAAAAAAAAACTCGCTCAAACCTTTAATTTTGATAATTTTGTCATTTTCCTTGTTATTTTTAGATTTTATATATCGTTTCAGATTTTATGGTTGTTTCCATGATATTTTTAAATTTTTATTTTTGTTTTCTAATTGAGGTAAGGTTTCTGACGTATTTAAGGCTTTATAATTTTTTTTAAAGAGGTAGACTTTATTAATATTATTTTTAGAGAGAATAAACCAATTAATTTAAGATTCATATTTGTAGTTTTTTTTTATTCATTAAATATCTATATTTTGTGTTTATTGTTGTCTTTATTTTCCGCATGCATTAAAATTTTTTCATTAAATGGTTTAAGGGACAGATGCTCTTTTATTTGATCAAGCAGCCACAAAAATACATTTATTATCCATGTAAGTATATTATAATTTTAGAAAGTGACTCATTCTTATATCAATATGTTCTTGTTGCAATCGATTGAGATTTACATGTTCTATTATTATAGTGTGTTTTTTATATTATTTGACTCGAAGTTGTACCACTTTGGAAAATATTTAACAATCATTTTCACAATACATATAAGAGATAATATTTAAGTTTTTTAAGAAATATTTTTTCCTTAATTTTTTGAGAATCAAAAAACTTCAATATTAAGAACTCACATATATAAAATAATCATTGCTTTCTCTACTAAAAGGTTAGAAAACATTATGGTGCTTCATTATTTATATAAACAAATGAAGTCACAAAATAGATATTCTATTATTATTTTGATATCAATGAGCAATGTTTTTTTTAAAAAAAAATTATACATATTAGGTTAACATATAATTAATTGGATAATTGTTTAAATAATATTTTAATACATCTATTTTAAAATATTTTTATCCTAAAAAACAAATGATAATGAAAAAAAGAAGCTAAGGGCCATTTTAAAACAAGCCATGCACGCTTAGGGCCAAAACATAAAATCCATAAACTTCATGAACCAACTA
>Ga0325401_1000208_pt1 | contig 38342 bp, 31 predicted proteins | sample PopdelMetagenome_FD_205666 | JGI IMG/M metagenome (GOLD analysis project Ga0325401, IMG submission 205666) | Populus deltoides microbial communities from Bellville, Georgia, United States - Xylem-PdKOR-R2 | ecosystem: Host-associated > Plants > Phyllosphere > Stem > Wood/Secondary xylem | place...
GGAGATGCTGGACGTGCGCTACCCGTCGCTGTTCCGGTTGCTGGAGGATCTGCGCGGCATGGCGGCGGGCAATGTGCTGGCGGCGCGGGTGCCGATGTCGCGCGCGGTGCTGGGGCGGGCGGCGGCGGCGTTCGCGGCGCGGGCGGATGCGGACGGGCGGACGACCGAACGGTTCGCGATCGTCCACCTCACCGGCTGGGCGCCCGACCCCAGCCAGCCCCGCCCCGCCCGCCGCGGCAGCGCCGCGCAATCGCTGGCCGATGCGCTGAAGCCGAAATCGTAGCGGGCCGCAGCCGGATCGTTTGCGGCCTCGTCGCAAGCCGCCCTAGATCAGCGTGCCCCCGGCATCGGCATCGCGCGCCAGGATACGCCCGATCGCGTCGAACAGCGCGTCCATCGCCACCGGCTTGAACAGCACGTCGTCGGCCCCCGCCGCCAGGCAGCGTTCGCGCAGGTCGATCGCGGTGTCGGCGGTGATGACGATCACCGGCACCTGCCCCTTGGCGTCGGCGCGCGCGCGGATGTGGCGGATGGCGGTGATCCCGTCCATGCCGGGCATCCTGAGGTCGACCAGCAGCATCGCGTAATCGTTGGCGTCGAGCATGTGGAGCCCGACCTCCGCACTCTCCGCCTCGTCCATCGCCACCCCGGCGACATTCAGCATATCCTTGACCACCCGCCGGTTCATCCGGTCATCCTCGATGAACAGGACGTTCACGACCTCGTCCGGACAGGGGGTGCGAGGGAGCCGGGTGTCATACTGGCCTTATACGGATCATGCGGCCCGGCTCGCAAGCGCATCCGGAACGGATGCGACGAACGGCCGATGAAGGACGCGGGCGATCAGTTCGGCGCTGGCGATCGGCTTGGCGAGCCGCTGCGCGCCCGCGATCGGCGTTCCCGGGCCACTGCCGAGCAGGGTCAGCCGGGTCTCGGGGCCACCCGCCTCGATCAGGCGGGCGACCGCGTCGGCGACCTCGCCCCCTGCCGCCAGCGTCGCCTCGTCCGCCAGGATGTGCCGCGCGCCACGCCCGGCCAACAGCGCCAGCGCCTCCGCGGTGTCGGCGACCAGGGCGATCGGCTCCAGGTGCGGCGCGAACAGCGTGCGGATGGTGGCCCGGGCGATCGGGTTGCGTTCGATCACCAGCAGCGCGGGCGGTACCACCGCCGCCGCCGCCGGGTCGGCCGCAGGACGATATGGCAGGGTGATGCGGAAGCGCGAGCCGCGATCCGGCGCGCTGTCCACCACGATGCTGCCTCCCATCGCCTCCACGAGGTTGCGGCAGATGGCGAGCCCCAGCCCGCTGCCGCCGAACTCGCGGGTGGTGCCCGCATCGGCCTGACTGAAGCTTTCGAAGATCAGCCCGAGCTTCTCGCGCGGGATGCCGACGCCGGTGTCGCTGACCGTGATCGTCACCCGATCGCCGTCCAGCCCGGCGACCAGCGCCACCTCGCCTTGCCGGGTGAACTTCAGCGCGTTGGACAGGAGGTTGAACACGACCTGCCGCACCCGCGCGACGTCGCCCTCCACCGCCCTCGGGCAATCGGCGAGATCGACGCGCACCGCCACGCCCTTGGCGGCGCCCGCGTCCTCCCACAGGCGGGCGGCGTCGGCCAGCGTCGCGCGCAGATCGAACCGGGCGTCCTCCAGCGTCAGCTTGCCCGATTCCATCTTGGCCACGTCGAGGATGTCGTCGACCAGCGCGCGCATCGTCAATCCCGCCGTCTGCACCACGTCGAGCCGGTCGCGCATGTCGGCGGCAAGCGTGCGGTCGGCGAGCATCACCTGGGTCATGCCCAGGATGCCGTTGAGCGGGGTGCGGATCTCGTGGCTGGTGGTGGCGAGGAACTCGGTCTTCGCCGCAAGCGCGGTGCCCAGCGCCTGATTGCTTTCGGCGAGCTCGGCGGCGGTGACGCGCACCTGGTCGCGGCTGCGGCGGATGGTGAACAACCCGATCAGCAGCAGGACCATGATGATCGCCACCGCGCCCAGCCCGCCGCTGAACAGGATCTGCTGGCTTTCGGCGCGCGCGCGCTCGAACGCGGCGCCGCGGCGCGCCTCGTCGCGCTGGAGGTTGGCGATGCGCAGTTCCTGATTCGCGAAATCGAACCGTGCCGCCATCAGCTGGGCGCTGGTGCTGGTGGCGAGCTGGGTCGACTGGTCCTCCAGCCGCTTGAGCGCTTCCAGATGCGCAAGCGCCTGGGGCAGGTCGCCCTGCGCGCGATAGATGCGGTACGCGGTGTCGTGCGCGTCGCGCCAGGTCAGGCTGGTGGTCCCGAGGTCCAGCCCGGCGAAGCTGCGCCCGATCAGCGCCGCCGCCTGCGGCAGGCGGTGGTGCTCCAGCATCACCTGGGCGGCAAGCGCGAGCATCGGCCGTTCGTCGAAAGCACCGGCAAGCGCGGATGCCCGCGCGCCCGCGCGCATCGTCTGCTCTGCACCGGCGAGGTCATGGGCGGCAATCTGCGCCCGCGCGATGTTGCGCAACAGCTGCGCTTCCAGCAGCGGACTCTTGAGCAGCCGGGTTTGCGCCAGACCTGTACGGAACTGCTGCTGCGCTTCCGTGAGCCGGCCGAGCGCGATCAGGACGTTGCCGCGATTGTTGGCGATGCTGAGCGCGACCAGCGGGTCGGCATGGTAGATGTCATAGGCCTGGTCGGCGTAACGCAGGACCGACCGGTAGTCCTTGGCGTCCGAATAGAGCGCGGAGATGTTCAGCAGCGCCGCCGCCTGCGACCGGGCGTCGCGCGTGGCGCGGAACAGCGCAAAGGACGCCTGGAAATCGGCCAGCGCGGCCGCCACCCGCACCCGCGACGCGTTCAGCCGCCCGCGCGACAGCAGGATCTGCGCCTTGAGCCGGGACCGCGGTGCCAGGGTGTCGACCGCCCGGTTCGCCTGGTCGAGCAGCACGGCCGCCGCGGGCAAGCGTTCGAGCCGGACTTCGGCGTCCCCTTCCAGCCACTGCGCGGCGGCGACGGCCAGTGCGCGCTCCCGGCGGTTGGGCAGGCTCGCGGCCTGTTTCCGCTCGCGCCGGATCACCGGGATCGACCTTTCCGGGTCGGCGAACACCAGTGGCTTCAGGCGGTCCATCATCGCCTGCACGCTCGCCGCGGCGGCGGCGGTCGGCAGCAGGGCGAATGCCAGCAGCGCGGCCGGCAGGGCCAGTCGACACGCGCACGCGATGGGCTTCACGCCACCCGCCATGGCGACCCGAACCGGCCCAGCAGATGGCGGGGATCGGACGGGGAGACCAGATGCTGTTCCTCGTCGAGATAGGGGATCAACGCGTCGAGCCCGATCGGCCGGCTGATCAGGAAACCCTGCACCATGTCGCACCCCATCACCGACAGCAGCGCCAGCGCCGCCTGCGTCTCGACGCCTTCGGCCACGACCTCCATCTCCATGGCATGGGCAAGGTCGATCGTCGAGCGCACGATCAGCGGGTCGCGATGCGACGAGGTCAGGTGAGTCACGAACAGCTTGTCGATCTTGAGCTCGCGCGCGGGCAGCTGCTTGAGATAGGCGAGCGAGGACAGGCCGGCGCCATAATCGTCGATCGCGATAGTGATGCCCATGTCGGCAAAGGTCTTCAGATTGGCGATCGCCGAGGTGGGATCGCGGATCACGGACGTTTCGGTGATCTCGAACCCGATCGCGGCGCCGCTGCCCTCGATCAGCGCGGCGACGTCGCGGACGAAGCGGGCATCGCCGAGCAGCACGCCGGCAATGTTGATGAACATGCACAGGTCGTGGCCGCGCGCGCGCAGCAGCCGCTGGTCCGCGATCACCTGCCGTATGGTCCACAGCGTGAGCGCGACGATATCGCGCGACTCCTCGGCCAGCGGGATGAAGTCGCCGGGCAGCACCAGCCCGCGACTGGGGTGACGCCAGCGGATCAGCGCCTCGACCGACGCGATCCGCTGGCGCCGCATGTGAAGCTTGGGCTGGTACTGGAGGAACATCTCCTCCGCCGCGATCGCCCGGCGCAGGTCCTGCGCCAGCGCGATCCGATCGACGGTGCCGACCGATTCGGGCACCTGCCGCACGATCGGCCGGCGTTCGTGCCGGGCCTCCGCCAGCGCCTGTTCGGCCGCCTCGATCAGCCGGACCTCGTCGAACCGCTCCATCTCGACGACGACGCCGCCCAACGCCAGTTCGACCGCGCACCTGTCGCCATCGATCTCCAGCGGTGTCTCGAACGCGGCCTCCACCGTCGCGACGCTATCGTCCAGCGCGGCGGCGCTGTTCGCGGCGAACCGGACCTCGACCTGCTCGCGGCCGCCGGCGGCCACATCGGCATCGGGCAACAACGCGGCCAGTCGCGCGACGATCATGGCCATCAGCCGTTCGGCGCGGTCGCAGCCGAGCTGGCGGCGCAGCACCGGGTAGTCGGCGACCGCCGCCAGGATCAGGCCCCGCCACGTCGGCGCGCCCACGGCTATGACCGTTGTGCCGCAGGGCTTGTCGCGATCGGCCGAATCCTGGACGTGACACATGGTGCCTGCCTATCGGGACACCCTAAACAACCTGTTAACCGATTGCCCCGATTTCGTTGCGAAGGTTTATTGCGAGCCCGTTTACTCCGCGTTAATCTACCCTTGCATGGCCCGAAAGGTCCGTGCGCAACGAGGGAGAAGACCATGTTTGCATTCCTGGATTGGCTGTTCGGCGGTGAAACCGCGTCCGCGGCGGTCTACGGCGAGAATATGAAGCCGATCTAAGTATTTGACGTGCCTGTCGGCGATGTGCGGCCCTAATGGGCGGCGACTTGCCGGCAGGCATTCCTGCCCCGGTGTGGCGCTGTTGATGCCGACTCGCAAGCGCGCGATTGTTTCTTCACCGGATCGACCGTTCCGACTTGCTCGATGTTAGCGTCGAGCCTCAGGCTCCAGGCGCGAGCCGACCACGGGCAATGCTTCCCAGCCACCGCCAAGCGCCTTCAGCAACGAAACCGTCTGCTGGCGCAATTGCGCGTCGCTGGTGACCAGCTGCTCGCGGGCCGACAGCAGCTGCGCTTCCGCATCGAGCAGCGCGTTCTGCGCAACGAAGCCGGTACGGTACTGCGCCTCCGTCGCCCGCGCGCTCGCCAGTGCATCGGCGACCGCGGCGGCGAGCGTGACCTGCCGGCGCCGCTCGCCCTCGATCCGCACCAACGCATCCTCCACGTCGCGCAGGCTCGCCAGCACCGCCGTGCGGTAACGCAGATAGGCCTGCTCGCGCACCTCTCGCCGATCCTCGACGGTTGCGCGGCGCCGGCCCCAGTCGATCAGCGGGAATTGCGCGGCGCCGGTCGCGGTCAGTTGCAGGCTGTTGCCGGAGAACAGGTTGCCGAGCGCACTCGACAACAGTTGCGCAGCGCCGGTCAGGCTGAACCGGGGATAGAGGTCGGCGACCGCCACCCCGATCCCGGCGGTCGCGGCGGCCAATTGCCGCTCGGCGGCGCGGACGTCGGCGCGGCGGCGCAACACCTCGGACGGCAATCCGGCGGGGATCGCGGGCGCGGGCAGCAGCGGCGGCAGCGATCCCCCCAATTCGCCGTCCAATGCCCCAGGCACCTGACCAAGCAGCAGCGCAAGTGCATGACGACGCACGTCAAGGTCGACCCGGACCGGTTCGATTCGCGCCTGGGTCGCCGTGATCGAGGCCCGCTGGCGGGTGACGTCGACCGAGGGCACCAGCCCGACCCGCGCCGTTTCCTCCGCAATCCGCAGCGAGCCGCGTTGGCGCGCCAGTTCCTCGTCGATCACCTGCAACTGCTGCTGGTCGAGGCGGAGCGCGAAATAGGCCTGCGCGACCTCGGCCGCGAGCGTGGTGGCGAGGTCGGCGCGGGTGAACGCCTCGCCTTCCGCCTGCGCCCGCGCGCCTTCCACCTGCCGCCGGACGCCGCCGAACAGATCGATTTCCCAGCTCGCGTCGAAGCCGAGCGCATAGGTGGTGATACCGCTGCCGGGCAACGCCACCCCGCCCGCCGTGCCGGTGCCGCCCGCGCCGGTGCCGCCGCCGCCGCCCGCGCTCCCCGAGAACAGCCGTGCGAGCGAGGCGAATCCGGCGTTGCGGCTGAATTCGATATGCGTCGCGTCCGCGGCCGCGTTGACCTGGGGCAGCCCGCCGCTGCGCGCGACGATCTCCTGCAACCGCGCCTGACGGACACGGGACGCGGCGGCCTGGACGTCCGGGTTGTCGGCCAGCGCGCGCTCCACCAGCCGGTCGAGCACCGGATCGCCGAACCGCGTCCACCACCGCTCCACCACCGGCGCCGCCGCGGGCTGCGGGCCGACGAACGCCGGCGGCGCCTCGGTCGCGGGCGGGCGATAGTCCAGCCCGACGGTGCATCCCGCCAAGGCCACCGCCGCGGCCAGAGCGACCCTTGCCCGCATCAATGCATCCCCCCCGCCGGCGCCCGGCCGCCGCTCTTGTTGGCGCGCATCAGCAGCACCAGCGGCGCCACCACCAGGACCACCACCATCAATCCCCGGAACACGTCAAGGAACGCGAGCATCGCCGCCTGCCGCTGCACCGTCTGGTACAGGATCGCGGTCGGGAGCACCGACGGGTCGCCCTGCCCCGAAAACGCCCGCCCGGCAGTGGCCAGCCAGTTGTTGTAATTGGGGTCGAGCGGGTTCAGCCGCTCGACCAGCTCGGCCTGATGCCGCTGCAATCCGTTGGACAGCATCGTCTGCGCGCTGGCGATCCCGACCGTGCCGCCCAGGTTGCGCGCGACGTTGAGCAGGCTGGAGGCCTGTGCGGTCTGGGTCTGCTTCAGCCCGACATAGGCGATCGCGTTGATCGGCACGAACAGGAACGGCAGCGCCATCGCCTGATAGAAGCGTGCCATCGCCGCGTCGGCGAAGCTGATGTCGGCGTTGAGATTTGCCATGTTATACAACGCCGCCGCCTGGACGAGCAGCGCGGGGAGCAGCAGCAGCCGAACATCGACCGCCCCCGCCAGCCGCCCCGCGAACGGCACCATCACCAGCGTCGCAACGCCCCCCGCGGTCAGCGCGAGGCCGGCGTCGAGCGCCGAATAGCCCAGCACCTGTTGCAACATCTGCGGGATCAGCTGGGTCGTGCCGAACAGGATCATGCCGGTGATCGCCATCACCCCGATGGTCAGCGCGAAGTTGCGGTTCTTGAGCAGGCGCAGGTCGACCACCGGATCGTCGTGGTTGAGCTCCCACACCACCAGCGACACCAGCGACACCGCCGCGATGATCCCCGATCCCAGGATCAGCGGGCTGGAGAACCAGTCCTCGCGCTCGCCGCGGTCGAAGGTGATCTCGAGGAAGCCGAGCCCCAGCGCGACCAGCGCGACGCCGACATAGTCGATGCGCAGGCCGTTCTTGAACTTCTCCTTGCGGTCCTTGCGCACCTGGTCGGGCTCGTCGACGAAGGTCTCGACCAGCAGCCACGCGGCGATGCCAAACGGCACGTTGATGAGGAACACCCAGTGCCAGCTGGAATATTCGACGATGTAGCCGCCCAGCGTCGGCCCCAGCACCGGCCCGACGACGACCACGATCGCAAAGGCGGCGAATGCCATGCCGCGCTTCTCGGGCGGAAAGGTATCGGCCAGGATCGACTGTTCGACCGGCGCCAGCCCGCCGCCGCCGATCCCCTGGAGGATGCGCGCGATCACCAGCGTCGACAGGTTGGGCGCGAGCCCGCACAGCAGCGAGGCGAGCGTGAACAGCGCGATCGAGATCAGGAAGTACCGCTTCCGCCCGATCGCGTCGGACAGCCAGCCCGAGATCGGGATCACGATCGCATTGGCGACGAGGTAGCTGGTCAGCACCCAGGTCGCCTGGTCGTTCGAAACCGACAGCCCGCCCGCGATATGATCGAGCGCGACATTGGCGATCGAGGTGTCGAGCACCTCCATGAAGGTGGGGATCGAAATGATCGCGACGATCAGCCAAGGCGAATGACGGCCCGCCGCCGACCGGCTCGGGCTCCACTCATGGCCCCCGCCGCCGCCGCCGGAGCGCGCAGGCGTCTTGCCGCCGCTGCCGCCGCCTGTCTTCGCCGGGGTGCCTTGCGCGGCGGCGGCGGCCATCAGCGCACCTTGACGGTGGGGATCACCGACATGCCCGGTCCGATCGCCCAGCGGCGGGGATCGGGACCGCGGCGCAGGTCGAATTCGATGCGGACGGGGACGCGCTGGACCACCTTGACGTAGTTGCCGGTCGCGTTCTGCGGCGGCAGCACCGCGAACGCCTGACCCGCGCCGCGCTGGATCGAATCCACCACGCCCTTGAACTCCAGGTCGGGATAGGCGTCGACGGTGATGCTGACCGGCATCCCCGGACGCATCCGGCCGAGCTGCGTTTCCTTGAAGTTGGCAGTGATCCAGATGCGGTCGGGTACGATCGCCATCAGGTTGGTGCCCGGTGCGACATAGGAGCCGACATTGACCTGGCGGTTGACCACCTGGCCCGAAACGGGCGCGGTCAGGCGCAGGTCGCCGATCGTCACGTCGTTCTGCCGCACCGCCGCCTCTCGCGCGCCGATCACGGTCTTCGCCGCCGCCGCGCCGCGCCGCGCGACCGCGATCTGCGCATCGGCGGTGTCGACCTGACGCCGTGCCGCCGCCGCGTCCGCCGCGGTCTGGCGGGCGTTGGCGCGCGCCTGATCGAGCTGCTGCCCGGCCACCGCGGTCGTATCGAGCCGAAGCAGCGCCTCGTAACGGGCGAGGTCCTGGGCCGCCTTGGTCGCGGCGGCAAGGGGGACGCGGGCCTGCGCCGTAGCCTGGGTGCGGCTGGATCGTGCCGCCTCGATCTGGGCGAGCGCCTGGCTATATTGCGCCTCGGCCTGCGCGACATCGGCCTGGGCCTGCGCGCGCTGTTCCTCCTGCCCGTTCGCCTCGATCACCGCGAGCAGGCGACCCGCCTCGACATGACGGTTGTCGACATCGGCGACCATGCGCAGCTGGCCCGCGACGGTGGGGGCGATACGGACGATGTGCGCGTCGACGAATGCGTCGTCGGTCGACTCATACCGGCGGGCGTCGAGCCAGTAGAGGGTGCCGCCGATCACCAACGCCACCACCACCGCGACCAAGATGATCCAAAATAAGGGCCGCTTGAAGACGGACGGCTTGCGCGGCTTGGCATCGTCCGCGTCAGCGTCGTCGTCCGCACCGGCGGCGGATTCGCTGCCCGCGCCACCGTCGCGTGCACGCATGTCGTCGCCGTCGTTCGGCCGGTCCGCGTCCCGATCCTGGTTTCGCGTCGATCCGTCGCTCATGCCCGCTCCCGAAATGCTGCGCCGCGATAGTCAGTGGAACACGGCGTGACCAGCGGGAAACATATGAGAAATATCAGGCGGCGACCGATTCGGCCACCGGGTTGGAAAAGACCATGGCGTCGTCCACCGATCCGAACCGCAACGCCAGTACGTCGAGCAGGTAGTTCTGGTGAAGCCGCCACGGCGCCCGCGCACCCTGGTCGGGCATCTGGCCCCGCGCGCGCTGGATATAGCCCGAGCTGAAATCGACGAACGGTACCCGCGCCATGGCGGCATCGGTGTTGACCGGGGTCGCCTGCCGCGACCCGCGTCGGCGCATCGTGTTGAGCAGGCGACAGACATAGGTCGCGGTCAGCTCCGCCTTCAGCGTCCACGACGCATTGGTGTAGCCAAAGGCGAGCGAGAGGTTGGGCACCCCTTCGAACATCATCCCCTTGTATGCGAGCCTGCCCGCAAACGACACGGGCGCGCCGTCGACCGCGAAATCGATCCCGCCCGCGATCCGGATGGTAAGCCCCGTGGCGGTGACCACCAGGTCGGCGGGCAGCTCCCGCCCCGACGCCAGCCGGATGCCGGCACGGGTGAACCGGTCGACGGTGTCGGTCACCACCTCCGCCGTGCCTGCGCGGATCGCCCCGAACAGGTCGGCATCGGGAACCAGGCAGACCCGCTGGTCCCACGGGTCGTAGCGCGGGGTGAAATGGGTCGCGACGTCATAGTCGGGGCCGAGCGCCGCCTGCGCCATCGCGACGATCCGCTTCTTAACACGTGCCGGGCGCTTCTTCGCGAGCCGGTAGAAGAACAGCCCCAGCCCGACATTCTTCCACCGGGTCAGCGCATAGGCGAGCCGCGCGGGAAGCACGCGGGCGAGCCCGTTGGCGATCCGGTCCTCCGCAGGCCGCGACACCACATAGGTCGGCGAGCGTTGCAGCATGGTGACGTGCGCGGCGGTCTTCGCCAGCTCGGGCACCAGCGTCACCGCAGTGGCGCCGCTGCCGATCACCACCACGCGCCGGTCCGCGACGTCGAGATCGTCCGGCCAGTGCTGGGGATGGACGATGCGCCCGGCGAAATCGTCCGCGCCCGGAAAGTCGGGCGCGTGCCCGCCCGCATAGTCGTAATAGCCCGCGCACAGGCTAAGGAACCCGCAGGTCAGGGTCAAAGCGCCGTCAGGCCCTTCCGCCTCCAGGGTCCACAGCGCATCGGCGGTGGACCAGCGCGCCGACGTCACGCGGACGCCGAAGCGGATGCGCCGGTCGATCCCCTGCGCGCGCGCGGTTTCGGCGACATAGTCGCGGATCGAGGCGCCGTCCGCGATCGCCTTGGCCCCCGCCCACGGCCGGAACCCGAATCCCAGCGTGTGCATGTCGCTGTCCGAGCGGATACCGGGATAGCGGAACAGATCCCACGTCCCCCCGATCGCGGCCCGCGCCTCGAGGACCAGGTAGCTCCGGTAGGGGCAGCGCGTCTGGAGGTGATGCGCCTGCGCGATCCCCGACAGCCCTGCGCCGACCACGATCACGTCGACATGCTCGGTCATCGCCGTCCCTCCCGCGATCGATTGCGAGTTGCAACGTATCGCCGCGGGGGCGGGATGCAAGCGATCAGCGCAGCAGCAGCGCGGCGGCGACCAGCACCAGCGTCAGCACCATCGCGCCGCACACCGCCGCGATCGCGGTGACCCCGCCGAAGCGGCCCCGGCCGGTGTCGAGCCACAACCGTCCGTCGAGCGTCGCCTTGATCGTGCCCGCTTGCAAGGCAGCCTCGAACAGGGCCTGCTCCTGCGGGCCGGGGCGGTAGAGGATCGCGCTGGCCGGGCTGGTCGCCTTGGCCGCGCGCAGAGGTGCCTCGACTGCGCCCTGCCGCGACGCGGCCAGCGTGGCGGCGATACCGGCTGCGTTCGACATCCCCTGTTCCCCTCCCGGTTGGGCCCCGTCCTCAATAATCCTTCGAGTAGCGCAGGCTTGCGTTCGATCCGCCGAACGATCCGGTCGAGGTGAGCAGGCTCAACGCGCGGGTCAGCGCGACCTCGAGTTGGGTGGCGGTGAAGCCGCGGGCGTCCGTCACGATTTCGACATAGATGTCGTCGGTCAGGTACTTGCCCGCCGCCAGGGACGTGCCGCGTCCGGTGGTGTCGTCGGCGCCGAGCACGCGCAGCCGGTCGAATCCGGTGGCCGAGCGCAGCTTGCCGAGCGGGTTGAGCCCGCCCCCGCCCGATCCGCGCAGGCTGTTGAGCGCGGAGGCGAGCTGGATCGCCTCGGTCGCCGACAGGTTCTCGGGGTTGGTCCCGAACAGCAGCCGGCTCAACACCTCGTCTTGCGGCAGCACGGGGGTGGAGGTGAACGCGATCTGCGGGCGCTGGCCGGTACCGGTGACGTTGAGCACTACGGTCACCCCGCCGTTGGTGGTGGTCGCTTGGATATTGATGTCCGGGTCGGTCAACGCGCCGCCACGGAAGCGGATCTGGCCGCGATTGACCTCGAACCGCTTGCCCGAGAAGCTGTAGGTGCCGCGCACGAGGTCGAGCCCGCCCGAGATCACCGGCGCGGTCGACGTGCCGCCGATCCGCATGTCCATTTCCCATTCGGACTCGAGCCCCATGCCCGACACGAACAGCTGGTTGGGCGCACGGACGCGCAGGTCGAGGCGGAACACCGCCGGCCTGGCCGCGGGTGCCGGCCGGTCGGTCGGTCGCGCGATGCGGATCTCGCTGCGCCGGCGCACCCCGGTCAGCTCGGGAACCTCGGCCGCACCCTGGCGGATGATCTGGTAGCGCGCTTCGGGGATCTGCAGGTCGCCCTGGACCAGCCCGCCATTGGCGTCCTTGGTGACGCGGATCTGGCCGCTGGTTGTTGCCTCGAGCGCGTCGCTGCGGGCGAGGCGCGCATTGTCGAGCGTCGCGCGGAAGTCGATGGGGAACCCCGCCGCCGCCGCGAGCCCGACCGATCCCTGCGCGCTGACCGATCCGTCGCCCGCACGCGCCTGCAACCGGGTCAGTTCCAGCCGGTCGTTGTTGAACCGCGCCTGGATCTGCATCCGCGACAGACGGGTGCCGTACGTCTCGTTGTCATAGGTGAGGTTGTCCGCGCGGATCAGTCCGTTGAGGCGCGGCGCCGACACCGTGCCCGAGAAGTCCGCCGCGATCGCGATCGCGCCGTTCAACTGCTGTTCGGGCAGCGCGGCAAGACTGAACAGCACCGCCGACGGGCCGTTGTAGCGGATGCCGCCCGACAGCGGCGCCGACTGGAGCCGGGTCGTCCACGCACCCGCGCCGGGCCCCAGCGGGCGCAGGTTGGCGACCATGCGTCCGATCGTCGCCGTCCCGCGCTTCACCAGCGCGCGCGCCTCGCCCCCGTCCGCCAGCAGCCGCCCGGCGAACTGGACGTCGACCGGCTCGGACACCGCGGCCAGCCCGATCCGCTGGAAGCCGGTGATCGCGAGCCGCGCCTCTGCCCGCGGCAGCGCCGCCGACGAGGTCTGGGTGAAGTCGAGCGCCCCCGTCGCACGCCCCTGGATCCCCAGATTGGGGACGAAGGCCGACAACAGCTGGAGGTCGAGCCGGTCGAGCCGCGCCTGCACCTCGGTCGCGCCGCCGAAGCGCCCGGCCAGCCGCAGCGAGCCCTGGTTGAAGTCGATCCGGGTGGGCGCGAGGCGGTAGCCGCCGGCACCGGCGGTAATCCGCGCCGAATTGGCCGTCCGGAATGCGATAGCGTTGGCCGTGCCCTGCACCGCGACGAGGTAGGTGTTGGGCGACAGCTGCGCGTTGACCGCGACCCGGAACGGCACCCCTGACGACCCGGTCAGCAGCGCCTGCGCCGTGCCGCGCCCGCCGGTGTAGTTCACGCGCGCCCGGCCGGACTGGAGCACGAAGCTGTTGTAGCGGGTGTCGGCGATCTGGACGTCCGCGACCACCTGGGGCGCGGACGGCAGCAGCACCACGCTGGCGTTGGCGATCAGCCGGCCGATCGTGAAGTCCGCCTGCCCCGGCACCCGCGCGTTGTAGCCGCGTGCCGCCACGTCCGCGCGCTGGTACCCGCCCTGGTTGGCGAGCTGCACCCGGCCGGTCAGACCCTGGCCGTTGAACTGGATCTGCCCCGCGAACGGCCCCGCCGCGGTCTGCACGACGCGGCCGTTGGCCAGAATTCCTGCGAACACCACCCGCCGCACGTCGACCGCCAGCTGCGCGCCGGGGCGCACCAGCACGTCAGCGGTGAAGGGGCCGTAATTGGTGCCGCCGCTCGCGGTCACCGCATAGGCGCCGTTGCGCCCGACCACCCGCGCGTTGAGGTCGACCAGCCCGACGCCGACGCCGGGCCGCGGTGCGCGGAGTACCACCACCGGGCTGGTCGCGGTTCCCGTCACCCGCGCGAACAACGGGCCGTACTGGCTCGAATAGGCGTCCGCGCTGACCGCAACGGTGCCGCGCGCCGGATCGAACCGCCCTTCGCCCCGGGTCACGCGGAACTGGGGTGCGGCCAGCCGCAGGTTGCGGAAGGTGACAATCCCTTCCGGGCTGTAGCCGACGTTCGCGCGCACGATCGCGTTGCCGCCCAGGAAAGTGCGCGCGCCGCCGTTGAACAGCTGCGAGGTGCGCGCGACGACGCGGCCGGTGATCCCGAAGCCGCCATTCGGCCCCGGCACCAGCTTCGCGTCGGTTTCGAGGTTGATGATGCCGATCGATTCGACGCGGTAGTTGTTGATCCGCCCCTTGAGCGCGCCGGTGTAGCGGCCCGTTTCCAGGTTCGCGACGACGATGGCGGTGGCATCTATGTTGTCGGACCGGATGCGCAGATTGTCCGACAGGATGCTGGGCATCGAGATCGCGAAGTCGCCCTGGATGCGGACGTTGTTGGCCAGCCCGCCGACCGCGGCGTTGAGCCCGACCACCCGACGCGCGCGCGCATTGACCGGCACCAGGATGCGGTCGCTGTTCACGGTGGCGCGACCCTCGGCATACAGGTCCTGCACCCCCATGGTGCCGAAACCGACCGCGGCGGCGCGCACCTTGTAGTCCACGGTCGGCGTCGCGAACGCGCCGTCGAGCACCACTCGCGCGGCGACGTCGCGCCCGTTGAGGTTGGGGGCGATCGCCCCGGGGGTCAGCAGCCGCGCGTCCACCGCGAAGTTGCCGAAGCGCGAGTTGGCGAGGTCGAGCAGCCCGCCCGCATCCACCGCTAGCGCGTCCGACCGCAGCACGACCCGCGTGTCCGCGCGCCGCTCGGCAAGCGTGGTGTCGATTCGGACGTCGAGCCGGGGAGCGGTCAGCCGCTCGACCGGCCCGGCCAGGTACAGCCCCGGCTGCGTCGTGCCGCGCACCTGGATGCGCCCGCCGCGCGCGGTCAGCCCCAGATTGGCGAGCTCGCCGCCGCCCAGCGTCGCGAGCGCGCGGCCCTGCCAGTTCGCCCAGCTGCCCCGCCCGTCGACCGACAGCGACAGGGGCTGGGTGAGCTTGCCCATCGTCGCGACCACGCCGCCGGTCGGCGCCTGGAGCTTGACGTCCACGTCCAGCCTGTTCTGGTCGGGCACCGCGTCGATGCGGAGCGCCAGCCGGTCACCCCCGGCGACCCCCGCGCCACGCAGCGCGGCGGCGTTGGCGACGAGCTGCGCCCGGCGATCCGCGATGTGGACCTGCCCGTCGATCGACAGGGCATGCGCCTGTCCCGTCACCGGTGCCGCCAGCGCGAAGCGGGCGATGCGCAGCCGGTTCACGTCGATGTCGAGGTCGGGAAGCAGCGGCGCGTCGGGATCGCTGGGCGTCTCCTTCAGCGCGGGCCGGCGGCGCAGCGTGATGAGCCCCGCCTCCACGTCGCGCACGTCGACATGGTTGCGCGCGAACGCGAATGGGCGCCAGTCGACCGCGATGCGGGGGGAATCGAGAAATACGCCCTGCGGATCGCTGACCCTCAGGTCCGACAGCACCATGCGGCCGTACAGCGACCCGTCGATCCGCCCGACCTTGATGTTCAGCCCCGATGCGGTGGTGTAGCCGCCGATCCGGTCCGCGACGAAGCGGCGGCCGGGGTCGGTGTTGATCCCCAGCACCACCGCCACCACGAGCAGCAGCAGCGCGACCACCGCGATGCCGATCCACTTGGCGATCCGCTGCCACAGCGGGCGCCCGACCGTCACGGTCTCGGTGTCCTCGGCCGCCATCAGAATGCCTGCCCGATCGAGAGATACAGTGCGATCAGGCCGTCGCCGGGCCGCTTGTTGAGGGGGGTCGCCACGTCAACGCGGAACGGCCCGAAATTGGTGTAGAAGCGCCCGCCGATGCCCGCGCCGAAGCGCAGGTTGCTCCCCTTGGGGATCGTGCCTTCATAGCTGTTGCCCGCGTCGATGAACGGCACGATGCCGAAATTGCCGAACCGGTAACGCGCCTCCAGCGCGAACTCGTTGAGGCTGCGGCCACCCAGCGGGCGCCGTTCGATCTCCTGAAGCTCGCCGTCCTCGTCCAGCTCGAACCGCTGCGGTTCGAACGGCCCGAGCCGCTGAAAGCCATAGCCGCGCACCGATCCGCCGCCGCCGCCGTACAGCCGGCGCGAGGGCGCCAGGTCGTCGCGGTCGATCCCCTGGATGCTGGCGGCGCGCGCACGGGCGGCGATCACCAGCTTGTCGCCGATCGGGCGATAGAAGGTGCCCTCGATCTGCGCACGGACATAGGGCCGCACCCCGCCGCGCACCGACGTTTCGGGCGACAGGTTGAGCTTGAGGCGATAGCCGCGGGTCGGGTTGAGCAGGCTGTCCGACTGGTCGAACACCACCTGCCCCGGCAACGCCGCGATGCCGAAGGTGCCGCGGCGACGGTCGTTGAGGTCGAAGTCGAACACGTCCTCGTTGGTGCCGGTCAGCTCGACGCCATAGCTGTAGGTGAAGGTCTTCTGCCAGATCGGGGTCGAGTCATAGCTCCACCGCGCCGACAGCGTGCCGATGAACGCCTCGAACGCGTCGTAATTCTGGTGGCTGGCCGACGCGATGACGCTGAAGGTGCGGTCGCGCCGCCCGGCGTTGGACCGGCGAAACGTGCCCGACAGCCCCTGTTCCTGCGTTCCCGCGATCCCCGCCGCGATCAGCGCGCCTTCGGGGGAGAACAGGTTGCGGTGGATCCAGCTGGCCTCGACGCGGGTACCCTGCCCCGTCGAATAGCCCCCGGTTGCCGCCAGCGTGCGCGCGAGCCCCTGCGTCTGGGTGACGCGAAGGTCGACCGCCTCCGTTCCGTCGGGCTGGATGCGCCCGGTCCGCTGCGGCTCCACCGCCACCCTGCGGAACAGCCCGGTCGCGACCAGCGCGTCGCGCAGGTCGTCCTGCAACCGCCGGTCGTACAGCTCGCCCGGCTTGAACCGCGGAAAGACGTTGAGATGTTCGAGGTCGAACACCGGGTCGCCTGCGCTGGTCAGTTGGCCGAAGCTCGACCGCGGCCCCGTTTCGACGGGCAGGGTATAGGTGCCGGTCGGCTCGGGCGACTGGTCCTCGAGCAGAATGTCGCGCTCGCCGACCGCTACGAACGGGTAGCCCCGTTGCGGCAGCACCAGCGCGACGTTCGCCTCCGCCCCCTGGATGCGCGCCGCCTCGATCGGATCGCCGACCTTGAGCGGCAGGGTATCGCGGACGAGGCCGGGCGGGGTCGTTTCCGCCGCGGTCACCGTGACCGAACCCAGCGTGTAGAGCCGCCCCGGCGTCGCGGTCAGCACCGCGCGCAACCGGCCGGGTCGCCCCGGTACCGCAGGGGCGGGCACCGTCTCGATCACGGAGGTCGCGGTTGCGTCGTAATAGCCCAGCGAGCGCATCAGCCGGATCGCGAGCTGTTCGTCCTCGCGCGCGCGCGCCTGCACCTGGGTGGAGTTCGCCGCCTTGCCATCGCCCTCGCGCAGCGCCGACAGCGCCTTGAACTGCGCATCCAGCCCCAGCTTGTCGAGCCCGGTGACCTCGGTATCGTAGCGGATCTGGGGCGCGTCCTCGCCCTCGGTCTCCGCCACTTCCTGCAACGGCGCGCTGTTGAAACCGTTCAACGGCACCAGCGGCTGGGCGAGCTCCGGCTCCTCCGGCCCAAGCGGAACGATGGCGGCGTCGGTCGTTCCGGCCTGGGCGGGCGCGGCATTAGCCGTGCCGGAGGGCGTAACAGCGGGCGTGGGCGTCGCGGCCGGGGCGGGCGCCGTCGCGGACGGCATCGGCTCCAGCGGGGCGTTGATGTCGCCGCTCAGCGACGGCAGCGCGGCGTCGAACTCGGCATCGGGAACGATGGGCGCGTTGCCGTCGGGATCGCTTACGGGCGCCGCCGGGGTCGCGGCCGCATCTGGGGTCGCGGCGGCTCCGGGCGTGGGGGCCGGGGTCGGAGTCTGGGTCGGGCGGGGCGCGTCGGGTCCGCGCGCGGGTGCGGTGGCCGGCCGGCTGATCTGGGCGAGCGCGGGCGGGGTGGCGACCAGCGCGACTGCGAGCCAGTATTGACGACCGTTGATGCCCCGCACGCCGATGCGTTCCCCTTTGATCCGGCAACCTCCACTTTGCGGATCAATGCCATCGGACGCAACCCCTTGGGGCCGGAAAGGTTGCACGAGTCCTGCCTAGGGCGCCGCGCGGCACCCCACCAGGCCGCCGACCGGCAGCACCAGCGTCTCCGCGCCGTCGCGCACGATGGTCACCGTCGCGTCCGTGACCGCCGCCCCCTGCGTCAGGTCCGCGCGCGCCGCCAGCGTCAGCTCCAGCGTCGCGGAAACCGCGCCCAGCCGGTATTCGGTCCGTGCCGCCAGCCCGAACCCCGCCTGTGCGCCGCTTGCCGTGATCCGGGGATAGTCCGCGGGCTTGCCCCCGATCGCCAACCGCAGCGTCGCGGGGTCGGCGGTGGCCATGGCCACCAGCTCGGGCGTGGGGCCGCGGCTCCACAGATATGCCGCGCACCCGCGCGCGGGCAGCGCCTGTCGCCCGATCGACGCGGGCAGCGCGTCCGGCACGGGGGTCTGCAGGGCAAGCAGCAGCTCGATCATCCGCCCCATCCTACCATCGCGATCCAGGCCGGGTAAGCCGCCACCGCCATCAGTGCACCGAACGGCAGCGCGGTGTCGCGCGCCACGTCCCGCCCGCGCAGCCGCAACGCCGCGACCACCCCCAGCCCGACCAGCCCCGCGATCACCAGCACCGCCGGCAGCATCGCCCAGCCCAGCCAGCAACCGATCGCGCCCAGCAGCTTGGGGTCCCCCCCGCCCAGCCCCTCGCGCCCACGCCAGCGGCGGTAGCTCGCGGCGATCAGCGCCAGCCCGGCATAGCCCAGGGCGCCCCCGATCGCGCGGCCGAGCGGCGCGGCCGGCCCGGTCGCGAGACCGGCCAGCGCCAGCGGCAGCGTCAGCCGGTCCGGCAGCCACCAATGGGTGAGGTCGAGCACCGCAAGCGCGAGCAGTCCCCAGCCGAACAGCGCCCCCGCCACCGCGGCGGGCGACGCCGCGACCAGTCCCGCCGCCACCCCGATCGCGGCGCCGGCCAGTTCGACCTGCCAGTGGATCGCCGCGATCGGCGCGGCGCAATCGCGGCATCGCCCGCGCAGCGCCAGCGCGGAAAGCAGCGGCACCAGGTCGCGCGCACGCACGGTCGCCCCGCACGCGTCGCACGCCGAACGTCCCCGCGCCACCGACCGACCTGCCGGCCAGCGCACCGCCAGCGCCGCGACGAAGCTGCCGATGCAGGCGCCCGCGATCCCCAGCGCCAGCGCCCACCAGCCCGCCTCACCCATCGGCGCGCCGGCGCACCGGACCTCGGCACTCCCCGGATCGTTTCGGTCCATCGGCGGTCATCGCACCTCCGTGGCGTGCAACGCGATCCGCGTCCACCGCCGGTTGCAACCGTACCGGGCGGGTCTACATCCCGGACCCTACCCGATGCCCCCGAAAGGATCGCCCGTGGCCAGCCAAGACCCCGTCGTCATCGCCTCCTATGCCCGTACCCCGATGGGCTCGTTCGGCGGCTCGCTGGCAGGCGCCTCGGCGGTGGCGCTCGGCGCGGAGGCGGTGCGCGCGGCGGTCGAGCGCGCAGGCGTGCCGGCGGACGCGGTGGAACGCATCCACATGGGCTGCGTGCTGGCCGCCGGGCTGGGTCAGGCGCCCGCGCGCCAGGCGGCGATCGGCGCGGGGCTGGGCGCGCATGTCGAGGCGACCACGGTCAACAAGATGTGCGGATCGGGGATGCAGGCCGCGATCATAGCCGCGGATGCGCTCGCGGCCGGGTCGGCGGACGTGATCGTCGCGGGCGGCATGGAAAGCATGAGCAACGCGCCGTACCTCAGCCTCAAGCATCGCACCGGCGCGCGCATCGGCCACGATACGGTGTACGACCACATGATGCTCGACGGGCTGGAAGACGCCTATGAGCCCGGCCGCGCGATGGGCACCTTTGCCGAGGATATCGCGCGCGAATACCAGTTCACGCGGGGCCAGATGGACGATTACGCGATCGCCTCGCTCACCCGGGCGCAACGCGCGCAAACCGACGGCAGCTTCGATCGCGAGATCGTGGCCGTCGAGGTGAAGGGGCGCAAGGGGTCGACCACCGTCGCCGTCGACGAACAGCCCGCCAGGGGCGACATCGCCAGGATCCCGACGCTCAAGGCCGCCTTTGCCAAGGACGGCGCGATCACCGCCGCCAATGCCTCGTCGATCTCCGACGGTGCCGCGGCGCTGGTGATGACCCGGATGAGCGTCGCCGAGCGGCTGGGGCTGACGCCGGTCGCGCGCGTGGTGGCCCATGCCGGCCATGCGCAGGCGCCCGCCCGCTTCACCACCGCGCCCGTGTTCGCGATGAACAAGGCGCTCGAGCGCGCGGGCTGGCGGATCGGCGAGGTCGACCTGTTCGAGGTCAACGAGGCGTTCGCGGCGGTGGCGATGATCGCGATGCGCGACCTGTCGATCCCCCATGACGTGCTCAACATCCATGGCGGCGCCTGCGCGCTCGGCCATCCGATCGGCGCCAGCGGGGCACGGGTGCTGGCGACGCTGCTGTCGGCGCTGGAGGGCGCGGGGCAGAAGCGCGGGCTCGCGTCCTTGTGCATCGGCGGCGGCGAGGCGACCGCGATGGCGGTGGAGCTGATCTGAGAGCCGGGTGGAGTTGAACCGATCGTTGGTGCCGAGCGAAGCCGACGCGGCGGCCATGCGCGGGCCGGTTGTCGCATGCCCTTCGCCCGCGCCGACATCACCCCACCGCCGTTCGCCCTGAGCGCAGTCGAAGGGCACGCGACGAACCACGACGCAACGCCTGTTCTTCCGCTTCGCCCGGCACTAACCGATCGCTCCGACGCCGTCCGGCTCTGAACCCTCCTATCACACCGGCCGCGTCCGGTGGCGCTGGTACAGGCCAAGCCCGACGGAACAGCCGAATCCGCCAAAGGATACCAACCGGACCCGTCCCGCATTTCTCCTGGCGCCACCCGTTCGGATCGGCCGGGAAACCGCTCTACGGCACCCGTTCGCCCGCCTCCACGCCCCACAGGCCGGCGATCTGGGCATAGCCCGCCTGCCCGCGCACGTCGAAGCGGCACCAGCCATTGCCGCACTCGCTCAGTCGGCCGACCACCCCCGGCGCCGCGCGATAGGCGAGCGGAGCAGTGGAAGACGGTCCGGCGCGCATCTCGATCGGCTGTGCGGCGCGGACGATGGCGGTGCGGCGGCTGTTGATCAGGGTCGCCAGCATCCAGCCGCGGGTGCCGTCCGGATCCTCGATCTGGCGCCATTCCTTGAAGGTCGCGACCACCCGCACCGGCAGGTCGGCGCGCTGGTACAGCCAGCTCGCCGGATAGGTACGCGCCGGCCCCGTCCGCATCCGCGCCCGCCCTGCCTGGATCGACGCCCAATAAGGCGGCTTCAGCTTGTCCTCGGCGGCATGCGCGGCATGATCGGCCACCGCGACGGCGCCAAGCGCGATGCCGATCGCAAGATGACGCATGGACCTTTCCCCCTTGCCGCTACCGGTCCCACCTATCGGCCACCCGGCGCCATGCTTCAACCACCGTTGACGCCCCCCGCCCTATTCGCCAAGCCTCTCCCATGCCGGACCCGCGCCGCTGCCCCCACCCCCGCGTCGCGGTCACCCGCGTGCTGCCGGATGCCGTGGCCGAACGGTTGCGCGCGCTGTTCGACGTCCGCCTCGCGCGGGAGGATCGCGCCCTGTCGCGCGACGAGCTGGCCGCGATGGCGGCGGATTGCGACGTGCTGGTCCCCACCGTCACCGACGCGATCGATGCGGCGCTGATCGCCGCCGCCCCGCCGCGGCTGCGCCTGCTCGCCAATTTCGGTGCAGGGGTGAACCACATCGACCTCCACGCCGCCCGCGCGCGCGGGATCGTCGTCACCAACACCCCCGGCGTCCTCACCGAGGATACCGCCGACATGGTCATGGCGCTGATCGTCTCCGTCCCGCGCCGGCTGGCCGAGGGGGAGAAGCTGGTCCGGTCGGGCGAATGGCGCGGGTGGAGCCCGGGCGGGATGCTGGGCCACCGGATCGGCGGCAAGGCGCTGGGCATCGTCGGCATGGGGCGGATCGGTCAGGCGGTGGCGCGGCGGGCGCGGGCCTTCGGGCTCGGCATCCATTATCACAATCGCCGCCGGCTGCCGGCGGTGGTGGAGGACGAGTTCGCGGCGACCTGGCATCCCGCGCTCGACGACCTGCTGCGCGCCGCCGACATCGTCACGATCCACACGCCGCTGAACGCCGACAGCCGCGATCTCGTCGACGCGCGCCGGATCGCGCTGATGCGTCGCCACGTCTTCCTCATCAACGCCAGCCGCGGCGGCATCGTCGACGAGGAGGCGCTGGTCGACGCGCTGGAGGGGGGTCGCCTCGCCGGCGCGGGACTCGACGTGTGGCGCCACGAACCCGCGATCGACCCGCGGCTGCTGGCGCTGCCCAATGTCGTCATGACCCCTCACATGGGTTCGGCCACCTATGAGGGTCGGGTCGCGTCGGGCGAACGCGTCATTCGCAACATCCGCGCCTGGGCGGACGGCCACCGCCCGCCCGATCAGGTGCTGGAGGGGTGGGCCTAGGGGTCGGGTCCGCCCGGTCGCAAAGCGGTGTTGGGTCTGCACAACCGACCCCGGAGCCGGACCGCATCGACGAACCGTTCGTACCGGGCGAAGTCGAAGCACAGCCGTCGCATCTTGGTGCGTTGCCCGTCCATCGACTACGCTCAGGGCGAACGGAGGCGGGGCGACGTGCTGTCGTCCTGCTCCCGCCTTCAGCTCAGATCGTTCTCGCTCACCACCACGATTGCCTGGTCGGTGTCGCGCGCCAGCGCCGAGGTGGCCGCGGTCGCGATCGCCTGCTGGTGTCGCCGCAGCGCCGCCACCGGACCCTGCTCCGGCGAGACGCCGTCCAGTGCTTCGAGCACGTCGTAGAGCACCGCGAAATCGCGCCGCTCGCCATCGACCTCGCCTGCGAACTCGACCTGCCGGGCATCGACATTGTCGAGAATGGTGGCCGGATCGATCAACAGCGTCTGCTCGGTCATGGGGTGCTCCTTTGCACCCCATAGCGCCCGAACCGCCGCGGCCGTTCCCTCAATCCCCGGTCAGGATGCGGTCGACCAGCTGCTTCACCGTCGGCACGAAGCCGTTCGAATAGAACGGGTCGCGCTTGAAGTTGTACGCGGCGTGGCCGGCGAACATCAGGTTGTTCTCGACGTCGCCGCCATGGGCGATGTCCTGCAACGTCTTCTGGATGCAGAAGGAGCGCGGGTCGGCGAGCCGCCCGGTCGAGTTGGTCTCGGTATCCGCCCAGCTCGAGAACAGGCATTGCGACAGGCAGCCCATGCAGTCCGCCTGGTCCTTCCTGATCTCCTTGGCCTCCTCGGGGCTGACGAAGACCAGCGTGTTGTCGGGGGTCTTGAGCGCCATCTGGCGCCCCTCGCCGAACCATTCGCGCGCGCGCAGCAGGTCGCCCCGCGTCACCCAGAAGTTCTTGCCCTTCACCCCGACGTCGAGCTGGAAGACGTGGTCGCCCGCCTCCTGGGTGGAAAAGGCGATCTGCCGCTCGGACCGTGCCTCCAGGCTGCGCAGGAACGGGTTCTTCACCGCGGACGAATAGAAGCCGGTCGGCGAGAAGCGGTGAAGCAGCACGTCGCCCTCCGCCACCGTCATCAGCCGGTCCTTCCACGCCTCCGGGATCGGGCTCTCGCGGGTCAGCAGGGGGCGCGTACCGAACTGGAAGGCGATCGCGCCAAGCTCCGGATTGTCGATCCAGTCGTTCCAGTCGCGCAGGTACCAAACCCCGCCCGCCATCACGATCGGCGTGGTGTCGGGGATGCCGCCTTCGCGCATCGTGTCGCGCAGCGCCTTGACGCGGGGGAACGGGTCCTCGGGCTTCAACGGGTCCTCGGCATTGGACAGGCCGTTGTGCCCGCCCGCCAGCCACGGATCCTCGTACACCACCGCCGCCAGCCATTCCGCCGCCTTGGAATAGGCGCGCTTCCACAAGGCCCGGAACGCGCGGCCGGAACTGACGATCGGCAGGTAGCTGACCTCGTGGTGCGCGGCGATCTCCGACAGCTTGTACGGCATGCCGGCGCCGCAGGTGACGCCCGCGACCAGGCCGCGGGTCCGCTCCAGCACGCCCTGGAGCACGCGCTGGGCGCCGCCCATCTCCCACAGCACGTTGATGTTGATCGCGCCCTTGCCGCCGGCGATGTCCCACGCGCGGCGCACCTGTTCGACCGCGCCGTCGATCGCGTACTGGATCAGCTCCTCGTGCCGGTCGCGCCGGGTCAGCGCGCGATAGATCTGGGGAATGATCTTGCCGTCGGGGTCGTAGCTGTCGGCGTTGACCGCGGACACCGTGCCGATCCCGCCCGCCGCCGCCCACGCGCCAGCCGAGGCATGGTTGGTCGCGGCGACGCCCTTGCCACCTTCCACCAGCGGCCACACCTCGCGGCCGTTATAGTTGATGGGCGACAGGCCTTTGAACACGGCACGGAACCTTTCGGGAAAATGAACCCCTATACTGGACCGGTCGTTCCGCGCGAGCCTTAACTTGGGTGTAGAACGCCCGGGCGGCCCATCGCCCCCTCGTACAGCGCGGCATAGCGGGCGATCATCGCGCCCTCGTCATACTCGGCCTGCGCCCGCGCCCGGTTGGCCGCACCCACCGCCGCGCGCACCGCCGGGTCGATCACCAGTCCCTGGATCGCGTCGCGCAGCCGCACCTCGTTGTTGCGGATCGCGATAAAAGGCGCGTTCTCGGGCGCCACCATCGCCTTGACGTCGCCCACGTCCGGGCCGGCGATCGGCAGCCCCGCCGCCATCGCCTCCACCACGCCGATCGGGAACTGCTCGCTCCTCGACGACAGCGCCAGCAGGTCGAACGCGCGCATGAAGCGCCATGGCCGGTCGACGAAGCCGGGCATCAGCAACTGGCCCCCCATCCCCATCAGCATGGCCGCCTGCTCGATCCGCGCGCGCTCGGGACCCTCGCCGACGATCACCAGGCGGACGCGCCCTGACACCCCGCCCACCGCGCGCACCAGCGCGGGCAGGTCCTTGACCTCGCGCAGCCCCGCGACCGCGCCCACCACCACCTCGCCCTCGCGGCGCTTGAAGCCGGGCAGCGCGCCCCGCTCGGGATCGCGGTGATAGGCCCAGGTGGCGATGCCGTTGCTGATCCGGTGGACGCGCGCCGGCGGCTGTTTCCAGGTGCCCAGCGCGATCGCCTCCAGCACCCGGCTCGGCACCACCAGCGCGTGCGCGGCGGGCAGCGCCAGCCGGCGATAGATGTTGCGCTCGCGCTTCAGCCCGTCCGCCTCGTCGGCGTTGAACCCGTCCTCGTGATGGATCAGCGGCGGCGCACCCCCACCCCCTCTCCCGGCGCCATACACCCGGCGCGCCATGACCCCGTCGATCGCGCCCCAATTGTAGGTCAGCACCAGGTCGAACCCGCGCATCGCCCGCGCGATCGCCTCGTACCGCCGGACGGAGGGCTTGCCCGCGAGCGGCGGCGGGTCCTGCGCGATCTCGTAGGAGACGCCCTTGTCGATCGCGTCGCGCGCGCCCAGCGCGCCGGGGACGCCGGAGACGATCACATGATGCGCGCGCGGGCCCCAGGCATTCATCAGCCGGACCGCGCGTGCCTCCTTGCCGCCCAGATCGAACGAGGAATGGAGATGGAGGATACGGACGGCCATGGCCGGTCGATCTAGCGGCTTTGCCCGCGGCCGTCACCTCGCCGCCACCGATCGGGCTGGTGCACGGGCGCCACATTTGTCCAACTATTTTACGACGTCTGCCACACGCGGGCACAATGCGGCTGGCGGCGCGGCGATTCCGGGCTAGCCTGAACCCCAGGTCCGTCCCGGTGGCGAGACCGGAGCCTTGGAGAGACGATCATGCGAACCTTAGTTGCCGCCCTTGCCGCCCTGTCGCTCGGCGCTACCCCGGCGCTGGCCGCGCCCCAGGCGCCGGCGAGTGCCGCCCGCTCGCTGTCGGTCGCGGGCGCCGCGCGGAGCTCCGCGCCGGCCCGCCATCGCGCCGCGCTGGCCGCACCGGGCGGCGCGATCACCATCGTGCTGATCGCCGCGGCGGTGGTCGGGGCGGTGGTACTCATCACCAACGGCGACGGCGACGACGACGCGGACAGCAACTGAGCGGAGGCGGGCGGACCCGTCCGTTCGGGTCCGCCCGCCGATCAGGCAAAGGCGGATTTGGCGATGTGGGTGATGCGACACGCCAGGTCCGCCTCGCCGGACGCGACCACCCAATGGTCGCCGCCATCGGCGATCCCGGTCGTGAACACCACATTGTCGAGGTACATCAGATCGCGCAGCGGCTCGGTCAGCTGCGGCGCGGGTTCCAACAGCGGCGGATGCGCGGTCGCGACGGTGATGCCGGGATCCTCGGGATCCAGGATCGACCAGTAGGTGCGATAGATCCCGACCACCCCCGACGGCTCCACCCCGTGCCACAGGGTCAGCCAGCCGCGCGAACCGCCGGCGTCGGTCAGCATCGGCGGCGTTCCCCCGCCCATCCGCGCGGTCGCCACCGTTGCGGCGTGCGGGCGAATGCCGGGCCGGTCGTGCGGCTTCCAGTGGAGCGCGTCGGGCGAGCGCGACAGGTTGATCGACGGACCCGCCCGCCATTCGCTGCCGGGCGGATAGGCGAAGTACAGGTCGCCCAGCGGCCGGGTCTGCGCCCAGTATTCGCCGCCGATCAGCCCTTCGAAGATCAGCATGTCCTTGTTCTGGTGGTCGAGGACGATCCCCTCCAGCCGCCAGTCGATCGCGTCGTCGCTGGAATACAGCGTGGTGGAATGCCGCTCGGGGCTGACCGAACAGGTGGTCATCAGCCAGCGGCCAGCAACGCGGCTGATCCGCGCATCCTCCACGCCATAGCATTGGTACGGCGCGGCGGGCGCGATCGCGCGGTCGTAATGGATCGCCTCGATCCGCCGTCCCTCCGGATCGAGCTCGACGGGCAGCAGCCACGACAGGCTGGTCAGCGCCATCACCTTCCACCCGCCGCCGCGCATCATGAACTTGCGCGGATCGGCGGTGTCGACCAGCTGCAACGGCCAGGGATCGAGGTGATAGCCGTCCGCCGCCCATCGGATCGCATGAACATGGCCGTCGCGGATCGGCTGGCGCAGCGCCTCGGCCACCCGCACCATCAGCAGCAGGTTGCCGTTGGGCAGCCGCGTCATGCCGGGGTTGAACGCGCCCAGCACATAGGTTTCGGCATCGATCCTGCCCGCCAGCGGCGAGCGCGACAGGTCGATGTCGTGCGGGGTCAGGACGAGGTGGTCGAGCATGGGTCCTCCGGCCGGTTGCGCGGCGTCATTCCTCCTGACGGCGCGGCGTGATCGTCAGTTGCTGCACCACCGCGCGGGTCGGCTGGGTCAGGATGTAGCGTACCGAGTCCGCGATGTCGTCCGCGGCCAGCATCTCCTCGTCCGCGATCATCGCGCGCTGCTTCTCGGGCGGAATGTCGGGCTCCTGCATCGCCGACGCGGTCTTGCCGGGTTCGACCAGCGCGACCCGGATGCCCTTGCCGCCCAGTTCGCGGCGCAACGCCTTGGCAAAGCCCTGGATGCCGTATTTGATCCCGGCATAGACGGTGGAGCTGGGCCCCAGCACGTGCGCGCTCATCGACCCGATCAGGACGATGTCGCCCGCCTCGGCCGCACCGGCGGCGATCATGTCGTTGGCGGCGGCATGGGTGGACAGCAAATAGGCGGTGAAGTTCAGCGCGATGACGTAACGCAACGCCTCCTCGTCCATGTCGGTCAGCCCGCCCGCGGCGACCGCGGCGTTGACCACCGCGACGTCGTACCCGCCCAGCTTCTCGCGTGCCTGGCTGAACAGCCAGCCGACATTGTCGGGGTCGGCCAGGTCGATCATGATCCCGTCGCCCTCGCCGACCTCGCGGATCGCGGCCAGCGCGTCCTGGAGGTGACGGTCGTTGTGGCCGCAGATGAAGACGTGCACGCCCTCTCCCGCCAGCTTCAGCGCGATCGCCCGGCCGATGCCGGTGGTACCCCCGGTGATGACGGCGCGACGCCCGGCGAGCGGGCGGGGTGCGAAGGCGTCTGGCGTTGCGGTCACGGACATCTTTCGATCGTTGAAGCGCGCAGGACGCCTCAGACCGGGGCGGGTTCCGCGACCTGCGCCAGCAGCCGGTCGATCGCCGCCGCCGCCAACGGCTCGGCCAGCAGCGGCGCATGGCCGACACCGGCGACCGTGACCAGCGCCGCGCCCGGCAGGCGCTCGACCATGCGGGCGGCGGTGCCTTCGGACAAGAGGTCGGACCGGCCGCCGCGCACCACCAGCACCGGTGCGTCGCCCAGCGCGGCATAGGCGCTCCACCAGTCGGGTGCGGCCCCCTTCGCGGGTGCCCGGAACGGCTCGGCGATGCGCAGGTCGTAGTCGAGCACCACCCGCCCCGCGCCGCTCAACCGATACACCCGCTTGGCCATCGCCAGCCAGTCGGACAATTGCCAGTCGGGATAGACCTCGCGATTGTTCTCGTGGAGGCAGCGCGCGGCATGCAGCCAGGTCGGCAGGCTCGACCCGCGCCCCACATGGCCGCGGATGCGCTGCAACCCGGCCGATCCCAGTTCGGGGCCGACGTCGTTGAGCACCGCCCCGGCGATCAGTCCCGGCCGGTCCTGCGCCAGCAACAGCGCGACCAGTCCGCCCAGCGACGTGCCGATCGCCACCACCCGCCCGATCCCCAGCTCCGTCAGCAGCCCCGCGACGTCGGCGGCATAGCTCCGCGGGACGTAGCTCATCGGGTCCTTCGCCGCCGCGCTTTCGCCGCGCCCGCGATAATCGACCGCGATCACCCGCCACTGCCCGGCCAGCCGCGCCGCCACCGGCTCGAAATCGCGCGCATTGCGGGTCAGCCCGGGCAGGCAGAGGAGCGGCGGGCGCCCGTCCGCGCCGCCGGCGTAATCGCGCGCATGCAGCCGCAGACCGTCTTCGGAGGTCCAGTAACGGTCTTGGAATGCCGGCATGTTGCGTCCTGCGATGGGGCCGCCCCATATCACGGGATGCCCGAACACCCGCAAGCCTACCGTCCCGACCCCGCGATCGCCTCGCTGCCCGCCCTGTGGGACGAAGTGGCGCCCGCCGACTTCCCCGCCACCACCTTGCGGTTCCGCAACGACCGCGCCGCCGCGCAGGTCGGGCTCGACACGCTGTCGGATGCCGAATGGATCGCCCGCCTCGCCCGGTTCGACCCGTTGCCGGGCAACCTCCCCCGCCCGCTCGCGCTGCGCTACCACGGCCACCAGTTCCGGTCGTACAACCCCGATCTGGGCGACGGGCGCGGCTTCACCTTCGCGCAGTTGCGCGACGGGACCGGCCGGCTGATGGACCTGGGCACCAAGGGTTCGGGCCAGACCCCGTACAGCCGCTTCGGCGACGGTCGCCTGACGCTCAAGGGCGGGGTGCGCGAGGTGCTGGCGACCGAGATGCTGGAAGCGCTGGGCGTTCCCACCAGCCGCACCTTGTCGCTGGTCGAAACCGGCGAGGCGCTGGAACGCGGCGACGAACCTTCGCCCACCCGCTCGGCGGTGCTGGTCCGCCTGTCGCACGGCCATATCCGCATCGGCAGCTTCCAGCGGCTCGCCTTTGAACGCGATGCCGACACGATGCGTGCGCTGGTCGGCTATGTGCTCCACAACCTCTATCGCGACGACGGCGACGATCCCGTCCGCTTGCTGACGCTGGTGGTGGAGCGCACCGCGCGGCTCGCGGGCCGCTACATGGCGGCGGGGTTCGTCCATGGCGTGCTCAATTCGGACAACATCAACGTCACCGGCGAAAGCTTCGACTACGGCCCCTGGCGGTTCGCGCCGACCTGGGACCCCGGCTTCACCGCCGCCTATTTCGACCAGACCGGTCTCTACGCGTTCGGCCGCCAGCCCGAGGCGATCGGCTGGGACGTGATGCAGCTGGCGGCAAGCCTGCGCCTCGTTGCCGAGAGCCAGCCACTGATCGAGGCGCTCGACGGCTTCGCGCCCGCCTATGAGCGCGAGGTCACCGCCGCGCTGCTGTGGCGGCTGGGCGTCGTGCCGCGCGGCGACGCCGCCGACCGGGCGCTCGCCGCCACGTTGGAAACGACGCTGCGCACCACCGCCGCGCCGCTCGACCGGGCCTGGTTCGACCTGTTCGGCGGCGGCGTGCCCGCGGCCTGGGGTCCCGAATGGGACGCGCTGCGCGCCGCACTCGCCGGCTATGCACCCCGCAAGCCGCGCGACGCGGCGTATTGGTCCGGCGAGCCCTGTGCGATGCTGATCGACGAGGTGGAGGCGATCTGGGCGCCGATCGCGCAAGGCGACGACTGGTCCCGCTTCCACGCCAAGGTCGCCGCGATCCGCGCGATGGGCGAAGCGCTGGCGTGACCCCACCCGATTCGGGCTGAGCGTGACTTAACCACGTTGGGGCTGAGCCGGCGCGACCTCGCTCCGCCCGAGCTGAGCTTATGTGACCTCACCGCCGTTCGGGCTGAGCTTGTCGAAGCCCTGTTCTTCCACGCCCCCGCCGAAAGGTCGCCCCCTTCGACAAGCCCAGGACGAATGGTTAGGAGATGCCGCGATGGCCGACCTCGTCTCCCACGAACCCGCAACGGGTGCCGAACTGTGGCGCGACGCGATCGGCGATGCGGAGGCCGAGGTGGCGGTGGCGCGCGCGCACTGGTCGCACTGGGCCGCACGCCCGCTCGCCTATCGGGTCGAAACGCTGCGCCGCTTCGCCAACACCGTCCGCCAGCGGCACGAGGCGTTCGCCGACCTCATCGCACGCGAGACCGGCAAGCCCCTTTGGGAGGCGCGTACCGAGGTCGATTCGGTGATCGCCAAGGTCGACATCTCGGTCGCCGCCTATGCCGAACGGACCGCCCAGCGGCGGATGGACGCGCCGATGGGCGCGCGCCAGGCGCTGCGCCACAAGCCGCACGGGGTGCTGGCGGTCTTGGGGCCGTACAACTTCCCCGCCCACCTGCCCAACGGCCACATCGTCCCCGCCCTGGTCGCGGGCAATGCGGTGGTGTTCAAGCCGTCGGAAAAGACGCCCGCCAGCGGCGCGTTCCTTGTCGACTGCTTCCACGCCGCCGGTGTCCCGCGTGAGGTGCTGCGGCTGCTCATCGGCGGCCCGGCGGAGGGCAAGGCGCTCGCCGCCAGCGCCGGGATCGACGGGCTGCTGTTCACCGGCGCCGCGCGCACCGGCCTTGCGCTCAGCCGCCAGTTCGCCTCGACCCCCGAAAAGATGCTGGCGCTCGAAATGGGGGGCAACAACCCCATCGTCGTCTGGGACACCCCCGACGTCCACGCCGCCGCCAGCTTGGTGGTGCAGTCCGCCTTTACCTCCGCGGGACAGCGATGCACCGCGGCGCGCCGGCTGATCGTCAACGCCGCGGTCGCCGACCCGCTGATCGCGGCGGTGGACGCGCTGGCCGGACGGCTGATCGTCGGCGCCCCGCATGACGACCCCGCCCCGTTCATGGGCCCGGTGATCGACAACGCCACCGCGGATCACCTGACCGAAAGCTTCCTCCAGCTGCTGATGCGCGGCGGCCGGCCCCTGCGCCACCTCGCCCGCGCGCAGGACGACCGCCCCTTTGTCGGCCCGGCGCTGATCGACATGAGCGGGGTGGCCGATCGCCCCGACGTCGAACTGTTCGGCCCGATCCTGCAAGTCGTCCGGGTGGACGATTTCGACGCCGCGATCGTGGAGGCGAACGCCACCCGCTACGGCCTGTCCGCCAGCCTCGTCAGCCAGACGCCCCAGCTCTACGACCGGTTCTGGGCCAATGTGCGCGCGGGCATCGTCAACTGGAACCGCCCCACCAACGGCGCGTCGTCGGCGATGCCGTTCGGCGGCATCGGCTGGTCGGGCAACCACCGCCCGTCCGCCTATTATGCCGCGGATTATTGCGCCTATCCGGTCGCGTCGAACGAGGCGGACCAGGCGCGCGCGGTGATCGGCATCGGCCTGCGCGACGCTTGAGACGCCCCGGGTCGGCTCCGGCCCGTGCCGGCACCGATACCACGACGAAAGCTCATCTACCCCGCCCCCAAGCATCGCCCGTTTGCCGACCGCACCCCGCCGCGCCATCTCCCAAACCATGACAACGCTACTCGATCCTGCCGCGCGCGGCCGCGTCATCCTGGTCGGGGCCGGCCCCGGCGACCCCGGCCTGCTCACCCTGCGCGCGGCCGAGGCGCTGCGCACGGCGGACGTGGTGGTGCATGACGGGCTGATCGACCCGCGTGTCCTCGATTTCGCGCCCGCCACCGCCCAGCGCATCTCCGTCGCCAAGAGCCGCGCCCGCCACACCCTGCCGCAGGAGGCGATCAACGCGCTGATCGTCGCCCATGTCCGCACCGGCGCGATCGTGGTGCGATTGAAGGGCGGCGACCCGTTCATCTTCGGCCGCGGCGGCGAGGAGGTCGAGGCGGTGCGCGCCGCCGGGCTGCCGGTCGAGGTGATCCCGGGCGTGTCCGCCGCGCTCGGCTGCGCGGCGGAGGCGATGCTGCCGCTCACCCATCGCGACCATGCCTCGGCGGTGTCGTTCGTCGCGGGGCAATGCAAGGGCCTGTCCGAACAGGACTGGTCGGGGCTTGCGGGCCAGGGCCGGACGCTCGTCATCTACATGGGCGTCGCGACCGCCGACGCGATCGCCGACAAGCTGATGGCCGATGGCGTCGCCCCCGACATGCCCGTCGCGGTGCTCGAACGCGGCACGCTCGAGGGGCATCGCGCGCTCCGCACGCTGCTCGCCGACCTCGGGCCGATGGTGAACCGCGAAGGGGTGCAAAGCCCCGCGATCATCGTCGTCGGCGAGGTCGTCGAGCTGTCGGACGCCGAGGACCGGCTTGCCCGCTGGGCACGCTTGGCGGAGGGAACGCTGGCGTGAAGCTGCTCACCGGCAACGATCTCGCCACCGGCGACGTGATCTGGTGGACCGGCAGTGGCTGGTCGCGCCACGTCGCCGAAGCGGCGGACGTCGGCGAGGGCGGCGAGGCGATCCTCCAGGCGGAGGAAGGTGCGCGCCGGGTCAACGTCCCCTACCTGCTCGACGCGGTTCCGACCCCCGAAGGTCCCCGCCCCGCCCACATCAAGGACCGCATTCGCGCCGCCGGTCCCACCGTGCGCGCCGACCTGACCCTCACGCCTGCCGATCCGCAGGCCGGCTCCTGGGTGATCTGACATGTACCGCTACGACGAATACGACCAGGCCATCGTCGACGCTCGCGTCGACGAGTTCCGCGACCAGGTGACGCGCCGCCTGTCCGGCGCGATGACCGAGGACCAGTTCAAGCCGCTGCGGCTGATGAACGGCCTGTACCTTCAGCTTCACGCCTACATGCTGCGCATCGCGGTACCCTACGGCACGCTCGACAGCCGCCAGATGCGCCTGCTCGCGCACATCGCGCGCAAGTACGACCGCGGCTATGGCCATTTCACCACCCGCCAAAACATCCAGTTCAACTGGATCCGCCTGTCGGACGCGCCCGACATCCTTGCCGAGCTGGCGACGGCGCAGATGCACGCGATCCAGACCAGCGGCAATTGCATCCGCAACATCTCGTCCGACCAGTTCGCCGGAGCCGCCGCGGACGAGGTCGCGGACCCGCGCCCGGTCGCCGAGCTGATCCGGCAATGGTCGACCTTCCATCCCGAGTTCAGCTACCTGCCGCGCAAGTTCAAGATCGCGGTGATCGCCGCGGACGAGGATCGCGCCGCGATGCGGCTCCACGACATCGGGTTGAAGCTCGTCCGCCGCCCCAACGAACAGGGGGGCGATCTCGGCGCCGAGGTCTATGTCGGCGGCGGCATGGGCCGTACCCCGATGATCGCGCCGTTGATCAAGGATTTCGTGCCGCTCGGCGAGCTGATGGGCTATCTGGAAGCCGCGCTGCGCGTCTACAACCGCTACGGCCGCCGCGACAACATCTACAAGGCGCGGATCAAGATCCTGCTCCACGAGATCGGCGCCGATGCCTATCGCGAGCAGGTGGAGGCGGAATGGGTGGCGGTGCGAGACCAGGGCATCGATCCCCCCGCCGCCGAACTCGAGCGCATCGCCGCGATGTTCGCGGGGCCCGCCTTCGACCCCGCGGCTCCCGACGCGGTCGACCGTTCGGACCCTGATTTCGCGGTCTGGCTCGACCAGAATGTCCGCGCGCACAAGGCGCCCGGCCACGCGATCGTCACGATCAGCCTCAAGCCGGTCGGCGGCATCCCCGGCGATGCCACCGCCGACCAGATCGACCTCATGGCCGATCTGGCCCAGGCGCACAGCTTCGACGAGCTGCGCGTCACCCACGCGCAGAACATCGTCCTACCCCATGTCCGCAAGGATGCGCTGTACGGCGTCTGGCAGGCTTTGCGCGACGCCGGACTCGCCGAACCCAATCTCGACCTGATCGGCGACATCATCGCCTGCCCAGGGCTCGATTATTGCAGCCTCGCCAACGCCCGCTCGATCCCCTTGGCGCAGAAGATCAGCCGCCGTTTCGCCGGGCGCGAGCGCGAGCTGGGCGAACTGAAGCTCAAGATCTCGGGCTGCATCAATGCCTGCGGCCACCACCATGCCGGGCACATCGGCATCCTGGGCGTCGACCGGAAAGGGACGGAGAACTACCAGCTGCTGCTCGGCGGATCGGGGGCGGAGGACGTGTCGCTAGGCAAGATCACCGGCCCCGGCTTCGACGAGGATGGGGTGGTCGACGCGATCGCGCGGGTCACCGACCGCTACCTCGCCGAACGAACGTCGGGTGAACGCTTCCTCGACACCTATCGCCGGCTGGGCATGGCACCGTTCAAGGAGGCGATCTATGGGTAAGGTCCGTTCCGTCGTCCCGGCGCAGGCCGGGATCGCTCGCGGCCCCTGCCCCGCAACGCTCGCAGCGGCTCCAGCCCGCGCCGAAAAGACGGCAACCTGTGGCTGACCCGGACGGCAATGGGGCGGACGCCCCAACCCTGCTCCGCTTCCGCGACGACGACGCGCATGACGAGCCTGCCGTGACGCTGGACGCCTTTGCCGCGCAGCCCGACGCCACCGCCGTCCGGCTCGAAGCGGGAGACGATGCACGCGCGCTGCTGCCTGCACTCGCGCGGCTCCAGCTGGTCGAGGTCAGCTTCCCGTCCTTTCGCGACGGCCGTGGCTATTCCGCCGCCGCGGTACTGCGCGAGGCGGGGTATCGGGGCGAGCTGCGCGCGGCGGGCGACGTGCTGGTCGACCAGCTGCCGCTGATGCGCCGGGTCGGGTTCGACAGCTTCGCACCCGAAGCGCCGCTCGACGCGGAGGCCGCGCGCCGTGCGCTCGACCGCTACGACCATCGCTACCAACCCGCCGCCGATGCCGCGGTGCCCGTGTGGAGGCGCCGCCATGGCTGAACCCGCCCGCCTTCCTTCCCGGCATGTCGACACGATCGACACCCGCATTGTCACCCCCGCTGATGCCGCCGCGTTCGAGGCGCGCTTCGCCGGCATCCCCGCGCCCGCGATGCTCGGTCAGCTGCTCACCGGCGAGCTTGCCGGCAGCATCGCCGCGGTATCCTCGTTTGGCGCGGAATCGGCGGTGCTGCTCCACATGATCGCCGCCGCCGATGCCGACGTCCCGGTGATCTTCACCAACACGCAGAAGATGTTCGGCGAAACGCTCGCCTATCGCGACGCGCTCGCCGAACGACTGGGGCTGACCGATCTGCGTGTCTATCGTCCCGACCCGCGGGTGCTGCGCCAGCGCGACGCGACCGGCACCCGCTGGTCCTACGACCCCGACGGCTGCTGCGCGATCCGCAAGGTGGAGCCGCTCGATCGCGCGCTGGATGGCTTTTCCGCCTGGATCTCGGGGCGCAAGGGGTTCCAGGCGGGCACCCGCACCGCCTTGCCCCGGTTCGAGGCGGAGGCGGGTCGGCTCAAGATCAACCCCCTCGCCGATTGGGACAAGCCCGCGCTCGACGCGTATTTCGCCGAACACGACCTGCCCCGCCACCCGTTGGAGGCGCAGGGCTACGCCTCGATCGGCTGCGCGCCGTGCACCTCCCCCGTGCGCCCGGGCGAGGACCCGCGCGCGGGCCGCTGGCGCGGGTTCGACAAGGTGGAATGCGGCATCCACGGTCGGGGCTGGGACCCGCAGATCTGACAGGCGGCGAGCGTGGCGAACTCGCCGCCTCCACCCGCAATCGAAACCCTACCGCAGCATTCGCCGCACGGCCGGCAGCATGCGCGCCACGATCACATCCACCCCGCGCGCATTGGGATGCAGCCCGTCCGCCTGGAACAGCCCGCGCTGCCCCGCCACCCCGTCGAGAAAGAACGGGTACAGCGCCACGCGCCGTTGCCGCGCAAGCGCCGGGTAGATGCCCTCGAACGCGCGCACGTAATCCGGCCCGAGATTGCGGGTCGCGCGCATCCCAGCCAGCAGCACGGGGATTCGCCGCCGGCCGAGCTCGGCCAGAATCGCGTCGAGGCTTGCCCGCGCCTGCGCCGGCGGCAGTCCGCGCAGCATGTCGTTCGCACCCAGTTCGACGATGACGAGGTCGGGCGTGGCCCTCAGTCCCCGCAATCCCCAGCGCAGCCGTGCCAGCCCCTGCGCCGCGGTATCGCCCGCCACGCCGCCGTTGCGCACCGTCGCCGCCACGCCTGCGCGCCGCAGCGCCGCCTGCAGCCGCACCGGAAAGCCTTGCGCGGGAGACAGGCCATAGCCCGCGGTCAGGCTGTCCCCGAACGCCCAGACGAGCGGCGCTCGCCGGTCCGCCGCCGCCGGCCCCGCCAGCAGCACCAGCGCCCACGCGCAAAGGTGGACAAGCCCCCGTCCCCATCCGTATCGCGTCGCCTGTGACATCCCCCATCCCTAGCGCGGCGATCGAGGCGCGCAACGTCCGCCTGGCGCTCGGCCGCGCGCCCGCCCGCGTCGAGATCCTGCGCGGGATCGACCTCCATGTCGCGGACGGTGAGACAGTGGCGCTGCTCGGCCCGTCGGGCTCTGGCAAATCGTCGCTGCTCGCGGTGCTCGCCGGGCTGGAACGCCCGACCGCGGGCGAGGTGCGGGTGGCGGGACAGGACCTTGCCGCGTTGAGCGAGGACGCGCTGGCGGTGGCGCGGCGGGGTCGGGTCGGGATCGTGCTTCAGGCGTTTCACCTGCTACCCACGATGACGGCGCTGGAGAATGTCGCGGTGCCGCTCGAACTGGCCGGCGAGGCGCAGGCGTTCGCGCGGGCCGAGGCGGAGCTGGCGGCGGTCGGGCTCGCGCATCGGGGCGCCCACTATCCCGCCCAGCTCTCGGGCGGCGAGCAGCAGCGGGTGGCGATCGCCCGCGCCCTGGTCGGCCGCCCCCCGTTGGTGTTCGCCGACGAGCCTACCGGCAATCTTGACGCCGCCACCGGCGCCGCCGTCATGGACCTGCTGTTCGCGCGGCAGGCCGAACGTGGCACCACCTTGCTGGTCATCACCCACGATGCCGGGCTTGCCGCCCGCTGTCAGCGGGTGGTGGAGCTTGCCGACGGCCGCATCGTCGACGACCGGGCGATGGCGTGACCGCGCTCCGCCTCGCCTGGCGCGACCTGCGCCGTGGCGGCCGCGGGCTGGTGCTGCTTGGCGTGTGCCTGTTCCTCGGCACCGCCGCGCTGGCGGGGATCGGCAGCCTGTCCGCGAGCATGCTCGCCGCGCTCGACGCGCAGAGCCGCACCATTCTGGGCGGCGATGTCGAGCTGCGCGTCTCGCAACGCCGCGCCACCGTCGAGGAAAGCGCAGCCTTCGCCGCCGTGGGGCAGGTGTCGGAAGTGGTGTCGATGCGCGCGATGGCCGGGGCCGCACGGGGCGAGCCGACGCTGGTCGAGCTGCGCGGGGTCGACGCGCGCTGGCCGCTGGTCGGCCGTGCCCGTCTTGCGTCAGGCGCGCTTCGTGTCCGGCCACAGGGGCTGGAGGCGGCGATCGCCCCCGCGCTCGCCGACCGATTGGGGGTGCGCGTCGGCGAGGCGATCCGCATCGGCACCGCGCAGCTCAAGGTCATCGGCCTGATCGCGACCGAGCCCGATCGCCTCGGCGCAGGGTTCGCGCTCGGGCCACCGGTGCTGGTCGATCCCGCCGGGCTCAATGCCACAGGACTGATCCAGCCCGGCAGCCTGTACGAGACGCGCTATCGTATTACCCTTCGCGACCCCGGCACGGCGAAGCGCATCGGCGACCGGCTGGTGGCGCGCTTCCCCAATGCTGGCTGGTCGGCGCGCACCGGCGACACTGCCGCGCGGGGCCTGCGCCGGACGGTGGGGCAGCTCGGGCAGTTCCTGCTGCTCGTGGGACTGACCGCGCTGGTGATCGCGGGGGTCGGCATCGGCAGCGGCGTGTCCGCGTGGCTGGCGGGCAAGACGAGAATGGTCGCGACATTGAAGGTGCTGGGTGCGCGATCGGGCATGGTCGCGTCGGTGTTTCTGCTTGAATTGGTGCTGGTCGGGGGCGCAGCCACGCTCGCCGGCCTTGCAATCGGCGCAGCGGTCCCCGGCCTGGTCGGCGCGGTCGCGGGCGATGCGCTGCCGGTGCCGCCGCAGATCGCGCTCTACCCGCTTCCGCTTGCCACCGCTGCGCTGCTGGGGTTGCTGGTGGCGCTGCTGTTCGCGTTGCCCGCGCTCGCCC
>Ga0325401_1000209_pt1 | contig 38306 bp, 31 predicted proteins | sample PopdelMetagenome_FD_205666 | JGI IMG/M metagenome (GOLD analysis project Ga0325401, IMG submission 205666) | Populus deltoides microbial communities from Bellville, Georgia, United States - Xylem-PdKOR-R2 | ecosystem: Host-associated > Plants > Phyllosphere > Stem > Wood/Secondary xylem | place...
GACGTCGCCAACGCCTCGATGTACGACGGCTCGACCGCGTGCTGGGAGGCGATCGGCATGGCGCGCCGCATCACCCGGCGGGGCAAGGCGATCCTGTCGGGCGGGCTCCACCCGCACTACGTCTCGGTCGCGAAGACGATGGCGAAGTACACCGGCGACCAGCTCGACGTCGCGCTGCCGCAGCTGGCCGCCGACACCGACCTCGACGACCTGATCGCGAAGATCGACTCGGACACCAGCTGCGTCGTCATCCAGTATCCCGACATCCTCGGCCGCATCGCCGACCTCCAACCGCTCGCCGACGCCTGCCACGCGGCCAAGGCGCTGCTGGTCGCGGTTGTCACCGAGCCGGTCGCGCTCGGCGCGATCCGCTCGCCAGGCGAGATGGACGCCGACATCGTCGTCGGCGAGGGCCAGTCGCTCGGCGTCGGCCTCCAGTTCGGTGGGCCCTATGTCGGCCTGTTCGGCTGCAAGGACAAATACGTTCGCCAGATGCCCGGCCGCCTCTGCGGCGAGACGGTCGACGCCAACGGCAGGCGCGGCTTCGTACTGACGCTCTCGACGCGCGAGCAGCACATCCGCCGCGAGAAGGCGACCTCGAACATCTGCACCAACTCCGGGCTGTGCGCGCTCGCCTTCTCGATCCACATGACCCTGCTCGGCGAACGCGGGCTGCGCGACCTCGCCGCGGTCAACCACCGGTTCGCGGGCGACGCCGCCGACCGCCTGTCGCAGGTGCCCGGCGTCGAGCTGGTCACGCCCGCCTTCTTCAACGAGTTCACGCTGAAGCTGCCCGTCGAGGCCCGCCCGGTCGTCCGCACCCTCGCCGACCGCGGCATCCTCGCCGGCGTCTCGCTCGGCCGCCTCTACCCGGGCGAGGGCGCCCTCGCCAACGGCCTCGTCGTCGCGGTCACCGAGACGACCACCCCCGACGATGTCGAGGCGCTGGCGACGGCGCTGGGCGAGGTGCTGGCGGCATGACCTGCCCCCTCCCGTCATGCCGGACCCGTTCCGGCATCCACCTTTCCACCTGCTCACCGGCCGCGGGGTACGCGGTACGGTGGACCCCGGCACAGGGCCGGGGTGACGATCGGATCGAGGACTTGCAGGCATGACCATCAACCAGAGCGGCTGGCGCCCCGAAATGACCGCCGGCGACACGCAAGCGCCCACCCCGACCCACACCGGCAACCGCGCGCTGATGCTGGAGGAGCCGCTGATCTTCGAGATCGGCTCCAGCGACACGACCGGCGTCGACCTTCAAAACCTACCCGGAATGGGGAGGGGGACCAGCGAAGCTGGTGGAGGGGCGCCCGCCGCAAGCGACCGCCTCGGCGCCCTTGCCCGCACCGCACCCATCGACCTCCCCGGCCTGTCCGAGCCCGAGGCGGTCCGCCACTACACCCGCCTCTCGCGCCAGAACTACGCGATCGACCTCGGCCTGTTCCCGCTCGGCTCGTGCACCATGAAGCACAACCCGCGGCTGAACGAGAAGATGGCCCGCCTGCCCGGCTTCGCCGACGTCCACCCGCTCCAGCCGGTGGACACCGTGCAGGGTGCGCTGGCGGTGATCCATCAACTCGCCCGCTGGCTCGTCACCCTGACCGGCATGGACTCGGTCGCGATGAGCCCCAAGGCGGGCGCGCACGGGGAACTCTGCGGCATCCTCGCGATCAAGGCGGCGCTGGAAAGCCGCGGCGAGGGCCATCGCCGCGTCATCCTGGTTCCCGAATCGGCGCACGGCACCAACCCCGCCACCGCCGCCTTCGCCGGCTTCACCGTCGAGGACATTCCCGCCACCGCCGACGGCCGCGTCGACACGGCGGCGCTCGTCGCCCGGCTCGGCCCCGACGTCGCCGGGGTGATGATTACCAACCCCAACACCTGCGGCCTGTTCGAACGCGACCTCAAGGCGATCTCGGACGCGGTCCACGATGCCGGTGGCTACGTCTATTGCGACGGCGCGAACTTCAACGCGATCGTCGGCCGCGTCCGCCCCGGCGACCTCGGCGTCGACGCGATGCACATCAACCTCCACAAGACCTTCTCGACTCCGCACGGCGGCGGCGGCCCCGGCTCGGGCCCGGTCGTGTTCTCCGAAGCGCTCACTCCCTTCGCGCCGCTGCCGTTCGTCGAGAAGGACGGCAATCATTACGCGCTCGTCGAAGAGGAAACGGCGGGCGAGCATCACGAGGCGAGCTTCGGCCGCATGGTCGCGTTCCACGGCCAGATGGGGATGTTCACCCGCGCGCTGACCTACATCCTCAGCCACGGCGCGGACGGGCTCAGGCAGGTCGCCGAGGACGCTGTGCTCAACGCCAACTACGTCCTGCGCTCGCTGGAGGGCACGCTCGACGCACCCTTCGCGGCCGCAGGGCCGTGCATGCACGAGGCGATCTTCTCCGACGCCGGCCTCGCCGACGGCTTCTCGACGCTCGATATCGCCAAGGGGCTGATCGACGAGGGCTTCCACCCCATGACGGTATACTTCCCGCTCGTCGTCCATGGCGCGATGCTGGTCGAGCCGACCGAAACCGAGTCGCGCGCCGCGCTCGATCAGTTCATCGGCGCGCTCCGATCGGTCGCCGAGCGCGCGAGGGCAGGCGACAAGGCGCTGAAATCCGCCCCCCACTACGCTCCCCGCGCCCGCCTCGACGAGACGCAGGCGGCGCGGCGTCCGGTACTGACCTGGCGGGAACCGGCCCCGGCACAGGCGGCGGAGTAGCTATTCGTCCGCCGTCGCGAGCCGGGTGGTCTCGTGGCGGCGGAGATGCTCGCGCCAGACGATATACAGCCCCGCGCCGATGATGACCGGCGCCCCCACCCAGGTCGACGGGCTCGGCCACACCCCGAACAGCCACCACCCGAACGCGGTCGCCCACAGCAGCGCCGCATAGTCCATCGGCACCACCAGCGACACCGCCCCGCGCCTCAGTGACCCCGTCATCGCCAGCTGCGCCGCGCCCCCCGCCAGCCCGATCAGCGCGAGCAGCGCCCACACCGTCGGCGGATGCGCCCGCACCGCCAGCGCATAGGCGATCCCCAGCGGCACGCACGACAGCGTCGAGAACCAGAACACCGTCGTCCCCGCCGCCTCCGTCCGCCCGATCTGCCGCAGCAGGATCATCACCACCGCGGTCAGCACCCCCGACACCAGCCCGCACAGCGTCCCCGCCAGCGGAAAGTGCGTAGCGCCCGAAAAAGGCTGGGCGACGATCACCACGCCTGCGAACCCCGCCGCCACCGCGGCCCAGCGCCGCCACCCGGTCGGCTCGCCCAGAAACACTGCGCCCAGCACGGTGGCGAAGATCGGCACGGTGAAGCTCAGCGTCGTCGCCTCGGGCAGCGGCAGCAGGATCAGCATCGAGAACAGGAACGCCATCGAGGTCAGCCCGACCACCGCCCGCCCGACATGCGCGCCGAACCGCGCGGTCCGGACCGAGCGCAACCCCGGCCCCGCCGCGATCACCCCCGTCACCAGCACCGCCGCCCCCGCCTGGCGAAAGAACAGCAGCTCCGCCAGCACCGCGCCGCGCGCCTGCGCCAGCTTGATCGCCGCATTCATCACCGCGAACAGCGCGACGGAGAGCAGGCGCAGGCCGATGGCGGGAAGCAGGCGATCGTTCACATGGCCCGTTTAGCGGCGGGCCGCCCCGGGTCCAGCGCTTCGGATCACGCGCGGCGGGCCGGCCGGCGCATCATCGCCGCGCGCCGTATCGCCCGGCCAGCCACTCGAACCGCCCCTTGGTGAGTTGCAGCAGCAGCCTGCTTTCCACCGTCCCGAACGCATCCAGCGGCAGGCGCAGCGCCGACCGGTTCGACCGTACCACCGCGACCCGGCCGTCGACATAGGCGACCTCGCCGATCGTCCCGCCGGTGGTCGAATAGACCGGCGCCCCCCGGCGGATCTGATCCGGACGGGCCACGACCCCCACCGGCATCCGCCACGGGAGCACGCCGCCCCTCGACGGCAGGGACCAGCCGTTGCCCAGCGCCGAGGGGGAATAGGAGATGCCGCCGGTCGCGCCCTGCGCCGTGGTTCCGCCCGGCGGCGTGTACCCGGTCTGCCCCGCCAGCGCGACGCCGGGGACCGAAAGCGCGAATGCGATAAAGGCGACAGCTCGTTTCATGGCCTGTTCCTTCTCCTGATGCTTCTGCTCGTCTCCTGCGAGCGCGAGTATCGCGCCGCCCGTCCCAGGGATCAACGCCCGTCGCCGCCGCAACGATCCCGTGCCCGCCCCATGCTCGCCGGGGTGACGCGGGCGGCCCTGCGCGCTATCGCCCACCGCCATGAAGCACGCGCTCCCCGTCACCCGCCAGGCCGATTTCGCCGCCTGGTACCAGTCCGTCATCGCCGAAGCCGACCTCGCCGAGGAATCGGGCGTGCGCGGCTGCATGGTGATCCGCCCCTGGGGCTACGGCATCTGGGAACGCATCCAGCGCCTCCTCGACGACCGGATCAAGGCGACCGGGCACGAGAACTGCTATTTCCCCCTGTTCATCCCGCTTTCCTATTTCGAGAAGGAGGCCGAGCACGTCGAGGGGTTCGCCAAGGAGATGGCGGTCGTCACCCACCACCGCCTGATCCCGGACGGGAAGGGCGGGCTCCAGCCCGATCCGGCGGCCAAGCTCGAAGAACCGCTGGTCGTCCGCCCCACGTCGGAGACGGTGATCGGCACCGCCTTCGCCCGCTGGGTCCAGTCATGGCGCGACCTGCCCGTGCTCATCAACCAGTGGGCGAACGTCGTCCGGTGGGAGATGCGCACCCGCATGTTCCTGCGCACCGCCGAGTTCCTCTGGCAGGAGGGCCACACCGCCCACGCCACGCCGCAAGAGGCGCGCGAGGAGACGCTCAGGATGCTCGAGGTTTATCGCTCCTTCGCCGAGGACTGCCTCGCGCTCCACGTCATCGCCGGCGAGAAGCCCGAGAACGAGCGCTTCCCCGGCGCGGTTGCGACCTACAGCATCGAGGCGATGATGCAGGACGGCAAGGCGCTTCAGGCGGGCACGTCGCACTTCCTCGGCACCAACTTCGCGTCCGCGCAGAACATCCGCTTCCAGAACGCCGACGGCCAGCTCGAACTCGCCAACACGACGAGCTGGGGCGTATCGACCCGGATGATCGGCGGGGTCATCATGACCCATGGCGACGACGACGGCTTGCGCGTGCCCCCCGTGATCGCGCCGTGGCAGGTGGTGATCGTCCCCATGCTCCGCGACAACCCCGACGACGAAGCGCTGATCGCCTATGCGAAGGAGCTGCAAGCTGCGCTCGCAAAGCAGACCGCGCTCGGCGAGCCGGTGCGTGCGCTGCTCGACCTCAAGCCCGCCAAGGCGTCGAACAAGCGCTGGTCCTGGGTCAAGAAGGGCGCGCCTGTCATCGTCGAGGTTGGTCCCCGCGACATGGCCGGCGGCAACGTCGCGACGATCCGCCGCGACCGGCTGTACCGCGAGGATGGAAAACTGGACTCGCAGATCGGCCCCCGCGACGCCTTCGTCACCGGGGTGGCGGACCTGCTGTCCGACATCCAGTCCACCCTCCACCGCGAGGCCACCGAGCGCCTGCGCGCCAACATCACGCCCGTGAGCGACTGGGCCGCGGTCGAAGCGCTTTTCCAGGAGGGTGCGATCAACCCCGGTTGGGTCGACGTCGCCTGGTCCAGGCCGACCGGGGCCGAACTCGACACGGTCGTAGAGCGCCTCAAGGCCCTCAAGCTCACCATCCGCAACGCCCCGCAAGGCCAGACCGGCCACCCCGGTGCCCCCTGCATCTTCACCGGCACCCCCGCCGTCGAGCGCATCCTGATCGGCCGCGCGTACTAACGATCCTCCCCTGCAAGGGGAGGTGGCGCCGAAGGCGACGGAGGGGTGTCCCCGCTCGCGAGCGGAGGATTGCTCGCGACCGGCAACACCCCTCCGTCAGGCTGCGCCTGCCACCTCCCTTTCAGGGAAGGATCGAAGCGCGTCGACGCGGCCCAACCTGAAGTCTAGCCCGCAGCCGGCATCATCTCGACGGAAGATCTCCCGGTCATGCCAGGCTGGTACCGGCATCCAGAGCCTTACGCCTCGCGACCAAGCAAGACGTTCAAGCGAAATGACACCTCTCGTCGCGCGTCCGCGTAGACCAAAGCTAAAGCAAAACCGCGCGGGGGAGAGCGTCGCCACTCCATCCCCCGCGCGTGTCTTTACGCACCGATGCCGGTTTTACCGGCGGCTCCCACTCCCACGCGGATACTTTCTTGTTATGAGCGGCGCGTCGACGGGACACCGGCTAGCCGAGCGTCGGCCAAAAAAAAAGGCCGGGTCGCCCCGGCCTGTCCAAGTTTTTAGGAGAGGATGCCTGAAAGGCACACTCCTTGTGCACCGCAGCACGCGAGTTAGCAATTGCATTTATCGCAATGCCACATGAGTTAACTGCACGGACCCTACGTCATCCTGCCACCAGTCGGCGAACGCCGTCCGCTCCGCCGGGCTCATCGCCAGCCCCAGCTTCGACCGGCGCTCCAGCGCATCCGCCGGCGTCCGCGCCCATTCGCGTTCCCGCATCCACCGCGCCTCGACTTCGGTCAGCCCAGCGCCGAACGACCGCCCCATTCCAGCCTCATCCTTGATGCCCGCCAGCATCTCCGCCAGCATCGAGCCGTAGGCGCGCACCATCCGCGCCGCCCGCGCGTCGCCCAGGAACGGCCAGCGCGCCTGCACCTTCGCCAGATACGCCGCCGGATCGCGGAGGTTTCCCCCCGGAAAGCGCCGCTCGCGCGTGACCCGTCGCGCGGCCATTTCCAGCACCGGCGCAAGCCTGCCCAGCGCATCCTCCGCCAGATGCCGCGCGGTGGTGATCTTGCCCCCGAACACCGACAGCACCGGCGCGCCCGCCGCATCCAGCTCCAGCAGGTAATCGCGACTGACCGTCTGCGCCGACCCCGCGCCGTCATCGTGCAGCGCCCGCACCCCCGACCAGCTCGTCACCACGTCGTCTGGCGTCACCGGCCGCTCGAACGCCGCCGACACCGCCGCGCACAGATACGAGACTTCCTCCGCGTCGATCGCCGGGTCCATCGCGCTCTCGACCGGCACGTCGGTGGTGCCGATCGCGGTCATGCCCTCCCATGGCAGCACGAACACGATCCGCCGGTCGCGCTGCTGGAGCAGATAGGCGTGGTCGCCCTCGTACAGGCGAGGCACGACGATGTGGCTGCCCTTGACCAGCCGCACGCGGTGCCGGCTCGCGATTCCCGCCGCCGCCAGCATCTCGGCCACCCAAGGCCCCGCCGCGTTGACCAGCGCCCGCGCCCGGACCACCCGCCCGTCCGACAGCGTCGCCCGCCATCCGCCCGCCTGCCGCTCGGCCCGCTCCATCGCGACCCCGGTGACGATGTCCGCCCCGTTCGCGGCGGCATCCATGGCGTTGAGCACAACCAGCCGCGCATCGTCGACCTGCGCATCCGAATAGACGAAGCCGCCGGGTTCGCCTCGCAAAGGTGCCAGGTACGCGACATCGCGCGCCTTCAACGACCGCGAACGCGCCAGTGTGCGCCGACCCCCGATCAGGTCGTACAGCACCAGCCCCGCGCGCACGATCCACCACGGGCGCAGGCCCGGCACCTGCGGCATAACGAAGCGCAGCGGCCGGATCAGGTGCGGGGCGGCGGCGACCAGCCGCTCGCGCTCCGCCAGCGCCTCTGCGACGAGGCGGAAGTCATACTGCTCCAGATAGCGCAGGCCCCCATGGATCAGCCCGCTCGACCGCGACGAGGTCTCGCCCGCCAGGTCGCCGCGCTCCACCAGCATGACGTGCCAGCCGTTCAGCGCCGCCTCGCGTGCGATCGCGGCACCGTTGATGCCGCCGCCGACGATCAGCAGGTCGTGGTTCACCGCGCTGTCCTACACGCGGGCGTTGTGGCAAGGCCAGCCCCATGCACGCCCGCCTTTCCGCACCGATCGCAACACCGATTGCAAAAAGCTCAAGTGGAGGCGGGGCAAACAGGCGTTATCGCCTCCACTTCCTCCACTTGATGCCTATCTCCGGCGCGTAATGCATAAGCCCGACGCCCCCGGCCTGCCCACGCGGCAGCAGATCCTCGACTTCATCGCCGGCTCCGACCAGCCCGCCGGCAAGCGCGAGATCGCCCGCGCCTTCGGCCTTCATGCGCAATCCAAGATCGCGTTGAAGGCGCTGCTCCGCGACATGGCCGACGAGGGCCTGATCGACAGCGCCCCCGGCCGCGCCTTTCACCGCATGGGCGGGGTGCCCCGGGTCACCGTGCTCCGCGTCGTCGACGTCGATGACGGCGGCAACGTCTGGGCGGTCCCCGACCGCTGGGACGCCGAGACGCCCCCGCCGCGCCTCCGCGTCCGCGAGCGCAAGCGCGGCGCGCTGGCGGTCGGCGAACGCGTCCTCGCCCGCACCGAAGAGGCAGGGCAGGGCTGGATCGCCCACCCGATGAAGACGCTGGCAAAGTCCAGCGAGCGCATCCTCGGCGTCCTGCGGCAGGAGGGCGACCGCTTCTGGCTCGCCGGCGTCGAGAAAAAGGAACGCCGCGAGTTCGCCGTCTCCGACACCGGCGGCGCGGCGGCGGGCGACCTCGTGATGGCGGAGATGGCCGGCCGACCCCCGCGCGTCACCGCCCGCGTCGTCGAACGGCTGGGCGACCCCTTCGCCCCGCGCTCCTTCTCGCTGATCGCGATCCACAAGCTCGGCATCCCCGACGTCTTCGCCGCCGAGACGCTGGCCGAGGCCGAACGGGTCGCCGCGCAACTGCTGGGCGATGGGCGCGAGGACCTGACCCACCTGCCGATCGTCGCGATCGACCCCGCCGACGCTCGCGACCATGACGACGCGGTCTGGGCTGCCCCCGACGACGACCCCGGCAACGAGGGCGGCTGGCGCGCGGTGGTCGCGATTGCCGACGTCAGTTTCTACGTCCGCCCCGGCTCGTCGCTCGACCGAGAGGCCCGCGCGCGCGGCAACTCGGTCTACTTCCCCGACCGCGTCGTACCGATGCTGCCCGAGATCCTCTCGGCCGAAGTCTGCTCGCTCAAGGAAGGCGAGGACCGCGCCGCGCTCGCCTGCCACCTGCAAGTCGGCAAGGACGGCCAGCTCAGATCCTGGCGCTTCACCCGCGCGGTGGTGCGGATCGCCGCCAACATCGCCTATGAAGACGCCCAGGCGATGATCGACGCCCATCCGTCATCCCAGCAAAAGCTGGGATCGCTACCCGCAAGCGATACGCCTGTGGCAAGCGATCCCAGCCTGCGCTGGGATGACGATCTGGTGGAACGCACGTTGCTCCCCCTCTGGTCCTGCTGGCACGCCCTCGCTCGCGCACGCGATGCCCGCGAGCCGCTCGACCTCGACCTCCCCGAACGCCGCGTCGTCCTCGATGAAAAGGGTCGCATTCTCTCGGTCGCCCCGCGCGAACGCCTCGACGCGCACCGCCTCATCGAAGATTACATGATCGCCGCCAACGTCGCCGCGGCCAAGGCCCTGGAGGGCAAGCGCGCCCCCGTCATGTACCGCGTCCACGAACCGCCCGCGCGCGAGAAGCTGGTCGCGCTCAAGGATTATTTCGACACCTTCGGCGTGTCCCTCGCGCTCGGCCAGGTGATCCGCCCCCAGACCTTCAACCGCGTGCTCGAGCGCGTCGGCGACGCCGAGTTCCGCCCGCAGGTGATGGAACAGGTCCTCCGCACGCAGACCCAGGCGTACTACGCGCTCGAGAACCACGGCCATTTCGGCCTCTCGCTCGGCAGCTACGCGCACTTCACCTCGCCGATCCGCCGCTATGCCGACCTCGTCGTCCACCGCGCTCTGGTCGCCGCCTATGACCTCGGCCCCGGCGGCCTCAAGCCTGCCGATGACGAGATGGACCGCACCGGTCAGGCGATCAGCGCGCTCGAACGCCGCGCGATGGAGGCCGAGCGCGACACGATCGACCGCTACGTCGCCGCCTATCTGGCCGACCACGTCGGCGAGATCGTCCGCGCGCGCATCACCGGCGTGCAGAACTACGGCTTCTTCGCCACCGTCGAGGGGGTCGGCGGCGACGGCCTGATGCCCGTTCGCGACCTCGGCGGCGAATATTTCCGCTTCGACGAGACCGCCCGCACCCTCACCGGCGAGCAATCGGGCGACCAATATGCCCTCGGCCAGCACCTCGACCTGCGCCTCGCCGAGGCAAACCCGGTATCGGGCGCGCTCCGCTTCGAGCTGCCGGAAGGCAAGGGCGGCGGGATGCCGACACCAACCGACGACCGAAAGGGCCGCCCCCGCGTGCTGAAACGCCGCGGCCGACCGCAAAACATCCGCCATCAGGGGCGACGGTGATTACCCCGCGGTGAAGCTCAGTCCCGCCCGCGCCTGCAACCGATCGCGCAGCGCCGCCCCGAACAGCGCCCCCGGTGTCCAAACCCCGCCATCTCCTTCAATCTCGGCCAACAACCGCGCGGTTTCCGCGATCATCTTGCTGGTCGATCCGTACCCCGGATCACGATCCCCCGTCACCACCGCGTCCATTCGAGTCCCGTCCGGCATCAGCCCCGCGAACAGCAGGTCGTAATGCCCGCTCTCGCGCTCCTCCTTCGACGGCCCTTCGCCCGGCTTGGGCCCCTTGTCGCCCTTCAACGGATTGACCTTGGCCAAAGCCTCCGCCGCCACCCGGCCCAGGTCGCCCAGCCCCGGCACCACCACCATCTCGTCATAGACGAAGTCCGCGCCATACCGATGCCCGATCAACAGGTTGGTGCGATGGACGTTCTTGGTGTTGATCGGCGCCATGATGAACGGCGCGGTCCAGGCGTTGAGGTGCGTGTCGAACTGCGGGATCAGTCCGCTCGGCTGGTGCGGCCCTGAAAACCCCGGCGTCAGCGCGAACGGATCGGCCAGCCGCGCCAGCAGCCCCGGATCGCGCGCCGCCGCCGCCAGCGTCGCCCTCAGGCTCGCCGCGGTGCCGCCGGAAAAGCCGCCCTGCATCGCCCGCACCCGCCCCTTGACCCGTGGCGCGGGGTGCCCGTGTTTCGCGATCGCGCACTCCTGCAAGGTCAGCACGCCCAGGTCGAAAGGGATCGAGTCGAACCCGCACGAGAACACGATCCGTGCACCCGTCCGCTTCGCCTCCGCGTCGTGCGCGTCGATCATTGCGCGCATCCAGCCCGGCTCGCCGCACAGGTCGGCATAGGCCGTCCCCGCCGCCACGCACGCCGCGACCAGCGCCGATCCGTACAGCTGGTACGGCCCCACCGTGGTCAGCACCACCTCGGTTCGTTCGGCTAGCGCGCGCAGGCTGGCGGGATCGTCGGCATCCGCGATCACCAGCGGCAGGTCCGCCGGCGCGCCGATCGCGTCGCGCACCGCGGCCAGCTTGTCCGCCGACCGCCCCGCCATCGCCCAGCGTTCGACGCCCGCCTGCGCCAGATACTCCGCAACCAGCCGACCGGTGAACCCGGTCGCGCCGTACACGATCAGGTCGAACTCGCGCGCCATGTCCCTCTCCCCTCGTCAGCCGTCGCGAAATTGCAGGCCCGCCAGCCGCGCGTAAAGCCCGGACCGCGCCATCAGCGCGGCGTGGCTCCCTTCCTCGACGATCCGCCCCTCGTCCATCACCACGATCCGCTCCGCCGCGCGCACGGTCGCAAGCCGGTGCGCGATCACCAGGGTCGTGCGCGTCGCCATCAGCCGTTCGAGCGCCTCCTGCACCAGCCGCTCGCTCTCCGCGTCCAATGCGCTGGTCGCCTCGTCGAGCAGCAGGATCGGCGCATCGCGGAGCAGCGCGCGCGCGATGGTGATCCGCTGCCGCTGCCCGCCCGACAATCGCGCGCCGCCCTCGCCCAGGAAGGTGTCGAGCCCCTCCGGCAGCTTGCGCAGGAATTCCGCCGCGTTCGCCGCCTCCGCCGCCGCCCACAGCCGGTCGTCGCTGGCATCCCACTCGCCATAGCGCAGATTGTCGCGCGCCGACGCGCCGAAGATCACCGTCTCCTGCGGCACCAGCGCGATCCGCGCGCGCACCGCGGCGGGATCGGCATCGCGCAGGTCGATCCCGTCGATCGTCACCCGCCCGGCCTGCGGGTCGTAGAAACGCTCGGCGAGCTGGAACAGCGTCGACTTGCCCGCCCCCGATGGCCCGACCACCGCCACCGTCCCGCCGGGATGCACCGCCAGCGTGAAATCGTGCAGCGCCGCGGCATCGGGCCGGGTCGGATAGCGGAACTCGACCCCCTCGAACGCCAGCGCGCCGATCGCGGGCCGGGGCAGGGGCGTGGGATTCGCCGGCGCGGCGATCTCCGGCCGCTCGGCGATCAGCTCGGCCAGCCGCCCCGCCGCGCCCGCGCCGCGCAGCAGCTCGCCATAGACTTCGGTCAGCGCGCTCGCGGCCCCCGCGACGATACCGCCGGTCAGCACGAACGCCGCGATCGCTCCGCCCGTCAGCCGTCCCGCCGCGACGTCGCGCGCGCCCTCCCACAGTACCAGCGTGATCGACCCGAACACGAGGCCGATGACGATCGCGGTCATGATCGCGCGCAGCCCGATGCGCTGGCGGGCGGCGGCGAAGGTCGCTTCGACGGCGGACCGGAACCGGCCTTCCTCGCGCGCCTCCTGCCCGAACGCCTGGACGACCCGCATCGCGCCCAGCGTCTCGACCACCGTCGACCCCACGTCCGCCACCCGGTCCTGCGAGGTGCGCGACAGGGTGCGCACCCGCCGCCCCATCAGCGCCATCGGCAGGATCATCAGCGGGATCGCGACCAGCAGCATCCCCGCCAGCTTCACCGAGATCGCGAACAGGTAGATGAGCCCGCCGATCCCGGTGAAGCTGTTGCGCAGCACCACGGAGACGGTCGATCCCACCACCGTCTCGATCTGGGCGGTGTCGCTGGTCAGCCGCGACGCGATCTCGGACGGGCGGTTCTCCTCGAAGAAGCGGGGCGACAGCCGCAGCAGGTTCGCCTGCACCTCGCCCCGGATATCCGCCACCACCCGCTCCCCCAGCCACGCGACGAACCAGAACCGGATCGCGGTCGCCACCGCCAGCACCGCGACGATCATCAGCAGATAGTGGAACGAGGAGTCGAAGCTGCCCCCGCCGCCGAAGCCGCGGTCCACCACCCGCTTGAAGCCATAGGGGATCGCGATCGTCGCCGCCGACGTGGTGAGCAGCGCCAGCCCCGCCCCGGCGATCCGACCGGGGTAGCGCAGCGCATGACGCCAGACGATGTGGAGATTGCCGAGCCGCCCGCGCGGGCTCCCGGCGGCACGGGATTTGGCCATGGCTGAGCGCCTAGCAGCGGGGGTGCGGCGGCTCAATCGATGATGGCGCCCGGATGTCGCGCGGCATTGCCTGCCCGGCGCTTTGCGTTACGGGTCGCGCAACCTATCTGGGCGTAAAGGATAATCCCATGCTCTACGACGCCTATGAAATGCAGCGTTCGATGCTGGCGAGTGCCGGCGCCATGGCTCATTTCGGGGCCGGGCTGCTCCAAAACCCGGCCAACCCCTTCGCCTATCTCGGCGGCGGACCGGTGATGGCATCGGCGCTGGAGGTGTTCGCCCATGCCGCCGCCACCCGCGGCAAGCCTGCCTTCGGTCTTCACAGCACGGTGATCGACGGCCGCGAGGTCGCGGTGACCGAGGAGATCGTCCTCCGCAAGCCGTTCGGCCAATTGAAGCGCTTCCGGCGAGAGGGCGTGGAGGGCGGTCCCAAGCTGCTGATCGTCGCCCCCATGTCCGGTCACTACGCCACGCTGCTGCGCGGCACGGTGGAACGGATGCTGCCGGTCGCCGACGTCCACATCACCGACTGGCGCGATGCGCGCATGGTGCCGCTCCATCAGGGACGCTTCGACCTCGACGACTATGTCGATTATCTGATGGCGTTCCTCGAGGCGATGGCCGATGACGACAGCCCGCGCGCTCACATGCTCGCGGTCTGCCAGCCCTCGGTGCCGAGCTATGCCGCGGTATCGCTGATGAGCGCCGACCGGCATCCCAACCGCCCGCTGACGCTGACCATGATGGGCGGCCCGGTCGATACGCGCGAGGCGCCGACCGCGGTCAACACGCTCGCCACCGAACGCCCGCATGCGTGGTTCCAGCAGAATGCGATCGCGACCGTGCCGATGACCTATCCGGGTGCGGGGCGGCAGGTCTATCCGGGGTTCCTGCAACTCGCCGGGTTCATGTCGATGAACCTCGGCAACCACATGATCTCGCACTGGGAGATGTTCAAGCATCTCGTCCGCGGCGACGGCGACAGCAGCCAGGCGACCAAGGACTTCTACGACGAATACCGCGCGGTCTGCGACATGACCGCCGAGTTCTACCTTCAGACGATCGAGGTCGTGTTCCAGTCTCATGCCCTGCCGCGAGGCGAGATGATGCACCGCGGCCGGCGGGTCGATCCGGGCGCGATCACCGATGTCGGCCTGCTCGCGATCGAGGGCGAGCGCGACGACATATCGGGGCTGGGCCAGACCCGCGCCGCGCTGACCCTTGCGACCAACCTGCCCGAGGCGAAGAAGCGGTATTACCTGGCCGAGGGCGTCGGCCATTACGGTATCTTCAACGGCTCCAAGTGGCGGACCCGTATCGCCCCGGTGATGGAGCAATGGATAGCCGCGAACGCCTGACGCGATAGGGGCCGTTCCGGCAATCCGGAACGGCCCCTCGTTCGATTTCGAGTGCGATCAGCCGACCCGGTCGACCACCGCATGGCTGGAGGACTCGTCCGCCTTGATCGTGCCGCCGAACAGCATCTTCACCCGGCCCGACAGTGCGACGTCGGTTTCCCAAAGCTCGGCGGAATCGATGTCGAAGCGATTGAGCCGCGCGTCGGCCTTGCCGTTCGGGAACCAGGCCTCGACCCGGTTGTCCCACAGCTTATCGAAGGTCGCCTGATCGGTCTCCTGCGACACGGTGCCGGCGAGGCAGCCGAAGAAGTCGTGGCCCTTGCCGACAAACTGCGCCATCGCGTCGCCGCCCTTGGCGATGCGGTTGTCGTGACCGGAAAAGATGAACAGCACGTTGGGCTGATCGTCGTCCAGCTTGACGTTCATCGGCTCGGAATGCTGGCCGTCGGTCAGGCCGATCATGATAAAGGGGCTTTCCTGCACCTTGGCGATGAACTTGGCGGCGACTTCCTGGGGGCTGTCATGGTCGGCCATGGCGACACACTCTCCTGTGGGGGATGATAACGGCCGCTCAACGATGCGGGGGGCCGGATGGTTGCCCCGGCGGGCGAGCCTTGGCTTGGGCCGCCGGGGCGGCCGGTCACATGGCCATCAGCATCTGGATATGGCTCTGCACCACGGGCACGATCTGTCCCGCCGCGGCCTTCAGCGCGGGTGCCGTGCCTTCCGTTGCGTACGCCTTCTGCACGTCGAGCGCCTGGTTGTGACTCGCCTTCTGCTGGGCGATGTACGCCTTGTCGCGCGAGGGTCCGGTCTCCGCGCGCAATTCGGTCACCAGCTCCGCCTGGGTCGGGTTGAGCTGCGGCGGGGCGGGCCGGACTCGCGAGCGCGCCGCGGCGGCCTTCACGTCGGCGGTGCTCTTGGTGTGGTGGTCGATCATCATCTGCGCGAACTCGCGGACTCGCGCGTCCTGGGTGGTCTCCAGCACCACGCGGCTCGACGTGATTTCGTACAGGTCGCTCGCCCCGGCGGTGGCGACGTATTCGGCCGGGGTCTGCACCTGGGCGAAGGCAGGGGCGGCAAGTGCGGCCGCGGCAATCGCGGCGGCGGTGAACAGGGTCTTCATGTCAGGTTCTCCCGAAGATCAGCGGCCGAACGCGGCCTTGAGGCGCTGGATCGCATACATGTTGGCGTCATAGGCGCCGCGCACGACGCTCCCCATGCCGAACATCTCGTGGGTCACGCCCGGAAAGGTGCGCTGCTCGACCTTGTCGCCTGCCGCGCGCATCGCCGCGGCCAGCGTCTCGCCGTCCGAGCGCAGCGGATCGATTTGCGCGTTGACGATGGTCGTCGGCGGCAGCCCGCGCAGGTTGGCCTTGACCAGGTTGATCCGCGGGTCCTGCTGGTCCGCCATGCTGGTCGAGTAGTAATGGCCGAACCACGCCAGCATCGCCGTGTTGAGCGGCTTGGCGTTGGCCGAGTCGCGCCGCGACGGCAGATTCATGTCGCTGTTGGCGATCGGATACACCGACAGGACGTGGAGCGGCGCGGCGAGCCCATTGTCGCGCGCATAGATCGCGGTCGCGACCGCCAGGTTGCCGCCCGCGCTCTCGCCCGCCAATGCGATCCTGGCCGGGTTGCCGCCCCAGCTCGCGGCGTTCTGTAGCGTCCAGCGATAGGCGGCGGCGGCATCGTCGTGCTGCGCGGGGAACTTGGCCTCGGGTGCATGGCGATACTCGACCGACACCACGATCGCGTTGAGCTGCTTGGACAACAGACGCGGTGCCGCGTCATAGACGTTGACGTCCGCGATCACCCAGCCGCCGCCGTGATAATAGACGATCACCGGCAACGGCGTACCGCTGTTCGCCGCGGCAACGGGCTTGTAGATGCGGGCATACTGCATCGGATCGGAGCCATAGGGCAGGTCCTGCGTCGTCACCGCGGGATCGGGGGCGGTCGACAGCCCGCGGGTGCGCATCACCTTTCTGGTGGCGTCGGCGGCAGAGGGCTGGAGCCGGGCGCGCAGCGGCGACAACGTCTCGATCGGCTTGGGCATTAGGCTGGCATGCGCGTCGAGCACCGCCTTCATGTCGGCGGCGGGCGCGGCCGGCTGGGTCGCCACGTGCGGCGGGGGCGGGGGTGGCGGCGCGTTCACCGAGTTTCTCGACTGCGCATGCGCGATCCCTGCGGTGCCGAGAAGCGCAGCCGCCAACATCAGCTTCTTCATCACTTTATCCCTGTTTTCGGTCATTCCATCGCATCAAACAGAGGTGCGCCATCGTTCGTTCCGTGGCCCATGTAGCCCCCGCAAGCCGATTGGCTGATCCAGATCAAAGGCATGGATGGTCGATGAACCGAACGACGCGCGGCGGGTTCGACAGCGCAAGCATGGACTGCTCCGGTCCGACAGGGAGATTGCGATGAAGAAGGATCAATGGACGACCGCGGCGCTCGCCTTCGCGGGAACTCTCGCGCTGGTCACCGGCACCGCCGCGTTGGCGCAGGGCGGGCCGCTGACCCCCGTCGCGACCTTTGACCATCAGGCGACCGGGGTGGCGGTGACGCAGGACGGCCGCCGCTTCGTCAACTTTCCCCGCTGGACCGATGATGCGCCGATCTCGGTCGCCGAGGTGCTGCCCAACGGCACTCTGCGCGCTTATCCGGACGAGCGCTGGAACGGCTGGCGCAACGCCCGCGCGAACGAACTGCCGGTCGCCGACTATTTCGTCTGCGTCCAGTCGATCGTCCCCGACGGCCACGGCAACCTCTGGGTGCTCGACCCCGGCGCGCCGGGGAACGAGAAGATCCTGGAGGGCGCGCCCAAGCTGGTCCGCATCGACCTCAAGACCAATCAGGTGACCAAGGTGATCCACGTCGCCGCGGACGTGGCGTTGCAGGGCACCTACTTGAACGACATCCGCTTCTCGCCCGATGGCAAGACCGGCTATATCACCGACAGCGGCACCCGCGGCGCGATCATCGTCATCGACCTCGAGTCCGGAAACGCCTTCCGCGCGCTCGACGGCCATGCGTCGACCCAGATCGACAAGTCGGTCAAGGTGACGATCTACGGTCGCCCGCTGGTCCGCCCCGACGGTCGCCAGCCGGCGTTCGCCGCGGACGGCATCGCGATCTCCAACGACGGCGCAACGCTCTACTATCAGGCACTGACCGGCAAGACGCTGTATTCGATCGACACCGCCAAGCTCCGCCCCGAGATCGGCGAGGCCGAACGCGCCGCCGCAGTCAAGGCGGTGGCGCAGACCCATGTCGCGGACGGGCTGTGGATGAGCAAGGCGGGCGTCCTCTACATCACCTCGCCGACCGACTATTCGGTGACCAAGCTCGCCGGCAGCGGCGTCCAGAAGGTGCTGACCGACAAGCGCCTGCGCTGGCCCGACACGTTCAGCGAGGGGCCGGACGGCACCATGTACCTGACCGCGAGCCACATCCAGGACACCAACTGGTTCACGCCGGGCGCGCCGCCGTCGATCAAGACCGAGCTGTTCTCGTTCAAGCCGCGCTGAGAACCGGAGCGATGAACGGCCGGTATGTCGCGGGCGCGGTGGCGGGAGCGCTGGCGGCAGGCGTCGGGATCTCCGCGCTGCTGATCGCGGGCGAGCGGAAAAGCGGCAAGCCATCGGAGATCGCCGACCTCGGCCGCGCCGGCGTCGCCAGGGTCGGCGGCAACCCGCCTTCCGCCGATGCGCTGCCTTCTCCGGGCGAGCAGGCGCTGGTGCAGGGCGGGCATCTCGCGCTGTCCGCACTGGCCGGGCTCGCCTATGCCGCCGCGACGGACGAGGACACCGCGCCGCTGCCGGCGGGGTTGGCGTTCGGGCTCGCCTTCTACGTCGCGGCGCATTGGGTGACCGGGCCGGCGCTGGGCGTGAAGGCGCCCGAATGGAGGGCCGATCCCGGTACGATCGGGATGCACACCGCCAATCACCTGCTGTTCGGGCTCGCCACCGCGTTCGCCGCCCATGCCGCCGCTCACCGGACTGGTTGATGATCCCATTCTATGTATTCGCGGTGCTCGCGGGCGCGTTCAGCACTGCCTTGTCCGGGTCCAATGCCACCCTGTCCAGGCAATCCGGCCAGCCGATCACCGCCGGGCTGATCGTCCAGGTCGTGACGATCGCGGCGCTGGTGCTGGTCGGGCAGTTTCATGGCGGGATGCGCTGGCCGGAGGCGGGCAAACTCGCTGCGCTGCCCTGGTGGGCGTGGCTGGGCGGTCTCGGCGGCGCGGCAATCCTGCTGGCGCAGTTGAGCGTCGCCCAGCGGATCGGCGCGGCGCCCTATCTGGCGGTCACCGTCACCGCGGGCGTGATCGTGTCAATCGCGATGGATCATTTCGGCTGGCTCGGCTTCGATCGCAATCCGGCGCAGGCCGGACGGCTGATGGGCGGGGTGCTGATGACGGTCGGCGTGGTGCTGGTGACCCGCAACTGATGTCCGGCGACCGATGACGGTGCTCTTCACCGCCGACACGCATTGGGGCGACCACCGCACGCTCAACATCGGAAGCCGCCCGTTCGCCTCGGTCGCCGAGATGGACGCGGAGCTGTGCCGCCGCTGGAACGACACGGTCGGACCCGATGACGAGGTCTGGCATCTGGGCGATGTCGCGCGCCGGCCGGACGAGGTGGCGGGGCTGCTCTCGGGGCTGAACGGCATCAAGCACCTGATCCGCGGCAACAACGATCCGGACGGCACGGCGATGGCCGACGGCTGGGCAAGCGTGCAGGACTATGCGGAACTGGAGTTGGACGGGCGTCGCCTCGTGCTGTGCCACTATCCCTTCCGCAGCTGGAACGGGCAGGGCAAGGGTGCGATCGACTTTCACGGCCACAGCCATGGCCGGTTGAAGCCGATGCAGCGCCAGTACGATGTCGGGGTGGATGCCCAGGGCTTCCGTCCCGTGACGCTGGCCGACCTGTTGGGAGACGTGCGTGGCGAGGGATGACGAGGACCGGGTCACGGCGGCGGTGGAGGCGCTCGCCGCCGAATGGGACCGGGCCAACGGCGACGAGGTCTTTCCGGCGGAACGGCTCGCCGCGCTCGGGCAGGCGGGGGCGCTGTCGGCGTTCACGACCCTGCCCGATATCGGGGCGGTGCGCCGGCTCGATCCGGTGCTGCGACGGATCGGCGGCGCGGACCTCAGCCTCGGCCGGTTATTCGAGGGCCATGTCAACGCGGCGCAGCTGATCGAGGTCTATGGCGATCCCGGGCAACGTGCCGTGCTGGCCGACGATCTGGCGGCGGCGCGCATCTTCGGCGTCTGGAACACCGAGCCCGCACCGATGACGATCGAAGGCGGCATCCTTCACGGCGCGAAGAGTTTCGCCACCGGTGCGGGCCATATCGACCGCGCGCTCATCACCGCACGCGATCGGAACGGCGACAAGCGCATGGTGCTGGTCGATATCGCCGGACTGGCGGAGCGCGCCGACAACAGCGGCTGGCAGGTCCGGGGCATGAAGGGGACGCAGAGCGGTCGCTTCGACTTCACGGGGATGCCTGCCAACATTGTCGGCGCGTCCGGCGACTACGAGCGCGAGCCGCGCTTCTCGGCCGGGGCATGGCGGTTCGCCGCGGTGCAGATCGGTGCGGCGGAGTCGTTGGTTCGCCACTGGCGCGCGCATTTGGTGGAGACGGGCAAGGGTGACGACCCGATCCAGCGGCTCCGCTTCGGGCAGTCGGTGGGCGCGGTGCGCAGTGCCGGGCTATGGGTGGCCCAGGCCGCGCAGGCGGCGGAGGCAGGGGCGGGGAACGCGATCGCGCTGGTGCTGATGGCGCGCGGGCTGGTCGAGGACGCCGCGCTTCAGGCCATGGAGGGGGCCGCGCGGGCGGTCGGCACCGCGTCGTTTTTCGCCGGCAGCCGGATCGACCGCATCACCCGCGACCTCGGCCTGTACCTGCGCCAGCCCGTGCCAGACCAGGCGCGAGACCGCGCCGCCACGGCGTGGCTGGCGCACGACCAATGGGGGGAGGACGACTGGTGGTAGGACGGCGCGAACGCTCGATCGGCGCGGACTGGTTCGAGGACCTCTACGCGCGCGAGGGCGACCCTTGGGCGTTCGAGACCAGCCCTTATGAACGCGCCAAATACGACCACACGCTGGCCGCGCTGCCGCCGGGCCGCTTCGCCCGCGCGCTGGAGGTCGGGTGCGCCAACGGCGTGCTGACCGAACGGCTCGCGCCCCGGTGCGAGGCGCTGTTGGCGGTGGACGTATCGGACACCGCGCTGGCCGCGGCACGCAAGCGGCTGGCCGCCGTCGCCAACGTCACGCTCGAACGGCGCACCCTGCCGGGCGAGGCGCCGGCCGGGCCGTTCGACCTCGTGCTGCTGTCGGAGGTGGTCTATTACTGGGACCGCGACGACGTCGCGCGGCTGGCGGCGTGGGTGCGGGCGGCGGTGCCGTCAGGCGGCCACCTCCTGCTCGTCCACTGGACCGGCGACACCGACTATCCGCTGACCGGCGACGAGGCGGTCGATGGGCTCCGCGACCTGCTGGGCGACGCGGTCCTCGTCGAGCAGGCGGAACGCCGCGAGCGTTACCGGCTCGACCTGTGGCGGCGCACCTAGCGCCCGGATCGCGGCCTGCGCCTCGGCCAGCGCGGCCGGCAAAGTCCGGAAGCTGAGCTGGTCCGCCGCGCCCGCGCCATCGGGGTCGAGCGCCGCGCCGATGCGGTAGGTCTCGTGCAGCGGCGCATCGGCGGGCTGGGTCACCCAGCGGGCGAAGGTGTCCGCCATCCCGCCCGGCGCGCGGCCGTCGAGGCGGCTGGAGGTGAAGACGCGGACGTCGAGCGGGTGGCGCACGCGTCCGCCGGCCTCGCGGATGCGGGCAAAGAGGGCGCGGTCCTCCGCGACGGGCGGGGTGGGTGCGCCGCCGATGGCGACATAGGTCGCGCGCGTCGTGGCGATGCTCGCGCCCCCCTCGTAATAGTGGCGGGGCCAAGGGTCGTCGGGATCGGGGGTGCGGGCGGCGCGGAGGCGGTCGAGGGCGGTGTAGTAGCGGCCGAGCAGGTCGAGCCTCCGCTTCGCCTCGATCCCGAGTTGCCGGCGGTCGACGCGCCGGGTCAGTGCGCGACCGGCCACGGCATCCGCGCCGCGATCGATGTGCGCGACGGTGCGCACGATCCAGTCGGGGGCGACCGCGGTATCGGCGTCGGTCGAACAGAGCAGGTCGCGGTCGTCGCCGAGCAGCGCACAGGCCGCATCGAACGCCAGCCGCCGCGCCCAGCCGGCATGGCGCGCCCCTTCGAGCAGCGACACCGCGCGCCAGTGCAGCGCGGCATGACGGGGACGCCATTCTTGTAACAACGCGACGCTGTCGTCGGTACAATTGTTGGCCATGGCGACGATCGCCACCGGCCCGCCATACACCCCCGCCGCGACGTCCAGTGCCCGGAGGCAGTCAGGCAGTTCGCCTTCCTCGTCGCGGACCGGCAACGCGATTGCGACGGATCGTGCCGGTCTGCTCACGAAAGCGGGACGGATCGGCACAATACCATGGCCGTCACCATGCGCAGCGCCTCACATTCCGCAACAACACCGATCAACGATCGGCGATCGCGGCCAGATGCGCAGCGCAATAGGCGGAGACTTCGCCAACCAGCGACCCGCCGAAACGCGGGTTCAGTTCGAGGATGCGAAGCGCGTCGCCCTCCCACTTGTAGTTGAAGCAGCACGTCCCCTCGAATCCCATCGCATCGAGGATCGCAACGCACGGGTCGTAGGCCGCGCCCGGATCGACCGGCACCGTCGCGCGGGGGCGATCAGTGGCGCCGCGCACCGCCAGATCGCCGTCCATGTCGTAGCGGTAGGACAGGCTGTAGCGGATCCGGCCATCGATCCGGAGCAGGTGGAGGACATATTCCGCCGAGCCCGCCACCGCACGCTGGCAGAAGCTGTCGGGGATCGGCGGCGCATCCTCGCCGGGGCCATGGACGACGCGGATGCCCGCCCCGAAATCCCCCCGCCGCGCCTTGCGGATGTATGGAAAGGTGGACGGCGGGTCGGGCAGCAGCGCCGGGATGCGATCGCCGAAGCCCAGCGCACCGAGCCGCTGGTTGAACAGCAGCTTGTCGTCGCAGGTTTCGACAAGCTCGGGGTTCGGCAGCACCGTGCGTCGCCGTGTCGCGTTGGCGGCGCGGGCGGGTTCGATCTGGTCGATGCGGAGCGGCACAACGAGGTCGAACGCCTCGAAATCGGCATCGTCGAAAGAGGCGAACACGGGGTCGAGCCGGTCATGGTCGATGAAACGGTCGATCGCAGGCGCTTGCGTGCTGTGGTCGCCGAACAGGATGCGGGGGCGCATGGCGCGTACCTAGCCGAGCCGGGAGGTGCGTACAAACACCTCAGTTCGCACTCAGGACGTTGTCCTGGTACGATCGCGCTTCGACCTCCGACCAGTCGAGTTCCTCCTGCAACCGGCGATACACGTCCTCCGCCACCTCGCCGCGACCCCGCATGGCGTACAGGCACGCTCGCTGGCGTTCCAGCACGTCGAGGTGGAGGCGGTCGAACGCGGAGGGGTCCTGCGGGTCGTCGCCATGCTCGATCACGTGGCCCGCCGCGCCATAGCGGACACGCAGCGCGTCAGCGGCCTCCCCATCACGCCCGTCGAGCGCCTGCATCCCCGCCTCGACCAGCCGGCGGCGGGCGTCGCCCACCTTGTCCGCCAGCCCGCCATCGCCCAGCGCCAGCCAGCGGATCAGCGGGCCCAAGGTCAGCCCCTGAAGCACCAGCGTACCGATCACCACGGCAAACGCCGCCAGTACGATGCGGTCGCGCTCGGGAAAATCCTGCGGCAACGCAAAGGCGGCAGCAAGCGTGACAAGGCCACGCATTCCCGACCAAGACAGGATCGTCGCGGCTTGCCAGGGCGGGGGCTCGGGGAGCCAGCCGGGCTTCCAACGACCGTGGATCGCGCCCTCCAGCCAGCGCACCGCGAAAACCCAGATGAAGCGGACCGCGACCACCAACACCAACACCAGCACCGCAAAGCCGATCGCGGGCCAGCGCTCCCCCGAGTCCAGCCGGCCAAGCACGTCGCGCGCTTGGAGTCCCATCAGCATGAACGCGACGACGTTGAGCACCAGCACCGCCGCCGACCACACCGCCGCCGCCTGGATGCGGTCACGCGCAGGCTGGCTGACGGGGCGACGTTGCGACACCAGCATCCCGAACGCGACAACTGCCAGCACCGCCGACAGATGCAGCCGCTCGGTCGCGAGCCAGACGGCGAAGGTCACCGCGAAATCCGCGAGGCTCGCCCCCAGCGTGCCCGCGAACAGCGGCACGACCTTCAGGTACAGCCACCCGACCAACAGCCCGATCGCGATCCCGCCGGGTGCCGCCGCGGCGAGCAGCCAAGGCGAACCGTTGACCTCCTGCCCGGTGGCGAGTGACACCGCCAGCCCGAACAGCAGCAGCGCGGTAGCGTCGTTCAGCAGGCTCTCGCCCTGGAGTAGCAGCATGCCGCGGCGGGGAATGCCCGCCTCCGCCACGACCGCCTCCGACGCGGCGGCATCGGGCGGGGCGACGATCGCGCCCAGCGCGAAGGCGGCGGCAATCGGCAGGCCGCCGACCGCCCACCCGAGTGCCGTCACCGCCGCCGTGGTGATGAGCACCGCGAACACCGCCAGCGCCATCAGCGGGAACCAGACGCGTTTAAGCCCTCGTGGGCTGGTATGATAGGCCGCGTGGAGCAGCGCCGGCGCGATGAACAGCGCCAGCGCCAGTTCGGGATCGATGTGGATCGCGGGGGTGAAGGGGATCGCCGCGAACCCCAGCCCCGCCGCCGCGAGCAGCGTGGGGTAGGGGACGTTGAGCTTGCGGGCGAGCACCAGCAGCACCAGCGCCACCAGCACGATCGCGTCGAGACTTTCGAACAAATGCACGCCCGTTGAACGGCGGGAACCCCATTCCGGGTCCGCTTGTGATGCGCGAACAGTCGGGGCAGGAGGAGCGGATGACCGACAAACCGCTCGCCGGCCTGCGCGTGCTGGAGCTTGCCCGCATCCTGGCCGGGCCCTGGGCGGGGCAGCTACTCGCCGATTTGGGTGCCGACGTCATCAAGGTCGAACGGCCGGGGGAGGGGGACGACACCCGCCACTGGGGACCGCCCTTCATCACCGGCGCGGACGGTGCGGACCTCGGCGCGGCCTATTATCACAGCTGCAACCGGGGCAAGCGGTCGGTAGCGATCGACCTGTCGACGCCCGAGGGGCAGGCGCGAGTAAGGGCGCTGGCAGCCGGCGCCGACGTGGTGATCGAGAACTACAAGGTCGGCGGGCTGGTGAAATACGGGCTCGATCACCTGACGATGCGCACGGCGTCGCCAAGGTTGGTATGGTGCTCGATCACCGGCTTCGGGCAGGACGGGCCCTATGCGGGGCGGGCCGGCTATGACTTCGTGGTGCAGGCGATGGGCGGGATCATGTCGATCACCGGCGAACCCGATGGCCCGCCGCAGAAGTCGGGTGTCGCCTTCGCCGACCTGTTCACCGGCGTCTATGCCGTCGCCGCGATCCTGGCCGCGCTGCGGGCGCGGGATGCGGGCGGGGAGGGCGCGCATGTCGACATGGCGCTGCTCGACACACAGGTGGCGGTTCTCGGCAACCAGGCACTCAATTGGATGGCGAGCGGGCGGGTGCCGACGCGGATGGGGAATGGCCACGCGAACCTCGCGCCGTACCAGAGCTTTCCGACTCGCGATGGCGACCTGATCGTCGCCGTCGGCAACGATCGTCAGTTCGCGAGCCTGGCGAGGGTGCTCGGCCATCCCGAGCTCGCCGACGACCCGCGCTTCGCGACCAACCCGGCGCGGGTCGAGCATCGTGGGCCCCTGATCGTCGCGGTCACGACGCTGACCCTGGCCTGGGCCACCGCCGATCTGCTCAGGGCTCTGGAGGGGGCGGGGGTGCCGTGCGGGCCGGTCAACCGCATCGACCAGGTCTTCGCCGACCCGCAGATATTGGCGCGGGGGATGCGGCTCGCGCTCGCCGACGCGGCGGGAACGGCGCTGCCGGGGCTTGCGGGGCCGATCGTGATCGACGGGGTGCGCCAGTGTGCCGCCGGGCCCGCGCCGCGGCTGGGCGAGCATCGCGACGCCGATTGGCGCTGACGGCACCGACACCGGTCCCGCGCGTTCGGGCCCGGCAACGGCCAAGGACACGGGATATGAGCATCGCATCGGCGCTGGGGCTAAGCTCGGGCAGGAAGGTCCGCTACGGGCTGGTCGGGCTGGGGGACATCACGCAGGAGGCGCTGCTGCCCGGCGTATCGCACACCGGTAATTCCGAGGCGACCGCGGTCGTCTCGGGCGACTTCGACAAGGCGCGGGCGGTGGCGAAGCGGTGGTCGATCCCGCACGTCTATACCTATGACCGGTTCGATGCGCTGCTTGGGTCGGGCGAGGTCGATGCGCTGTATATCGGCACCCCCAACTGGCGGCATGCCGAGTTCGCGATCCCGGCGCTGGAGCGCGGCATCCACGTGCTGTGCGAGAAGCCGCTCGACGTCTCTACCGAGCAGGCCCGCGCGATGATCGATGCGGCAAAGCGGGGTAGGGCGAAGCTGATGACCGCGTACCGGCTCCATTTCGAGCCCGCTACGCTGGACGCGATCACCCGCATCCGCGCCGGCGAGCTGGGCGACCTGATCGCGTTTACCTCGTGCTTCGGGCAGATGGTCGACCCGGCAAACCACCGCGCCACCAGCGGGATCGAGGCGGGGCCGCTGTTCGACATGGGGGCCTACCCGATCAACGCCACCCGCTATCTGTTCGGGGCCGAGCCGATGGAGGTGGTGTCCGCGGTGGGAACCCGGCAATCCGAATCGCCGGTGGAAGACTTCGACGACACGGTGGCGGTGACGCTGCGCTTCCCCGGCAACCGGCTGGCGCAGTTCACCGTGTCATACAACATGAACCCGGTCGACAGCTTCATCATCGCGGGGACGAAGGGTTCGATCCACATGAGCCCGGCCTATGGCTGGCAGGATGCGCTGGAACAGAACCGGACGCTGGGCGAGGCGAAGAAGCATGAGGCTTTCCGGCACACCGACCATTTCGGCGGCGAGCTGAAATACTTCTCCGATTGCATCCTGGAGGATCGCGATCCCGAGCCGGACGGGGAGGAGGGTCTGGCCGACTTGGCGGTAATCGAGGCGGTAGTGGAGGCGCTGAAAACCGGCGGGCCTGTGCGGGTCGAGCCGGTCGCGCGGACGCGGCGGATCGATCCCGACGTCCAACTCCAGGCGCTGCGTGCGCCCAATGCGCCCGAGCCGATCGGGGCGGTGTCGCCCTCGGGGAAGTAGGGCCCTGGCCCTCGACGGTGAGTCGGGCTGTCAGGTGGCGACCAGGGCTTAGCTCCCGCTGACGGGAACGCCGTGCCGGTCCGGCTCCACCCCGTCCGCCGCCAGCCGCGCCGCTTTCAGCACCGCGTCGCGCAGCGCGCGGGCGCCATAGGGTTTGGAAAGGATCACGCTACCCGCCGCCGCGGACGCATCCACCGCGCCCGCATCGCCGGTCGCGAACACCACGCCCAGCCGCGGGTTCGCCGCCCGCGCGCGCCGGGCCAGCTCCGCGCCGCTGATGCCGGGCAGGTTGTAGTCGGTGACCAGCACGTCGACCGGCGCCATCTGGAGCGAGGTCGCCGCGTCCTCCGCGCTGGGGGCCTCGATCACGACGTGCCCCGCTTCCTGAAGCATCTCGGCGGTCATGCCGCGGATCAGGGCGTCGTCCTCGACCAGCAGCACCGTGCCCGCCAGCGGCGGCACTGCCGGGCGTGCGGCGATGCCCGCGCTCACCATCTTGCGTTGCTGGTTGTTGGACAGCACGTGGCGGACCTTCCGCGCCAGCGCCTCGCGGGTGTACGGCTTGGAGAGCAGTTCCAACCCCGCGTCCAGCCGCCCGCCATGAACGATCGAGTTTTCGGTGTAGCCCGAGGTGAACAGCACCGCGAGGTCGGGCAGCCGCTCGCGCGCCTTGCGGGCGAGCTCGGGGCTCTTGAGCTTGCCCGGCATCACCACGTCGGTGAACAGCAGGTCGATCGGCACACCCGACTCGATCACCGGCAGCGCCGCATCGGCGTTGATCGCCTTCAACACCCGATAACCCAGGTCGCCCAGCATCTCGACCACGGTCGCGCGGACCTCGTCGTCGTCCTCCACCACCAGCACCGTCTCGCTGCCGCCCGAAACGGGGCCCGCATCGACCGCGACCTCGACATCCTCCGATGCGACCGCGCGGGGCAAATAGAGGCGGATGGTGGTGCCCTCGCCGACTTCCGAATAGATCTTCACATGGCCGCCCGACTGCTTGACGAAGCCGTAGACCATCGACAGTCCCAGCCCCGACCCCTTACCCTCGGCTTTGGTCGAGAAGAACGGCTCGAACACCTTGGCGACTACGTCGGGGGCCATGCCGCAGCCGGTGTCGCTGACCGCGAGCACGACATACTGCCCCGGCACCACTTCCTCATGGGTGCGCGCATACTCGTCGTCGAGATGCGCGTTGCCGAGCTCGATGGTCAGGCGGCCCTGGCCGTCCATCGCGTCACGGGCGTTGATCGCGAGGTTGAGCAACGCGTTCTCGACCTGATTGGGGTCGATGAAGGTGTTCCACAGCCCGCCGGAGACCACCGTCTCCACCTCCACCCCTTCGCCGATCGCGCGGCGCAGGATGTCGTCCATGCCTTGGACGAAACGGCTGATGTTGACCACCTTGGGCTCCAGCGCCTGTCGCCGGCCGAAGGCGAGGAGCTGCGCGGCGAGCTTGGACCCGCGCGACACGCCTGCCATCGCGTTCGCCACCCGCTGTTCGGCGCGCGAATTGCCGGCGATGTCCTTGGCGAGCAGCTGGAGGTTGCCCGACACGACCTGGAGCAGGTTGTTAAAATCGTGCGCGACCCCGCCAGTCAGCTTGCCCACCGTTTCCATCTTCTGCGCCTGGGCGAGCCGCGCCTCCGCCTCGCGCCGTTCGCCAATCTCGGCGATCACGCGCGCTTCCAGCGTCTCGTTGAGCTGGCGCAGGCTTTCCTCGGCGGCGCGGCGATGGGTGATGTCGGTGTGGACGCCGACCCATTCCTGCACGGTACCGTTCTCGTCCAGGATCGGCAGCGCCCGGATTGCGAAACATCGCCACTGCCCATCATGCTGGCGTACGCGATGTTCGTGGATGAAAGGCACCTTCGCCGCGACCGCGCGGTTCCATGCCGCAACGCTCGCCGCCTGGTCGTCGGGATGGACCGCGTCGGCCCAGCCGAAGTCCTGATATTCGGCGCTGTTCTGCCCGGTCAGCGCCGCCCAGCCGGACTGTTCGCCCAGCATGCGACCGTCGGGGCTGTTGGTCCACAATACCCCGTGCATCGCATCCATCGCCGTGCGGAAGCGGGCGTTGCTGAGCTCGATTTCGGTGGCATGACGGGTTCGATCGGTGACGTCGAACACCAGCACGTGAAATCCTGCCACCGCGCCGTCCGCCCCGGCTCGAGGCAGGTAGTGGATTTCGCATTGGTGCGGGGTGCCGTCGCGATGACGCAGTACCGCGTCCGACACCACCCGCTCACCGGCCAGCGCGCGCTGCATCAGCGGTAGGCGTGCCTCGTAGACGTCCTCCCCGAGGATGTCGCGGGCATGACGACCCACCACCGTGGCGGGATCGTGCCCCAGCATGTCGCGATAGCAGCTGTTGGCGAAGCGATAGACATGATCGCGATCGAGATAGGAGATCAGCACCGGCAGCGCGTCGGTTATGGTGCGCAGCTCCGCCTCACTCGCCGCCAGCGCCGCCTTGGTCCGCGCCCGCTCAGTGTTGGGGACGCAGGTGCACAGCACGCCGCCGACCTCGCCGTTCTCGTCGTAGACGGGGGTGTAGAAGAGGTCCATCACCTCCTCCTTCGGCTCGCCGCCCCGCACCAGCACCAGCGCCTGATCGAGATACGAGAGCGTCTCGCCTCGAAATCCCGCCTCCAGAACCGCGCGGTTCCAGTCCCAGATTTCCGGCCACATGCCCGGCACGGTGCCGCCCAGCGCCTGCGGATGCTTGGCCCCGGCGATGTCGCGATAGGCGTCGTTGTAAAGCATCACATGCTCTGGGCCCCACATCAGCACCTTGGGCACCGGGGAATTGACGACGTTGGCGACCGTCGTGCGCAGTTGCGGCGTCCAGCGCGACGAAGGGCCGAGCGGGGTGGCGGCCCAATCATGCTCGCGGATCAGGCGCGCGGCTTCGCCTCCGCCCTTCAACCAATGCTCGCCACCGCTCTCCAGGCTGTCGCGCCGCAGCAGCTTAAGGGCGGTGCGGATGACCTCGCTGGCGTTGCCGTATTCGCCGGAAGCAAGCTGCGCGTCGATGAAGCCGCTTAGCTCGGGGGTGAGCGAGAAATTGCGGGTCGGTCGCTGGGCCATGCCGCTGTCTGGCTACCACACCAGCCTGTGTCAACCAGTGACACAAGCACGAGGCTATCCCGAGAAGGGATGTGTCGACGATGCACCTGTGCCACAAGGCCGCATGATGATCGCACCCCCGTCGTCCCATGTCCGTCTCGGCATCTATGGCAGTGCCGGCCGGATGGGCCGCGCGATCGCTGACATCGTCGGGGATGCGGGCGCGGTGATCGCAGGCGGTACCGATGCGCAGGACGATCCCGTGCCGCTCGCCCATGCGGCGGACGTGCTGGTGGACTTCTCCGCCCCGTCCGCGCTGTCGGCGCATCTCGCCGCGGCAGAGGCCGCAGGCACGCCGATCGTGATCGGGACCACCGGCCTTACCTCCGTGCACCATGCCGCCATCGACGCCGCCGCGGCGCGGATCGCGGTGCTCCAGACCGGCAATACTTCGCTGGGCGTCACCCTGCTCGGCATCCTGGTGCGCGAGGCGGCGGCGCGGCTGGGGGCGGACTGGGACATCGAGATCCTGGAATCGCATCATCGTCATAAGGTCGACGCGCCATCGGGCACCGCGCTGCTGCTGGGCGAAGCGGCGGCGGCCGGCCGGGGCACCCGCCTGTCGGAGGTTCGGGTCGACAACCGGGCGGGGCTGACGGGCGCGCGGACGGAGGGGACGATCGGCTTCGCCTCCCTGCGCGGCGGATCCGTGATCGGCGACCACCATGTCGTGTTCGCCAGCGAGGGCGAGCGGATCGAGCTCAACCACCTGGCGCAGGACCGCTCGATTTTCGCCAGGGGTGCGGTGCGCGCGGCGCTGTGGCTCGTCGGCCGCGCGCCTGGGCGGTATCGTATGGGCGACGTGCTAGGCCTGTGAGATCGGGCCTGTGAGATCGGAAGCGTGAAGAAGGCCGACGTCTTCGAGTTCTATCGCCGGCTGGCGGAGGCCGATCCGCATCCGCTGACCGAGCTGGAATATCGTAATCCCTATACGCTGGTGGTGGCGGTGGCGCTGTCGGCGCAGGCGACCGACGCGGGCGTCAACAAGGCGACGCGCGCGCTGTTCGCCGAGGTGGACACGCCGGCAAAGATGCTGGGCCTGGGCGAGGAGGGGCTCAAGCGTCACATCCGCACGATCGGGCTGTTCAACACCAAGGCCAAGAACGTCATCGCGTGCGCGCGGATGCTGGTGGACGAATTCGGGGGCGAGGTGCCGCAGGACCGCGATGCGCTGGAACGGCTGCCGGGCGTCGGGCGCAAGACCGCCAATGTCGTGATGAACGTCGCGTTCGGGGCGGAGACCTTCGCGGTCGACACCCACATCTTCCGTGTCGGCAACCGCACGGGCCTCGCGCCTGGCAAGACGCCGCTGGCGGTGGAGCTGAAGCTCGACAAGGCGACGCCTGCGCCGTTCCGCCTCCACGCCCATCACTGGCTGATCCTGCACGGCCGCTATGTCTGCAAGGCGCGGCGGCCGGAATGCTGGCGGTGCATCGTCGCCGACCTGTGCCGCTACACGCCCAAGACGCCGCCGCCGAAAGCCGCTTGATCGGCAAGTTTTGCCGCCCGGCCGAAACTGCCGCCCCCGCCGTCCTCTATAATGACCGGGAGGGTCGCTGACGGGGTTCGGTTTGGATCAGGTGCGCAATCTGCTGGGGCAGCTCGGCCGCCAGCGGCTGATGCTGATGGGGGGCGTCGCGGTGGCGATGCTGGCCGCGCTCGCGTTCGTCGCGATGCGTGGCGGCGACACGCGCATGGCGTTCCTCTACACCGACCTCGATCCCGCCGCGGCACAGGGGATCGCCGACAAGCTCAAGGCCCAGAACGTCGCCTTCCAGCTGTCGGCGGACGGCACCGCCGTGCTCGCGCCCGAGGACCAGCTCGCGACCTTGCGCATGGGCATGGCGGGCGAGAAGCTGGGCGGCAAAATCGGCTATGACGTGCTCGACGAGGAAGAGCCGTTCGGCGTCTCCGCCAGCCGCGCCAAGATGAACGAAACCCGCGCGATCGAAGGTGAGCTGTCCCGCTCGATCGAGACGCTCCAGAACGTCAGCCGCGCGCGCGTCCACCTCGTCATGCCCGAACGCGCGATGTTCGCGACCACCGCGACCAAGGCGTCGGCCGCGGTCACCGTCCGCACCAAGGGGCGGCTGACGCCCGAGGCGGTGCAGTCGATCCGCTATCTGATCGCCTCGTCCGTCCCCGAGCTGTCGCCCGAGGCGGTGTCGGTGGTGGATCAGACCGGCGCGCTGCTGGCGCGCGCGGGCGAGGCGGGCGCGGCGCTGGGCGCGGGCGGCGCGGACGAGCGCCAGGCCGCGGTCGAGGGCAAGATGCGCGACGAGATCGAGGCGCTGCTCCAGCCGATCGTCGGCGAGGGCAAGGTGCGCGCCGAGGTGTCCGCCGACATCGACCGCGACCAGACCCAGGAGGAATCGGACGTCTACGATCCCGACAAGCAGGTGGTTGCCCACCAGGTCACGGTGGGCACCAAGCAGCAGTCGAGCGATACCCAGCCCGGCAGCCAGGGTGCCAGCGTCGCCAACCAGCTGCCCGAGGCGCAGGCCGCCCCGCCCGGACCTGCCGGCCCGACCCGCAGCGAGGCACAGGACGAGACCTCCGAGGATACCACCTACGAGAACAGCCGAACTCACAGCGTCGTCACCCGCGGCCCCGGCCGGATCAAGCGGCTGACCGTCGCGGTGATGGTCGATGGCGGCGCCAAGGGGCTGCCACAGCCGCAGATCCAGCGGCTGACCCGGCTGGTCGAGAACGCGGTCGGGATCGATGCCTCGCGCGGCGACAGCGTGGTGATCGAGAGCATGGCCTTTGCCGCCGACGACAGCCTCAAGGATGCGGAGGGCGGCCTTCTCTCGTCGCTACCGGCCGACCAGATCGCGAGCTTCCTGAAGCTGCTGGCGATCGCCGCGGTCGGACTGGTTGCGATCCGGATGATCCGGCCGCAACCGGCGGTCGTCGCCGCGGGCGTCGACGGGGGTGAGACGCTGCTGACCCCGCACGCCCCCGATCGGGCCGCCCTGCCCGGGGGCGACGGCGAGCCCGCTGGCGATGCCGCAGCCGACGGCGCGTCCGCCGAGCCGGGGCTGCCTGCACCCAAGAGCCGGCTGCTCGCGCTGGAGGAGGAGATCGCGCTCGCCCAAGTCGACGGCCGGGTGAAGGTTCATGCGCTGGAGCGCGTCGGCACCGCGGTCACCACCTCCCCGCACGAGGCGGCGGCGGTGATCCGCCAATGGATGAATGCATGATGGAGATTCCCGTGACCGACCCCGAACTGATCGTGCCGGACGAGACCGCGCCCCCGCACGCGTTTGTCGAGCTGGCCGACCTGGATCCGGTGGCGCCGAGCATCGGCAGCGACATCGACGACCTGCAGGCGGTGTTCGACGTGCCGGTCAAGGTGCAGGCGGTGCTCGGCCGCGCGCGCATGCCGATCGGCGAACTGCTGCGGATGCGCACCGGCATGGTCATCGAACTGGACCGCAAGGTGGGCGAGCCCGTCGACATCTTCGTCAACGACCGGCTGATCGCGCGCGGCGAAGTGGTGCTGATCGACGATTGTCTGGGCATCACCCTGACCGAAATCGTCCAGCAGGAGCGCTGAGCCGGTGTCCGAACGCGTGATCCTGTTGCTGATTGGTGCGCCCGGTGGCGAGTTGCGCACCGCCGCGGCGATGGCGCGCGACCATGGTGCCGAGGTTGCGATGGCCGATGACCCGGTGGGCGGCCTGAACTGGCTGCGCGACCATGCCGTCGGGCTGGTGATGATCGACGTGATGGCGAACGTGGCGGCATTCATGGACGGCCTGCGCGCCGAGCGCATCCGGGTGCCGGTGGTCGCGTGCGGGATCGACGCTCCCGCCGACCGTGCCGTGGCGGCGATCCGGGCGGGCGCGACCGATTACGTACCGCTGCCTCCCGACCGCGCGCTGATCGCCGCCGCGCTCGCCTGCGCCGCGGTGCGGCCGGCGCCGGTGCTGGTGGGGGCGGACGAGGGTCTGACCCGCGCGCTTCGCTTCGGCCTCGCGATGGCGGCGTCGCGGGTGCCGGTGCTGATCGTCGGCGAGCCTGGTACCGGCAAGGAGACCGCCGCGCGCGCGATCCATGCGGCGTCGGGGCGGGCCGGCGGTTTCCTGGCGGTCGAGTGCTGCGGCGTTGGGGCGGAAATCGTCGACTCCGAGCTGTTCGGGCACGAGGCGGGCGCCTTTGCCGGCGCGGCCGCCCGGCGCGCGGGCAAGGTGGAGCAGGCGGCGGGCGGCACGCTGTTCCTGCGCGACATCGACTGCCTGTCCGCGGGCGCGCAAGCCCGGCTGGTGGCGATGCTGCGCGACGCCGGAGACGTCCGGCTGATCGCCGCGACGGCGGCCGACCTGCCGGCCCGGGTCGCGGCCGGCACCTTTCGCGCCGACCTGCTCGCCCGGCTCGCCACCGCCGAGCTCCGCCTGCCGCCTCTGCGCGAGCGGATCGCCGACCTGCCGGTGCTGGCCGGGCATCTCGCCGAGCGGTTGGCTCGGCAGCACGACCGGCCGGGACGCACCTTTGCGGATGCGGCGCTGGCGCTGCTCGCGCGGCATGGCTGGCCCGGCAACATCCGTGAGCTGGAGGACGTCGTCCACCGCGCGCTGGTGCTGGCGCAGGGGCCGGAGATCACCCCCGACGACATCGTCCTCGCCGACGGCTCGCGCATCGCGCCCGCCGCCCCCGTGGCGAACGGAGAGGCCGCGGTCGGGCTGCTGGTCGGCCGCACGGTCGAGGAGGTCGAGCGCGCGCTGATCCTGCGCACGCTGGAACGCTGCCGGGGCAACCGCACCTCGGCGTCGGGGATCCTGGGCATCTCGGTCCGCACGATGCGCAACAAGTTGAAGGCGTTCGTCGAGGCGGGCATCGCCGTGGTGCCGGCGGCGTGACGTTGATCACCCTGGCCCGTCACCCCCGCGAAGGCGGGAGTCCCGCTGCCTTGGCCTGCCCGCAGGAGAAGCGGGACCCCCGACTTCGCGGGTATGACGAGGGGAGGGTGGCATGAAGCCGCTCCAGATCCTCCAGCGGATCGGCGGCAACCGCGACATCGCGCTGGCCGGCGGGGTGATGGCGATCATCGCCATGCTGATCCTGCCGATGCCGGGCTGGATGCTCGACCTGGGGCTCGCGCTGTCGATTACCCTGTCGGTGATGATCCTGATGACCGCGCTGTTCATCGAGAAGCCGCTCCAGCTGTCGGCGTTCCCGACGATCCTGCTGATCTCGACCATGCTGCGGCTGGGCCTCAACCTCGCCTCGACGCGCCTGATCCTCGGGCATGGGCACGAGGGCGCGGAGGCGGCGGGCGGGGTGATCGCGGCGTTCGGCGAGTTCCTGATCGGCGGCGAGACCGTTATCGGCCTGACGATCTTCGCGATCCTGATCGTCATCAACTTCGTCGTCATCACCAAGGGTGCAGGCCGGATCGCCGAGGTCGCGGCGCGCTTCAGCCTCGATTCGATGCCCGGCAAGCAGATGGCGATCGACGCCGACCTGAACGCCGGTACCATCGACGAGCCCACCGCCCGCGATCGCCGTCAGGAAGTGGAGGCCGAGAGCGGCTTTTACGGCGCGATGGACGGCGCATCGAAGTTCGTGAAGGGCGATGCGGTCGCGGCCTTGCTCATCACCGCGATCAACGTGCTCATCGGGCTGGTCATGGGCGTCGCGGTGCACGGCGTGCCGTTCGCCGAGGCGTTCCATACCTATACGCTCCTGACGGTCGGCGACGGGCTGGTCAGCCAGATCCCGGCGCTGATCGTCTCCACCGCCGCGGGCCTGATGGTGTCCAAGGGCGGCGTCGCCGGCAAGACGGGGGCAGCGCTGGCCGACCAGCTCGGCCGCTATCCCAAGGCGTTCGGGATGGTGTCGGTGCTGATGGGGGCGCTGGCGCTGCTGCCAGGACTGCCGTTCGCGCCGTTCGCGCTGTTCTCGGCGGCGACGGGCTGGGCGGCGTGGCAGCTGGGCAAGAATGCCGAGACGCGCGCGGCGAAGGCGGCGATGGCGGAGGCCGACGCCGCCCAGCCCGACGCGAGCGCAGAGGAACCGATCAGCCGCACGCTGGCGATCGACGCGGTGCGGATCGAGATCGGCTATGCCCTCCTGCCGATGATAAATGACGCCGGGCGCGAGCCGCGGCTGGACGATCAGGTCCGCGCGCTGCGGCGGCAGATGGCGGTCGACTACGGCTTCGTGCTGCCCGCGGTGCGGATCATCGACAACATGGCGCTCAAGCCCAACGAGTACATCGTCTACATCAAGGAGACCGAGGCGGCGCGCGGCGAGATCCGACTCGACCGGCTGCTGGTCATCAACCCCGACGGCGACACGCTGCCGCTGCCCGGCGAGCCGACCCGCGAGCCGGTCTTCGACCTGCCCGCGCTGTGGATCGACCGCGAGCTGCGCGAGGAGGCGGGGTTCCGCGGGCTGACCGTGGTCGATTGCGGCACCATCATCACCACGCACCTGACCGAGCTGGTCAAGGACAACATCGCCGACCTGTTGAGCTATACCGAGACGCAAAAGCTGCTGGGCGAGGTCCACAAGGATTCGGAGAAGCTCGTCGCCGACATCGTCCCGGCCAAAATCAGCGTGTCGGGCGTCCAGCGCATCCTCCAGAACCTGCTGGCGGAAGGCATCTCGATCCGCGACGTGCCGACGATCCTGGAGGGAATCGCGGAGGCCGCGCCGGTGACCGGCAACCTCACCCAGATCACCGAACATGTCCGCGCCCGCCTGTCGCGACAAATCTCGGCGGCGCAGGCACGCAACGGCGCGATCCCGATCGTGACGCTGTCGGGCGACTGGGACGAGGCGTTCGCGACCAGCATCGTCGGCCAGGGCGAGGAGCGGCAGCTGGCGATGGCGCCATCGCACCTCCACGCGTTCCTGGCGGCGGTGCGCGAGACGCTGGACCGGCTGGCGGGGGAGGGGGAGATACCCTGCCTGCTGACCAACCCGTCAATCCGGCCGTTCGTCCGCTCGATCATCGAGCGGGTGCGACCCGCCACCGTCGTCCTCTCGCAAAACGAGATCCACGCGCGCGCGCGCATCCGGTCACTCGGCACGATCGGCTGATCGCGCTCCTATAATGAAGGTGGGCGTGTCGCGCCCGGAAAGGCTTGGGATGGACTCGCTGATCGCCAGCTTCTTTGCCGGACCCGTGGTCCCGCCGATGACGACGGGCTGGGATGCGCCGGGACGGGCGGGCGGGCCGTTCGGACTGTCGCTCGACCGATCCGCGGAGCTGGCCGCCCCGTCACCGGGCTTGGCGATGCCAATCGTGTTCACGGGCGCGCTGTCGCCGATGTTGCTGCCGGAGATGGCAGGCGCGGCACCGATGCCGCCATCGCTCGTGAACCCGGTTGCTGGGGAAGCGGCACCGCGCGAAGGCGGCCCTGCGCTCAAGGTTGTTTCCGAGCCGCTGCCGATCCCACTGCCGTCCTCTGCGGCAGTCCCGTCACCGACTGCGGCGACGATCGTTGCGGTTGAGCCAGAACCAGCCTTGCCGGCCGAGGCTGGGCCGACGCCGATCTCGCCGGCCGTCACGATGCCGGCTATCGCCGCCGCAGACCCTGTCGCGCCGATAGTCGTGGCGAACGCCTCCACGGAGCCGGAAGCAGACCATGCCGGCAGCACCGCTCGGCCGACCCCTGCAACGCGATCGCGCCCTGCCATCTCCAATCATCCCCAGGCGTCTGTCGTTGGCGTGGAGCCGCGCGCCATGCCGGCGCTGGACGAGGCCATACCGCCGCCGCCGTCCTGCACGCTTGCGCCGCATGGCGACGCGATGCCCGAAGAGACGCTCTCCATCGATCATGCCGATCCGCCCGAGCCGGTCGAACCGGCTGCGCCGGTTGCGGGCGCGGCTTCGCCCAGCGCCCTTGCGGAATTCCACCCCCTGACGGATGCACCCCTTGCGCGCGATCCGGCCGCCCCGATCGCCGTGCCGGCGTCGCCGTCGCTGGCCGAGACACGTCCGCCGCTGCCCGAGCAGGCGCTGGTGGACCCGAGAAATTCGGCTGCGCGGCCGATCCGCCCGACAATCGCTGCCGCGGTCGCCAAGCCCACACCGCCCGGATCCGTTGGGCGGAGCGCGTCGGTCGAGACGTCGCTTTCGATCCCGCCGGCCACTCAGGCCGACCAGCCGGCATCCCCGCCGCAGGTCGCAGCCGGCGCGGAGCCAGCGCCTGTCCGCCCGGCGCGACGCCGGTCCGTGCCGATCGAGCAACTGCCCACCGACACGGTCCTA
>Ga0325401_1000211_pt1 | contig 38196 bp, 40 predicted proteins | sample PopdelMetagenome_FD_205666 | JGI IMG/M metagenome (GOLD analysis project Ga0325401, IMG submission 205666) | Populus deltoides microbial communities from Bellville, Georgia, United States - Xylem-PdKOR-R2 | ecosystem: Host-associated > Plants > Phyllosphere > Stem > Wood/Secondary xylem | place...
CTCCTGCGAGGTGGACACGATCTTGCCCGGATGGACGTTCTTCTTGGTCCAGCTCATCTCGCTGACGTGGACCAGGCCCTCGATGCCGGCTTCCAGCTCGACGAACGCGCCGTATTCGGTGATGTTGGTGACGCGGCCCGACAGCTTCGCGCCGACCGGGTACTTGGCGGCGGCACCGTCCCACGGATCGGACTCGAGCTGCTTCATGCCAAGGCTGATGCGCTGGGTATCCTTGTTGATGCGGATGATCTGCACCTTCACCGTGTCACCGATGTTTAGCACCTCCGACGGGTGGTTGACCCGCTTGTAGGAGAGGTCGGTGACGTGGAGCAGGCCGTCGATCCCGCCCAGGTCGACGAACGCGCCGTAGTCGGTGATGTTCTTGACCACGCCGTCGATGATCTGGCCCTCGGCGAGGCTCTGGATCAGGCCCGAACGCTGCTCGGCGCGGGTCTCCTCGAGCACCGCGCGACGCGAGACGACGATGTTGCCGCGCTTCCTGTCCATCTTGAGGATCTGGAACGGCTGCGGGATGTCCATCAGCGGGGTGACGTCGCGCACCGGGCGGATGTCGACCTGGCTGCCGGGCAGGAAGGCGACGGCGCCGTTCAGATCGACGGTGAAGCCGCCCTTGACCCGGCCGAAGATCACGCCCTCGACCCGCGCGGTCTTGGCGAACTCGTGCTCCAGCTTATCCCACGCGGCCTCGCGGCGCGCGCGGTCGCGGCTCAGCATCGCCTCGCCATGCATGTTCTCGACGCGGTCGACATAGACCTCGACCTCGTCGCCGACGCTCAGCTCGGCCTTCTGGCCGGGAGCGGGCGCGAACTCGCGCAGCGGCACGCGGCCTTCGCTCTTCAGGCCGACGTCGATCACGACCATGTCGTTCTCGATACCGGTGACGGTGCCATGCACCACGCGGCCCTCGAAGCTGTCGGCGCCGCCGAACATGTCATCGAGCATCGCCGCGAAATCGTCGCGAGTGGGGGCTTGGGTAGCCATAGGGTTCAGGTAGTCCTCAGTCGTTGTTTCCGGCCGGTCGGTTGGGTCCGACGGTCTTCAAGCCGAACTGCCGCGACCGCCGGATGCGGGCGCGGCATCCCTTGGGCGGGTGAGCGGAGGGAACGCGATCGATGCGAAAACGGCGCGACGGGACCATGCCCCTCGCGCCTTCCTCCGCGGGCACCGCCCGCCGGACCCGCGCGCAATAGCCGAAGATGCCCGCAGAGGCAAGGTGGCGGGGACGATTGCACAAACGTCAAGTGGAGGAAGTGGAGGCGATAACGTCTTTCCGCGCCGGTCCTCCATATCTCCGGATGAACAGCCGGGCGTGGCGGGGTGGCAAGCATCCATACGGTCGATCAAGCATACTGATCGCAAGTAGGACAGCGATATCGAGTGTTGACAATGTTTGCCAACGCGCCATTTTGCCGGTAGGAGAACCCGCATGGCCACGATGAACGTCTCGCTCCCCGAACCGATGAAGCGCTGGGTCGAGGCGCAGGCCGAGGACGGCCGGTACAGCAACTCCAGCGACTATGTCCGCGACCTGATCCGCCGAGACCAGGTTCGCCGCGAGAAGATCGCGGCCATGCAGAAGCTGGTGGATGAGGCGCGAGCAAGCCCGGTCAGCAAGCTCAGCATGGATGAAATCCTTGAGGAGCCGCGACGGCAAGTCGCCGCGCGATCCGACATTGCAGCTTGACGTCACAGATGAAGCCAAAGGCGATATCAGTCGCGCGTATATCAGCGGAGCCGAGCAGTTCGGGATACGGCAAGCAGAAGCCTATGCAGAGGGTCTGAACGACACCTTCAAGTTCCTTACGAACTTCCCGCGAGCAGCACGGTATCGGCTGGAGCTTCGCCCGCCCGTGTACGCCTATCCCTACAAAGCGCATATCATCGTCTATGACATCGGCGATACCGCCATCACCATCCTCCGCGTCCGCCACGCACGCGAGGACTGGGTCAGCGATCCGCTGTGACCCGCGCCTCCACCGCTGCGACCGCCGCGGTGACGGAGGCTTCGATTGACAGGAAGCTGGTATCGAGCACGACCGCGTCCGCCGCCTGGACCAGCGGCGCCGCCGAGCGCGCGCTGTCGCGCCGGTCGCGTTCGCGGATGTCGGCGAGCACCTTGTCGAAGCTGATCGTCGAGCCGCAGCTGCGCAGTTCGTCGTGGCGGCGGCGGGCGCGGATCTGCGGCGTTGCCTTGACGAACAGCTTGGCGTCCGCGTCGGGCGCGATCACCGTGCCGATGTCGCGTCCGTCGAGGATCGCGCCGCCCGGCTGGTGCGCGAACCGTTTCTGCCGGGCGAGCAGCGCCGCGCGCACCAGCGGATGCGCCGACACGACCGAGGCGTTCTGCCCCGTTTCGTCGTCGCGCAGGTTGGGATTGGCGAGCGTCAGCTCGTCGAAGTCGCACGCCGCGACCGCGTCGGCCTCCACCGCCGGGTCGAGCTCGAGCCGCATCACCGTGAACGCCACCGCACGATAGAGCAGCCCGGTGTCGAGGTGCGGCAACCGATAATGCCGCGCCAGCGCCTTGGCGATCGTGCCCTTGCCGCTTGCCGCGGGGCCATCGACCGCGACGATCATGCCTGCGTCGCCAGCCGGTCGAGCGTCGCGAAGAACGCCGGGTAGCTGGTCGCCACCGGCGCGGAGTCGTCGAGCGTCACGGGCGCGCGGGCGTGGAGCGCGGCCACGGCCATGCTCATCGCGATCCGGTGATCGAGCTCGGTCGCCACGGTGCCGCCGCCCGCGATCGCCTCGCCGCCAGAGCCGGTGATCGCCAGCCCGTCGTCGAACTCCTCGCACCCGACGCCGTTGCCTTCGAGCCCGGCGCGCATCGCCGCGATCCGGTCCGATTCCTTGACCCTGAGCTCGTGCGCCCCGCGCGCGACGGTCCGCCCCCGCGCGAATGCGGCGGCGACGAACAGCGCCGGGTATTCGTCGATCATGCTCGGCGCGAGCCCCGGCGGCACCTCGATCGCATTGAGCACCGCGTGGCGGACGCGCAGGTCGGCGACCGGCTCGCCGCCGACGGTGCGCGGGTCGATCTCCTCGATCGAAGCGCCCATGAGGTTCAACGCCGCGATCAGCCCGGTGCGGGTGGGGTTGAGCCCGACATTGCGGACCAGCACGTCCGATCCCGGCACGATGCTCGCCGCGACGAGCCAGAACGCCGCGGACGAGGGATCGCCCGGCACCACGATCTGCTGCGGGCGCAGCTCCGCCTCGCCATGGATCGCGATCACCCGGCCTTGCGGCGTCTGCTCGACCTCGATCCGCGCGTCGAACCCGGCCAGCATCCGTTCGCTATGGTCGCGGGTCGGCACCGGCTCGACCACGCGGGTGATGCCCGGCGTGTTGAGCCCCGCCAGCAGCACCGCCGACTTCACCTGCGCCGACGCGACCGGCAGCGTGTAGTGGATCGGCACCGCCGGGCACATCCCGCGCACCATCAGCGGCAGGCGATCATTCCCATTGCCGCCAGGGGAAGCGGTGATGTCCGCCCCCATCTCCGCGAGCGGCTCGATCACCCGCGCCATCGGCCGCTTCGACAGGCTGGCATCGCCGGTGAAGGTGGCGGTGATGGGATGGCTCGCGACCAGCCCCATCAAGAGGCGCGTCGAGGTGCCCGAGTTGCCCATGTCGAGCGCGGTGGCCGGCTGGAGCAGTCCGCCGACGCCCACCCCGTCGATGATCCAGGCATCCCCATCACGTTCGATCGTCGCGCCCATCGCGCGCAGGGCGGCGGCGGTGGCGAGCACGTCCTCGCCCTCCAGCAGGCCCTCCACCCGGCTTCGCCCCACCGCGAGCGCGGAGAACATCAGCGCGCGGTGGCTGATCGACTTGTCGCCGGGCACGGTCACCTCGCCGGCGAGGCGGGTCGCGGCGCGGCAGGTGCGGGGCTGGGCAGGTCCGTGGCTCATGAGGCTCCAGTGATGGAAGAGGCGGCTTTTGACAGCCGCCCCCCGCTATGGCAAGGCGCGCGCCGTTTCCCGGGTTCCGCCCGCGAACTCCCGATCCCGAAAGGCAATGGCGGCATGATTCAGCCGGAATGGGGCACGAAGCGTACGTGCCCGAAATGCGCGACGCGTTTCTACGACCTCCAGAAGGACGATCCCGTCAACTGCATCAACTGCGGTTACGCCTGGGAGCCGGAGGCGATCCTCAAGTCCAAGCAGCCGCTCCCCTTCGAGCAGGTCAAGCCCGAGGACAAGGAGCCCGACCGCGACCTGGCGGGCGACGAGGAGGACATCAACGCGATCACCGGCGAGGACGAAGAACCCTCCGCCGACGACGAGGTCGACCTGGGCGGCGACGACGACCTGGGGGTCGAGACGTCCAACGAGGACGACGAACATTGAGCCCACGGCTTGGCAGGCGCGAAAAAGCCGCTTGCCAAGCCCTGGTGCCCCCTCTAGTGGGGCGCCTCCCGGGAGGTTGGGGGCCGTAGCTCAGCTGGGAGAGCGTCGCAATGGCATTGCGAAGGTCAGGGGTTCGATCCCCCTCGGCTCCACCATCCCCGAGATGTCTGCCCTGCCGCACCCGGTCCGGTGACGCCGGTGATGCGAACGACCAATTGGGCGACAGGGATATCTGTCCCCCATCCGTCATGCTGAATTCGTCTCAGCATCCATGGCGACACGTCCGACACAGGTGTCGCCATCGAGGCGGCAGATGGCGCTGAAGCAGCTTGGCGGCGTCTTCCTTGAGGATCTCCTGTTGTGCTCGCATGAGGGCGTGAGCCCAGACCGGGCTCCCGCCTTCGCGACAGCACAAGAGCGGGTGCCGATAGCAGGCAAAAGGCTGACGCGGGCGGACGCCGGACACGCCCAGGGTGACGAACCCCGATGTGACGGCACCGCACGCTGCCGCAGGATCCTCCCCGCCCTCCTCGCCATGGCCGCGTGCACCCCCGCGCCCGACACCGGCCCGATCACCGTCAGCGCGATCGGCACGCCCCCGCGGCTGCGCGCCGCCCCGGCCCGCCCGCTGGATGAGCCCGCGCGCGCGCTGACCGATGCGGTGGCGCAGGGGCTGGTCCGGTTCGATGCGGCGGGACAGGTCGAGCCGGGGCTGGCCGAGCGCTGGATCGTGATCGACGGCGGGCGCAGCTACATCTTCCGGCTGCGCGAGGCGCGCTGGGCGGACGGCACGCCCGTCGACGCGCCGCGGGTCGCGCAGCTGCTCGCGCGAATGGTGCGGCGCGCAACCAACCCGCTCGCGCCGTACCTGTCGGCGGTGGACAGCGTCGTCGCGATGACCCCGCAGGTGATCGAGGTGCGGCTGTCGCGCCCGCGCCCGGACCTGCTCAAGCTGTTCGCCCAGCCCGAGCTGGCGCTGGTCCGCCCCGCCGCGCCGACCGGGACCGGGCCGTTCCGGATTACCGTCGCCGGTCCCGCCCCGCTGCTGCGCCCCCTGCCCGATCCGCTCGCGGATCCCGACGATCCGCCCGACCCGCGCGATGGCGAGGTACGGCTGGCGGGGGAGCGCGCGGCGCTCGGCATCGCGCGGTTCGCGGGCGGGCGGGCCGATCTGGTGCTGGGCGGCACCTTTGCCGACTGGCCGCTGATCGCCACCGCGCCCGTCCGCGCGGGGGCGGTGCGGGTCGACCCGGCGGCGGGGCTGTTCGGCTTCGCGATCGTCAGCCGGACGGGGTTCCTTGCCGACGCCGCGGGCCGCGCGGCGGTGGCGCAGGCGATCGATCGGGCGGCGGCGACCGCGGCAGTCGCGCCCGCCTGGGAGCCGGCCGAGCGGCTGCTGCCCGACGGGCTCGACAGCGCCCGCCCGCCGCAGGTGCCCGAATGGTCGCTGCGGACGCTGGCCGAACGCCGCGCCGCCGCGCGCGCGGCCGTGGCGCGCTGGGGGCGGCCGATCACGCTGCGGCTGGCGCTCCCCGCCGGGCCAGGGGTGACCCGCCTGTTCGGGACGGTGGCAGCGTCGCTGCGCTCGGTCGGGGTCGAGGCGGTGCGGGTCGCGGCGGATGCGGCCGCCGACCTGCGGCTGGTCGACGCGGTCGCGCCCTATGACAATGCGCGCTGGTACCTCGCCACCGCGTGCCAGCCGTGCGGGGCGGAGGCGGAGGCCCGGTTGGAAGCGGCGCGGCTCGCCCCGACGCTGGGCGAACGCGCCGCGCAGACCGCCGCGGCGGACGCGGCGATCAACGCCGACGGATCGTTCATCACCCTCGCCCGGCCCCTGCGCTGGTCGCTGGTCGCGCCGGGGCTTACCGCGTTTGCGACCAACGCGCGCGCGGCGCACCCGTTGAACCACCTGCGCGCCAATCCCAATTAGCGCAGCATGGCCCGACCCGATCCCGTCAACGCCGCCGCGCTGCTCGACCGGCTTCCGCTCGGCCGCGATCCCGCCTCGGTGCGCGCCCGCGTCGAGGCGATGGAGAAGCTGCTGGAGCGCAGCTTCACGGTGCCGGGGCTCAACCGGCCGGTGGGGCTGGACTTCGTGATCGGGCTGGTGCCGGTGGTCGGCGATGCGCTCGCCGCTGCGCTCGGGTCATGGATCGTGTGGGAAGCGCGCAACCTGGGGCTGTCGAAGTTCCAGATCGCGCGCATGGCGGGCAATGTCGGGTTCGACTTTGTGCTCGGCCTCGTGCCGGTGGTGGGCGATGCGGCGGACTTCCTCTTCCGGTCGAACAGCCGCAACCTCAAGCTCATCCGCCGCCACCTCGACCGCCACCACCCCGCGACGGTGACGGTCGCGAACTAGAGCGGTTTCCGATCAGGTTGGATCATCGGCACGGCGGTGAAAGCGCCCCGCCGCGAAGCGGTCGCCCGCAGGGCGATGACGGTGATGCAACCTGATCGGAAACCGCTCTAACGCCGCCCCCGCCAGACCTTGATCGGGGTCGCCGGCGCGAAGCCGCCCTGGTGCGCGGGACAGCGGGTATAGCGGAAGCGGCGGTCGAGGCAGATCCACACCTCGTCCAGCCAGCCGTCGCGCCCGGCGGTGACCCGCATCATGTCCGCGCCCAGCCCCGGATTGGCACGCGCCATCGCCGCCGCCAGCCCGCCCGCGGTCAACTCGCGGCGGGACAGCGCATCCATGTCCGGATAGCGCAACCGGGCATAGAGCGCGTTGGACCGCTGGAAGTAGCTGCGCGGGCTCACCCCCGCCATGCAGGTGCCGTGCTTGGCCCATTCGTGCTGGATCAGCTGCGCCGAGGGGGTGGCGCAGATCGCGCCGCGGATCACCGGCGCGGGCACGATCCCGGTCGCCCGGCAATATTGCGGCCAGTCCTTACCCACCCCGTCCGGCCACAACCCGTGGAGCGTGAAGCCGAAACGATTGCCCCCGCCACACTGGAACGCCGCCGACCGCTCGTCGCCATGCTCGCGGCAATATTGCGGGGTCCAGCTGATCGCGAGCGTATAGCTGCCGATCGGCACGACCCGCCGCGGCTGGCTGGCGGAGGGCAGGTCGGGGCGCGGGCGCTCGATCTGCCGCGGCGCCTGACACCACAGCGCCTGCGCCTGCACGGTGCCGGGCCATGCGAGCGCGAGGAGAGCGGCGACCCGGATCACGCCTCCTTCTCCCAGCGCGCTTCGGCGACGCGACGGAACCATTCGCGCGATCGGGGCAGGAACAGCAGCACGTTGGGGATCGCGACCAGCAACAGCTGCACCACCGTCAGCACCCCGACCGGCCCTGCCGCCAGCGTCCCGCTCGACACCTGCATCAGCACGCCCGCCGCGGTGAACAGCGTCAGCACCGTCAGCACCCCCAGCGCCACCCGGCTCGCGCGCCGCGTGGTCAGGATCAGCAGCATCAGCGACAGCCCGATCACGAACGCCAGCAGCCCGGCCGCAACCCCCGCGCCATAGGTCTCGACGGTCGGCGTCCACGTCAGGACGCCGATCGCGGCGAAGACGACGATCGACCCCAGATACAGCTGCTCGGCGAGCACGACGGACTTGGGACGCATCGGTCCTCCTGTTGCAACGACCGGACAGATAGCGCGCGACTCCGGCGCAACGCAATCATGCCGCCGTGAAGTCCAGCCCGATATCCGCCGCCGGCGCCGACTGGGTCAGCCGCCCGACCGACACGTACGTCACCCCCGTCGCCGCCAGCGCGCCGATCGTGTCCAGCGTCACCCCGCCCGACGCCTCGGTTGGCACTCGCCCCGCGACCAGCGCCACTGCCGTCCGCAACGCCTCCGGTCCCATGTTGTCGAGCAGCAGGTGGGTGCCGCCCGCGTCCAGCGCGGGTTCGATCTGGTCGAGGCGGTCGACCTCGACGATGATCCGCGCGATCCCCGCCGCGCGCGCCGCCGCCACCGCCGGCGCGATCCCGCCGGCGACCGCGACGTGGTTGTCCTTTATCATCGCCGCATCCCACAACCCCATGCGATGGTTCTGCGCGCCCGCCATCCGCGTCGCGTACTTCTCCAGCATCCGCAGCCCCGGGATCGTCTTGCGCGTGTCGAGCAGCGTCGCGCCCGTGCCCGCGATCGCGGCGACATAGGCAGCGGTCAGCGTCGCGATCCCCGACAGGTGCTGCACGGTGTTGAGCGCGGAGCGTTCGGCGGTGAGCAGCGCCCGCGCCGATCCTTCCAGCCGCAGGAGCGCGGTGCCGGGAGCCACCGCCGTCCCGTCCTCCACTAGGCGCTCGATAGCGACCATCGGGTCCAGCGCGCGGAAGAACGCCTCGGCCAGCGCCAGCCCCGCGACCGTGATCGCGTCGCGGCTCGCCATCACGCCGGTGAAGCGCGCCGCTGTCGGGATCACCGCGGCGGAGGTGATGTCGCCCGCCTCGCCCAGGTCCTCGGCCAGCGTGGCGGCGATGAAGGCTTGCGTGTCGAAGCCGGGCAGATGGAACGGATCGGTCATCCCCCGCCTTTGGCACAGGACGCCGCGGTGGAGAACGCATGACCGACAAAGCCAAGGACCAGAAGCTCCAGCGGGCACTGGTCGACACCCAGCTGGCGATGCAAGCCAGCGGCGAGCGCGCGGTGGTGGTACTGGAGGGCCGCGACGCCGCGGGCAAGGACGGCGCGATCAAGCGCATCGTCCAGCATCTGTCGATCCGATCGACCCGCGTGATCGCGCTGCCCAAACCGTCCGACCGCGAGCGGACGCAATGGTATTTCCAGCGCTATGTCGCCCACCTGCCTTCCGCGGGCGAGCTCGTGATCTTCAACCGCAGCTGGTACAATCGCGCCGGGGTGGAAGTGGTCAACGGCTTCTCCACCGCCGCCGAGCAGGCGCAGTTCCTGCGCGACGTTCCCGATTTCGAACGGATGCTGGTCGAGAGCGGCATCCGGCTGGTCAAGCTGTGGCTCGACATCGACCGCGACGAACAGGCGGACCGGCTCGAAGCACGGCGCAAGGACCCGCTGAAGCGGCTCAAGGTGTCCGACCTCGACGCGGTGGCGCAGGACCGGTGGGACGCCTATTCCGCCGCGCGCGACACCATGCTCATCCGCACCAGCCACCCGGTCGCGCCCTGGATGTGCGTGCGCGGCGACGACAAGAAGGCCGCACGCAAGGCGATCATCCGCCACCTCCTCCACCGCCTCGCGCCCGCGGAGGTCGCCGCCGACGTCAAGCTGCCCGACCCCGAAACGCTGTTCGCGTTCGACCTTGCCGCGATCGAGGACGGTCGGCTGGCGCGGTGACGTTGGTCCGCGCGCGGCGGCCGTGCTATGCCCCGGCGCTCACGGCAAAGGATTGCCCATGCGCCGCGCGCTGCTTCTCGTCCTGTCGCCGGCTCTGGCCGCCATCCCCTCCACAGCCGCGGATGCGCCCGCGCAGAGCTGGGGCAAGGCGGGGGTGTCGTTCGACGCCTACCTCGCCGATGCGCGGGTCTGCGCCAGCCGGGGGTGGAACGCCGACATCGAGGACACGGAGGCGGTCAAGGTGTTCCGCGAGGGCACCAACCGCATCGAAAGCCTGATCGGCACCACCGCCGCGCCGGCGATCCCCGACCCCTCGGGGATGCCCGACCCGGCCGTGCTCGGCCGCCAGGCGCAGATCGCCCGGATCGTGGAGGGCACCCGCCCGCGCCAGCGCTTCGCGGAGGTGCGCGGCGTGCAGTTGGGCACCGTCGAGCGCTGCCTGACGGAACGCGGCTATGTCCGCTTCCAGCTCACCGCGGACCAGCGCAAGCGGCTGGCCGCACTGCCCCATGGCAGCGACGCGCGCCGCGCCTATCTCCACGCGCTGGCGAGCGACGCGAAGGTGCTCGCGGCCCAGCCAATACCCGTTCCCGCTAGTCCCCGGTGACCCTGGCGGGCCCCAGGTCGCCCTGCCCCACGCTCGCGCTCGCCATCGACAGCATCGCGTCGAGGCTCTTCTTCGCCCGGAGCCGCAGCCTTTCCTCGATCTCGATCCGGGGTTCGAGGTCGCGCAAGCTTACATACAGCTTCTCCATCGTGTTGAGCGCCATGTACGGGCAGATGTTGCAGTTGCAGTTGCCGTCCGCGCCCGGCGCGCCGATGAAGCGCTTGCCCGGCATCGCACGCTCCATCTGGTGGATGATGTGCGGCTCGGTGGCGACGATCAGCGTCTGGGCGGGGGTGGTCTGCGCGTATTCCAGGATGCCGCGGGTCGACCCGACATAGTCGGCATGGTCCAGGATCACCGCCGGGCATTCGGGATGCGCGGCGATCGGTGCGTCCGGGTGCTGCGCGCGCAGCTTGAGCAGCTCGGTCTCCGAGAACGCCTCGTGGACGATGCACACCCCCGGCCACAGCAGCAGGTCGCGCCCGGTCTTGCGCGCGAGATAGCCGCCGAGGTTACGATCGGGGCCGAAGATGATCTTCACGTCGGCGGGCAGCTTCGCCAGGATCGTCTCCGCGGACGACGAGGTGACGATGATGTCCGACAGCCCCTTCACCGCCGCCGAACAGTTGATGTAGGTCAGCGCGATGTGATCGGGATGCGCGGCCCGGAACGCGGCGAACTGTTCGGGCGGGCAACTGTCCTCCAGCGAACAGCCCGCGTCCATGTCGGGCAGCACCACCGTTTTGTGTGGCGACAGGATCTTGGCGGTCTCGGCCATGAAGCGCACCCCGCAGAACGCGATCACGTCCGCGTCGGTCGCCTGCGCCTTGCGGCTGAGGTCGAGCGAATCGCCGACGAAGTCCGCCAGGTCCTGGATCTCGGGCTTCTGGTAATAGTGCGCGAGGATCACCGCGTTGCGTTCCCGGCGAAGGCGGTCGATCTCGGCGCGGATGTCGACGCCGGACAGGTTCAGGGGCTGTTCCATCGCCCGCGCAGATGGCCCGGCGCGCGCGGGGGATCAAGGTGGACGCCCGCATTGCCGTATGTTGCTAGCTATTCCGCCCTGCGTACCTATATGAGACGCATCACCGTCAGGTCGTTCGTAGGCGGCGGTGGCTGAGAGACCGCTCGTGCTCCCGCTTACAGTTCATTCGGGATCAGCATGGACCTCAATTATCTGCTCAGCCGGCACCAGCTGGCGCTCGTCCGTTCCACCAGAGCCGCCAGCAGCGAGGCGCGGCTCGCCCATCGCGGGCTGGCCGACGGCTATGCCCGCCGCGTCGCCGAGCTTCAGGCGGGCACGGGCGCGACCACCGCGCCGCTGTCGGGGGCAGCGCGATGACCTGCATCACGCGCATCGCCGCCCTGGCCGAGAGCGACAAGCCGGCCACCAAGCGCTTCCGCGGCGGCGGCGGGCGCGACCGGGCCGACCCGGAGGTGGTGACGCGGCAGGCGCGGATCACGTTGCTCGCGTTCCAGGCGCACGATGATCGCGACGAGGCGCTGGCGTTCCTCAACCGCCACAGCGACGCGCTCGACGGACGCCCGCTCGACATCGCGGGACGGGACGCGGCGGGGCTCGATGCCGCATCGACGCTGCTCGTCACGCTGCGGGGCTGAACGGCCTCACTCCGCCGCCAGCCGACGTTCCACCAGCACCCACAACGCCGCCACCGCCTCCGCCGCGGGGGTGCGCGGCGCAAAGGCGCCCAGCGGCTGGTGACGCGCGGTCATCTGTTCCACGACGCTCGCCATCGGGATCACCGGCTGGTCGGGCGCCGCCGCCAGCGCCTCGCGATGCAGCGCCCGGCGACGGTCGGCCATCGAGAACACCGGCAGCAGCGGCGGCCGGCCCTTCCCCCGCGTGTCGAGGTGATGGCGCAGAGCCGTGGCGGCGCGCAGCGCCAGCGGCGACGGGATCACCGGCATGACGATCGCCGACGCCGCCCGGATCACTTGGTCCGCCACCACCCCCAGTCCCGGCGGGCAGTCGATCACCACCCGCTCGTAGCGGCGGCCCAGATCGTCCGCGATCCGCCGCAGCCGCTTGGCCGCACCGATCCCCGCCAGCGTCGCGTCGAGCGAGCGCAGCGTGTCGTCGGCGGGGAGCAGGTCGAGCCGTTCGATCCCGGTGGGCACGATCAGCCGTTCGGGCTCGACCTTGCGCTCGATCACCGCGCGCGCCGCGTCGCCGCGCTTCAACCCGGGCGCGAGGATGAAGCTCGCCGCCCCCTGCCCGTCGAGGTCCCACAACAGCGTCCGCCGGCTCGACAGGGTCGCCGACACCCAGGCGAGGTTGACCGACAGGCTGGTCTTGCCCACCCCGCCCTTGGGACTGAAGACTGCGACGGTCGCCATGGCATGGCTCATGGCGCAGAGTTGTTTCGGTGTCATGTCGCCGTGCCTGTTCCGGTGCGGGACGGGCGAGCTATCGGCGGTTCGCCAGCACCTCCTCCAGCGATCGCGACACGTCCCAGCGCTCGTCGTTGGGCATCGGCTCGTCGGCGAAGCGGACGGCAACGGTCGCGTCCACCCCCGCCGCGCGCAGCGGCATCGCGAAGCTGCGCTCGACCGCGCGTCGGGTCGCGTCGCGGGCGAGGCGGATCATCGCGGGCTCGCGCGCCTGGCGGATCAGTTCGGCCTGGCCGGCGCGGCGATTGGCCTGGTCGAGCCGCTTCTCCGCATCGGTAAAGGTGGTCAACACCCCGCCGGTGCCGTACTCGCGCACCGCGTTGAGGTCGACCTGCGGCCCGTCCACCTCCACCGCGGGCAGCCGCACCGACAGCACGCCGCGGTTCGCGTCCCACGCCACATCGCGTTGGGTCAGCTTGGCGAGGTCGACCTCGTAGCGGACCATGCCGGGCATGATGAGCGTCTTTTCGGTCGAAAAGCCCAGCGCGGTCTGGCGCGAGGTGGTGACCGCGACGAACCGCGCCGCGAACGCCGACAGCCGGTTCTGTTCGCGCAAGCCCTCCAGGCTGGCGCTGGCGAGCGTGGTCGGGTCGGGCGAGAGCCGCTGGGCGATGTAGCGCTGCACTCCCCAAGCGGCGAGCAGCCCGGCGAGCACCAGCAGCACCAGCACCCCCGTCGCCTTGGCGAGGAACGCTCCGACCCCGCCGGTCCGTGGCGGCGCCGGCGTCGGTACCGGCGTCATGCGATCGTCCATGCTTCGCCCTCCAGCACCAGCCCCCGGTCGCGCAGGTCGATGAGGTGCGCCAGCACCGACCGTTCCGCCGCAGGGAGCAGCCGGGGATCGAGCCCCGCATACATCCGCGCGACCATCGCCGGCACCGCCTTCGCCCCCTCGCGCAGCTGGCGCAGGATCTGCCCCTCGCGGCTCTTGCGATGGCCCAGCATGCCCCGCACGAGCCGGCGGGGGTTCTCCACCGCGTCGCCATGCCCGGGATAATAGATGCGGTCGTCGCGGCCGAGCAGCTTCTCGAGGCTTGCCATGTATGCCGCCATGTCGCCATCGGGGGGCGAGACGATGCTGGTCGCCCAGCCCATCACGTGATCGCCCGAGAACAGCGCGCCCGATTCCCGCAACGCGAAGCTCAGATGGTTGGAGGTGTGCCCCGGCGTTGTCACCGCCTGCAGCGTCCAGCCCTCGCCCGCCACGGTGTCGCCGTCGCCGAGCACGTGGGTTGGGCGATAGTCGCGATCGAACGCGGCATCGCCCGCCGCCTCGCCGGCCGCGAACGCGCGCGCCCCGACGATCGGCGCGCCGGTCGCGGCGGCGAGCGGCCGGGTGGCGGGGCTGTGGTCGCGATGGTGGTGGCTGACCAGGATCGCCCGCACGGGACGCCCGGCGATCGTCCGGGTCAGCGCCGCGAGGTGCGCGGGATCATCGGGACCGGGGTCGATCACCGCGAGGTCACTCTCGCCGACGACATAGCTCTGGGTGCCGCTATGGGTGTAGGCGGACGCGTTGGGCGCGAGCACCCGCACGACCAGCGGTTCGAGGCGCATCGGCAGGCCGGTCGGAAGATCGGTCATCGCAGGCGGAGATGGCATCGGCGGCGGCGGCGGGCAACCCTGACCGACGTCATGCCGGACCCGTCCCTGCATCCGGGGCTCAGGCGCCTTGCCTGCGGCCCTGGACGCCGGGACGGGTGCCGTCATGACGAGACGCTCAGTCGTCCTTGCCAACCTTGGCGAGGTCGCTCTTCAGTTCGGCGATCGCCTCGTCGATCCCGGCCAGCGCTTCCTTCCGGCCCTCCTCGCCCATCGAGGCGTTGGCGGCGATGCCCGCGCGCGACGATTCCAGCCCGGCGAGCGCGGCGGTCATCGCCTTGCGCTCGATGTCCTGGCTGTCGGAATCGGTCATCTGCCCGGCCATCGCGGCGGCGGTGATGCGGTCGGTGCAGATCGTCGTGATCTTGCGCCCGCCCTCGCCGGGTGCGGTGATGACGAACGCCTTCTTGCCGTTGTCCGGCCCGCACTGGCCCGAGGTGATGTTGACCATCTTTGCGATCTGCGCCTGGTCGAACCCGGCCCCGCTGCGGTTCACCACGCGGACGCGGGTGGTGCCCCCGTCGTTGGTGGTGACGGTGGTCGTGTCGCTGTTGCCCGTTGCACCGATCGCGGGTGCGGGCGGCGCAGACGGCGCGCCCGGCGCAGCGGGCACGGCAGGTGCCGCCGGGATCGCTTGCCCCGCCAGCGGCGCGCGCGGCGCGACGGGGGCGGGCTTGGCGGCGAGCGGGGCCAGCGGCGCGAGCGGCGCCTTCAAGTCCACGCCGACGCTGTCGCCGACCTTTTCGGTCAGCGCGGCGGCGGCCTGGCTGCCCGACACGGTCAGGCCGAGGCCCAGCATGCCCAGCAGCGACACGGTGGCCGCACCGGTGGCGAGGCGCCGGCGCGAGAAGCGCGAGGTGGTCAGCATCTTCAATCTCCCTTTCAGGTCCTCGATGGTGTGAAGGTGGCAGGCGGCGGACACCCAGCCGCCATGCGCGGCCTTGACGATGGCGCAGGCGTAGATGTGGCGATCGGCGCGGCTGCGGCCGGCGAGCACGCGGGCGTCGTTGGCCAGTTCCTGATCGGCGCGGAACGCCCGGAAGGCGCGCCAGGCGAGCGGGTTGAACCAGTGGATCGCGAGCACCGCCAGCGCCAGCCAGTTGGCGAGCAGGTCGCCGCGTTGGTGGTGGCCGAGTTCATGGTCGAGCGCCAGCGCCTGCTCGTGCTCGTCATAGCGCTCCGCGAAATCGCGCGGGAACGCGACGTAGCGGCGCACCACCCCGAACGCGAGCGGCCCCGTCGCCGCCGCCGACGCGACGACTCGGATGCCGCCGCGCCGGTCGATCGGCACCGCGCTCGTCAGCACCCGCCGGCAGAAACGCCGGTGCGCCAGCGCGTGCCAGAGGAGGAACAGCACCGCCGCCGCCAGCCACGTCGCGCCCAGAACGCTTGCCCATGGGAATGACGGGGCCGTCGCGGTGGCTGTCGCGGCCGTCCCCGTCGCGACTGGGGCCGGCCCGGCGACGGCGGGGATCACCAACACGGTGATCGTCTCGCTCGCCCGGGTGATCGGCGTCGCCGCCACCTCGCGCCACTGTGCCGGGATCGAGGGCAGCAGCAGGCGCAGCGCCGGCAGCGCCCACAATGCATAGGCGACCTGCGCCCCGAACAGCCGCCGCACCGGCCGGCGCAGCAGCAGCACCGCCGCCATCAGCAGCGTGGAGGCGACCAGCGCCTCGAGCGTCCAGGCGATCATTGCTTGAGGTCCTTGAGCAACGCCTCGATCTCGGCGATGTCGTCGGCGGTCAGCGCGTCGCGCTCGGCGAGATGCGAGACCAAGGGCGACAACCGCCCGCCGAACAGCCGGTCGATCAACCGCCGCGACTCGCCCGAGACATAGTCGCCGCGCGCGATCACCGGGCGGTACAGATAGCGCCGCCCATCCTCCTGATGCGCCACCGCCGCCTTGGCGAGCAGCCGCCCGAGCAGCGTCTTGACCGTGTTGGCGCTCCACCCCCGCGCGGGATCGACGCGTTCGGACACTTCCTGCGCGGTGAGTGGGCTGTCGTCCCACAACACCTCCATCACCGCATGTTCGGCATCGCTGATCCGTTCGGCCATCCGAGTCGCTCCGTACTGACTACGGATGTAATCCCACCGATTACAGCTGTGGTCAATGCGGGATGCGACGGACAGGCGACGGAGGTGCGCCAGATCTCCAACCGCGGTGAAGGACTCAGACCACCCCACCCCAACCGTCACCCCGGCCTCGTGCCGGGGTCCACCGGGCCGCAGATGCCTGGTTCGACATTCAGGCGAACATGCACGCCTCAAGGTCGACCCCGGCACAAGGCCGGGGTGACGAAGAAGTGTCGGCCTGCCTTACACTCGCGATGCTCAGGTCGCGGCCGTTAACCCTCGCCCACCATCGAAATCCGCCATTGCCGGTATTTGGCACAACCCCTGCACCTCACCCGCACAGAAGCCGCAGCGCTTTCAGCAGGGTGGATCGGCCGGCTCAGACGGTCTCGCGCCGGTCCACCCTCACCCGGCCTGCTGTGCCTCGGCGAGCCGCCACACGGGGCGGACCCCGCTCTCCACCCGCCGCGCGGCATGGGCCAGCGCCGCCGGATAGATCTCGCCGAACAGCCGCCCGAACGTGCTGGTCCAGCTGAACTGCGCCTCCACATGCGCGCGCGCCGCACGCCCGATCGCCCGGTGGTCCGCCGCCCACAGCCCGGCGACCGCCCGCGCCATCGCGTCGACATCGTCCACCGCCGCCAGCCGCCCCAGCGTCGGCGGCACCCGGTCGGGCATCGCCCCGCTGGCCACGCCGACCACCGGCAGCCCCGCCGCCTGCGCCTCCAGCACCGAGATGCCGAAGGTCTCGTCCGCCATCGCCGACACGTACAGGTCCGCCGAGGCGAGCGCGCGCGCAAGGCCCTGCCGATCGGCCTCGAACCCGGGGAACGCGATCGGCAACCCCGCCGCCTCGGCCATCAGCCCTTCGCGCAGCTTGCCGTCGCCGATCATCACCATCGCCGCGCCCAGACCGGGCGGCAGCGCGCGGAACATGCCGAGCAGCCGGTCGGCGCGCTTCTCGTTGTCGATCCGCCCGGCATAGACCAGCAGCGGGCCATCCGACGCGGGCAGCCCCAGCGACGCGCGATACCCCGGATCGCGCGCGGCGGGGGTGAACAGGTTAGTGTCGACCCCCAGCGGCAGGATGTCGGTCCGCGTGATCTTGCGTCGGGCCAGCGCATCGCGCGCATCCTGCCCCAGCGTATAGACGCGGTCGAACTCGCGATAGGTGATCTCGGCATAGCCATAGCTCAGCCAGCGAAAGCCGCGCCCCAGCGTGTCGCCGAACTTGTCGCGCGCGACGCGATAAACATGCGCGTTAGGGAAGTCCGTCCGGTACCCCGCCACCAGCGCGGTTTCGGGGAACGCGCGCCGGTGCCGGATCGCGGTCCACGGCAGCACCCAGGGGCACAGGCTCTCGACGATGTCGGGCCGGTATTGCGCCAGCAGCTCGCGAACCACCCCGGTGCGCAGGATGAAGCGGTAATTGGGGCTGCCCCGCACCGGCTCCGCGCCGACCTCGACAAAGATGTGACGCCCGTTGACCGTCACGCGGTCCTCGGACCCCGGCACGATCTGGAGAAGATGGTGCGGCGTCCGCGCGAGCACATAATCGCGCTTCTCGCGCAAATACGTGCTGATCCCGCCCCCGCCGGTCGGCGACCAGCTCTGGGTCAGGTCGCACACGAGGAGTGGCCGCGCCCCCGCGTCACGCCCGGCCATCTCCTGCAACATCAACGCACTCCGTCAGGCGGCAGCCGGGCCCGCGCCCTCGAACAGCTGCTTGAGCTCGCCGCTCTCGTACATCTCCATCATGATGTCCGACCCGCCGACGAACTCGCCGTTGACGTATAGCTGCGGAATGGTCGGCCAGTCCGAATAGGCCTTGATCCCCTGGCGGATGCCCTGGTCCTGGAGCACGTCGACGCCCTCGTACTCGACGTCGAGGTGGTCGAGGATCGCCACCGCGCGGCTCGAAAAACCGCATTGCGGGAACAGCGGGCTGCCCTTCATGAACAGCACCACGGGATTGGCCTTCACCACCGCATCGATGCGGGCGTGGGTATCGTCGGTCATGATGTGATCCTTGGCAGTCGAATGCGGCGGATGTGTGGACCCGACGGGGTTGCCGCAAGGTGAGGCGTGAGGTTCAGGCGGCGGCGGTGGTCAGCTGCAATGCGTGGAGCACCCCGCCCATCCGCCCGCCCAGCGCCGCGTACACCGCCTGATGCTGTTTGACGCGGGACAGCCCCGCGAACGAGGCGCTGGTCACCCTGGCGGCATAATGGTCGCCGTCACCGGCCAGGTCGGTGATCTCGACCCGCGCATCGGGGATGGCGGCGACGATCATCGCCTCGATCTCGGCGGCGGCCATCGGCATCAGCCCTGCCCCATCAGCTGGCGGCGCGCCTCGACCAGCTGTTCGGACAGCGCGGCCCGCACCTCGGTATCGCTGGTCTCGACGCCCGCTGCGGTCAGGTCCCCCACCAGCTTGCGGATCACGTCCTCGTCGCCCGCTTCCTCGAAATCGGCCTGGACCACCGCCTTGGCATAGGCGTCGGTCTCTTCCGGGGTCAGCCCCATCCGCACCGCCGCCCAGTGCGCCACCAGCCGGTTGCGCCGCGCGGTGATGCGGAACGCCATCTCCTGCGAACGGGCGAAGTCGCCCTCGGCCGCACGGCGGCGGTCCTCGAAACTGGTCATGCTGTCCCCCGGATCATGGCGGAGGCATACGGGACAGCCCGGACGCTCACAACCCTTCACCCCCGACCCACTGCGCATGGGAGAGCCGGCGGGCGAGGTCCCATGCCTGCCGCCGGATATCGGGCACCGCCACCACCTCCCACAGGCCGCCGCGGGTCATCGGCCCGATGCAATGGAGCCGGTCGTCGACCGCGCCGTCGCGCCGCACCACGCGCGCCTGCGCATCGACCTCGATCCCCAGCCGCAGCGGATCGGGGCGGATGCGTCCGCGCGCGTACAGCGTGGCGAGCAGCGGATCGTCGGTCCGGGTCAGGTCGCCCTGCGGCCCGGTGCAGTTGACGACGCGGGCGGCCCGGATCGTCTCGACCGCCTCGCCCCCGCGCGGCCGCCACGACAGCGCGAGGCCGGCGTCGGCGGCGGCGATCTCCGTCACCTTGCCCGCGACCACCTGCAATCGCCCGCCCGCGATCATGGCGTCGATCCGGTCCGCCACCGCCGGCGCCAGCCGATGGCGATGCACGTCCCAGTACGGGCGCAGGTGGCGCAGGAAGCGCGCTCTCGTCGGCGCATCGAGCGCCCCCCACAGCCGCTGGGTCACGGGGCGGAGCCGATCCACCGCCGCACGCCAGCCCTCCGCATCGGCCCGCACGCGAACGTCCCGCACCAGCGCCGACAGCTTCAACGGCGGCGTGTCGGTATCGCCCGCCGCCGGGGGCAGTCCGTCGCGGTGCCGCCGCGGGCTCAGCCCCCGCCGCGACAGCGCGACCACCCGGCCCCCGAACCCCGCCGCCTCCAGCTCCAGCGCGACGTCGACGGCGGTCAGCCCGGTGCCGAGCAGCACGATCGTGTCGTCGGGCCCCAGCCCCGCCGCCGGCTCCGACGCCCAGGGATCGTCGATGTAGCGGTCGCCGGGCAGCGCCGCGGGGTCGATCCCCGGCGGCGCGTGCGGGCGCAGGTTGCCGGTCGCGAGCACCACGTCCCCCGCCGCCAACGAGTCGCCGCCCGCCAGCACCAGCCGCGATCCGCTTGCCTCCGCCACCACGTCGCGGACATCGGCGTCGACCAGCTCCAGCCGCCCGCGTCCCGTAACCCCCGCCAGCGTTTCGGCCAGGTACGCGCCATAGATCGCCCGCGGCACGAAGCTGGTCCCCGTCCCCCCGCCATGCCTGTCCAGCCAGCGGACGAAATGGCCGGCGTCGTCGGGAAACGCGCTCATCCCCGCGGCGCGGACGTTGAGCAGCTGGTCGGGATGGGTGGCGCTGTACGCGACCCCGCGCGCCACCTGCGCCGCCCGCCGCTCGACCAGCACCGCCGGCGGTCCGTCGAAGCGCAGGAGGTTGATGGCGAGCAGCGTGCCCGAAAAGCCCGCGCCGACAATGGCGATCCGATCCGTCATGGGCGGCGGCGTAGCGCTTCAACCGGCCATATTGAAGCGCCGAGCCCAACCTCGTGGCTATCGCCCCGCCGCCAGCAACGCGATCAGCACCGGGTCGCGGGTGCCACGCGGATCGGCGCGGATCGCGGCTTCCTCGCGGCCGATCGCGCGAAAGATCGCCTCGCCCGCCTGCTCGCTGACCAGCCGGGCGATGCCGGCATAGTCCACCCCGGTCCGCGCCCCCGCCGCCGCGAGCAGCACCTCCGCCACGTCGCCCGACAGCCCCCGCGACACCTCCGGGAACAGCGCCGCCGCTACCGCACCGCCGACCTCCCGGCGAAGCAGGTCGGTCGCCGCGGTCGGCCCGCCGCGCACCGCCGCCAGCGCGTCGGCGGGGCTGAGCCCCCGGATCGCGTCGGTCACCACCGGGGTCGCACGATCGGCGGCGTCGGTCGCAACGTCGTTGAGCGCCACCGCGATCCGGTTGCGCACCGCATTTGTCCGCAGGATCGCCGCGACCACCGCATTGCCGCTGCCCCCGGTCAGCTGCGCCGGCGGGGTCAGCCGGGTCAGCTGGTCGTCATAGAACCCGCCCGGCTGGAGCAACCGCGCGAACGCCCGCTGGCTCGACAGCGTCAACAGCCGCCGCACCCCTTCGTCCAGGCTGAAGTCGCCGAGCGGGGTGGCGCAGGCGGCGAGCGCCAGGGCGGGGAGCGACACGGCGGCGGCGAGCAGGCTGCGACGATCGGTCATGTCCGTCAAACGGCCACCCCTACCACCCCGTTCCCGCCGTCATGCCGGACCCGTCCCGGCCTGACGCCATCCTACGCCATCTCGACCACCAGCTTGCCGATCGCCCCACGCGCGCCCATCCGCGCGATCGCGTCGCCGCCGCGGTCCAGCGGAAAGGTCTCGGTCACCCGCGGTGCGATCCGGCCTTCCTCCCACAGCCGGAACAGGGTCGCGACATGCGCCGCGTTTCCTTTCGGATCGCGCGCGGCGAACGCCCCCCAGAACACCCCGGCCACGTCGCAACTCTTGAGCAGCGTCAGGTTGAGCGGCAGCTTCGGGATCCCCGCCGGAAAGCCGACCACCAGATACCGTCCTTCCCACCCGATCGCACGCAACGCGGCTTCCGCATAATCGCCGCCGACCGGATCGTAGATCACGTCCGCGCCACCCGGCCCCACCGCCGCCTTGAACGCCTCGGCCAGCGCCTTCGACTGCTCGCGGTCGAACGGCGCGCGCGGATAGATCAGCACGTCGTCCGCCCCCGCCGCCCGCGCCGCCGCCGCCTTTTCCTCCGAAGAGACCGCCGCGATCACCCGCGCCCCGAACGCCTTGCCCAGCTCCACCGCCGCCAGCCCGACGCCCCCCGCCGCACCCAGCACCAGCAGCGTCTGCCCGGCCTCCAGCCGCCCGCGGTCGAGCAGCGCGTGGATCGAGGTCGCATAGGTCAGGATCAGCGACGCGCCCTCCGCGAAGCTACGTCCCGCGGGCAGGCGATACAGCTTGGCCGCGTCGGCCACGACCTGCTCTGACAGCCCGCCATGCCCCAGCATCGCGATCACCCGGTCGCCTGGTGCCCAGCCGGTCACCCCCCCGCCGACCGACAGGATCTCCCCCGCGATCTCGCCGCCCGGCGCGAAAGGGCGCGGCGGCTTGAACTGGTACCGGTCCTCGATGATGAGCACGTCGGGATAGTTGATCGCGCAGGCCCGCACCCGCACCACCACCTGCCCCGCGCCCGCCGCCGGATCGGGCAGCTCGGCCAGCTCCAGTGTATCAGGTCCGCCAGGTGCCCTCGACAGCAACGCCTTCATACCGGCTCCTCCCCTCGATCCACGGGCGGCTCGCCGCCATCGCGCCTTCGAACTTCGAAATCTCGGTATCCCTTGCCAGCGTCAGCCCGACCTCGTCCAGCCCTTCGATCAGGCACCGTCGGCGGAACGGGTCGAGCGCGAACGCGAACCGGTCCTGGTACGGCGTAGTGACGGTCATCGTCTCGAGGTCGACCGTCACCGGCTGGTCGTGCGCAACCGCCAGCAACCGGTCGATCGCCTCCTGCGGCAGGACGACGGGCACGATGCCGTTCTTGACCGCGTTGCCGGAGAAGATGTCGGAGAAGGACGGCGCGATCACCGCCCGCACCCCCATGTCCGCGAGCGCCCAGGCGGCATGCTCGCGGCTCGACCCGCAGCCGAAATTGTCGCCCGCGATCAGGATCGGCGACCCGAGGTAGCGCGGGTCGTCGAACAGGTTGCCCGGCTGCGCCCGCACCGTCTCGAACGCTCCCCTCCCCAGCCCGGCGCGGGTAATGGTCTTGAGCCAGTGCGCGGGAATGATGACGTCGGTGTCGACGTTCTTCGCACCCCAGGGATAGGCGCTGCCGGATACGGTGACGACGGGTTGCATGCGTGTGCCTTTCAGCCCCGCCCGTCACCCCGGCAAAGGCTGGGGTCGGCCTGATACGGAGCGACCCCAGCCCTCGCTGGGGTGACGTTGATTACCGCCGCTCGACCGGCGCGCGCGCCACGCCCGCGGTGTACGCCGCCGCGCCGCTCAACAAAGCCCCCGCGATCAGCAGGACCAGCACCTTCTTCATGACGCCCGTACTCCCATCAGATCGCGCACGTCGGCCAGCCGGCCGGTCACCGCCGCCGCCGCCGCCATGGCGGGGCTGAGCAGGTGGGTGCGCGCGCCGGGCCCCTGCCGCCCGACGAAGTTGCGGTTCGATGTCGACGCGCAGCGTTCGCCCGGCGGCACCTTGTCCGGGTTCATCGCCAGGCACATCGAACAGCCCGGCTCACGCCATTCGAAGCCGGCGGCGGTGAAGATGCGGTCGAGCCCCTCGGCCTCCGCCTGCCGCTTGACCTGCCCCGACCCCGGCACCACCAGCGCCCGCACCCCGTCCGCGACCCGGCGGCCATCGGCGACGACGGCGGCAGCGCGCAGGTCCTCGATCCGGCTGTTGGTGCAGCTGCCGATGAAGACATGGCCGATCCCGACGTCCTGCATCGCCGTGCCCGGCGACAGGCCCATGTAATCGAGCGACTTCCTTGCCGCCTCGCGCTTCGACGGGTCGGCGAAGCTGTCGGGATCGGGCACGCGGCCGGTGATCGGCACGACGTCCTCGGGGCTCGTCCCCCAGGTCAGCGTCGGCGCGATGTCGGTCGCGTCGAGCCGCACGACCCGGTCGTACGCCGCGTGCCGGTCGCTCGCCAGCGTCCGCCACCACGCGACCGCCTTGTCCCACTCGGCGCCCGCCGGCGCCATCGGCCGCCCCTTGAGGTACGCGAAGGTCGTCTCGTCCGGCGCGACCAGCCCGGCGCGCGCCCCGCCCTCGATCGACATGTTGGCGACCGTCAGCCGCCCTTCGACCGACAGCGCGCGGATCACCTCGCCGGTGTACTCGATGACATGCCCGGTGCCCCCCGCCGCGCCGATCCGCCCGATGATCGCCAGCACCACGTCCTTGGCCGACACGCCGAAGCCGAGCGCGCCGTCGACCCGCACCTCCATCGTCCGCGACGGCTGGAGCAGCAGCGTCTGCGTCGCCAGCACATGCTCGACCTCCGATGTGCCGATCCCGAACGCCAGCGCCCCCAGCGCCCCGTGCGCGCTGGTATGGCTGTCCCCGCACACCAGGGTCGTGCCCGGCAGGGTGAAGCCCAGCTCCGGCCCGACGACATGGACGATGCCCTGCTCGGTCGCGGTCGCGTCGATATAGTCGACCCCGAACTCGGCCGTGTTCCGCCGCAGCGCGTCGAGCTGCTGCGCCGACTCGGCGTCCGCGATCGGCAACAGCCGCCCGTCCGGCCCCACCCGCGGCGTCGTCGGCAGGTTATGGTCGGGCACCGCCAGCGTCAGCTCGGGCCGCCGCACCCGCCGCCCGGCGGCGCGCAGCCCCTCGAACGCCTGCGGGCTGGTCACCTCATGAACCAGATGGCGGTCGATATAGACGAGGCAGGTGCCGTCGTCACGCCGCTCGACGACGTGCGCGTCCCAGATCTTCTCGTACAGCGTCAGCGGGCGGGCCATGATCGTCGCGCGTTAACCCAAAGCGGTATCGGAGCCAAGCGCCACGGGATTGCGCCGCACACGTATTGCGGGCAGCCTCCCTCCGAGCGTTCAGCCGTCGAACGCCGCCGTCGTCCTGGCCCGCACCTCGTCCGCGGACACGCCGGGCGCGCACTCGACCAGCTGGAAGCGCGACTGGTGGTCGGGCCGCCGGAACACCGCCAGGTCGGTGACAATCATGTCCACCACGTTCCTGCCGGTCAGCGGCAGGGTGCAGGCCGGGATGAACTTCGGGCTGCCGTCCTTGGAGTTGTGCTCCATCACCACGATGATCCGCTTGACCCCGGCGACGAGGTCCATCGCCCCGCCCATCCCCTTGATCATCTTGCCGGGGATCATCCAGTTGGCGATGTCGCCGCCCTCGCTCACCTCCATCGCGCCCAGCACGGTCAGGTCGATATGCCCGCCGCGGATCATCGCAAAGCTCTGCTCGGAGCCGAAATAGACCGACTGGGGCAGCTCGCTGATCGTCTGCTTGCCCGCGTTGATGAGGTCGGGGTCGACCTGATCGTCATAGGGGAACGGCCCGATCCCCAGCATCCCGTTCTCCGACTGGAGCGTCACCTCCACCCCGGCCGGGATGTGGTTGGCCACCAGCGTCGGGATACCGATGCCCAGGTTGACGTAATAGCCGTCGCGCAGCTCTCGCGCCGCGCGCGCGGCCATGCCGTCGCGGTCCCAGCCCCTGGTCGCCATCAGTTCAGCTTCCCTTCCTGCACCGTGTCGATGTCGGTCCATTGCTCGCGCAGCATCTCGCCGACGCCATCGACGATCGCCTGGAGCCGAGCATCCTCCTCACCACCCCAGGTCTGGGCATAGGCGCGCGCGGCGTGGCGGATCGTGTCGGCCATCAGGTATCCGAACACCTTGGGGTCCTCCAGCACATGCGCGGCAATCCACACGCTGCTGCCCGCGCCGTCGGTGATCCAGATGCGCGCGACCTCCGCCGACTGGCTGGTCAGCGTCGCGCCTTCCAGCTGGATCGCGCCTTTCGGATCGCGCTTGAGGCTCCGGGGCGGCTTCACGGTTCGGGCGCCCAGGCGCTGTCGGCGGGGAACACCTCGTCCAGCCGGCCCTTCAGCGCGGTGCCGTAGACCGGGTTGGGCAGCACGAACCACCCCGCTCCCCACAACCGCGCGATGCCGGGGGCCTGCGCCTGCGCCCGCCGCTCGGCCGGGGTCTGGCCCGCGTTGAACAGATCGGAGAAGTCGCCCAGCTGGTCACCCCCCATCGCCACCACGCAATACCGCGCCGCGATCGCCGCCCGCCGCGGATCCTTGGCGCTGCCGGTTGCCGCGTCGGACAGGTACAGCGTCTCGCCCACCCGCGCCGGGCCCAGCTCCAGCCGATCCAGCATCGCCACCGTCGCGGGTGCGTTGGCGGCGGAGCGGTTGGAGTTGAACACCACCGTCACCCCCATCGCCCGCAACTGCCGCATCGCCTCGACCGCGCCCGGCACCGCGCGCGCGGTGGTGCCGCCGGTGATCTCGTACGCGCGCCACCGCGCCGCCTCGTACGCGCGCCCGCCGGCCGCATCGCGCTCGAACCCCAGGTTGAGCGCCACCGTCTCGTCGACGTCGAACACGACCGCCGCCGGCTTGCCCCCGCAAGGCTCGAACCGCGTTGCCGCCAGCGTTGCCCCTTCGGCCAGCACTACGCCGTCGCGCGATCGCGCGCGCAGCGCCTGCGACACATACGCCACCAGCCCGCGCCACACCTGCTGCGACCCCGCCGCCGCCTCGCCCGAGCCGTACAGATACTGCATCCCCGCCGGCACCCCGTCGACGGTCGCGGGCGCGGTGACGACGCGGGCGGGCGCGTCGTTGCCGACCGCGACGACACAACCGGACAGCGCCAGCGCGGCCACCACCGTCACCCCCGCCCTGTGCCGGGGTCCACCGTCGGGCCGGTATCGCGGCCGGCGAGTTCGCGGCACGGTGGACCCCGGCACGGGGCCGGGGTGACTGACAGGCGTCACGCCCCCACCTCGCTACCCGCCGCCGCCGCGGGCGCAGCCTCGCGCGTCCGCACCGTCCGGAACTCGATCCGCTTGTCGTACGGGCTTCCGACGATCATCCGCTTCACATAGATCCCCGGCAGGTGGATCGCATCCGGGTCGAGCGAGCCCACCGGCACCACCTCCTCCACCTCCGCGACGCACACCCGCCCCGCGGTCGCCATCGGCTGGTTGAAGTTCCTCGCGGTCTTGCGAAAGATCAGGTTCCCCGCCTCGTCGGCCTTCCACCCCTTGATGATCGACAGGTCGGCGCGGATGCCGCGTTCGAGGATGTATTCCTCCCCGTCGAACAGCTTGACCTCCTTGCCCTCGGCCACCTGCGTGCCGACTCCCGTGCGGGTATAGAAGCCGGGGATCCCTGCGCCCCCCGCCCGGCACCGCTCGGCCAGCGTCCCCTGCGGACAGAACTCGACCGCCAGCTCGCCCGACAGATACTGCCGCTCGAACTCCTTGTTCTCGCCGACATAGCTCGAGATCATCTTGGCGATCTGGCGCGTGCGCAGCAGCTTGCCCAGCCCCTCGCCGTCGATCCCGGCATTGTTCGACGCGACGGTCAGCCCGGTGACGCCGGCATCACGGATCGCGTCGATCAGCCGGTCGGGGATGCCGCACAGCCCGAACCCGCCCGCGCAGATCGTCATGCCGTCATGCAGCAGCCCGTCGAGCGCGGCGGCAGCATCGGGATAGAGCTTGTTCATGCGTCCTCCTGCCCGCTGCCGTAGCGACGCGGGCAAGATCGGGTCAACCGCCTTGGCACCTTCACCAACTCGCCGCCGCCCTCTTCTTCGTCACCCCCGCGAAGGTGGGGTCCCGCTTCTTCTCACCCGCCCAAGTAGCGTCACCCCAGCCTTCGCGGGGGTGACGGAGGAAGGTGCGCCCGACCTCCACGACCCCTGTCCTACATCGCCCCGATGCGTCATGGTCGCCCGCATGACCCGCCTCCCATCCTCGCCGCCGACCTGCCCCGCCCTTCCGCGCCGGAACCTGCGAACATGTCGTTTTGCCGGAACCTTCGGAACCTTTGCCGCATGAGCGCCTCCGACAACGCCCCCCGCACCGGCGGCCGTATCCTCGTCGACGGCCTCGTGGCGCAAGGCTGCGAGCGCCTCTTCACCGTGCCGGGCGAGAGCTTCCTCGCCGTTCTCGACGCGCTCCACGACACGCCGGAGATCGAGGTCGTCACCTGCCGCCAGGAAGGGGGCGCGGCGTTCATGGCCTGCGCCGACGGCACGCTCACCGGCCGCCCCGGCATCGCCTTCGTCACCCGCGGTCCCGGCGCGACCAACGCCTCGATCGGCGTCCACGTCGCGATGCAGGACTCGCAGCCGACCATCCTGTTCATCGGCGACGTCGACCGCGGCACCCGCGACCGCGAGGCGTTCCAGGAGGTCGACTTCGCCGCGATGTTCGCGCCACTCGCGAAATGGGCCGCCCGCATCGACGACGCCCGCCGCATCCCCGAATACCTCGCGCGGGCCTACGCTACCGCGATGAACGGGCGCCCCGGCCCGGTGGTGCTCGCGCTGCCGGAGGACATGCTGCTCGACGTGGTGGAGGCGTTGGACCGGCCGCGGGTGGAGCGGGTCGAGCAGGCCGCGTGGGACGAGCCGATCAAGCAGGCGCTGGAACACCTGCGAGCAGCCGAACGGCCGGTGGCGATCGTCGGCGGCGCGGGATGGGGGCTCGCCGCCTCCGCCGCCTTCGGCCAATTCGCGGGTCTTTGGGGCATCCCGGTAGCGGGCGCGTTCCGGCGGCAGGATGCTATGCCCAACGCGCACAATGTGTGGGCGGGCAATCTCGGCTACGGTCCGAACCCCAAGCTGGTCGACAGGGTCCGCAATGCCGATCTGCTGATGGTCGTCGGCCCGCGATTGGGCGAGGCCACGACCGACGGCTACACCCTGATTACACCCGACCATCCCGGCCAGGTCCTGATCCATGTCCACCCGGACCCGGACGAGCTCAACCGCTCGTACCGCACCGATGTCGCGATCTGCGCGGGGATGGACGAGTTCGCCGTCGAGATCGTCCGCGCGACGGAGCCCGACGAGCCGTCTCCGCACGCCGCCGAAGCCCACGCCGAATACCTCGCCTGGTCCACCCCGACCCCACGCGAGGGCGTCCAACTCGACCTCGGCCCCTGCGTCCTCGCGATGCGCGAAGCGATTCCGGCGGACACGATCATCTGCAACGGCGCCGGCAACTACTCCGGCTGGTGGCACCGCTACTGGCGCTACGAGGTCGGGACTCAGCTCGCCCCCACCGCCGGCGCGATGGGCTATGGCCTCCCCGCGGCGATCGCCGCCTCGCTCCGCCACCCCGACCGCAGCGTCGTCGCGCTCGCCGGCGACGGCTGCTTCCTGATGAACGGACAGGAGCTCGCCACCGCGGTCCAGCACGGCTGCTCCATCCTCGTTATCGTCGTCGACAATTCCGCCTATGGCACGATCCGGATGCACCAGGAACGCGAGTTCCCCGGCCGCGTCTCCGCCACCCGCCTCCACAATCCCGACTTCGCCGCGCTCGCCCGCGCCTATGGCTGCTGGGCGGAAACGGTGGATCGCACCGACGACTTCGCCCCCGCCCTCGATCGCGCCCTCGGGCAATCGGGGGTCAAACTCCTCCACCTCCGCACCGATGTGGAGCAGATCACCAACGGCACCACGCTGACGGCGATCCGGGAGAAGAGATGAGTTCACGCGGAGGCGCGGAGGCGCGAAGCAGAATGGACGAGAATCATGCTCCGCGCGGCAGCGCCTTCAATCCCAGCGAAGGCCGCTTCGCGGCAGCACCCTGGCCCGCCGCCCAAGCCCCTCTTCTTCTCCGCGCCTCCGCGCCTCCTCTGAACCCACCTTCTTCGCGCCTTCGCGTGAACAAGAACGATCCAAGGACCTCCGCATGAGACTCCTCCTCGCCCTGGCCGCCGCCATCGCTACCCCAGCCGCCGCGCAGCTCTCCCCCGCCGAACGCACCATGCAGGCCACCGTCGCCGCGCAGGCCGCCCAGCACGAGGCACTGCTCGAGCGGCTCGTCCGGCAGAACAGCGGCACCCTCAACCTCGCCGGCGTCCGCCGCGTCGGCGAGATGGTCCGCGCCGAGCTCGAACCGCTCGGCTTTCAGGTCCGCTGGGTCGACATGGCCGCGACAGGCCGCGCCGGCCACCTGTTCGCCACCCATAAGGGTAGCGGCCGTGGCAAGCGCATCCTGCTGATCGCGCATCTCGACACGGTGTTCGAACCGACTTCCCCCTTCCAGGGCTGGACCCGCGACGGCACCCGCGCGATCGGCCCCGGCTCGGGCGACGATAAAGGCGGGATCGTCGTCATCCTGGCGGCGCTCCGCGCGATGCAGGCCGCCGACACGCTGAAGGCCGCCGACATCGAGATCGCGATGACCGGCGACGAGGAACGCTCAGGGAAACCGCTCGCCGCAGCCCGCGCCGACCTGATCGCCGCGGGCAAGCGCGCCGACGTCGCGCTCGAATACGAGAACCTCGCCACCGAAGGGGGCCGCGAATACGGCTCCACCGCCCGGCGCAGCTCGACCGACTGGTTCCTGTCGACCACCGGCAAGACAGGGCACAGCTCGGCCGTGTTCGGGCCCGAGTTCGGCTACGGCGCGATCTACGAGCTGTCGCGCATCCTCGACACCTTCCGCCGCGAACTGCCCGAAACCAACCTCACCTACAACGTCGGGGTGATCGCGGGCGGCACCCCCGCGTCGTTCGACAAGGACCAGCTCGTCGCCACCGCCACCGGCAAGCCCAACATCATCGCCGACAGCACGGTCGCCCGCGGCGACCTGCGCGCGCTCACCCCCGAACAGAACGCCCGCGTCATCGACCGGATGACGGCGATCGTCGCCCAGCACCTGCCCGGCACCGATGCGCGGATCGAGTTCGCCCCCGGCTACCCGCCGATGGCCCCCACCGCCGGCAACCGCGCGGTGCTGGCCAAGCTCAACGCCGTCAACCGCGACCTCGGCCTGCCCGAGCTGGCCGAGTTCGACCCCGCCAAGCGCGGCGCCGCGGATTCGAGCTTCGTCGCCGCCGACGTCGACACCCTCGCCGGCATGGGCCCGATCACCGGCGGCGCGCATGCCGAGGGCGAATGGGGCGACCTCGCCAGCCTCCCCCGCCAGGCGCTGCGCAGCGCGGTGCTGATCTCGCGACTGGCGGCGGAGAAGCGGTGAAGCGGTGAAGCGCCCCCCCCCAAACCCGTCATCCCAGCGCAAGCTGGGATCGCTGGCCGCCAGCGCACCGCCCGCGGCGAGCGGCCCTAGCCTGAGCTGGGGCGACGGGCGTCACACCACCAGCACCGTGCTCCCCTGCGTCTCCCCCGCCTCCAGCGCCCGGTGTGCCTTCGCGGCGTCCGCCAGCGCGAACCGCTGCCCGATCTCCGGCCGGATCGCGCCCGAGCGCAACATCGCGAACATCCGCGCCACCCCCGCCTCGCGCTCGGCAGGCGCGACGTAATAGTCGAACAGCGTCGGCCGCGTGACGAACAGCGACCCGGCCCGCGCGAGAGCGCCCAGGTTCACCCCCTCCACCACGCCGCCCGCATTGCCATAGCTGACGATCAGCCCCCGCCGCCGGGTCGCCGCCAGCGACACGCCCCAGGTCGCCCCGCCCACCCCGTCGAACGCCACCGCGACGCCCTCGCCGCCGGTCAGCTCGCGCACCCGCGCCGCGACATCCTCCTCGCGATGCACCAGCACATGGTCCGCACCCATCGCCCGCGCGCGCTCCACCTTGGCCTCGGTGCCGACCGTCCCGATCACCACCGCCCCCGCCGCCTTGAGCCAGCCGACCAGCAGCTGCCCGACTCCGCCTGCCGCAGCATGGACCAGCACCGCGTCGCCCGGCACCACCGTCGCACAGCGCTCGACCAGGAACTCGGCCGTGCACCCTTTCAGCAGCAGCGCCGCCGCGGTCTCGTCAGCGACGTCGTCGGGCAGCCGGAACAGCTCGGCCGCGGCAACAACCCGCGCGTCGGCATAAGCGCCCCGCGTCGGCCCGAACCCCGCCACCCGGTCGCCGGGCGACAGCGCCGTCACGCCCTCGCCCACCGCCTCGACCACACCCGCCGCCTCGCTGCCCAGCCCGCCCGGCAGCGCGATCGGGTACACGCCGCGGCGATGATAGGTGTCGATGTAGTTCAGCCCCACCGCGGTCTGGCGCACCAGCACATCGCCGGGTCCGGGCGGGGATAGCACCACGTCGCGCCACCGGATCACCTCCGGTCCGCCATGCTGCTCGATATATGCCTGTCGTGCCTGCATCCCGCCTAAACGAGCATCGCCTCGACCGGGTTGCAACCGCTCGCCTGGGCGGCCAAGGATACCCGATCTTCCAAAGGGAGCCTTCGCCATGCCGCTCGCCAGCTACCTCAGCCACTATATCGACGGTGCCTGGGTCGGAAGGGACGGAGGCCGTCGCCACGAGGTGATCGATCCCGCCACCGAACAGCCGGTGACCGAGATCACGCTTGGCTCCGCCGCCGATGTCGATCGCGCGGTCGCGGCGGCGCGCGCGGCGTTCGAGGGCTGGTCGCAGAGCAGCGTCGAGGACCGGCTCGCCCTTCTCGCCCGCATCATCGAGGAATACCGCAAGCGCCTCCCCGACCTGGCGCAGGCGATCAGCCGCGAGATGGGCTGCCCGATCGGGCTCGCCACCGCCGCGCAGGCGCCCACCGGGATAGCGCACTTCGCCGCCACCGCGAAGGCACTGGCCGCCTTCTCCTTTGCCGAACAGCTCGGCCGCGCCCGCGTCGTCCACGAACCGCTCGGCGTGGTGGCGATGATTACCCCGTGGAACTGGCCGCTCAACCAGATCTGCGCCAAGGTCGCGCCCGCGCTCGCGGCGGGCGACACGATGGTGCTCAAGCCGTCGGAGGAGGCCCCTGGATGCGCCGCGATCCTGGCGGAGGTGATGGACGCGGCCGGAGTGCCCGCGGGCGTGTTCAACCTCGTACAGGGCGACGGGCCCGGCGTCGGCGCGGCGCTCTCGGCGCATCCCGACGTCGACATGGTCAGCTTCACTGGCTCGACCCGCGCTGGCATCGCGGTCGCGCAAGGGGCGGCGGCGACCGTCAAGCGCGTCCACCAGGAACTCGGCGGCAAGGCGGCGAACCTCGTGCTGGAGGGCGCGGACCTCGCCCAGGTGCTGCCGCCGACGATCGCGGGGGTGCTCGCCAACTCGGGGCAAAGCTGCATCGCCCCGACCCGCCTTCTCGTCCACGAAAGCCAGCTGGCCGACGCGATCGCGACCGCGAGGACGATCATGGACGCGACCCCGGTCGGCGACCCGGCGCAAGCCGGCGCGCATATCGGCCCGGTCGTCAACCGCGCGCAGTTCGATCGCATCCAGTCGCTGATCCGATCCGCGATCGACGAAGGCGCGACGCTGGTCACTGGCGGCCCCGGCCGCCCTGACGGGCGCAACGCCGGCTTCTACGTCCGCCCGACGCTGTTCGCCGATGTCACCCCCGGCATGCGGATCGCGCAGGAGGAGGTGTTCGGCCCCGTCGCCACCGTCACCGCCTATCGCGACCTCGACGAGGCAGTCCGCCTCGCCAACGCGACCGCCTACGGCCTGTCGGCGACGATCTCGGGCGATCCCGCACAGGCGGCGGCGGTCGCTCCGCGCCTGCGCGCCGGCCTCGTCACAATCAACGCCTGGAGCCCCGATGTCGCCGCCCCCTTCGGCGGCTACAAGCAATCGGGCAACGGCCGCGAAAACGGCCGCTACGGCCTCGCCGAGTTCATGGAGGTGAAGACGATCACCGGCCTGCCGGGGTGATGGTTGTCGCCCCACCCGCCTGCCGCCTATACGAGGGTAGATACGGCAGGCGGGCATGGAAGTGGTTCACGCCAAGGTCTTCAAGACCGGCAACAGCGCGGCGGTACGCCTTCCAAGGGAACTCGGCTTCCCGCCGGGTACCCCGGTCGTTATCTCCAAGAACGCATTCGGCATCAATATCCGGGTCGAGCCCGATCGCGAGGCGATCCGTCGCAATAACGAGGCGCTGGCGGCGGAACTCACCGCGATCTGGGCTGAGGCAGGAGGGCCCCCGCCCGGTGACAAGCGCGATCCGGACATCTTTCCCGACCGTCCCGGGCTCTACTGATTGGGCCTGCTGCTCCACACCAGCATCGCCATCCACCTTCGCGATGGCGATCCGTTTACGGTCGCGTCCACGACCTGCCGCTCGCCACGACCAACCCCGCCGACTTCGCCGGCATCCCCGGCCTGGCGCTGGAACCCTGGCCTGCCGCTCAATAATCCCGGCTGACCCGCACATTGGCGCTCTGCCGCCCGAGGGTCGATATGCTCGACAGCAGCGACAGCCACCGCGTTACCTGAAACTCGACCCGCGTCGCCGAGTAGCCCTGCCCGTCGGTCACCAGCTCGCCATACAGCCGCCGCGTGACGTACTTGCCCGCGGCGATCGCGGTACCCTGCCCGGTCTGCGGATCGGCGGGCAGGATGCGGAGCCGGTCGAGCCCCGCCGCGCGCCGCACCGCGTTGATCGGGTTCAGCCCCTGGCCGCCCTCGCGCAACGCCGCCACCGCCGCGGCGAGCTGCAGCGCCTCGGGCGCGGACAGGTTGGTGATCGACGTCCCGAACAACAGCCGCGACAGCAACTCGTCCTCGGGCAGCGCGGGAGTACTGACGAATCCGACCTCCGGCTGCAACGCGGTGCCCGTCACCCGGATCGAGGCGTTCAGGCCCGGCGTGTTGGCGTCGGCCGCGATGTCGAGCGCCGGGTTCGCCGGCACCGATCCGTCGAACCGGATCACCCCCCGGTCGAGCGCGAAGTCGCGCCCCGCGAACTCGTAATTGCCCCGCACCAGCCGGGCCAGCCCGGTGATCGCCGGATTGCCCGGCTCACCGGCGATGCGAAGGTCCGCGGACCATTCGCTGGTCAGCCCCAGCCCGCTGACGGAGACCGCCCCCGGCGCCCGCGCCCGGATCGCCAGCGTCCACGGCCGGGTGGGCACCTCGTCCTCAACCCCGCCGCCGGGCACGTTGATCTCACGCAGCCTGAGCCGCGGCACCGCGGCGGCGGCAGCGGCGCGTCCGAGTCGGTAGCTTGCCCGGTCGAGCACCACGTCGCCCGAGATCGTACCGCCCGCCCCGTCCGACCGGAAGCGCAACGGCCCGGTGACGGTGGCGGCGATCTCGTCGCGCGCGATCATCCGGGCACCGGTGGCCGCGAGCGACAGGTCGAGCCCGATGCCATGGGCGGCGGCGAAGTCAAAGCTGCCCGTGCCGGTCACGCGCCCGTCGCCGGCAGCGGCTGCGAAGCGCTCGATCGCCAGCCGCGATCCCGCAAACCGCCCGCTCGCCTCCACCCCCGTCAGCACCGTCCCCGACGTCGCGCTCTCGATCCGCGCGCCGCTCGCAGTGAACGCACCTTGGATCGCGGGACGGCTCACCTGCCCGCCGATGTCGGCGGCGATGCGGACCGGACCGGACAGGTCGAACAGCTCCACGCCCGTCAGCCGCCACAGCGTGTCCGCCGGCCCGGCATAACGCACCTGCCCCTGGAGTGCCGCCGCTGCCACCCGCGTCGCCAGCGCGTCGCCAGGCGGCAGCCGCAACAGCGCCTGCGCCCGCCCGATCGTCCGCCCCGCCGACGCCGCCACCGCGCGCACCCCCAGCCGATCGGGGCCGAGCACCCCGGCCACCCCCAGGTCGATCGGACGGGATGTCAGCACCAGCCCCGACCGCGACAGCCCCCGCACGGTCATGTCGATCCGCCCCGTCGGTGCGGTGCCGCTGCCGGCCCGTGCGGTGAGCGTTCCCGACGCCGAGCCGCCCAGCCCCAGCCCCGGATAGGCGATGTCGAGGATCGACAGCGGCAGCGCGGTCAGCCGCGCATCGACCGCCGCCTCCCCACCCCCGAAACGCCCGCTCAGCGCCGCCTCGCCTGCGGCAAAGGACAGCCGAGTCGGCCCCAGCCGCCAGCCATCGCCCGCGCGGGTCACGCCGGCGGGGGCGAGCAGGCGCAGCGGCCGGCCGTCGAGCGACCCTTGCGCCGACACGCGGTAGCCGTCCGGCCGGATCGCGGTGACCGTCTGGACGTCGAACGCCCGCCCGCGCGATCCCGCCACGGAGGCGCGCAGCTCGCCCGTGCCGCCGACCAGTGTCAGGTTGCCCGCGAACCGCGCCAGCGCCAGCCGGTCACGCCGCAGCCCCTGGCCCTGCGCGGTCGCCTCCACCCGCGTCCCCGCCGGGTCGAGCAGGGTGGAAAAGCCCAGCGTTCCCCGCCGCACGCTTGCCAGCGCCGCGATCCGCGCGCGATCGGCGGACAGGGTACCCCGCACCCGCTGCACCCCGCTGGGCAGGTCGAGGTCGATCGCCCCGCTCCAGCCGCCGCCCACCACCGCCAGCCGTCCCGACAGGCCACCGCCGCCCAGCTCCAGGGTCCCGCGCCCCCGGGTCCCGGTCACGTCGAGCGCATCGACCACGACGAGGTCGGTCTGCGGCCCCGGGCGCAACACGAGTGCGCCGGCCGCGCTCACCGGCCCCAGACGCGATCCGCCCACGGCGCGGTATGCGAACCCCTCCGGCGTCGGATCGAGGTGCGCGCGCACGTCGCTCAGCCCCAGCGTCCGGTTGGGCTCGGCGAACAGCAGGTCCAGCGTCGGCCGCCCGATCCGCCCGTCGAGCACCAGCCGCACCGGTCCCCAGCGCGCCTGCCGGCCCCCGCCCTCGAAATGGACGCTCCCGTCCGGCCGGCGATAACCCGCGCCCGACAGCGCGATCTGCGGCCCGATGACGCGCAGGCTGGTGAAGCGCAGCACTCCATCGGGAGCCCGCTCCAGCGCCGCCTCCACGCGCGGCGGACCGCCGCTCAGCGAACGGAAGAAGCCGTTGTCGAGCCGCACCACCTGCGCGACCCCACGCCCCACCAGCCGGGTGCCGCGCCCGCCCGGCCCAGGCACCGCGTTGAGCGTCGAGGTGATGTCGACGATGCCGATCCCCGGCACCAGATACCGCGCGAGCCCACCCGCCAGTCCCACGTCCCACCGCCCGGTGCGCAGGTCATAGGCGAAGCGCAGCTGCCCGCGCAGCTTGTCCGACCGGAGCTCCAGCCCCTCGCCGGTGATGCCCGGCGGCGCGATGTGGAGCCGACCGACTACGGAAAGGTTGCGCAGGATGCCGTCCGCAACGTCGCCGACCCCCGTCACCCGCGCGGCGGAGAGGCTGACCGGCAGGTGCAACGGTCGCCCGCCCCAGCGCCCTCGGCCCGCGACCGCCAGCCGCCCGATCCCGGTCCGTCCGATCGCGAGCGCATCGGCGGCGAGGCGATAGCGATAGTCGGGCCGCCCGAACCCGCCACCCAGCGCCAGCGTCCAGGCAACGCCCCGCCCGGCCACCCCGCTCACCAGCCGATCGGGGCGCAACAGCCGCCCGCCGATCTGCACTCCGCGGAACCGGCTTTCCGCCAGATCGAGCGTCCCCGCGCCGGTCGCCGCCACCGCCGCCGACCGCAGCGCCACTTCACCGGTCAGCTGCCGCCGGTCGAGCGTCGCCCCCGCCGTCACCCGCACTACCGGTGCCGCCAGCCTCGCCGCCAGCCCCCGCGCGGGCGGCGTCACCGTGCCGCCGAGCGTATACCGCCCCCCATCCGCCCCTAGCATCAGGTCGAGCACCGGCCGCGTGCCGATCCGCCCCCGCGCCCGCCCCCGCCACCGCGTCCAGCGCCCGTCGCCCGCGACGTCGAGCGCCACCGCCGCACGCACGCCCAGCGCCTGCGCCAGCACCCCGTCCGCCAGCCCCCGCGCGGCGAGCCCTAGATCGAACCGGTCGCGGTCGGGCTCGGCATCCAGCCGCATCGCGAGCCGGTCGCTCGCCCCCACACCCATGTCCAGCCGCACCAGCGCCCGGCCACGCCGCACGGTCGCCGATCCCGCCAGCCGCATCACCCGCTCGCGTCCCGACACGGGCGCCGCCAGCCGCAGCCGGTCGATCCGCAACTGTCCGATCGCGATGTCGAACCCGGGCAGGATCGACCGCCGCGGCCCGGACCGGGTATGCGGCCGGCGCAACAGCGTCGCCTGCGCCGCCGCCACCCGGTCGATCGCCAGCTCATGCCCGACCCACCGCCATGGCCGCCAGTCGAGCTCCACCGCCGGCGCCTGGAACAGCAATCCGTCGAGGTCGGACACGCGAAGGTCGGTGATCCGCGCCCGGCCATACAGCGACCCGTCGATCCGCCCGACGCGATAGGTCAGCCCGTCGCCCGGCCGCAACGCCGCGATTCGCCCCGCCACGAACCGGTGCCCCGCATCGGTGTCGAGCACCGCGAGCAGCAGCGCGACCAGCCCGGCCAGCGCCGCGACGACGCCGACGATCCGCCGCGCCCAGCGCATCAGAACGCCTGCCCCAGCGACACGTACACCGCCACCCGGCTGTCCCCCCGCTGCGGGTTGATCGGGGTACCGACATCGACCCGGATCGGCCCGAAGCTGGAATAGTACCGCACCCCCAGCCCCGTGCCGAAGCGCAACCCGTCGAACCGCGGCACCGACGAGGTATAGATGTTGCCCGCATCCAGGAACGGCACGATCCCGAACGCGCCGCCCAGCAGTCCCGGCACCCGGATGCGCGCCTCGACCGACAGCTCGGACAGGCTGCGCCCGCCGACGGGATCGTTGTCGGGATCGCGCGGTCCGATCGACTGATAGCCATAGCCGCGTACCGACGCGCCGCCGCCCGCATAGAA
>Ga0325401_1000212_pt1 | contig 38107 bp, 20 predicted proteins | sample PopdelMetagenome_FD_205666 | JGI IMG/M metagenome (GOLD analysis project Ga0325401, IMG submission 205666) | Populus deltoides microbial communities from Bellville, Georgia, United States - Xylem-PdKOR-R2 | ecosystem: Host-associated > Plants > Phyllosphere > Stem > Wood/Secondary xylem | place...
CATTTAGTATAACTAGTCTTTTACATGGAACTCTGAAAAATTAGTTAAGATTCTGATAACTATAATACTAGATAGCAACTGTATTACAACTTATACCTTATTTTAGACATATTTTCCCCTCTAAATAAAAAAAACTAAAGAGAGTAATCGTAAGAAAAGACAGAGCAATCCAGCTTACATCATGTAAGATGTCTTATCATAATAGTATCATCCCTTTAATACAACTAATCTTTTACTTGATACTTTGAAAAACCAGTTGAAAATCTGATAATCATAATACTAGATAGTAACTTTATTACAACTCATACTTTATTTTAGATCCCTTTTCCCCTCTAAATAAAAATACTTTCAAAAGAGAGTGATCGTTATAATATCTAGTGCGACACGAAGGAATGAAAAATAAAAATATAATAAAGTTTTGAAACAAAATAAAATTTTCATAAGCTAAAGAGACTGCAGTAGAAGGAAAGTGAAAATATAAGGATCAAAATGAACAAACTTTGTCGTGCTAATTTTAATTTGACCAACACATTTTTCCCTGTTTTACACTTTAATACTATATCTTATAATTTTTTTTTTTTTTTTTTTTTTTTTTTTTTGCCTATAACAAACCATAAAAAATCAGTCATCAATTTCATAGATAAGGGTGCAATTAAAAATGAAAATAGAGATTGAGAAGAAAATAAATAACAGTTCAAGAAAATTACACCGATACAGCGTTCTCCTTTCGTATATCTGTTAATTTGTACTCTGGTATTAATGAAATGCTATTTTACATTGTACAAAAAAAAAAATCAATTCTTGAAATAATACAATCAAGGACACTCGCATGAGGGGATTCTCTACTAGAACTCTCTTCTCTTCGACGAGATTCACAAGAAAAAACACGAGGAGAGATTGAAGGAAATTATAACCAAGTAAAACATAAGCTACCTAGGAGATGGACTATAACAAGTATCAATGTGCTCACAAGTAAAATTGAAGAAACATTTGACATATGTGCTAATTGTACAAAAGAATAACATCTGTCTGGAGTCAACCAGTTAGCATTGTGCTTGTTTCGAGAAAAAATAAAAAGAGCGTCGACACTTCTAAAAAAAAAGATGTATATGAGGTTTGCCTACATAATCACTTATAGAGGAGGATAGAAATAAGAAGACAAGGAAAAGCAAAGGAAAAGTAAGCCTCCAATCGTAGCAACTGTCCCTTGTGAGATCTTAGATGCTAGCATGCTTCCACCCACCACTGCCAGGGAAGTGCAGATAGTGTGTCCCAAAGTAGCCCCCACAGCTACACCGAGCGCATTTTTGTGTGTTGCCAACTGCAGGACCAGAAATTCTTGTCAAAAATTTACAACACAGCGACAGAATACCTAGCGTCTACAAAATTGCAATTTGAGACTACAGTAACATAAAACACCCAGCATCAAGAAGATAAATCATGTTTGATATTCTACCAAAACAATTGCGTTCATCACTAGATAATAAAAATGGAAAGAACACAATTGCTTGCTAATCACAGTATCTTCCCCTTCAAATCACTCTGGCTAAGCAAAGCAAATAGCAGACATCATAATTATGGGGAACCATTTTGATCTTTCATGCAATTTATTCATAGCTGCTTTTGAGCTTATGAATTCCTGTGTTCCAACTTCAAACTAACTCACAAACACATGCAAGTCAGATGCATAAAAAAAATTGTATAGAGAGAATGCACACAGCGAAGGAGGAACCATGAAATCAAGTGGATAATGGGGTATTCGCATTTGAAGACTATAAGTCCAAAATCTTGTTACGACAAACCAAACCTTGGTTCTGATACTGCATGTTAGGCAAATTGTAAAATGCACAGCATTATAAAGAACACAATTTAAGGGGTTTGACAACTTGCCTACCCAGGACTTTTCTTTTCTTTTTTTTTCTTTTTTGATAATTACACAAGACTGCACTAATATAAATATTGCACTGTTTAGATGAAACTCTCAAGAACCTAACATGCACAAACACAAAATCCTATTACATCCAACAAAATGACTAAAAAACTCATTACAAGACCTAGCAAACGCTTTATTGAACTCTCTACATAACTAGGAAGCAACAGACATGACAGCCTAAAAGGCTAAATTCAGCTGCCTCATTACTGCTCTCTTGTACTGCACATGGATATGGATAGTTAGGTTGGTAGTTAGCAGCTAAGCACACATTTCTAGAAGAAAGTTATTTTATTGCTTTTAAGCCATTTGGCAAAAAACTCGGAAGACAAAGGTGTATATCACATGTGAATTTCATTTGGAGTGAGGTGTATCAAAGCCCATACATACTACCAGCTAATCAGGACTCACCACCAACAGGTATGATGGTTTGTGATATTTACTTCAATGACATGCTGTAACAGTAACCATACTATGCAAATGAAAGTCTAGGATACAAAACTGTAGTCCAAAGATCAAAAAAAACAAATTGTCCTAAATAGTGCCTTGTCGCAAAAAACATTTACCTTTACAGAAGTTTTGGGAGAATGTGGTTTCTTGAATTTTCATTAGGGGCGGGCGCTCTACCATGAGAGTCACTAGAGTATCCATATAGCATAGAAAGATTGGAGAGCTTCATATAATGAAGAAATTTTCTTGTTCTTAGCATGGATGTCATAACCTCCATTTTTTTATTATATTCAATTTTCTTAATGAAATTATTTCTCTACAATAAGAGAAAAGGCTCAAAATCCTATTGCAACAATCATTCGAGTAAAATCCTAAGTTACAGAATATGAAAGGGAAACCAAGTACTCAAATGACCAATCAGCACAAGAAGAAAACAACAAATAAAATGTCACAAGGCAAAAGGAGCAACTATAACTTAGCCATGCCACTATAATTTCTATAAGAAAACAAGAATCGGAAAATGAACTTACAGCAATTGTAGCAATCTGGCTACGGTCTCCCCACTCAGCTAGAAAGGTTAAAATAAATGACTGCATAGAGAAACAAAAATGCTTCTGCTGAGATTCTATCAGGAGAATTATAACAGAAATACCTAAAACGAACATAATCTTAGGCAGTTATCATCATACTTAAATACAGAGTGGCAAAAGGACTTGGCATTGCAAAATCCCATCACTATATAACACATTAAAGAAAGTGAAATATTTCATGAGATCAGAATGATGAACAAGCATGAGGCATTACACATACCTCCAAAAATATTGGTGTACAAAATCTTGAAAAGAAACGGCGGAAGGATGTTTTCCCTTGACCAGACTCAAGTTTTTCTTCTACCTGAACACAAAATGCACAGCTTCAAGATATAGGTAATACCATCTCAGGAAAGGCCAATGCAGAGAGAAGGGAATCAAATTTTAAGCTTCAAAAAATATCTCAAGAATTTCTTTTGAAAAGAAATCACAATAAAGTACCACCATGCTAGGAGCCTCAAATAATCAAATTAATAAAACTACATAAATTACACAAACAGATCATTTATTAAGAAAGAATGCAGACAGTTCATGACCCCATGGCATAGAGAACTTTTAGAGAGAAATAAAACGGGGCAAAAACAAGGCAATATTAACTTTTACAAAAAAAAAAAAAAAAAAAAAAAACATGTGAAGAAAAGAAGTGAAAAAAGTTGGATCAGAAGACTGGTTATGATCAGGAATGTAATAGCAACTTGGCTAAACCAGCGGATCATAGTGATATTATGATAAAGACACAGTTTACCAATGTGCCCAAAGCCTATCAAAGCATTAAAGAGAGAGGGAGGGGGGGAGGAATAAAACCCCACAGATTAAACATGCTAACCATCCTATCATCAATTACTCATCCACAGAGACATCCCAAACCAGAAATGAGAGCTACAAGAATCTTAAACTCTCTTTTGTTTGACAGGAGATATTATTTATTTAACAGCAATGAAAGAAAATGCTTCTTCAATTTAGACATTTAATAGGAGAAGAAAACAGATTTAAGAAAAGGAAAAACATACCTCCTCCATTTCTTTCTTCTGAGATAATTTTGAATCTGATCTCCAGGCAATGTAAAGCAACCGAAGGCCAAAAAATGCATACAGAACTGCATATGGAAATAATAGAATGGTTAATTTTCATAATGAACCCAATTCTAGCACACAAATAAGATTAGCCAAATTCCATTTACCATGTGAAAGTGAAATATGAAGTCAGAAGTCAAACTAAGATTTCTATGTTTTATTGAAACTGTTAATGACGATGACAAGTACAGTTTATATAAAAGGGCACCAAAAGCTATTGACATTCAGATTTACTCTACCAGTGGGACTAAATTCCACCATGTACATTATTTATACAACTCATGGAATCTGACCATGCAACTGACAGAGGTCCCCCTAAAACATTTATTCAATTATAGTCAACTCTTTGAATTCTTAGATATTTTTTAAAAAATATGGAAATCATCAAAGGGCTGCAATTTCAAACATAATTTTCCTTGTAGTTGATAAGGGCACCAGTTAAAAATTTGCTTGTAGCACTTTCTACAACAGAATTAAACCACAAAGATGATTGGGTACAAACTTTGTAGCATGAAGACTAATCAAGTCAACATTAATTTATTTTTATTCTTGTGGAAATTTCACTGTTGTTTAGTTCCTATATAGATTATAACGAGGCAGGCAGCAAAATCCTTATTCCAATAATTTATAAGATTCTGTTGTTGAGGTGACATTTTCATACTACCAAGATCATGTTTACTTTCAGAAAATATCTTTGTAGTTTTCATCTCTAGTTTTCTTATTTATTTTAAAATGATTTTTCCATGGAAAATTGTGGAAACATGTTTATTGAACACAAATTTTATAAAATGGAAAACAAGGGTATTGTTAAACTTACATTTAGATAATAAAAGAAATAGACATGAAAATTTAGTGAACCAAACAAGGCCCTTGTTTTTTACAGTGGAGAATTTGGAAAAACAACTTTTTGGTGTTTTTCAATTTCTCCAGAAATTGGGGAAATAGAGAAAAAAAAGTGTTTTCAACAAAATAGATTTCATTTAAATTAGTAAATGTGTTTTTATATTTTTCTATTTTCTAAAATATTTTTCAAAGAAAACTAGACAAGCTCCCACAAGTAAACACAACCCATAAATTTCCAACTCTGGTTCCACATGTACATGAGAGTCCAATAGGTGAAACCTGACAAGAAGATTTGCAACCATTTAAGGTCAAAATGAAAGCTATTCTTCCTATATTTATCATGATCATAAGACCAGAGAAAATGATCCCATTTAAGTGACTAACAACAAAGAAACAGGACATTGACAACACATTTCTTGATGGAGTGACTAAATGACATCCTTGCCCCCATCAAGTTCAACAATTGCCTACCAATGATCCTTCCATGCACATATCTATTCATACTTTCATATGCTAGCATAGTGTTCCAAGTGAATGTATTTAAGAACCAAACAGTGCACTGAAATTATTTTAATCCTGTTTTTGTAGATAAGTATTTAAATCTTCTAATAATGAATGCTTAGGATTTAATTTAGTTTTGGAAACTACATATTTTCAATGGATGTCTTGCTAAACTAGACGGGGTTTTCTTAAAGGTCAAAATTAACAAGTTTCAAATGGTGTTTTAACAAGGAATGACAGGCAAAACTTAGTGCTGTTTCTCCTCATTCACAGGCAACATCTGTATCATTCAATGGGACATCCACCCTATCTATCTCTGAATAAATCATCCAGTTTTCAGAATTCTTTCTAAATATGAAGAATTAGAATACGAGCCAGGGCATTTTTGATATATGGGCAAAGACTAAAACTGAGATTCTAAAAATAAAATGTTTTGCAATAATTTAAGACAGAAACTACCAACTATTAGCCTTCCTAGGTTTGATAGAATGTTTTGCAATAATCCTATTTGAATCCTGCCTAGAACTTACTGGAACTACAACCAGGTATCTCAATTGCCAGTATTCATGAGTATTTCCTCCTAGCATGGACACATTAGTCAAATTTTCTGCCTTACCCCTTAAACTTAAGATAGGGCAAGAAACGGGAACAGACTGAACAAGGCAGAAGATCTTTCATGGTACAAAACAGGAGAAAATCAAAAAATGCATATAATAGAACATATAGATTGTCATAGTTCACCGACCTACCTAAAGCTATGGACTAAAGAAGCTTAAAACCACAAACAAATTGCAGCATGGAAGGCATTTCCTAGGGAAGAAGAATAATAAAAAGAAGATATAGCAACTGGTATCTGAGAAGGAATAAATAAATGTAATTTATATAATACGTACTTGTGGCTGCACTATTTGTATGCTTTCTTGATATCAAATTTGGCACAATCCTACCTAGTCCAGTAGAAAGTACCTAAATGATAGCACAACAGCTTTAATCTTCACAACATTGAGAATAAGAAAAGTGCAGTGTAGTTGCTGGACATTCCATTCAATGCTATCCAATCACTTTGCAATGTCAGAAGAAAGAAAGGGATAAAAAAGATGTGAAACAAAGAAAAGGTAGAGTTCTTTGGTTGAAGTAGAAACTGAAACAAATAACCAGATAACTTACTGTCATAACAATCAATGCAGTGAGTGCACCAGACAAAACAGTAGATTTAGGGTGTCGCATTGCCATAAGAGCTGCTATTATAAAAGTCTCATCTCCAATCTAGCAAGCACCATAAAAGTCAAGCAATAGAAACATTTAACAAAATAAATACCGAGAAAAGTTAAGAAGATACAGCCGAGCACCAATCAGAAAAACATGATAATAACAATTGCTTTTCTTCCCTGGTTAATCTAAAAAATAAGACAAGAGTAGATAGCACAGACCTCGCTGACCATAATCATTGAGAAGCTAGCAAAGAATGCATCAAAAAGTCCAAAACCAGAGTCCAATTTAAGAACAGATTTGGCATCACCACCATTTGTAACAATCTGCATCCACAAATGAGTGTATGACCAAAAATAGGTTTTCTTAGAAAGAAACAAAATGATAATAGGAATAAATACCATGCCACGGCGGCCGAGATCTTGAAAGGATCTTGATTCATCTCCCTCATTTTCCACCCCATCTGCCTATAATAAATAATATCACAAGAAAAAAAAACATATACGGACAAAAATTATTAAAAAAAATTAAAGATCAGAAATAACAGACCTGAGCAGCAGCGATGTAAGCGAAGGAGAATAGTAGAAGAAAAGCAGCAGCAGCTCCAAAGAGAAACCTAGGGTTTGAACGAAACCCCATCAGCGAGCAGGCAATATGGGATTTTGGATCGGAAGGAAATCGAAAAGTTTACAAGTTGCGAGATCTCTACGAAAGAAAGCAGAGACAGACGGGGGAGAGGTAGCAAGAGATCTGGCACTCAGACAAGATCCCTAAGAAGAAAAGATGCGTGCGTACGCACAAATTTTGCAATATAATATTCCGTGCTCCGCGACGGGTTAAAATTAAAAAAAAAATTAAATATAAAAAAATATATCAAATGTCTTGGGTCGCAAGATAATATCAAATCTAATATTATTGAAACTAAGAATCAAATCAAATTTAAAATAGTCTCACATCTAGTGGTAAAAACAGACCTAGTAGCTTTGAATCCGTCGGCTAAGTCAAACTTAATATTCTTAAATCTAGCAAAAAGAAAAATTAAACTCAAGAGCATTCAATTTGTTTATCTAGACCTAAAAATTATTAGATATATCAGCCAAGAAATTTAAAAGCTATTGATTTTAGCTGGGTAATCGAACTCACCACTAGTGAGTCTTGCTAGGTAACAGGACCCAACACTTTTGGGTCATGCTAGGTAACCAAACTCAATGCTAAGAAAAAATAAATTCAACTCAACTCAACCTTAATTGAAAAAAAATATATTATCACCCAACTTTTGTACAATATAAAAAAAGTCTTATCAATTTATTTTCTTTTTACCATATAAAAAAATAAAATAAAATAAAAGAAAAAATTCTAAAGAGGCAAAAAATCGATGGGTCTGACTAAATAGCCTTGGGTCTCGTAGGGAGCCAGACCTAATAGCGGTGAGTCTCGCTGTCAAGCCAGACTCAGCACCAAGCGCTTTGGAAATGATGAGTACTTTCCCTAAGCTTATTGATAAGAGTTCAGGTGTCACAACACAACATATTTAGCGTTCTACAACACAAAGATTTGAGTTAAACCCTACATTTATTAATAAGATTTCTAGTGTCGCAACCCAACATATTTGGCATTTTGCAAGTCCAACTGCCTAGTTAGACCAAAGATTTGTGAGTCTAGCTGCAAGCCGGACTCCATAGCGATGGGTTTGGCTACCAAGTCAAACCCAACACCTTTTGGAAGCAATTTAGGTCTGGTTTCCATGCCAAACCTAATAGCGATGGATCTGACTGACAAGCCAGACCCAACAGCTTTTGGCACACAAAACAGAAAAGACAACGCCCCCATCAACATGTTTTTACTAAAAAAACAGCAAAGACAACACCTCCATGACGCTACAGTATCGTCCACAGTGCAAACACTTTTGTACAATATAAAAAAGTCTCATCTATTTATTTTCTCTTTACCATATGAAAAAAAAAGAGAAAAGAAAAAAATATTAAAAGGCAAAAAATTGGTGTTGGGTCCTTCTAGCAGCAAGACCAATGCTATTAGGTCCCGTTAGCAGCATGACCCAACGCTAAGAGAAAATAAATTCAACCCAACCCAACCTCAAATGAAAAAAAAATATTATCACCTAATTTTTATACAATATAAAAAAAGTTTCATTAATTTATTTTCTCTTTACTGTATGAAAAAAATAAAATTAGAGAAAAGAAAAGCAGCAAAAAATTGATGGGTCTTGCTGAAAGTCGGACCTAATAGCCTTGGATCTGGCTGCAAGCCAGACCCAACACCAAACACTTTGGAAGTGATGAGTACTTTTCCTGAGCTTATTGATAAGATTTCAAGTGTCGCAACCCAACATATTTGGTGTTCTGCAACACAAAGATCTGAGTTAAACCCTGAGCTTATTAATAAGATTTCAGGTGTCACAACCCAATATATTTGGCGTTCTACAAGTCTGATTGCCCAACTAAACCCAAGATATGTGGACTGTAAGCCAGACCCTATAGTGATGGGTTGGCTTTCCAAGCCAAACCTAACACCTTATGGATGTGATTTGGGTATGGTTTCCATGCCACACTCTATAGCGGTGGATCTGGTTGCCAAGTCAGACCCCAACAGTTTTTGGCACGAAAACAAAAAAAACAACACCCCCAACAACATTTTTTGTTTAAAAAACAGCAAAAACAACGCCCTCATGATGCTACAGTGTCGTTCATAGTGCAAACACTTTTGTACAATATAAAAAAATCCCATCAATTTATTTCATCTTTATCGTATGAAAAAAAATAAAAGGCAAAAAAATAAGACAAAAGAAAACAAATATAAAAAGGCAAGAAATCGGTGTTAGGTCCTACTGGAAGAAGGACCAATGTTATTGGGACATGCTAGGCAGCAGGACCCAACATTAAGAGAAAATAAATTCAACCCAACCCAAAAACTAGCATTCAAATAACCAAGACCTACCAATTTATCTTTTTTATGAACTACAAAGAAATTATTAGTTCTTCCTAAGTATTTAAGAATGTTTTTCACTATTTTCTAGTGACCATCATCTAGAATAGAATGGTATTTACTAGTTATACTCAAAGTATAAGATACATCTGGTTTTGTACATAACATCACTATATAATGGATCCTATAACCAAAGCATAAGGAATATTTTCCATCTTATCTCTTTTAATTTATGTTTTAGGGTATATAACCTTGAAAAAATATATCTCATATGAAATAAGTATCATTTCTTGGATTCTTCTATGCGAAACTATTTTTACATCTTGTCTATATACTTAGATTGGGACAATCCAAAAAACCTTATAGGTCTTTCTTTATAAATCTTTATTCCTAGTTTATAGGTTGATTCTCTCATATTATTCATGTTGAAATTCTCAAAAAACTAGATCTTTATTAACTAAAGTAAATATATGTCATCTTCATATATTTTTTATGAAATCAAACTATTTGATTATCTCATCAAAATGGATATTCAAACTTCTTGAAGCTTTCTTAAGTCCAGAATAGATTTTTGTAGCTTAAAAAAAAACCCACTTACATAACTTCCATATGATTCTTTTCATAAACTTATTGTAATCTCTCCATATGGAATCCTTATATATATATATATATATATATATATGAATTCGGTATATTTGTTATTTAATAAGCACCTACATATTAGTTCCAGCTATTCTTCATATCTCATCTTATGAGAATATTTTCTTTATTTTATAAAAGAAAATAACATAATAAGTATTAGTCTCGGCCACTATAATTAATATTCACTCCTAATAGAGCATTGACCAAGAATATTTAGGAACAATGCTTTGATTCAATAGAATTTCTTATAATTATAACCAATTAAGTTTTCCATTACAAAAAAATTTTTATCTTATGGGATTCATCTTTACTTTAGATTCAATAATCAAACTTAAATAAATACTAAAGATAAAAAATACATTTAAATATAAAAATATATGTTTTATATGAATAATATCAATGCCACATGTAACTACTAAATTGACTACAAGTCAATACTTGATGTGTATATAATGGCATATATACATGCTAACGTGTATATAGTCTCGCCTAAATAGCATGTTATAACTTATCCTTGCTTCTATCACAAAAAAGGTTGTACTAGAGGTTCTTGACCTAATAGTTAGGTCTCTATATAACGCCCTCATAGTCTTTTATGTCTCCTATAGAATTTGGACATGACCACTTCTAATAGGATCATATCAGCTTTGTTATGACCAACCTTAGCAATCAAATGTTAGGGCATATTGTTAAATGAGACACCTTCTTCAATTATAACCATTTGTATTTGTACACTATTAATGATAATTGTGATATACAAAGGTTTCAAATGGTAAATTATTACCAATGTTAGCTTAGGAATGTGATTCTAGACTTTTGTTCAACCATGGGCTCTCATTGGTTGACCTCAACTATTTTCTCATTTTCTTTTTTTTATCTTCATGATCATTGTCCAAATAAAATAATTAGTTAGGTCTGGCTTTAAAGGAATATAATAGATTAAATATTATGTCAGTTAATGCAACTCCCTTATGGTAATTCACCTTTATATTAAAATGTTTTCCAAATCTCTATCCTTTAATGCACCTTACTCACCTATTTATTGTATTAGGACTGAGAAATATAGTTATTTTTTCTCATTTTATTATGTGTTATCATTAAAAGGGGTTTCCAAACTTTTTCCTATAATTTCATCATTTAAAAAATCATTTGCATCGATAATCAAATCATTTTCATTGTCTAGTTGGTCTTTCATTTAAACAAAAAAAAATTTTGAAGCCTTCACATGACTTATAGGGTTTTTTAGAGCTTTGAGAATTTTATTGTCCTCAAGCACTATTAGTGTTATCTCTTCAAAAACTGGTGTTTGTTCTCCTTATATTAGGGTGGCTTTCTTGACAACACTTTCCTGTTACTATTATTTAACAGCTAATGTCATCTTTACACACACACACCAAATAGTGACTTGGGCTAATTTTATGGTGTTTGTCTCCCGTGTTCAAGCTTGTAGGTTATTGGCCTAACACTTTGGACAACTTCGTTCGATCATTGTGGTCGTTGATTAATCTCTACCTTGACCTTGATAACATACGTACTAGATTGGCTACTTTTCACCATCTTTTTTATTATCTTAGTGATAGTTTTGTCTATTTTTCTAGAGATTTCTTCTGTTATTTTTTTTCTTATTAGATCATGGTCTACTATAACCTCTTAATATGAGGTGGTGTAGAGATAAGAACTCTCTGCACCCTTTTATCAATATTGTATGGTTGTTTAATGACTCTCTCATTAGCAAAGATGATAATAAGAATAGGTTAAATCCTATTAAGTACTAATCTCTTTAATATACCACTTGTAAACAACATAATTAAAACATGAGGCTATTTTCTTTTTATCTTTTTTTTATAATCTATGTAGTATCCAAGGCCTATTTATTAGGTAACTTGGAAAATTTAGATTCCAAGTTATTTTATTTTCAATATCTTTCATGTCGAGTGTTTATAATTGATCTTATTACTTATAATTTTCTGACCAATTATTGTTTGATCTATTGAACCATAATGAGACTAAAAGGTAATTTATAATTAGAAACTTTCAAGATTAAACACCATTAATTGAGTGAAATATAGAGACAATTTACTGTGATTAGTGATATTGTAGAAAAAATCAAAGAACTTAATGAATTTTTAAATAATTTAATATACATAGAGATATGTTGGATTATTAGGTGGAGATATTTTTAATGTTATTCAAAAGAAAACATTGAATAATTTAGGGATCTTTTAATCATTAACATGAGGAATTTGAATTTTATAACAAAAAATAATAAATTGTGTAGATTAACACGGTGAAATTAAAAGCTTTATATTCATTTTTATTATCTCTAAAACCTTAAGTTTTATTCTCTATTTATTTTAATTTACTTTTGTCAATCACTTTAGTTTGATTTAGGTGGTCAATTCTATAAAATCTCTGTTTGATTTCTAAATAGTAATTAATTTAGTAAATTTTAATACTTAATAGCATAATTAATACTTATGGATTCGATACTCTTTTCTTCAAAAAAACTTTACTACTTGTTGTGATTTTGTTCATTTGCAAATACTATCAAATAAAGGTTTTGGCATTGTTGTCGGGGATTTATTATTTGTTATTGATATTGATACTAGCTAAATTGTTAATAATTTTATTTATTTATTTATTTATTATTATTGTTGTTATTATCATCATCATTAAATATTGCTTTGATTAAATCTCAAATTTTCTATTCTTTTTTTATTTCAATATTTAGAAGTGCATACCCGTTCTAAACCATTTGAACCTATCTCCCGAGATTGAAAGAACTTTGCGTTAGATCAATAAAGAGAAGAAAAAATAAATCACCACATCTGTCATTATTATGGTGGAGTAGCGAAATAAAGAGGCAAATAAAGCTTTAAAATATTATTATATGCATTCAGTTAATGAGTATGCATCTATCATAAAGAGGCCGATTATATAAGCTAATAATTTTGAGATAAAGCCAATGAAAATTCTAATGATATATCAAATTGTTTAGTTTGAGGGCTATCACAGAGGGATCCTAATGTTCATATCGTAAATTTTCTAAAGATTTATGACACCTTCAAATATTACAAAGTGAAGGATGATGTTATTTTTTAAGACTTTTCTCCTTTTCACTTAAAGAAAAAAGTGAAGGCATGGTTGAATTCTCTACCACTTATTGTTATTACTACTTGGAAGGAGTTAGCACAAAAGTTTTTGGAAAAGTATTTTTCTTTGGCCAAAATAACAAAGATAATGAATGATATTACAACTTTCACTTAATTTAAAAATGAGTCTTTGTATGAGATATAAAAGATTTATTAAGAAAGTGTCTGCATTATAAACTCTTAGCATGACTTCAAGTCCAAACATTCTAGAATGGTTTAAGAGTTACAAGCAAGTCCATAGTTAATGCAATAGTTAAATGAGCTTCGAAGAGTAAAACTCTTGAAGTAGTTTATAGATCTCTGGAAGAATTGGCATCCAACAACTACCAATGGCCTTTTGAGAAAGCAATATAAAAGAAAAAATGGATGAAGTTTTTTAACTTGATTTTATTATCGTTTTGACAGAACAAATGCAACTTTATCTAAACAACTAGGTAAGATGAATGTTAATGTTATTCAAACTAATGTTATGTGTGATTATTATGCATAAAATCACTCAAGTATCAATTGCCAATTAGAGAAGCCTTTTGCTCAACGAAATTATGAGGAAGTTAATTATGTTTTCAATTTCAACATCAAAACAATTCTTATTTGAACACATTTAAAATGGAGAAATCACCTTAATTTGTCATGGAGTAACAATCAAAGGGAAACTAGACCACCTTAAAATTTTCAACAACAAGAAAATAAACCGACACATAAGAAAATGCTCATGAAATACATGCAAAAGAAAGAATTAGCAATCCAAAATGATTAAACTTTGATTCATAACCTTGAAGTTCAAATTGGTCAGCTCTTAAATATTCTTATAAAGAGGAAATATAGAACTTTGCTAAATAACATTATTACCAATCCTAAAAAAACATGTCATAGCAACATCATTGAGAAGTGGGAGGACAATTGAGCAACCATAACAACAAGTTTTGAGCAACATAAAGCTGATGATCATGAGGAGACCAGATCAAAGATGAATTAGAGGAGAAAACTAATTGATGTTTAATAAGGAAAACTGATTTTAAATGTTCAAGATAAACAACTAATGTTTAATGTTTAAGTCTATAAAATCTTCATCTAGTTATGATTCATATTTTTAGATGGATAGCATTGATAGGTCGGTAGCCAACACTTTTAAAGAGGAGAATCCAAAGATGTCACTTAAAGCATGTCTTACCAGCTCTCAAGTTTTTTTATGCCAAGCAAGTCATGATTAAAGAATGTAATGAATACTTGAAATCCTTTTAACCATTTCTTTAAGAAAGGAAGCCAAAAGTTAAAGAGATTAGGGTTAACACTGAAAATATAAAATCATTCATTCAAGAGACTCCTAAGAATGAACTTAAGCCACTACCATCCCATTTAAGTGTTGTGGAAAGAGAAAAGATGCTTAAGATTTTGGCAAAGCATGAAATGGCATTGGAATGGACCATAACAAACATTAAAGGTGACCATTTAACTCTTTTTATGAATAAGATTTTGATGAAAGAAAATTCAAAACCAATTACGCAACTACACTGGCAATTAAACCCGACTTTATAAAAGGTAGTGCGGGCTAAAGTATTAAAATTATTGGATGTAGGATGATGAGAACCAAGGGAAGTCTAGCTATAGACTTTAAACAAAGCACTTTTTTAAACGGAACCGAAGTTTTTATTTATTTATTTATATTATTATTCTCTTTAATTTTTAGATTTTTTAAATTTATGTCATTTTATAGGTTTGTGTAAGTTTAGGGGCTTTCCAATGAGTTACACGATTATGCTTTCAAGGACAACTTTCAATTAGAAATTGATGGAGCAATTCTTACTTTTTCTCAATTTATTTTTGTTTCTCTTCTTTCTCATCGAGGACAATTTTTTAATTAAGTTTAGGGGGAAAAGAATTAGTTTTATGCTAATTTATGTTAAAAGAGAGGGTGAGAGAGAGAATTAGCTTGATGAATAAAAAAATCACATGATAAGAATATGGTTGAAATTGATTATAATTTTAGGAAAAAAAACTCTTATTGCTTGAGTTTATTTGTTAATCCTTGATTTGATTTTGCTTAATTTGAGGTTTTCTATATTCAATGAATGCTTATCATGATTATCAATTGTTTTGCATACCTAGATAAATTTTATACGAATATTATAAATTTGTATGATCTTAACAAACTCTAAAACTTGTTTGATGACACTTGAGGCGAAACCATAGACAAAATATTACTTGGGAAATGATTTAGGTATTCTTTGAATCGATTGAGTCTTTCAAGCTTACCTATTTATTATCTTTATCTCTAGTCAGCCCTTTGAGCTTTGTGGAATCATACTTTGGATTAAGTATGATTGGTGTATTAAACTTTTTCCTTGCATATAAATTAAGTAGAGTGAAGATTGAATTTTTATTTTTAAATCTATGTATATTAGAGATTTGTTTAAAAAGTTTGTTATGGAAAGAAAGAGTCATACTCAAACATCTATGAGCACATCTGTCAAAATTAGCTCAGATTCTACAAGTAAGTGTGTTAATTCTACACTTTATAGAAGCATGATAAGGAGTCTATTTTACATTACTGTTAGTAGACTTGATATTTCTTTTAATGGGGGTATTGGTGCTAGATTTCAATCTAATCCTAAAAAATCACACCTTACAACAGTTAAAAAAAATCTTAAAATACCTTATTACTATAATTGACTATAGTGTATAGTATTCAAAAGATTCAAACTTAACTCTAATTGGTTATTTAGATGCTGACTAGACAAGTAATATTGACGACACAAAAAAATAGTATTGGAGGATGTTTTTATGTTGGTGACAACTTGACAGCATGGATGAATAAGAAACAGAATTCAATATCATTGTCCATTGCAGAAGTTGAGTACATTGTAGTAGGAAGTTGTTAAACACAACTTTTTTGGATGAAAAAGATATTAGAGGATTATGGTTTCTCGCAAGAAACTATAACTGCTTATTGTTATAATTCTAGTGCAATTAGTATCTCCAAAAATCTTGTGCAACATTCAAGAACCAAGTATATAGATATAAGACATCATTTCATTAGAGACTTGGTTGAATTAAATATTATGTTTTTAGAATATATGAACATCAAATATTAATTGGCCGACTTATTAACAAAACTTTTAAATGGTCTACGATTTTAATATTTTAGGAAAGTTATTGGTTTATGTGACATGCATTAATTCTTAAAAGAGATAAAATTTGTAAATTAAAAAAATATGTGTGTACAAAGTTTATGTTTTTTTATGTTTTTCAAACAAGTGATAGGTTGTTAACACTAAAGCACAGAAGCAAATCTTATAAATATACCTCATCTAATACCTTTAAATCTTACAAATTTCATTTTGTTAGGATTAAGGCAAATTTTATTTTGTATGGTCTTCATTTTTGAAATTTTATTCTTTTAAAAGCCCAAGTAAAGGTATTATCTTAAGCACAATGAAGAATTCAAGTTGTTTTACTTACTATTAGCAAAAGTACAATTGATTTAAAAGAAAGTACGATATCAGTTAATGGGGAGTAAAATATGCCTTGAATTGACTAAAGCTGGTTAAATTTAACATTCAAGTTATTAAGACACTCCTCTTGACAGATTTTTGAGAAAACATCAAGAGTTCACATCATTGTGGAAATATATAAACACTTCAGTATGGATTTATTATACTCTTTAATTCTTTGAAGAAAAAGTCAATTGCTCACAATGAAAATAGACAAGCAATTACATAAGAAATTCAACAAGTAAGTATTCTAAACTAGTTTTTTTAAGTATAATTTTAATACTTGTTTAATTTGCATGCTATAATTGTTTTTCCTATATTTGTTTTGCAAGTTTATGTATTTGCTTAGCAAGCATGCTGTATTTTTATAATTATTACCATATTTTTACATTTTTGCATGATTATAAACTAAATATATATTTTTTACTTATATAATCTTTACTTGTGAGTTTTGAACATCAATTCCATCATATCTCGAATGCTTTTTAGAGGAAAACATATAAAAAAGTTATAAATGAATAGAAAGAACTTGATATGGTCAATGAGTTAAAAAGGAATGAAATGAATTTGTTAAAATTTCAAATTCAAATTACCACTATAAGTGCCCCATCCAAGTTTTTATTTATAGATTTGAGAGTCGCATATAGAGTTATCACTTTATCTTATACCTTTATTTTTATGTTTTCGAAAATCAATGGAACAATTTCATTTTAAAAAATTACATATCAGTACATTTTTTCTACATTTACAAAGAGATTTTTTTTAAAAAAAATATATTTTTAATTTTAAAAATCACAAATTGATAGGAAAAAAACCAAATAACAAGTTTGAAAATTTCATTAAAAAATAAAGAGTGGATGGTTTCTCTCATTCCCAATTTTGATAAAATATGTCAGATTTAAAGATATGGTCTAATAACTTGAAATTTTCACTTAATAAGCATTATAATATACAAGAAAAGTAAATTTAGTTTTACTATTATGTGATATGTAAACCCAAATACTTAAAAGAGGAATGAATTAGGCGATATGATCAAAGTTTAATAAACTAATTCTCTTTCTTAATAAGCTCAACAATAAACACAAATTAGCCCATTTTTCTAATCATGCATTCAACATCAATATAACATGGAACAATAATTTAAAGGAGAAGGAAAAAAGAGATTTGCATGGTGATATATAGTAGTTTGATCCTATCATCTACAGTATTTCGCAAACAGTAAGCTATTATTACTCATTGGACTTTTTCAAAATGATGTCTCACATTTTTACAATAACAATCTTTTTTAAAGATTGATATTAAAAAAATTTTATACCTTGCCAAGAATTTTATTCAAGAAAGAAAATGATAATAAATTTCACAATAAAAAAGAAGATTTACTAAAGAAAAGCTCAAAAAAATAATATGAGGCATCATTATGATTATAGAGATGAAATTAATAAACGTGCAAGAAAATAACCACTTAAACAAATAATATTAGGATTATATCACCTTGTAAATGGGATATGGTTTTTTAAAAATATAGTTAAATTAGGAGCTTCAAAAAAAAAAAAACTAGCGAAAGAATATAATAAAATGGGATATGGTTTTTTAAAACATGAACAATATTAATTTCTCCATTTAAATTCTTTTAGTTTCCTTTTTAAAATTATATATACATATATTAAATTTCTTAATTTAACTATTGTTTTTCTAAATAGCAATTATAGGAATTTTGGGTATAATAGGAGGCTTTTGTCAAATCTTCAAACTTTTAAGTGGACACCTCCGATGGTTATTGTAATCTATCTAAATTTTTATCATATATTTGATTTGAAAGAATTCTATGAAAGTAATTCTAGTTTTTATATAATTGTTTATCATTTATTTGACTATATTGTATAATTTGCTAATAAAACATTATAATTTCAGAAAAAAATTGTCTTTTAACAATCCGTTTAATTTTTAATAAAAGTTTATACTATTCAATGATAAAATTTAATCAATTAAAATATTTACATAACATATACAATAAATGTGTTTGATTATTAAAAACTAGAAACAGGAAAAAGTTAAATTAGTTGTATTGGTCTTATGAATTGAAGAAAAAAGTGTTAATTTATGATTTAGATGTTAATTATGAATTGAAATCGTAAAAAAGAAAATCAATTCAAAAAACTTGATAAAACATAAAAGATAGCCATAAAAAGAATGAGGATGAAATTTGATAAAAAAAAAACCATGAAGGATGAAATTGTAAGGAAAAAAAACAATCTAAAAAATGACCTCAAATAAAATAAATAACAATAACAAAAATATGACCAAATTTAAAATATTAAAAAATTAAAGGGGGTGAAATCAAAAACATTTTAAATTTCATAAATTATTCAAAATAAAAAATAGTAATAAAAAGACAATGATCAAATGTGAAGGAAAACGAAATTGAAGGGGTTGATTTGAAATTTTGAAGAAGTTGGTGCTAGATTTAAGGAGAGAGAAGAAGTCATCGGTGCCAAACTAGTGGTGCATTTGGAACACGCTTCTCCTCATCGTATAGGGAACACTGAGATCTTTTAAATGCTGCTTTGCAGATGGTCAAATAACATCGTACGTGGGTTGTCTATTCATTGACGTGTGTTACACAAGTGCCTACATGTTTTTTTTAATAATATTTAATATATGGTCAATTATAATAATACTCATGAATAACCTTTAAATTAACAATAAAACCAATGTAAAAGGAGAAAGAGTTGTGTTGATTTTATCTTTAAGAGCATTAAAGTAATTATACTATTTTGAAAAAAAAAGTAAAAGACCAAAACACCCGTGAGTGACAATCATTATATTTTTTTTATTATAGGGTTAAATTAGTAATTTTATTGTGCAATAAAAAAACAAAATAACTAATCTAACTCTATATAATTTGTAAAAGATATTTGTGTCATGATAAAATGACTACCTTATTTCTATATCTACATCAAATGTTTTGAGGCAAAATTCATCATTATAGTATCATAATAAATATTCCTTCTTGATCCATTAAAATACCCCATTTATCCACTCCTATTTTTTTTTTCTATTTCTCAAAAAAGAAAGAAGGAAAAAAATATAAAATTGAGGAAAGGACTATGTTAAAATAGATTTAAAATTTGAAATATATTTGAAATATAAAATTTGTTTCTTAGGCATATATTGAAATATAAAATTTGTTTAATTTCAATCTTATGTTAAGGAAATTGATGGGGATGAACTTATGAGAGCAATTAAAATATGGGAAAAATTAGCAAAAATTTGAAAGTTAGTGACTAATATGTTAGTTATCCCAGCTAAATATCAGCTTTGACGTCAAGTGTAGAAAAGCAACAAAAGCATACACATGAATAAAGAAGCCAAGACAACCTCAAGGTCCTCAACGTGTCCTTAAAATAAAGAGAGTAGAGAAATTATTTACAGACGAGAGAATATGTGACATTGTTGTTGAAACGGAGAAAATTATAAATTAGCTCTTCTAGCAAAATAAATTAATAGTCCTTCTAATTTAAAAATTAATTAATCAGTCCTTTTTATCCATTTGATGTCCCTTTCCGATTTTCTTTTTCAGAGAAATAAAAAAAGAAAAAATAGAAATTATGAAAAGATCCATCAGAGAAAAATATTTTTTTAAAAAAATAATATTAAATTAAACATGATCAATGCTAATTAAGGAATTCCAAGGAATTGATCTAAAGGTTAAGGAGGCCTGCTCATTTTATTAATTTTCTAGGTTCAAACTTCATATCAACATCTTGAAAAATTTATTAAATTCTTCTAAATGCATTGCACTAGTATATAGACTATGCATCTATATATTATATATTACTTGCTCAGGGAGAGATTTAATCTTTTTTTTTTACTAATATGAGTGTCTGGATCAGTTTGCGTATAATCACAGGGCTCGAATTTGAGACCACAGAAAGAGCAAACCTCTTAGTCCAAAATTCTTATCATTGAGCCACCTACTAAATGGTTGGGAGAGACTTAATCTTTGTTGACGTGTAACATGTTATGATATCTTTATTGCTAAATAAAAAAAAGAAGGAAAAAAAAGACAAAACTGATAAGGACTAGTTAATTAGATTCTGAAACTATAGGGACTACGCAATTCATTTTAGAAGACTAAAGGGACTAGTTTGTAATTTATCATGTAAGAACGCGGGTAAAGAAGGAAAAGAAAAAAGAAAAGCGAGAAAGAAAGGGAGGAGTGTCTCTGTTTGGATTGTTTGTTGGTTGGTTTTTATTCTTCCGTGAGTTTTTGTGGAGAGGAGGACACTACGCCCTCTTTTTCTCTCTTTCTCCTCCTCTCTAAAAATAAATAAACAAAGAAAAAAAAGAAAACAACTAGGCATACTCTCTCTTTCTCCCTCTAAAACACTCTCCCCTTCACTGCAAAAACACAAATTCTTGGTTTTTTGGAGGGTTTGATAGAGTGACAGCTTTTGTGTATTTGTTGGAATGGGGATTCTGGAAAAGAATGGTAAAGTGTCAGTTTCCTAATATACAGAACGATCAGAGTAAGAAATGGATTTTGATGCCGGAATTCCGATGTCTCGTAGTGGTGGTGGTCTACCAGCTGTAACCGAGGGAACTTCTATGTCACCGTCTTTAAGCGAAGGTTCTCGTTTTCTTTCTTTTCTTTCTCTCTGTTTTTTTTTAATAACAATAATAATAGTAGTAGTAGTAAAAAAAATATATATTAGGAATTAGGTTTGTGTGGTATTTCATTGAAAATAAAATTCATGCAGAAAAGAAAAGAGAGAGAAAAAATGCAATTCACGTGTTGCTTGCCTTTGTGGTGCTAGTTGGGAATTCTCTGTTTTACCCTCTGTCTGTCGTAGATTTTGCTTGATCGTGTCTGAATTTGTTCAATTTCCAGCTTGTTTCTGTATTAAAACATAGGTTTCGTTTTGTTTTTTTTTTTTTATATCTTGGAGGTAGGAAGAAATTCTGGTTTTTGTCGGTGCTTTTACTTTGTTTGGTTAAACGGTTGGAATTCTTGCCTCTGTTTTAATCACTGTAACATTTTTTTTTTTAATGTTTTGCATGTAATGAATGACAACAATTTCAACTTTTCAAGAATCTAACAAGTTTGTTTTTCTTTATTATGCAAAATCCCAAGTATTTATCCCTCAGTGAAAACTTTTCTCAATTTTTGGACCCTTTACTTTCTAATTGAAGCAACTCTACTTATTAGAGACAGTGAAAACAGAATTCTAGAGATTATAGGAGGAGATTATGGAGAAAATGATTGTTGGGAAATTATTCTCCGTTCTCTTTGATTGATATTTCTCATAGATGTTTGAACTCAGTTATCCAGTTTCATTTTCAGATGCAATGTGGCAAATGAACCTGAGATCGAGTGAAACAATGGAAGCTGGGCCATATCCTGAGCGTCCTGGAGAGCCAGATTGTTCTTATTATATAAGAACAGGCCTCTGTAGATTTGGGGCTACCTGCCGATTTAATCACCCCCCTAATCGGAAGCTGGTATGAGCTGCAGTGTTCTTGGAACACAAACACTACTGTAATTTTTCTACATTTTCAATTAGATTCTTAGCTTGAATCAATGAAGGCAATTGGACTGAGCACCTGAGTCTTTGCAGATTGTGATTTCTGACTTATTTTTATAGAAATGTTATACAATTATTACATAAATTTCTATTTGGTTGTTTACAATTAGCATTAACAATTGTATATACTTAACTGTACTTATGTACTAGATTTCAGTGGTTCTATTATCAAATAATGTTTCTGAATGTAGTCTGCTTCTAAAAGCTAATTTACTGGTAAGTTAAAGCAAAATGCATTGAACTCCCCTATTAGGGAAGTACAGTCAACATCCTAGAGAAAGCTTTCTGAATTTTCTATTTTCCTTTGGGGTGTATTTGTTTGCTTTTCCCTTGTCAGTCTATCACACATCCACACACCTAGCTGTGCATGTGTTTCTTTGTCTGATTGAATGCAGACATATCCAATAATGAATGGTTGGATGTGGGAATGGGGGGATTTTTTGTATTGACAATTGTTTTCCCATATGCATATATATTGGTGAGAGTGTAAATGGTGACCTGCATGGAGATGCACAATCGCAATGCATGTTTTGGCATGCTCATTTTCATTTAGCATTTTTAATATTTACGTTTCCTGTTATACAAAAAAAATCACATAAGATTGATATTTTGAACTATGATCTGTTGAGTTCCAGGCAATTGCAGCAGCCAGGATGAAGGGGGAATTTCCAGAAAGAATAGGACAACCTGAATGCCAGGTATATTCTGTGTCAACTGTTTATTAGCTTGTTTTATGTAGACTTCATTTTCAAATTTACCATCTTCAAGAACTGTGTCACTTACTTTACCACGAGGAATTCATATCAGAAAACTGTGTTTTTTCCTTTCGTTATTGTAAAGGAAAAGGGAATTGATCTGAATCCTACCATTGTATCAGTGGGAATGATAGTTGTCCTAGTGGGAAACTACTATTTAGTATTCTTTAGTTCTCTCTTCATAAAAACTAGCTGTTTGGTAGATCTTATTCAATGTGGTTATCACAATACTCATCATAATTGCAAAACTGAGGGACTGCGCCAAACGAGTTTGACTTTACCTTTTTGTTCAAAGTAACTTTCATCAGTTCACTTTACTCTGATGTGAATGTTTTGAAGCAATTCATCAGGTCTGGCCCCCATACCCTCCTCACATGTTTTTGAAGTTTTGTAATTAACAGTAAATGATGACATGAATTTTTTTTTTATGAAGCTTTTCATTTGTATTTGCTGTGGTGAAACCTGTATTTTGTTTTAAGGATTAGGATTCCATAAGCCCTTGAGTGATGCTATTTATCTCACATGGGTATTTAACTTCTCTTTTGTATGGTTCTAAAGTCTTCCGAAGTATGACCATGAGCATTCTTATACATTTGTTAAATATAGCTGGTTTACCTAACATGTTCTGTTGTCCAAAATCCCCTGGTTTTCTAGTTGTTTGGGTTGTGTCTTGGAGAATTGTTTTGTCAAGTTTGGGATTCCGAAGTGTCTTTATAGGAAACTTAATTCTTTGACTGTTTACAGTGTAATAATTGTGTCAATGACTCAATATGAATGTACATATTCTAGTTGATTTTTAAACTCTCTCTCTTACAAATGTCAGATGTCCTGGCTGGGTCCTTGTCTGATTCTTGACCATTCTGCCACTTAGATCTTATCCCACCATGCAAGACTTTTTCGTGACATATTTTTCCTTCATAAATTATCTGGAAAGATATGGATTGAAGCTTTTGGAAGTTTAAAAAGATTATGGGAATGCCTACCACCTACTAATTGCTGGACATCTCCTAAATGATATATGTTAGATGACATATTACACGGAAAGTATAGAATTAGAAAGGTTGATGGCCTGAAAATGTATGCAAGTAAAGAAGATTAACTGGCACTCTCCATTTCCTTTATGCTTTCACAATAGAGATGGACTAATTTCCAACAATCAGAATGAAAGACCAAAAATGATGTTGATGACTGAGTCAATATTTGTTAGTTCTTGTATAATTGCAAACCATGATCTTTTACTTACTGATAGTTATTAGGATTTACACTTTATTTCGAGTACTGAGTTGGTCAGGTAATAGAAAATTTATGATAAATCATTAATTCACTATTTTTTTCAGAATGAGTGATAGAAGATTGTGGTACAAGTTAAATTCAGCCTGTGGTGCTTGAAGTTCTAGTTCATAGATCTGATATGGTGATGTTGAACCACTCAAAATTTAGGACTATTATTCACTTATTTGATTTTTTTTTGATCAGTTAGAATTTTTAGTTGTTCTTATCTAATCATTTGAGGACTTACGTGTTAACTAGAAGTTCATTTTATTTTCTTACTAGTAGAGTTTAGTTGTTTTTGAGTTTGGGAAGTCCTATTCCTAATGGTTAAAGGGTGTTGTCTGGGTTCTTGGTGTTTTCTAAGAGACTAAGAGCTCTGATTTTATATTTTAGATAGCCTTGTTGATGATTCAGAATTGATGTCAAGATCTCTTTCTCTTCTCTCTACTACAATTCTTGTTGGTTTCTCTCCTTTCTCTTGTTTTGTGTCCTCTCTCCTCTCCTTCCTAATGTCCACTATCTTGTTTTATGCCATCAGGGATTTTTTTATCCCTTTTTTTTGGGTATCCTGTAAAGTCATAGCAATTTCTTTTTCTTGTTATTTTTTGTTTGTAAAACTAATTTTGTACTTCAATTGCTCTCCAGTACTACTTGAAGACAGGAACTTGCAAGTTTGGGGCCACGTGCAAGTTTCATCACCCTAGAGACAAGGCTGGGATTTCTGGAAGAGTGTCTTTAAATATTTTGGGCTATCCACTCCAACCGGTATGGGCCTTTTACTTTTTAACTCAATTAAATAATTGTATGTTTTTTGTTACTTGATGTATTTGATTGATCTTCTATCTCCATTTGTATTCACTCTTGTTGATGATTCTTTGAGGAGAACTATTTGTAAAGGCACATAGAGGAATCTTGTGAAGGCTTTTCATGCTGGCCTTTGTACTATGGCATTTCATTAGCAGTTTCCAATTTTCCTATATGATCATTCAGATGGTTTCTTGAAAATGTTTTCCCTTCCACAATTCTTTGAGAAAGTTTCTAGAGTGAAGAATAACACATGCAAAAAATGTTTAACTGGCATTCACTTATTGTCAAAGTCTCCCTCAATATTATTTATCTGCTTGATGTGTCATTTGAAGATGGTGTTTAGATCATTTAAGGGGTCCTCTGCATCTTTGTTTTTTGGATTCTGTGGTTGAAGACGTCCTTGAACCATTGGATGAGTGGAAATATAAACTTTTCATTTAAGAAGTGATATTGCACTCATTCAAACTTGTCGTTCTAGCATTGCTGCTTATTACTTGTCCTAAGAATTCCTATTGATCCAATAGGATAGAGAAATCGATGACAGATTTCTGTGGTCAAATGTTAAGGTGCCAAAAGAGGTTATTGGTAAATTGGGGCACTACTAATAAGGAGTGGTCATTTTAGCTTTCAAGAATGTTTATTTGGTGAAGAAATGGTTATTGTCAATTCTTTCAAAACCACATTTCATTTGGCATGAGGTGATTTGGAGTCAATATGTCCTCCAGCAGAATGGCTGGCTTCCAGGATTAGAAATAATAATATCATTCAAGCTCGATTAGTATTTTTTTCCGTCTTGAATAACTTGTAATGTGAAAGATGACCTCATATTTGGTTCTGAAAGGTCTGTGGGGAGGATTTTTTTTTTCTTTAGCCATTCCATATCTTTATTGTTGTTCCAGTCCTCACCCTACTCCTATTTACAGTGCTCTTGTTTTGGAGGATTTTAACCTTTGATTTTCACTGCTATTAAATTGGAGGTTTTGGTCTTTGGATGGCTTGCAAATTAGTTGAAGTTCCTTTTTGCTCATCATGTTTGTTTCATGAATCCTTGTCTTTAGCCAGTCAAATTTGGAAAGTTTGATACTCTCTATGATCAATGAACTTGAGCCGGAGGTATTTTTCTTAGGAGCTTTAGAGGAATTTCTAGCTGACATTTAGAGAGAATGGAGTGGTGTTTTTGATAGTGCCTTTTATTGTTGTGGAGAATCCCTTATAATCATAATGTATATCATTTTCTTTTCTTTACGGATAAAACTTATTCTAAACAAACAAACAATCAAATAATTATGATAACATTTTGACATTATAGTCTAACATCTTACGTTTGTTTGCTTTCTAGCTTCTTTTTTTTTATTTTTCACTTTTGTGGGCATAAAAGACTAGGAATCTCATTTTGACGTTTTTATCCTGAAGAAATTAGGACACAGGCATTGCTGTATAGACATTCAATAATTATCATGTAGCATATAATTGACGAGAAGCGCAAAATTTTGACCAAATTATCTAGATACAATTTTAACATAAATTATTGCAGTCCATTCAATAGGGCCGACAATGTGAAAACAAAAGTGAGAGGTAAATTGGAAGCTAATTGCAAGAGTAAAAAGAAATTAAGATACGAAGAATCTATAAATTTATGGAGAAAAGCCAAAGAAATGTCTAGGAGAGCGTGGTGGACTCTTAGGTGTCAATTTTCTTGTATTTACTTTTAAGACTTCCAAATTTACTAATCTCCGTACTTCTTCCATTAGTTTTATATTTTTGCACTATGTCCAAGGGCTTTCTTGGAAATGAATGGGAGATATTTCATGTTGAAAACTGTTTGAGGGTTCCTTATGCAAACCTATAGATTGGAGTGAATGCCCGTCGGGTCAAACACCTAGAAACTTGTCTGATCTAACAAGGGGTTACTTAAGTGGGCCAACAGGTGAAATATATGATCGTTACCGCCTGTTAAGCACCGGTGACATCAATAATTTTTATATTGATTTTTCCAAAGAGCATGATTACAAGAATCTTTGTCGTGTAATGAACAAGCTGCTGTGCCAGGCCTTTAAAATCAACTGTGATTGGTTGAAACATATTTTAGATAATGAGAACTCATTAGTTTCGTATGGTTATCTCATGCCTCGAACTAAGATTAAAGATTTGGCTTGTTTTCAGTTTGTAGCATTCAAATCTGCAATGCTTCTGGTGGAATAAATAATGTCTTTGTTCATTTGTGGGATGTGTTTGCCTTGCAAATCTCCTGTCTCCCCAGTTCTATATTGTGTGTTCTTCCTAGGATGAATTGCAATTTTTTTCTTCATTTCTCTTTTCTTTTATTTCCTGCAGAATGAGATCGAGTGTGCTTATTACTTAAGAACAGGACAGTGCAAGTTTGGTAGCACTTGTAAATTTCACCATCCTCAGCCAACTAATATGATGGTTCCACTGCGTGGCTCTCCTATTTACCCTACTGTCAGCTCTCCAACTACCCCTGGTCAACAATCCTATCCAGGAGGACTTGCAACAACCTGGTCAAGGGCATCTTTTATTACTAGCCCACGCTGGCAAGCTCCTTCAAGTTATACACCTTTGATTCTACCTCAGGGAGTCGTGTCAGTCCCTGGCTGGAATGCATACAGTGTAAGCTGCTCTTTATCTTTTGTCAGAGAATGCAATTAAGAACAGTTTTTGGGTTAAATTGGAGGCTATTGGGCTTAGACCACACAATGAAGCACCTCCCTTAATCTCTCAAATCCCGGGCATGGACTGGTTTTTATCCTAGGTCACTTGGTATGCTACCTGATGATTTTGCCAGGATGAAAATTTTGCCTCCCCTTTTAATATTATGGTAAATTTAGTCTCTTGAAAAAGATTTCAATTTGATGCATAAAATTTTCCTTCTATCCCCAAAGATTCTGAAACATATTTTAGCCCTCAAGGATGCAAAGTTTTTTCCTTCCTTAAAAAGATTATAGTTTCATCGCTAAGAAGGAAAGTCTTGTTTGTTCCATCCCTAAAAGAGATATTTATTAACATTTTTAAGTGCTTTCTTCTACTACCCAACAACAACAACAACAAAGTCTCAATCCCAAACTAGTCGGGGTTGGCTTTATGTATCCTCCTGCACCATTTCACTTGATCACAAACCAAATCCACCTCAATATTAAATGAAATTTCTTTTCCCCTCCAAGTCTTAAATCTTGGGTCCACAGTTGTTTCCACGAACAAATATTGCTGACTTCATTAGCTCATGTCTTTTGCATATGTCAAAAAGGTCCTTCAGTCATGGTACTTAGTTTTTGATGTTGCTCAGGTTGCACATTGATTTTTTTTTGGGACTTAATTTTCTTTTCCTTTTCTTTTCATACATTAAATTTATTCAACTCTTTGTACAAGTTGCTAGTTGTATATAAATAGTGATTAGAGGCTTTACTTCCAATTATGATTGGAATAATGTTTTGGTAGCCTTATACAGATATTTTCTTTGTTCTGCTGAAAATTCTGGTAATTTTATTTTCTGGGTCAAAATGCCATTCAACCTTTTGGCATGTAAGAATCAGCTGCCCAGTAGTTTGCACTAGGGGATGAGTCTGGAGCTGAAGCTTAGTCAAAGTTGATTGGAGTTGGCTGGTGATGATGGCTGCATGGCTACTCATTGTGGTGATGGAGTGACTCTGCTTATTTGGGGTAAAAGGTGCTGGTGTTTGTTTTGGGGTAATGGTGATCTTGGACTTGGAGGTGGGTGTTTTTGGTAATTTTAATGATAGATGTTATGACAGAGTTGCTGAAAACAATAGGAAAGTTGATTGAGTGAAATTTCAATATTTCATGTGCATAGAGGCGACGCTTAGGTCATTCATAAGAGCACCATGCCCCCAAGCTCACTGTAGTCCCTGAAAGTTGTTATATTTTTCACACCCTGTAATATTCTAATTTGCCCCCTCCTAAAATTGTAGTTTTTTTCTTATGTCCTAATATATCTAATTCCTCTGACCACCAACAATTTCCCAACAATTTTTACTCACGCACCGCACTGCTTGTGCAATTAATTTGTGTTCTTTTAAAGGTGTTTAGTGGTGTGCTATGCTTTCAGAATGAAATAGCCGAACAGGGGCACAATTTTTCTGCTTCAAGAGGAAATCTTGCATTTTAATGCATGACATAGTCCAATTTTAGGATTACAAATTGCAGGGAAGTTTCTAATATATGCAGCCATAGCTGTGAATGTATGAAAGTGTCAAGATTTCCAAAGAACAAAATAAAATGGCAAAGTTAATGTTTCCAAAAAAGTGTGACCAATCTTTTAGCTAATGCATTTGAACTAAGCTTCCTCTGAAAATTTTGGCACCTGTGTGTGGAGTTGAAACAAGGCCTGCAAATACACCATCCATCCTGATCTCTAAGGTTGGTTGTGTTCAATAAGTACATTTCCAGATGTTTCTAATTTTATTTTGGGCTGTGCTCCAACGAATGGATTGGTGGTAGGCTCTGACATCTGCATTTATGGCTGCATCAAAGGCATAATGAATTTTTCTCAATGCACTTTTGTTTGGCAGTTGATATGTAAGCTTTCTGCATGCATGAGTTGAGTATCAAGAAATGTGACTTGCTTGTTGGTCAACTTTCCAGGGTCAGCTTGGGTCGGTATCATCTCCAGAGAGTCAGCAACAAACAGGAAACAGTCAGATATATGGAACCTCACGCCACAGTGAATCAGTTAATGCAGGATCTCAAGGGACATTTTCCCCATACCGTTCTGGCTCTGCCCCCTTGGGATTTTATGCCTTGCAAAGAGAGAGTGTTTTTCCTGAGAGACCTGGTCAGCCTGAATGCCAGTTTTACGTGAAGACTGGAGACTGTAAGTTCGGTGCAGTTTGTAGATTCCATCATCCAAGGGAGAGACTAATTCCTGCTCCAGACTGTGTCTTGAGTCCAATTGGGCTGCCTTTACGTCCAGTGAGTTCATTTTTCATCATCCCTTTTTCTTACCATCTAATTGTCCCCATTTAGTTTATGTGAAGTGCTTTTACCAAAACCTGAGCTTAGGAGGAGGAAAAACTGAGCTTCAAAATCTTAGGAGTCACACTTAAGAGAGATTGTGTTTCAATTGCAAAACAAAATTGCTTCCTAGAAGAAAGACTTAGATTCCTATATAAGAAAATAATAGTAATCCTATTTAGAATAGAAAAACCTTAATAGAGCTAATTACATTAGCACTAATAAATATTAAATAGAAAATAAAACCTAGAGCTATAACATTACAAATTTTCCAGCAAACCTGGAAATTACCAAAATACCTTTGCATTCTATAATTTAAATAAAAACATATTAATTTATTTTTCTGTTGCGTGCATCTTAAAAAGCAAACGGTAACAAATCAAATTCTTTTATCAAAATGGAGTTTTAATTCCCACTCAATATGTAAACAATATGATTGAAATCGCACTTCTGCTCACCCTACAAATAGGGTCTCCAATAAAAAGACCAAAAAAATCTAGGACAATATGGTGAGGTAGTGACACGCTCTAGGTGCTGTAAAGAGAAATGAAGTGTCAAAAATCAGCTAAGCACATTTAAAAAAAGAAAGAAAGAATGAAAGGAAAACATAAACCACCTTATTAGATTAATTTTTCCCACACAAATCAATGACAGAAGTAAAAGTTTTTCTTTGTAGTGGTTGGAGTCGACAGAATTGAAAGTCTTAAAAGCACCTAAGACGAGGTTGAATTAGAAGCTTAATTGAAGCTTTGGTATCTTAAATTTTTTGATTCTTTAACACTTCAAATGATGAAACAAATATTCAATATGAGAGCACACAAAGTAAAAGAGATAGATATTAGGAGAGACACTAAATTTATAGTGGTACAGCCAATCTTTCCTACTCCACTTTTTAAATCACCATTCAAGTATTCACTAACAATTCAAGGTTTTTTTACAGGTGAGATCTTACCGATACACTAATCTTTTTCACAGGTTCAAGATTAAAAAACCCTTCACTATCAATCTTTTTCAAGGATCAAGATCTTAACTTTTCAATAGCTCACAAACGAAGTTTTCCAAGTGATTCAAGTGCCACTTATGCTTTCACAATGAATAATCTCTCATAAATATTTGTCACACCTCACAATAAAAAGAGGATTACAATGAATTAAACTCAAGTTTCTATAAAAAGTAATATAGCTTAAGAATGTAAAAGAGATGATTGATGCAAATAAATTTCAAAGCTTTAAAAGGATTATGGAAGTGATGAAAGTTTATTAGATTAAAGAGTTGGCTGCATTAAACGTATATTCAGTTGTATTTATAGGCAAAAATGGTGTTCTTAGTCATTACTCACAAATCAAAATTTGGAGTTCAACATTTTGAATTTTTAAGGTATTCCATCTTTGTAAAAATGGTCAGGTAACATTTTGAATAGGAGAAGGGTTTTTCTTGTAAATGAACCAAGTACGAAGAAAGTAGTTAAAGACAGAGAATGCTATTTGGAAATCAGTTTATTGACTTGATTCGAAATAGTATGTACAAGGTTCCTATTTAAAAGAGAATATAAGGCATGAAATCAAGAACCAAATCAAATCATATATTCTAATTAGAAGTGACATTTAATTTATAGGAGTTAATTAATATCAAATCCATTTCTTAATTTATAGACAACCTAATATAAAATCTTCTATTTTATAACGCTCCTCCTCAAGCTGACTTTAAGACATCTTCCATTGCTAGCTTGTTGATCAAGTAGTCAAATTGAACCTGTGAAGCCCTATTTGTAAGTACATCAACAACTTGCTCGGTAGTTGGATCATATAGCATGCAAATCATTCTACTATCAATTTTTTCTTTGATAAAAGTGTTTATCAACTTCCATGTGCTTTGTTCTATCATGAAGATATAGATTATAAGCAATTGATATGACTGACTTATTCTCGCAACATACCTTTATGGGCGAGGAGTTAAGAATTTTCAAGTATTCTAACAACCTTTTAATCCACACAACTTCACAAATTCCTTGTGCAGTTGCTCTAAACTCAGCTTATGCACTACTCCTTGCCACACCATTTTGTTTTTTGCTTCGCAAAGTCACTAAATTCCCTCTAACATAGGCACGATAACCGGAAGTTCATCATCTATCAGTTATACTTCCAGTCCAATTTGTATTGGGGTAGACTTTAACCTGTAAATGTCCATGTTTCTTAAACAACAAACCTTTTCCAGGAGTCCCTTTACCTCAAAATTCTATTAACGACATCAAAGTGTTCCATGCCAGGTGAATGTATGAATTGGCTGACCATACTTGCTACAAAGGCTATATCTACGCGTGTTGGGCCAAATAAATTAATTTGCCCACGAGTCGTTGGTATTGCTCTCGATTCACCTCTTCTTCAGTTTTGACAGGTTAGAGCTTCAAGTTGGCTTCAATTGGTGTTTCAATTGATTTGCATCCCAATAGCCCTGTTTCATAAAGTAATTCAAATACATATTTTTGCTGAGTGACAAATATAACTTCCTTAGAATTGACAAATTCCATTACATGAAAATATTTTGAAGCACCTAAATCCTCGACCTTAAAATCCCTAACAAGGTTTTTTTAAGTCTTTCCAGCTCGACATTGTCATCACCCGTCAGGATTATGTCATCTACATAAACAATCAAGATAGCAATTTTCTTTTAAATATTGAGTCAAGCTAGGATCTTGTAAATGCAGAAGTCCTTTGTTTTCTTGTACTAGTTGCAGCCCTCTTTAGATTTCCAATCATAATCATTGAACAAATCAAGGTCTTGCCACAATCATTTTAGTGTGTTAATACTTTGTGACATTGTCTTCTCCTTGCTGGATCTCACCAAGATTCAAAGTCAAGCCATAGACTTAGGATTCATTACCCATATTAGAATACATTAGTTTAACATTACCATAAAGTTTCTTTGCTGTTGAACAACACATATAGTTGGAGCTGATGCCTTCATCCATGGCGTTCATTAGCCATGTCATAAACATGGAGTTTTTAGCATCCCAGGTAGCGTACACTGGGTCCTCCCTTGTTGGTTCTTTTTTTTTGCCAGTAAGATAACTTATTTTCCTCGTCCTTGAATATACATGCGCACAAATTGAGACCAATGCAAGAATTTGTCGCCATTAAGGTGGATGATGGTGATCTAGACTAAGGATGTGTTGGAGACAATGATAGTGATTGTTTTTCAAAGTACTTTTCGCTTGGAAATGCATCAAAATAATATTTTTTTATTTTTTAAAAATTTATTTTAACATCAACTTATCAAAACAATCCAGAAAAAAAAAACAAAATAATTTGAAGCAAAAAAAAAAAAAAAAATCTTTGAGAACTCCGATTAAAACAGTGTTCCAAATGGACACTAAGTGTGGCTCGTTATTGGAGAATTGGGTAACAATGAGTTTGTTTTGGACATGGTGAACAAAAGAAACAAAAGGATGGAAAAAGTTATCGGTTTTTTTTTTTAAAGAGCGAGTGATCAATTCCTTGCTCTGTTATCATGAACACAGGGAGTATTCTTTGGAAATCAATTTATTGACTTGTTCAAAATAGTCTGAACAAGGTTCCTATTTAAAGGGAATACAAGCATGGAACCAAGAACCAAATCAAATCATATATCCTAATTAGAAGTGACCTTTAATTTATAAGAGTTGATTAATAACAAATCTATTTCCTAATTTATAAAATCTTTTATTTTAAAATAGTAGTTATTGTGAAGACAAATGGAAGATTCAACTTGTAGACCTCTGAGTGTGATGTGATTAATGATGAAAAAAAACATGGTGAGGAGATGGCCATAGACAATGGCAACATTTGGAGAGTGAGAAACAATCAAAAAGTTTTGGAGAAGAAGAGTTGGAAGGGTGATTTTCCTTTGTGACTTAAGGCAAGCCATAATCCAAATGGTAATCCAATCAAGTTCACCATTTTGATTGCCACGAGGAACAAGAATATGATGCACAACCTCAAATAGTACATGGTCTAAAATTGTGAGAAGATGGGTTGATTGAGATCTCGTGGCTCGAGTTTATTGTGATTGAATAAGAAATAAGAGCTGATATTGCTTGGTTGGAGGGAAAGAAACATCCATGTCCATAAGATCATTTTCCTTAAAGACATCAAATCCTCTAGTTGGCAAAGACCAAGTAGAGAACTACTTTTTCAAGAGTGATGGTGGGTTTCTTGCTCACCATACTTGTTAACTCAAAAGTTTTGCCATTTGCCCTTGATTTGGCACCAAGATTGGCATAAATTTGTCTCACCATGTGCACATATACCTCATGTGGACCATTGAGCATGGTTGATTAGCCCACAAACGTTTGAAAAGGCTCCAAATTTATGACACTATATTCTTGCTTTCATCATTTAGTTCATTGTACATAGATATGCAATCAATGTAATGATTTTACATAAGAAATCAACCATGCAATAAGAATTACAAAGATTGAGTTCAAGGAGGGTTGCCCATACCTAGTTCAAGTTGAAGAGCACAAAATTTTTCTTCACTTAACGGCTTGGTAAAGATGTTCACAATTTGCTTATCCTTTACAAATGAAATGATGCTAATTTCTATATGCTTAGTTTGAGTGTTCGATAGGGCTTTTGATCAAATTTATAGCACTACTATAATAAAATATTGGAATATGGTCTGACTTGAGATTAAAGACCATTATAGTTTGCTTCATCTAAAGTATTTGAGGACAACAATTTTTAGATTCAATCTTAGAGATGAAAGCAAATTTACCATCTTGATTAGTTATAAAGGATCATGTCCTAACTCCACTTGATAGGTCACCAAGTATTGAATCTTGAGAAATTCCTTTCAGTTTTTGAATTGCTTTGGAAATGTTTGCTCTTTATTATATTGATCATTTTGTTAAGGAGTTGCTTGAGGTTTTTTTGTCGTTCTTTCTAAAGGCGTTCTCTTGTGCTTCATTTAAGTTTAGCCGATCAAAAACAACATCTACACCAACCTCTTTTGCTTTTTAAAGATCAAATGAGGTAAACTTATTAGAACAACATGTATAGATTCTACATATATTAGAGTTCTATGATTATATACTCTATAAGCTTTATAAGCTTTACGAGTAGAGGAATAACCAAGAAATATATCTTCATTGAATTTGACATCAAACTTTCTTAAATTATCTTTGTTATTCAAAATAAAGCATTTTGATTCAAATACATGAAAATAATTTTTTTTTGGGTTTTCTTCCAAAATAAAGCTCATATGGAGTTTTATGTAAAATAGATCGAAGGAAAACGTGGTTTGAAACATAACAAGAAGTGTTTATGGTTTTCACCCAAAACAATTGAGTCTAACTATACTCATTTAGCATAGTTCTTCTCATTTCTTGAAGATAACGATTTTTTCTTTCAACATTGTTGTGGAATTCTTAGAGTAGAAAATTCATGTTTAAATCCATTTTCTACATAAAGATTTTTAAAGGGAAGACTGTCAAATTCTCCATCATGATCACTTTTAATTTTGAAAATTAAACAACCTTTTTCATTTTAAACACAGTTTGGAAAATTTTGAGATTGCTTGAATTGCCATATCTTTGTGAGTAAAAAATAAAACTCATGTAAATCTAGTATAATTAATAATAACAAATACAAAATTTTTACCAATAAGACTAGAAACATGAAGAGGATCAAATAAGTCCAAAATTTCTTTGACAAATGCCAGGTGAGTCTAATATACACTAAAACACTAAACATCATTATCAATTTCATGTAAAGATTCAAACGTAACTTTATTACGTTTATCACATAATTGACTAATACTAAGTAAATAATAATTTAAACTATCAACAAGTAAAACATGCTCAATAGTAGGGGAATTTTCAACATTACTGATACCGTTTGCCTTTTTTTTGGTATCATCTTCGAATGTGACATGTTTGACAGTCTTTTCTTTAAAGGAAGAGAATTTGAATTTGTCACCGTCATTTATCTTGAACATCCACTATCCAAATACCACTTATCCTTCTTTTTCTACAAGGAAAAATCTCAACTTATTGGTTTTGTTATCCATAAACTCGTGGGTCCATTTGGATTAGTAAATGTGCATTTTGACATCCAAACATTTTTGAATTTAGTCGAAATATTTTTGTGTATGTTCATGAAATTCATTTTTCCCACAAGAAAGACATAAGCTTGAAGATGTTGAATCCTTAACAAAGAAATTTGATTGAAGCTTTTTGTTTTTCATTTGATTATATCTCAAACCATTTTTTTCAAATACACATCTTTGACTACCTAAAAGTCGCAATCTAGGTTCTTATTTTCTTATGTGAATTTAGTTAAAGCAGAATTTAAATAACTAACTAGAGTTTTCAAGATCTCATTTTCTGACTAAGTTCATATAGGAGATAAATGAATTAGATGCATCTTTTAAGATTCGTCACCAATTTTAGCGCTATAGATTTCTTCTTAGTTCCACTATAGGTTGAGTTATCATCCATGTTATCCCAAGTAGTTGCTTTCATTGCCTCTTTTGCGTCAAACTTTACTTTATTTTTAACAATAATACAATCACGCTGCACATGACTCGGTTTCTTACATTCATAGCATATAATAACATCTCTCTTGCTTGATTTTCCCTTATCACCCTTTTCTTTTCTAAAATTTCCTTAGTTGCTATACTTTTTCATCCTTAAAAACTTCATGAATCTTTTAGTAATCAAGGATATGTCATCATCTTCTTCACTACTATTTCCATTTCTTTTCTCAAGATTAGTCAACAATTTTAGCACTAAAGATTTTTTTTAGTTCCACTATTTTCAATCTCAATCTCCTTCCTTGATCTTTGCTTAGCGATTAACGATCCAATAAACTCATCAAAGTGGCTTGCCTTAAGATTCTCATCCTCTTCTTTGGTTGTAACTTTAGGTTCCCAAGCTTTAGGTTAAGACATCGAGATTTTACTGGCCAGTTTCTCATTTTCTCATTGAAGATTTTTTAACCTAAGCTAACTAGTTCACTAACAAAGGTAATGAACCTAGTGTGCATTTCACAAATACTTTCTTTCAGCTCCATTTTAAAAAAGTTTATATTCTCTAGTGAGGATAATAAATCTGATTTGTTCTTTCAAGGGTGACTTCTAAAAGTTTTTAAATTTCATAAGTTGTTTTACAATTTCTTACCCTAGTGAAATCCACATGATTAAACACACAAAAAAACATTCATAGCCTTAACATTATAACCATGCATTTTTTTTTATCTTTTTCTTTATTTTGTTTATCATCCCATTCACTTGTGGGTTTTGGACTAACTTTTCCATCCAAATTTATCTTAGTATGTCCAGTATATCCACTTTCATCTCAACATCTAATAATTTAATTCAATATCTATTGTAAGAAAAGTTTGCATTCTATTCCAAAAAACTTAATTGAAGATTTGATATCTTAAAAAATTAGATCCTTAAACACTTCAAAATGCCAAAACAAAGATTCAATGTAAGAGTGCACAAAGTAAAGGAGATAGAGATTAGGAGAGACCAAATTTATAATTGTTCGGCCAATCTTGTTTACTTCACTTGTTGAACAACCGTTCAACTATTCACTACAAACACAGTCGTCTTGCAATTCAGACCTCGCATTTTTTCTACTATATCAATATTTACTTCATTTGTTAACTTTTTTTTTTTCCCTTGTTTGGTCAAGAACTGATAGAGAGAGACTTTTGAATTTTGGGTATTTTCAGGGTTGAGGATCAGTATTTAATTGAGAGTGCTTTCTTTAATTAATTCTCTTTTCTATGTGAAAAGCAATGTATACATGGGTCACTACAAATCCTTATTAATTAGTTACCAAGGAACCTTTAATATTGACAAATCATATCAAACAAAAATAACTCTTTTTTTTTT
>Ga0325401_1000213_pt1 | contig 38061 bp, 23 predicted proteins | sample PopdelMetagenome_FD_205666 | JGI IMG/M metagenome (GOLD analysis project Ga0325401, IMG submission 205666) | Populus deltoides microbial communities from Bellville, Georgia, United States - Xylem-PdKOR-R2 | ecosystem: Host-associated > Plants > Phyllosphere > Stem > Wood/Secondary xylem | place...
AGTGAAGTTGTTTTTGTAATATTATATGTAGACAACATATTATTAATAAAAAACAACATTTCTTTGTTATAGTTAGTAAAGATTTAGTTGTCCAAGAACTTTTCTGTGAAGGATATGAGAGAAGCAACCTATATAATAGGAATAAAAATTTATAAAGATAGATCTAAAAAAGGTTGCTTTTATTGTCTCAATCCATGTACATAGACAATATGCTAAAACGGTTTAGCATGAAAGAATCCAAAAGATGATTGTAGACACAATTTTGAGCACCTGAAATTAAATAAGCACACGTGTACAAATATATGATTTTATTACATATATGAATGGGTACAATCTCTATGTAATATATTCTTTCAAAAGAATATGACAATCCTCTCATTCTTCCCTTGGATTTGATGTATGGTGACTTGATTTATTTGAGTAATCAAGTCGAGATTTGTGCTTTGCAAGAACGCGAATTTAGGAGTGTATTACAAAGCGAGATTTGGTGATTTGATGCTTTGAAGAGTACCTTTGATTCGTCTTTAAAGTGTTGTTGAAGAACTCTTATGGGGCGTTTAGGCTTGATCCAACAGAGCTTAGCGAGATTTAGTGATTTGATGCCTTGAAGAGTACCTTTGATTTGTCTTCAAAGTGTTGTTGAAGAACTCTTATGAGGCGTTTTGGCTTGATCCAACAGAGCTTCATTCTTTGTAGACTTCAAGCGTAGATGAAGGAGGCTTGAGAACTCTTTGAGAGAGCTTCCTTGCTTGAAGAGAGAGAGAGAGAGAGAGAGAGAGAGAGAGAGAGAGAGAGAGAGAGAGAGAGAGTTTCCTTACTTGCAGAGCTTGTCTTGAAGGAAATTTGTATCTCCTGGAATCCTTTTGGTGATTTGATGCTTTGATGAGTACCTTTAATTTGTCTTCAAAGTGTTATTGAAGAACTCTTATGGGGCGTTTTGGCTTGATCCAACAGAGCTTCGTTCTTTGTAGACTTGAAGCGTAGATAAAGGAGGCTTGAGAACTTTTGAGAGAGCTTCCTTGCTTGAAGAGCTTGTCTTGAAGAAAATTTGTATCTCCAAGAAATCCTTTGGTGATTTGATGCTTTGAAGAGTACCTTTGATTTTTCTTCAAAGTGTTGTTTGAAGAACTCTAATGGGGCGTTTAGGCTTGATCCAACAAAGCTTTGTTCTTTGTAGACTTCAAGTGTCCATGAAGGAGGCTTGAGAACTTTTGAGAGAGCTTCCTTGCTTGAAGAGAGAGCTTCCTTGCTTGAAGAGTTTGTCTTGAAGAAAATTTGTATCTACAGGAATCCCCTTCCTTTAGGTTGAGGCCCTCTATTTATAGAGATCTGTAAGGGCTCTCGGGTCCTTTTTCAATGCCACATGGCATAATTTTATTGGTTGATATTTATTGACGGGATCTTACATTTATGAAAAGATATATGTTGGGATCTTGTATTTATGACAAGATATCTTGAATATCTCATACCAAGTGTCAACTTTTCATTGGCCAAGAAATATATGAAGGCTCATTTATTTTCCATGTAATTTATTTCAATTTTATTTTATCCTTTCTTTTAATGAATAGAATAACACATGGCGAAATTTGATTGGTAGAAAATTTGTGTTTCTACAGATGCCCCCTCGAGACAAGTTCACTTACTTTCGAAACAAGTGGGCATGTCTCAAAAAATATGGTTGGGAAGGTTGTATATTTTCAACTAAAATTTGATTTGACCGTATTTCATTTTCACAACAAGTAGATAAATCTTATTGTGAAAATAAAATATGATAGTCAAAATTGAAAATTTATGGAACTTTATCAAACCAAATGATAAAATATCCAAATTCAATACCTCATTTGAAACTGTTGCATATTCAGGACCAAGCAAAATTTATCTTTATACCCTAATAGCAACAAACACTTTGACTGGGCTGCAGGAACTTTTTTTTTTCACTGGAAGTGGTCACTACAACTTCTTGTTCTAGAGATCTCATTGTGCTGAATCCAACGACGCAGTGATTCCGACCAACGGTTAGCAAGTTATGAATTATGAAAGTTGCAACTCCCTTTTCTCATTGCCTTGGGAACTGTGCCCTCCATCCTTCATTAATTTCAACCTTTTCCTGGAAGAATGTCCAGAGAGCAAAATAACTTATCACGTAAATTGCTTTGTTTAATTGACTTTCTTTTCTAAATGAATTGCTTAGAGTGAATTAGCTGCTTAGAGTAAACAAAAGGTCCTCCCATACTGATAGCCTGACTTAGCTTAATTGACCTTTTTTTTTTTTCTGAATGAATTGTCCAACGTGAATGAATTATTAAGAAAGAGAACAAAACAATTTCCTGTACTGGAAGCCGACTTTGCTTTCACAGAAAAAGAAAAGATTTTTTTTAGATTAGGAAAGAATCACTGAGGCGGCTATAAAAGAACATTACATTGCTCTTTTTCTGTTACCGACCACGCAGCACTTCCTGTTGCTTTTTTATTAACCGCGTAGCATCAACCTGGAAACCAAATGTCTCGCTTCAAAATCAATATCAAACTTTTTGGCTGCTTCGTGAAGATTGCCAAGTGTCTGTCAGCATCTATGGGCAGAATTGGTCCGCCAAAGGTCAAGCAAAACATTGTCGGGTCAGGTGACTGCTCGATGATATCATTAAACCATGTTTGGTACTGCTCAAGTTTGAATTTAACTAACGGTGCAGCCTCAACCTAGCAATACTTCTGTTTCTTCACTAATAGTGCAGCCTCCACACAGCAGTCCCGGCACGCACGTCCCCATTCCTCCTTTTGTTTTATTACAACTGCACCCTTTTTTTTGTGTATGCAGGATATAATTCTGGTTTGTAGATAGATTCAAAAGCTTATAGAATTGGATGTATTCGTCTGTTGTAGACAGATTTCACATGATTTATATGCAGAACCTCATCAAATATTGAAATTTAGATGCGATACAGATTCCACTTAATCATTCTTCTCACTGTTGTCAGCATTGCAAAACCTTAACTTGGATGTCCATTATGCTTACAAACCAATCGGAGCAGATTTTCAACTTTGTTGTTTCAGCTTGTGAACTGGTTTCATTCATGTAGTTTCTCAAGCTTTATGTGTGAATTTACATGATCTTTGAACCAATGGTCCAGAATTGCAAATACCTTGTTCATCAGGCATATTCATGGTTGAAGTTGCTGCAAGGGATTCAGCATCCTTGTCACCAGTGCTCCCTAATCACTGCTGCCATAAATTATGATATATTCTCAGCCCTGAATTGATAGTTCATGTGGTGTTCTCTCAGCTCTAGTTTATTTCTGCAAACATTGCGAGTTCAAGGCGAGTTCTCCCATTGCTCTAGAATTCATCAGACATGAGCGCCAAAGCAATTCTACCATCTTAGCCTTATAAATAAAAGAGCTTCCGCAAGTGTTTTTTTTTTCTTCTTGTTTGCATCAGAAATCAAACGTTGTTTGCTCGCCTAGTCTTATAAATTCTTCCTGCAGCTTTTCAATGTTGAGGAAGAACATATTGTTGACATGTGTGTGTTAACCAAAAACAACCTTTTCTTCTTCTACAACTGCATGATCGATGGCGCAAACTTGTTATTGAAATAGACTTGACTAAGCCTGATTGAGTTATTGGTGAGCCCGCCTGTTTCCATTAATTAACATCTATTCTTATTGTAGGGTTGCAGGTTTCTTTGGGTGATCTAAATTCTCTTGCCGTAATACTTCACAAGCCTTGGTGCTTGACAAGTTGTTTCTTAAGGGTCACGGTTGCTGTTTTTAACACGTCATCAATTTTGGCAAGTCATAAATTTCTTAACATTGGAGCATCACTTTTCTTTAGCTCTTGATCAAGGTAAGTTTTTATTCTCTCCCTTTTTATCATTAGATTTTTTTTCTTAGGACATATAAATATCATGGGATTTATAATCTTGTCCCCCCTCTTTTCTTTCAAATATGCATCTAATTCACGCATTTTTATGTCTCCCTTTTCTTTTTAGATGGTGCTTTTCAGGAATTCTTCTTCTTCCACTAAAAGATTCTTAGTAATTGATGAGAAGTATCATCGGACAAGCCTTCGCGTATATGAACCTGTCATTGGTCCATTTGCTAAGAAGCGGTCTTCCAAAAGCATCAAGCATTTGACTTCCTAGTCATTGGAGACTTCTTATGAACTTTATGGTCATGGTGGTTTGCCTCGATCAGTTTTACAACTTCAATCATCCTTTCTACATTCAACAACTTTTCTAGCTGATCTGCCGTCATTAGACTATCGTAAACGTGATGGAAATGCTACTTGCAAGGATTATTTCCCAATCTCCGATGCACTTAAGTATACTCCCGAGTATTGGGAACGGACAGAAGATATTTTGAAACATTACGAGCCAATCCTCGAGAGGGCACATATTCGAGACACTATTTTTGCATCCCTTTTTACATATGACTGGCAGATAAATGTTATCCTTTCTTTCTATAGCCATTGGAATCCTGCTACCAACACGCTATCTACCCCAAATGGCGAGGAGTCTATATCCCTTTGGGAGTTAAAATCATGTAGCGGCCTTCCTATTTTTGGTACTTTTTATGATGAAGTCATCCCTTCTGCTGATGAACTTAATGAAGCTCACAAGAAAGGATGTTCTTTTCTTCCAAAGAGCTGGAAGTACCTATTCATCGCCTTTCATAAAAATGTCAGACCATTGATGGTGACCATGTAATGACCTTTCAAGATTGGGTAGATTTCTGGTTTCAAGATGATTGGAGATACAGGGTACCTTTTATGTGGGTAAGTCTAGCAGATCCAATAAGACTACCTATCCATCTGGCTCAATTGATAAGTCTCGTGTTCGTTCCAGCAAATTCATTCATCCTTTTAAAGAGCTTAATGTCCCTTCTCATATGCAAGATGAAGTTTATTTAGCGGCTTTTCTTTCATGTTGGCTATGCAAATTTGTATTTCCTAGTAAGGACGTTGGTTTCATTCGTCCTAGTACTTTCAAAGTAGCATCCATGATGGCGGTTGGAAGGCAATTCTCTCTTATGATACCAGTTCTAGCAAGTATCTTCAAAGGTCTAAAGGAATTCCAGTCTGCATTAAGTGTGACCGCACGAGACATCCCTTTTCCTATTCATTTTCTCAGCAGTTGGCTTGCAGAAAAATTTGGCACCCATCAAATAGCCATTAGTCCTGCCAAGTTAGTTGGGATGACAAAATATACTGGCATGAGGTTGGCCAAACATTTCAATGAATCTCAAGCTAATGCTCTTTTCAGGGATCCCAAGAGAGTCATATTTCCTGCATTACTTCCCCTGGCCAAAGTTGTGGTCTTGTGTGATGATGGCAACTTATAAGTCCTCAAGAGTGACTACTTTATGTGTATTCGATCAGGCTATTTGACTCTTCGTTATGATAATACTTTTATTATTGAGTCTTACTGTCCTGATAGATTCAGTAGACAATTTGGGTTTTGCCAACATGTTCCCTGTGACTTTGAAGGGAGAACTGGAGTTCCAACCTTGTAGGATGTATCCCAACTTTGGCGTAGTTTTACCAAACTCAAAACTCATTCTCAGTGCAAGCTTCCATTGCCCCCAAGTGATAAACTTCCTTTGGTGACTAAACGTTACATGGACTGGTGGACTCCGAAGTGGTCTAAAGTTTGTTCTCCAGAGGTGAAGATCATTCTCAAAAGTCCTGCTAATATTGCCATAGCATCTCGAAGGACAAAAGAAAAGAAGAATGACCCTCTCTTAACCAAAAAAAAACAATCTTCTCCTACCTATAAAAGAGATAAGCGGACAGTTGATGTTGATTTAGGCAAGGAAGATGGTACTCAAACATCTGCCCACATAAAGAGGACATGACTTGTGATTCCTAGTGTGAAGAGAGTGAGTACTTCAAAAGATCATCTCAATAAGAAATTCTCTAACTCCTCAGAGGCAAAGGAAAGAAGTGCACAATCCTTTTTCTCCACAATTGGTAAATAAATACTTGTCCCTTTTTTATATGCCTTATTAATTCCCTTTTTTTTTATTGAGATGCTTATAAGGATATGCATGTAGCAGGAGAAAGAAGGCAATTTTGAAACAATCTTAAATGTTGAGGACAGTGAGCATGAAAACAGTGATCATCATTGGAAGCGTTTAAAACGTACCAAGAAAGTGTTCAATCCTTGCGGCTCGGGTTTCCTTCATGGAGTCCCTAGTGCATCAATCATGCCAAACAATATTGAAGAACTAGTTTGACACTTTTTTTTCTTTTCAATTCATATTACTTGTCATATATTAACCCCCCCTTTTTTTTTGTTCTTTGTTTCAGCTTAGTCAACAAGACCTGGGGAATGACTTTGATATGTATATTGGGCCAGAAATGAGTGTTGCTTCTATTGCTAGCCCTAACCCTTTCAATATTTTAGCTGCTGGGAATGGAAACTCTCATCCTTCATTTAGTTTACCACATGAGCAGCCTAATCCACCTCCACCGATCTTTAATATAGTGATCAACTTACATAATCTTGGACCTACTACTGCCTTTGAGCCTTCAGGAGTTACTATAGTTACTAGGTATTGTGTTGATGACATAATAGGAGAGATAAGATCTGAATTTACTATCAAATGTTGGGAGAGCATCAGAAATAAGATTGTTCGTACACCGATCCATTATATTCCTAACCTGGCTGGTGAAGTTAAGAAGATCCTCCACTCCATTGAAGATATAAAGGTTGATTGCTCCTCTATCAGAAGAATGTTGACTAAGGTGATTGAGGATGCTAAAAAGTTTATTCACTTAGAGTCTTCATTATCTCCTATGATGACATCAGAGCAACGAGCCTTAGATGTTGAAAAGCTTGAAGTGCAACTTAAAGATTCATAAGCTTTTGAAGACGAGGCATCTAGATCCATTTCCACCACTCATACTGAGATAACAAAAATAGCGGAACAATTGATGGAGCTGCAGAGTAAGAAGACTGAGTTAGAGTCATCTCTCAAGGCGTGTGATGAAAAGCTTTCTGAGAGGAAAATCATTACCTTCGGCATTCAAGCAGAGATCACCACACTATTTGTTTCCCCTGTGATAAGTGAAACCAACGCAGCCATTCTTCAAAAATTGAAAGGATTGTTGGAGACCAAACAAAAGGAGTTAGAAGGACATAGCTGGAAACCGTAGTATGATAATGGTTTCTTATGCTTTGGAATTTTTTTGTTTTGGTAACACCGGCTTGTGACTTTCTATTGAGGCTACATACTTTATGTAATACAATTCTTCTTTCTATTAATAAAGTCTATATTTTGCCTTCACTTGTGTCTTGTTACCTGGATTTCCATGTTATGATTGTGTTTTGAGGTTTACTTATCCCTCTTTTTCCATGTGAACAATCATATTGGCTCAAACAGCAACAAAGAACGAAGCTCTGTTGGTGTAGACTTCTTGAACCACATAAGGGTTATCCCATTTGAAGAGGAATTTGTTGCCCCCATCTTGGCAATACTTAAAACATTGGTGGAGCGTTGAAGAGATGATACCATTTTCATGTATCCATGGTCGTCCAAGTAGCATATTATAAGTAGTTTTGACATCTATGACATGGAAAAGTGCATTGAACTTCACATCTTCCATGTGTATCGCAAGCCTTATCTTTCCTATGGTGTTTTGCCCTTCTTGATTAAAACCTTGAATCATCAGATGACTTGAGAAGAGTTCATCCATAGGAATCCCCAGCTCTTTCATAGTCTTAAGAGGTAGTATATTGACCGTCGAGCCATCATCCACCAAGATATGATTCACCATATTTTCATCAACATATCCTTTAATGAACGACAACTGATTATGGAGTTTTGATCCAAGCAACAAGTCTTCGTCGTTAAAGGATATCTCTGCTATGCAAACACCATGAGCCAAGTTTGAAAAGTAAGCATGATTTTCCTTCATGACAGGTTTAATAAGAGTTTTATCTTTATCAATATGATAGCAAGTAGCAAGTGCATTTTCAATCCTTCTCGTCTCTATTGGCATGTACCCATTCAGTGTAACAGGCTTCCTTAGACTTTGAGCTGAAAAACCTTTATTTTTAACTGGTATGGATTTTCGTTGAATCTTTTGGCTTATCAGCTCATCAATTAGCTTCCTCACTATTGAGATCCTCATTCTAGTTGGCTTTGTCATTTGTATGCGCCTCTTCCTTCCTCTTCTATGCATGACTAAAGTCCATCCTTTGTCATCATAATTTTCAAATGAATCAAGTTTCGAGTTGTCAACATGAGGTGCGAGGGTTATACATGAAGTTTGACTTGAGGATGCAGTGAAGCTCGTAGGCAAAACGATGTCAAGCTCTATAGGTTCAAAGGAGCCAAAACTTATTGTAAGGAGTGACTGACGTGGTCCTAAATTGACCATGGTTGTGACATTAGAGGCTGCTACTTCATCATCTAAAGCGATATCTCCATTCTCGTGTAGCCTCATGATCTTATCTTTCAGCACAAAGCACTTCTCTATGGGATGACTAATCAAGCGATGGTATTTGCAATAGTTTGGATTGTCCACTTGGTTTGCTTCATCAGGTCGGTTCACCTTCGGTAACTCAATGATATTTGACTCAAGCAAATCATCCAACATCCTAGATATGTCAGAGTCGGGGAATGGATACATATTTTCTTGTCGCTCTTTCAGGGATGGTTTCTTTATTTCACCTTTTTTAAAAGTAGCTGATGTCGCCCAATCATTCCTCTTAACTACAGCTGGTACCCTTATTACAGTCGAGTTAACTACTAAAGATTGCTTTCCCTCAACCTTTGAAGTGCTCTTTTCAAATCTATGACCTTTAAGCTTGTTTCTCATTGGCTCTTACATAGGTAATGATGAGCTTTCAGCTACCGCATGCTAAGTTCCATGTCGTGTGCTCGAGTAGCCAATTCTTCAAAAGACTTTGGTTTGATACCTTGTAAAATATAGCGTAGTCCCCAATGCATCCCTTGAATATACATGTCTAACGTAGAAGTTTCGGTGAGCCGATCCCTACAGTTGAGGCTAAGGTTTCTCCACCGATGAATGTAATCAATAACAAGCTCTTCCTTCCATTGACGTGCATTAGTGAGTTCAATCATGCTAACCACACGACAAGTGTTGTAAAAGCGGTTAAGAAACTCGCGCTCCAGTTGCTCCCAAGTATCGATCAAGCCAGACTCCAAGTCAGTAAACTAATCGAAGACATTACCTTTCAAGAAACGAACAAACTGTTTTACCATAAGATCGTCATTAGTTCCGGCATTGTTACAAGTCTCCACAAAGTAAGCTATATGTTGCCTAGGATTCCCTTTGCCATCGAATTGTTGAAACTTTGGTGGTTGATAGTTCGGAGGCATCTTTAGCAGGTCAATTCGTTGGGTGTATGGTTTCGCATAAGAATATGAGGGTTGAACTGAGCTTTCTACTTGGTCTTTGATGGCTTCCTTGATGAGTTCTTTCAGTTGATTTGTGGTGAAGATGCCATCAGTAATACCGCGTATATTCTTCATAGCTCCGATTGCAGACTCCTCAATGACATCTAGTTGATCTACTTGAAAAGCCTTGGTAGTCGAGGTTTGGCTTTCTTCGTTCAAGCTCTCAAATTTGTTCATCAACTTTGTTATTTCGTGATCTTTTGCCTTAAGTGAAGTCGAAAACCCCTCGATGATTTTTATCAAGTTAGCCATTTGATCCTCCAAAGATGTTATCCCGATCGTCATCACTGACATGGTGCCGAAACCCAAAGCCTTACTTGGTGATTGACATGAAGAAGTTTCCATAGATGAATTGTCAAAGTCGCCTTGAGTGCCGAAGAGAATTTCACGAGCCCCACTTGACTTTTATAGTAGAGTTGCTTGTGGCTTCATCTTTGAGGCAAGATCTTGTGCCCCTCTTGCATTCGAAGTTGATGTCATCTTGAGAGTCGGCTTAGTTTGTGCATACAACTCGATGATGGATTTTGTTTTCAATGGCGGGGTTGAGGAATCTTCAATAGTATCTCGGTGACTTGTATCAGTGGCCTTGTTGCTTTTCGAAGCGACAATGGTGATCATGTTCCTACTAGTTGCCTTTGAGAGTTTGTTGAAAATTCTTTCTTGAATGGAAGAGATGAGAGGTAGAGATCTCCCCAGTGGAGTCGCTAGAAATTTGTAGACACAATTTTGAGCACCTGAAATTAAACAAGCACACGTGTTCAAATATATGATTTTATTAAATATATGAATGGGTACAATCTCTATGTAATATATTCTTTGAAAAAAATATGACAATCCTCTGATTCTTCCCTTGGATTTGATGTATGGTGACTTGATTTATTTGAGTAATCAAGTCGAGATTTGTGCTTTGCAAGAACGCGAATTTAGGCATGTATTACGAAGCCAGATTTTGTGATTTGATGCTTTGAAGAGTACCTTTGATTCGTCTTCAAAGTGTTGTTGAAGAACTCTTATGAGGCATTTAAGCTTGATCCAATAGAGCTTAGCGAGATTTGGTGATTTGATACCTTAAAGAGTACCTTTGATTTGTCTTCAAAGTGTTGTTGAAGAACTCTTATGGGGCGTTTAGGCTTGATCCAACAGAGCTTCGTTCTTTGTAGACTTTAAGCATAGATGAAGGAGGCTTAAGAACTCTTTGAGAGAGCTTCCTTGCTTGAAGAGAGAGAGAGAGAGAGAGAGAGAGAGAGAGAGAGCTTCCTTGCTTGCAGAGCTTGTCTTGAAGGAAATTTGTATCTCCCGGAATCCTTTTGGTGATTTGATGCTTTGATGAGTACCTATGATTTGTCTTCAAAGTGTTGTTGAAGAACTCTTATGGGGCGTTTTGACTTGATCCAACAGAGCTTCGTTCTTTGTAGACTTCAAGCGTAAATGAAGGAGGCTTGAGAACTTTTGAGAGAGCTTCCTTGCTTGAAGAGCTTGTCTTGAAGAAAATTTGTATCTCCAAAAAATCCTTTGGTGATTTGATGCTTTGAAGAGTACCTTTGATTTGTCTTCAAAGTGTTGTTTGAAGAACTCTAATGGGGCGTTTAGGCTTGATCCAACAGAGCTTTGTTCTTTGTAGACTTCAAGCGTCGATGAAGGAGGCTTGAGAACTTTTGAGAGAGCTTCCTTACTTGAAGAGAGAGCTTCATTGCTTGAAAAGCTTGTCTTGAAGAAAATTTGTATCTCCAAGAAATCCTTTGGTGATTTGATGCTTTGAAGAGTACCTTTGATTTGTCTTCAAAGTGTTGTTTGAAGAACTCTAATGGGGCGTTTAGGCTTGATCCAATAGAGCTTTGTTCTTTGTAGACTTCAAGCGTCGATGAAGGAGGCTTGAGAACTTTTGAGAGAGCTTCCTTGCTTGAAGAGCTTGTCTTGAAGAAAATTTGTATCTACAGGAATCCCCTTCCTTTAGGTTGAGGCCCTCTATTTATAGAGATCTGTAAGGGCTCTCAGGTCCTTTTCCAATCCCTCATGGCATAATTTTATTGGTTGATATTTATTAACAGGATCTTACATTTATGAAAAGATATATGTTGGGATTTTGTATTTATGACAAGATATCTTGAATATCTCATACCAAGTGTCAACTTTTCATTGGCCAAGAAATATATGAAGGCTCATTTATTTTCCATGTTATTTATTTCAATTTTATTTTATCCTTTCTTTTAAAGAATAAAATAACACATGGTGAAATTTGATTGGTAGAAAATTTGTGTTTCTACAATGATACTTATCTATTTCACATATAATACTCTTTCCAAAGATATGTGTCCTAAAACATAAATTGAGAGAGATAGAATGGAAAAAATTCCATATACTATGGATATAAGATCCATAATATATGTGATGTTATGTACAAGATCAGATGTATTTTCTGCTTTGAGCACAACGAGTAGATAAAATCTAATACAGGTGATAGTCACTAAAAGATAGTTAAAAATATTCTTAATTACTTAAAAAGAATTAAGAATATTTTCTTTTTTTTTTTTTGAAAGAGATGAACTAGTAGTTCATTGTTATTTAGATGTTAGTGTTCAATAAGATATTGAAAATAGAAAATCCAATTTGGTTATATTTCACTCTAAATAATGGTGTTGCAAGTTATAAGAGTTCCAAATAAAAGACAAACTATATTCTACAACTAAAGTTGAGTACACCTTTACATTTGAAGAGATAAAAGAGGTTGTTTGGATCAAGAAGTTCATCACTGAATTAGGTGTAGTTCCTATTATTATTGATTCAATAGCCATGTACTGTGATAACAATGGAGCTATTGCACAAGCAAACAAACTAAGGTCTCATTAATGATCCAAATATATACTTAAACAATTCTATTTGATTAGAGAATCATAGAAAGGAAGATGTAAAGATAGAGTGAGCACCTATTGAAAAAAATATTGCAAATCCTCTTAGTAAGTCCTTGTCCTAGTAAAAGCATTATCATCAAGTAGAGCGATATGATATTTGATACATGAATGATTGACTTTAGTACATGAGTGATTGACTATAGTACATGTGTGATATTGTTAGTGTATATGTCATGTAGTCAATCGATTGATTACATGTGACATTGACTTTGTTCTTGTATATATATTTAATTTATTAATATTCATCAAATATTTGAATAATAAATCTGGAGTAAAGATAAAGTTTTTGGGGCAAAAATGCTTTGCAAATAAAATTATTAAGTTGTTATTATTATGAGATTTCTATTGCATTAAAGCATTGTTCCTAAATATTCCTAGTCAATGTTATATTAAGACTAGATATTAATTAGAGTTGTTGAGACTAATATATATTATGTTCTTTTCTTTATGAAAGGAAGTAGTTGTTCTCATAAACTAAGGTATGAGGGATACCTAGAACTAAATGTAAGTGCTTGTCAAAAGACATGTATACTGAACTAAATTGCATGAAAATTCCATATAGAGAGATCATCTATATCTATGGAAAGGCTAACGTAATAGTTGTGTAAGTGATCCTTATACTTGAAATCACTAAGTTATCTTATATAGAGAGTGTTATGTTTTGATCCTACTACACGTTGTCCTAATCAAAGGTAACAAATGGGTAGATATTATGTATAACATAAACTATATGAAGGTGTTTAAGTAATAAAAAGAGGATTCATCGCCCGAAGTGAATTAGAAAAAATATTTCATATGTTTTCAAATAGTTTTGATTGCAAATCATTGCACAAGGTGGAATGAGATTTGAAAAGAGTTTTAAATCTTATTCAAATAAATAACTATGATATTTGTAACAAACATGATTTGACATGGTAGACACACTCCTTACTATAATGTTTAAATCAGAACATTGTTGATGAAGGGATAATAATTACACTAAGAAACTGATCACTGAAAAGTTAAGTCAAATTATTCATGATTTTCCTACTATTTGGAGGATCATGACAAGTTCAATCTATTTATTTAATTATTTAATCCTATTTTATTTAGGATTGTGATTTATTTTTTGGCTAACTTATTAGGGAACATAATGGATCACACATATAAGAACCATTGGTCATAAACTAAAATGGAATGATTAATCAAGTGTGACTTGATTGTAAATAAATTTTAGAAATTGAGGACTAGAATGTAATTAATATAGGAAATTACAATTCTAAACCTAGAAACAATCAAGTAAGGACTTGACTGAATAAATTTCTAAAATTAGCATAAAATAATATATGTGATATTATTTTAAGGAGCAAATTTATATTTTTTTATTTATAGAATTTTTTAAGTTTCTCTATAAACAGAATGTCATGCCTCTTATTTTATGGAAGGTTTGATGAACAAGTAGAGTATAATATATAAACACCTAAAACACAAAAGAAAAGAGTTGGCGCATTAAGGTATAACAATCCCTCTCTCCTTAAAGGATTTAGGAGATTTCTCACTAGTGGTTCATGTGGATTATCATTAGAGACTAGACAATTAGATGACTTGTGGTTTACGATAACCCGGCCTTGAAGCAAATATTCAAAACCGAAAAGAAATTTTGATCTTCAGGTAATCTTTGTATAAATCTTAAAAACTCTAAATCTGTCTAGAGAGATCCTTGAAACTTTTAAAAAAAATCTCAAATTTATCGTTTTCATTGCATATATGTGTTTTGAGAAACTCAACCATGAATGATTCACTGTTCGATGAAAATAATCGTCCAATTGCACCCCGATATGGCTAGAAGCAAAAAAGAACGCCAAATTAGACTGCAACATGTAAAGAACATGTGTCAAGAGCATTGAAGTGTGGTTCTATAACTACTATACATACCCATGGAAAGACAAGAAAAGCCAAAATAACACTTGAAGACCTAATTTTCAAATTGAAAAATCAAAACTTTCCAGGTATCCTACCCTGCCCACCCATCTCTATTTATAACCTTCCCTTTACAACTTGTGCAAGGAAACAAGTTGATGTTTTTACATGCATTATCAAACTACACCCTTGGTTATGGTGGCTAGAAGGGCTGCAAATCATAAATTACCATGTTGCTAAGAAGCTCTTAAACACCAATTTTTAGATCCCTACTCTCATCTGTTGGTATAGTTTGTAAATGAATAAAGAAATAAAAGATGTTTATCCCACATTGAAAATAGACATTCCCTCCTAATGTTTATAAGTGTGGGTTTGTATTGTGTAGTAAATTAAGTCATGGTGGAAGAACTCTCATAGTGGGCTTCCTAATATTATTATATGGATATTTATAATATCAAAATATGACATTTGACACTTAAGCACTTTGAACTTAATATGTTAGTGAGATTAATTCATCATTGAATTAGTTTTTGTAATTAATTATGATATTTGTGATTGTTAAGATAAAACTAAATAGCAACTATTTAGTTTAATTTAAAGTATAACTGTTTCATGAACAGTCATGCTATTTCATGAACAATCATATCGTTTCATCGTGATATTTCAAGTATATTAAAAACTTGTTACTATATATAAAACAATATAATAAAAAAACGTAAATTTTAATTGTTTTCACATCTCTAAGTCAACTCTATATTTGTTTCGTCCTAAATATTTCTAACATCATCTTTCTCAGACAGTCCTAACAACAGCAGTGACAATCACCATCATGATATTATCACCATGATGATAAGAAGAGAGTGATGTTCAAGATGAGAGGGGAAGAGAAGAAATGGAAAATGTGAACACGGAACCCAGACACTATGGTTTAAGTAATGAGATGGTAATGAGATGGAGAACATGGTTTTAACTGAGGAGGTGAGAGTCATGGATAGAATTTGGAAAGTAAATTTTGAAGAAGAAAGGTGAAGAGATGCATCTTGCAAGAGGTCTTGGTATTGATCGTGGTTGTGGTGGCAGCAGTCGCTGTGAGTTTGATTCAGGAGGTGGAGATGATGGAAACATGCATGGCACAGAGGAATATTGTAAGAGGATGGTGCAGGAAAATCCTGGCAACCCTTTGTTTCTAAGGAACCATGCTCAACTGTTGTATCATGTAAGTCCTGTTTCAATTCTTCGAGTCTAATTCTGATTAGTGATTGACCAAAACAGCACAGGGATTTTTAGTGATAAAGCTCCGACACCGTAATGACAAATATTCCGCAGACAAAGCGAGACCTTTAGGGAGGATAGAGGAAAATGTTATGAACAATGTCCACGTGGATAAGAAGATGGCTAAAGGGAAATGTATCAGAGATGTGGGTGATGTGGCTGCTAAAGACTAGGAGTTGTGGCTGCTAAAAATACTGGAAGTTGAAGCTAGGATGGCCAGTATTGCATTATGCTCCAGCTGGCAGATTTCATGCATATCTCATTTTATTTAATTGTTATTTCTATTTTTATGCTAATGGTTTCGATAGTGCAATAGTGGTGCAACTTTTTAGGAGTTGGTTATTGAACAAGTTGTTTACATTGTAAGCAGAGACATTGAGTAATGGAGAAGAAATTTGAATCTTATCTGCATTGAGATCGTTGGGTTCTCTCTTAAACGAGCCCTTCACATATTTTCAAAATAGGTCATAAGGGAAGAAAGTCGAGTAAACACCATTCTTTACAGGTGGATTTTACAGTCAATCGCCCTGTAACTCGATCGCAATCTTAGGACCATAACAAATTGGTATCAGAGCAGGAAGTTATGGGTGATTCTTCAAACAATCTACAGGTTCAATTTGAGACCTTCATGAAGATGTATCAGGAGAACCGCCAACACGATCGAACAGAAAGAGAGCATCTCTCTGCTCGCATTGAAGAACTTTCTTGGGATTTAGCGGCTACCAGGTTAAAGGCTCAACATGGAGATAATGGAAGTGTGAATCGAGGACATCCTCAGGCGGGTAATCGGTTGGAGGGGCGTGCACAACTACCCAGATACAACAGGCTGGAATTTCCTCTTTATGATGGAAAAATTGACCCGCTTGCATGGCTGAGTCGTTGTGATCATTTCTTCCGCCACCAGCATATTCCAGAGGAAGAAAAGGTAGAAATTGCTTCGTATCACTTAGATGAGGATGCACAAGTTTGGTTCCTCAAATTGGATAGGGATCGTCCTGGAATGTCTTGGGAAGAATTTAAACGACAATGCCATCTTCGTTTTGGTCCATCCATTCAAAGCAATAAACTGGGGGAACTTTCCAAGCTAAGACAAGGCGGCACCGTGGAGGAATTTCAACGTAAGTTTGAGCAATTGGCAGCCCGAGCAGGTCCTCTCACAACAGAACAAGAAGTGGAGATTTTCATCAGTGGGTTACAGGAATACATCGCAATTGAGGTAGAATTGCACAGACCCAAAGATTTAATTAGTGCCATGAGTCTCGCACATTTATATGAGAGACGAAGTGGAGCCAAGCGGTTCATACCGTCCGCCAATAAACCATCATCAAATACATCATCCGGTTCTTCCAACCAAAAAACTTTCAAACGACTTAGCCGGCATGAGATGGATGAAAGACGAGCCAAAGGTTTATGCTTCAACTGTGATGAGGTTTACAATCGGGGACATCAATGCAAGCGCTTGTTCTGGCTTGATGCGGTGGATGAATCCGTCCAGGAAGATAACGAGGACCATGAATTTGAAGAAGATCTTCCACCAGAAATATCTTTACATGCCATCATGGGCAAGAATTCTGGAGGCAAAACGATGAGAATTCAGGGCATCATTGGACATCATCACTTACTGATTTTAATTGATTCAGGAAGTACTCATAGCTTCCTGGGCTCTCGGTGGGTGACAAAACTAGGACTGACGGGTGAACCAATGAAGGGATTGCAGGTTGTGGTTGCCAATGGCAGCAAAATCAGAAGTCCAGGTCAGTGTCCGAATGTTCCTGTTACGATGGGAAATCAATTAATTCATATTGACTTCTATATTTTAAAGTTAAATGGGGTTGATGCTGTTTTGGGAGTGAATTGGCTACAGACATTGGGTCCCATCCTATGGGATTTCAAAGCCAAATCCATGGTTTTTAAACAAAATGGCAGAGTTATGGAACTACAGGGAACTGATAGCCCACATTCTACTCCAACTGTACAACTTCAAGCTGCAAACATGGAGTCACCTTTCGATACAGATCTTGACAATCTTTTGACTGAATTTGATGCTATATTTCAAGAACCACGGGGCCTTCCACCCGCAAGATCCTATGATCATCGCATCAATTTGGAGCCAGGAACACATCCTGTCATGGTGCATCCATACAGATTTCCTCATGCACAGAAAGATGAAATTGAGAGGCAGTGCAAAGATATGTTAGAACGGGGTATCATCAAGCCTAGTCAATCTCCTTATTCCTCACCAGTCCTTTTGGTCACTAAAGTCGATAACACATGGCGATTCTGCGTCGATTACAGAGCCCTGAATTCTAAGACCATCAAAGATAAATTCCCTATACCGGTGATTGATGAATTATTGGAGGAATTACACGGTGCAAAATATTTCAAAAAATTGGATTTGCGCTCAGGGTATCATCAAATCAAAATGTATCCGACAGACATAGAAAAGACAGCGTTTCGCACTCATCACGGCCACTTTAAGTTCTTGGTGATGCCTTTCGGCCTGACCAATGCCCCTAGCACATTCCAAGCTTTGATGAATGAGGTATTCCAGCTACACCTACGTAAGTTCATACTGGTGTTTTTTGATGATATTCTTGTCTATAGTCACTCCTGGACAGATCATTTAGCACACTTGTGGCTTGTCTTTGATATCCTGTCTATTCACCAATTATTTCTCAAGCGTTCCAAGTGCTGCATTGCTCAACGCCAAGTATCCTATCTCGGCCATATTATCTCAGGAGAAGGGGTTGTTGTAGACAATAGTAAAATTGCAGCGATGATTGACTGGCCAAAACCGACCACTGTAAAAGGCTTGCGAGGTTTTTTGGGCCTCACCGGCTATTATCGTAAATTTGTTCAAAATTATGGCAATATTGCAGGTCCCCATACAGCTATGTTACGCAGAGATTCATTCACCTGGACAGATGAGGCGACTCAAGCATTTGAACATTTAAAAATTGCTATGACCAGCACTCCTGTATTGGCACTTCCAGACTTCACCACCCTGTTCATTTTAGAATGTGATGCCTCTGATACAGGAATGGGGGCTGTGTTACAACAGAATGGGCAGCCAATTGCATACTTCAGTAGACCCCTGGCGAGTCATTATAAAAGTCTTCCTGCTTATGAAAAAGAGCTCATTGGTTTAGCTAAGGCGGTTCGTCATTGGAGAGCTTATTTGTGGGGACGTCACTTTCTCATCCGGACAGATCATTACAGTCTCAAATTTTTACTGGACCAACGCATCATCACTTCACCCCATCAACATTGGTTAAGTAAACTCATGGGTTTTGATTTTGCCGTAGAATATCGTGCAGGTAAACATAATACAGTGGCTGATGCTTTATCTCGTTGCTTGGAAGACCAACCAAGTCTTACTTCAATTTCCATGCCGCTCCTGTCTCTTTTCAATTTGATTCGCTTGGAGATTCAGAAATCCGATCAGTTGCAATTGTTGCTAAGTAATATCCAAAAAGGAGAGGCGGTGGGACCGTGGGAATACAAGGATGGTCTGATTTTCTTCAAACGGCGGGTTTATTTGCTGCACACTTCTCCTCTGGTTCAGCCTATTATTTCAGCTCTCCACAATAGTGGTCATGAAGGCTATCAGAAGACACTGCATCGTGTTACACAAGATTTCTATTGGCAAGGGATGAAGACTTCCATTCAGACTTTTGTGCGTCATTGTGTGGTATGCCAGAAACACAAAACCGAACATTTGCATCCTGCAGGACTCCTCCAGCCTTTACCTATTCCACTTCAAATCTGGTCCGACATCTCTATGGATTTCATTGAAGGCCTACCGCCCTCCCAAGGGAAGTCGGTTTTATTGGTGGTGGTCGACCGTTTTTCAAAGTATACACATCTCCTTCCCCTTGCTCATCCATATACAGCAGTGAGTGTTGCTCGCTTATTCTTTGACAATATTTTCAAACTTCATGGTTTGCCTGAAACTATTGTGAGTGATGGTGACGTCACATTCACCAGTTTGTTTTGGACTGAATTGTTTCGCTTGAGTGGCACCAAATTGGCTTTTAGTCCAGCTTATCATCCCCAGAGTGATGGACAGACCGAGGTTGTCAACCGCACTATCGAGATGTATCTGTGTTGCTTTACCAGTGACCGTCCTCGCCGCTGGTTTCAATGGCTGCCTTGGGTAGAGTACTGTTACAACACTAGCTACCACTCTTCTCTTAAAGCCACTCCTTTTGGGGTCGTTTATGGTCGGTCTCCTCCCACTATGCTGTCTTATTGTCCTAGTGTTGCTAAACTCGAAGCCGTTGATCAGGAATTATTCAATCGAGACTTGGTTCTTCAGAACCTTCGCAACCGATTAATTCAAGCTCAGAATTCCATGAAGGCTCGATATGATGCTAAGCATTGTCCTATTCATGTTTTACTCAAACTGCACCCTCACCGCCAGCTTAGCCTTTCTTCCTCCAAATACACTAAACTCTCTCCCTGTTTCTATGGCCCTTTTCCTATTATAGCCAAAATAGGCATTGTGGCTTACAAATTAGAACTTCCTTCTTCCACCAAACTCCACCCTGTTTTTCATGTGTCCTGCCTCAAACCTTTCCATGGCACATCTGTTTCCATTGAACCTTCCTTACCTGTTCTCACACAGGGAGAGCTTCAACCTCTGCCCAAAGCTATTCTGGATTCTCGTTTTATTCACAATACACACCAAGTTTTGGTCCATTGGGACGGTTTGTCTCCTGCAGATTCTTTTTGGGAAGATGTGTCATCTTTCAGTAGCCGTTTTCCTTCTTTTGCACTTGCAGCCAAGTGTCATATTAATGGAGGCGGTAACGTTATGAACAACGTCCACGTGGATAAGAAGTTGGCTAAAGGGAAATGTATCAGAGATGTGGGTGATGTGGCTGCTAAAGACTAGGAGTTGTGGCTGCTAAAATTACTGGAAGTTGAAGCTAGGATGGCTAGTATTGCATTATGCTCCAGTTGGCAGATTTCATGCATATCTCATTTTATTTAATTGTTATTTCTATCTCATTTTATTTAATTGTTATTTCTATTTTTATGCTAATGGTTTCGATAGTGCAATAGTGGTGCAACTTTTTAGGAGTTGGTTATTGAACAAGTTGTTTAAATTGTAAGCAGAGACATTGAGTGATGGAAAAGAAATTTGAATCTTATCTGCATTGAGATCGTTGGGTTCTCTCTTAAACAAGCCCTTCACATATTTTCAAAATAGATCATAAGGGAAGAAAGTCGAGTAAACACCATTCTTTACAGGTGGATTTTACAGTCAATCGCCCTGTAACTTGATCGCAATCTTGGGACCATAACAAAAGCGTTCATTTTTCATTAAGAGAAGATTACTCTTCTAACCCATAAAATTAGCACATCAAATCCATACACCACCATGTCGGGCTTGAATCAAAATTTACACACTCGAACTGTATGGTAAAAACCATTCGAGGCGTATGTGTAGCATCAGAAAAATCACGCGTAGAAACTCCTTTTCCGTGGAGATGACACACTTTAAAAGTAGGGCACAATCGAGGGAAATATTCGATCAGGGATCAGCAACTCAAAAATCCTGTATAACCACCACCTTCGGATCAAATACAGACAGAGCGATTCTTCCTTTCCACACTATCATTCCCTGATACCTTTTGCCCTATTGTAAAGCACGCTGATAGAAACCACTGCCTCTTGCTCTGCTGTAGTCACCACCAACATCTTGATTGCCTCCCCTGCACAAACTGCGGGCACCAAAACGCCCCCTTGGAGCATCTGTTTGGTAACCTCTCCCTCTTCCCCTTCCTCCTGCACACAGCACAACAATATACAAATCTGTTTTGCAATGCTACTTCAGTAATACAAGGGTTTAAAGCATTGGCTGCTCTATGCGCGCGACACAAAACACAAGGATGTGGCATTTGATGACAGTAATATTACTTACCAAAAGCAACATGGAAAATCTAAGTCCTATCACAGGCACATGAGCAAACATAGCAGCCACCACCTCGGCCATTAAGGTTATCGTGCATCTATAATGGATTACATCACAATCACCACAAACAAACACCTTTTTGTGGCATCAATTCTATCAAAACTGCCACTGCTTAAAATGAAAAGATTATCAACCAGATATGATGGCGCTACCATCACTCACTCCACCCATCCTCTTTGACTCCTACCCATAACCATCCTAGAGTTACTGTTCTGAGCAATATAATGCTTTTGTTCAATTTTTAGCTTCAGAATCATTTGATGACAAAAAGTTTGTATGCACTGTACATGCATGTGGATGGCTGTGCCTGTTCCTCAATTAAGTGAGTGCATATACTATCTTTGAAAACCTAGGACTGCAACTTATTGACCTGACTGTACATGATACCTCTATTTGGTTCGTAATATGGCTGTGCGCTTCTCCCCACAGATTATGCTGGCACAACACGCGTGACAGTTCCTGGAGTTTAAAACTTGTAAGACTGTCCTGGACGCATGCACATGTGAACATGAACTATTGGCATGCCATCCATGTCTACAGTTAACTTAATTGATCTCATAGGTATTATTTGATTTTAACATCATAATAGAAAAGGACTTTTCCACCTAACAATTACAGCTAAATAAATAAATGAGGAGAAATGTATGCACATACTTCCACCTCGAGAAGCAATGCTGCTGCTTGATCTTCGCTCCTCAATGTAGACTGCCCTTCCAGCCAGCTGTATTGGAGATGCCTACATTCAAAAACCATGAAAAATATAAATAAAAAAGTTGATCTGGAGAAATACTGCAAGCAAAAAACAGCACTAGAAAATGCCGAAACCTCTAGGCATAAACATGCCCACTGTTTGCATCACGAAGAATGCAATAAATACTATTGAATAAAGATGTTCATGTTTTCCAAAATATAGACATGGATTTAAATTTCTATCTTCAATTTTAGAAGGTTCCCCATATCTGACAGTTCATGTTTTGCACATATTAATAGCAAAACATAGAAACCATAGCTTTAATTGATAGCCTCTAACCAAATCTTTGCACAACAAAAGAAAATCAAATGAGATTTAAACAAAGCCAAAACTAAAGAAGTTAAATCTAGTGAATAAGAAAGTTCATGCATATAGATGCTAAAGGATATGAACAAGCAAACAGAAGCATGTATCAACAACGGGCATTGATTAGTTGGCAAGTTAATAAGATAAAAGAAAACAATTTTTTCATGATATCAAATTCAAACCTTGATTGCATTTTGAACACTCAGAAGATCTTCAAACTCAACAAAAGCATAGCAAACACCAACAACATCCTGCATGAATCAATTGCTATTTCAGCCAAAGTCAAGGTTACATGCCAATATGAAGAGGGAAGAGAAGACAAAAAAAGTTCACCTTGCGGTTCCTAACAAATACACCATCAGGTTTGATTCTCCCAAAGTGTTTAAACTCCTCCTCAATTTCTTCAGCAGTAATATCAGAGGGCAAGTTTCTCACATAGACAGATTTTAGTTCACCTGTATGAGAGGATGATCAAGAATCAACTTGATGTTTTCCAGTTACGTAATTTTCAAACAGCAATATGTTCTCCCAAGTTTCAAACATTTAGAATGCAACTTGCATATATGAATATCATTCAGGAAGAGAGAGAGAGAGAGAGAGAGAGAGAAGCCATAAAAAAACATTATGCACAGAGGTCAAGTCACCCAACTAGTGCTGCTGCTGCCAATAAAATCGTTTATGTTTAAAGTTTAGCCATTGCACAAATATTTTCCTGACGGCAAGGATCATGTGGGCAATTAAAAAAGAGTAAGACATCAACTCCTCCCAAAGCATAAATTCAAGAGTTTCATTCAAAAGTAAGGTAGAATGAATAAATTAAGCAAGATCACTCAAAAGTCCAGCCAAGGGAGAAAAATATCACTAGAGTGTTGGAAGTCATGTATTAAGATAAAGTTTTAAGGTAGAATCAAGAGTTTGACCTTCATCTAGTCCCAAGCTATCCTCTGTAACCTCTATTCCAGATTCTGGTGCAGATGACAACACAGATTCTGGCTGCTGAGCAGTGGGTGTCGGCATGTGATTCCAATCAGAAGTAGTAGGGACGCTCTTGTTAACAGGTGGCCGAGTGGCAACTGATGATGAAAACTGCCCCTTAGAAACCTGTAACTATCACACATCCACCATCAGAAAAAAATACAGATTAAAAATTACTCCACTTTTCACGTTCCAACTAAAATAAGTTGACAGTAACGATACTGCAGGGGAAAGCATGAAAATAAAAATAACTCTATTCCCGTAATATTTTATGCAAATACCAACCCGTGCTCGCTTGTACATACTTTGTCTTTTTCTGATTTAAATTTTACTACATATGTGCAAAGTTTATCATCTTGATCTTTCACATCTTTTACGGAGTTGATGTATCATGTAACCCTGGCTTTCTATATTAAGAAAGCATAAAAAAAGTTAAAGCATTAATCAGATTTTATAGTACTCAAATGTTGAAATAACCACTTCTAAATCATTTTAGATATGCTTCGTGTAGCTGAAAACCACAAAGATGCAGAGGTACATGCAAAACCAAACAAGAAACACACACAAGCAAAGAATAGATGCCTACTATTGAAGCATAAGTTTTCTTTGGAGGCTCTTCCAATGGTTCGTCTGGAGCAGCAGTTGGGAAATCTTGCACAGCATTTACAGCAGCTTGAAATGAAGCAGCTGTTTCATCTACAGGTGTTTCTTCTACAACAATTTCAGTCTCCAAGTCTTCTTGGTGCTGTTGCTCAGGGAGACTGTACTTGTCAATTGGATCATCATCTATACGAACCGAGTTCACGCATTCTCTAGTTTCTTCCTCCAAATCGTAGTCAGAAACTGCCAAAACTCACAGATTAGACCAAATGACATGCAGCGGTACTTTGTCCTATCAAATGACCCTCAGCAGCTAAGAACTGTCCCAGAGATTTAAAAGTTCAATTGCATTTTAAACCACACAATTGTACACGAGTATAGTCCTCATTTTTTCAGTTCAATTGCTAGATCCAAACTTGAGCACTCATCGCATCCCCATCCTTTGCACAGCTTCAGCCAAAGCCCAAGGACAAGCAGGCAGGGATCAGCTTTCATATTGAAGTTTCATAACCAAACAAATAAAAAAAGGGGTAACTAGACCACAACGATGTATCACCACACAGCCCCAGGCAAAACTACTCAATTCACAATTGAATCAATGCTTCACTGCACACGTCATCATCCTATTACCTGGAGCCTCTGGTAGAGGGTTGGAAGAATCTAATTGGGCATCGAAAGTCTCGTCGGATGATATAGGCGCTGGATGTTGCATGTGGATGTTTTCAGGTGGCAGGTCTTGTTGGTAAGCAGCCCCATCATCAACAAACAGAAAGATATCATTGAGGACATAGTAACCCTTCTCCTGTGGAGCCAGGAAAAAGGTCTGCACAAATATCCTTCTGTTAACAAAATCCTTGGTCTTGACAGACCCAGACACCATCACCAGAACACCTCCATTCCATGAATCGACAGAATTGATGGTCTTGATTTCAATTGCAGTGAGGTTTAGAGACATGACAAGTGCATGGATTTGCTGGAGAGAAACGAAGGAGAAGCAAAAAGAAGGTGAGTAAATTCCACAAGGGAAAATGACGAAATAACTGACTGTTAAGAATTTTCCTAACAGAATAAATAATTCTTCTTGGATTCCCATTTCAACCCCGATTGTATTGGGCAGAAACCTTCGCCGGCGGAGTTAGGCATACATGCAAGAATCAAAACAATCCGCATGGAAGGAGGAGGAGGAGTACCAGCATTGTGTTGGCAGATTCAGTAGAACCGGCATCGATACGAGTCATGTTACTGCTACCCGCATAGAATTGATGTACGAGATCTGGATGTTGTTGGAGAACCTGATAGTACTGCCCTACAAAGTAGGAACCAACCTAGCAAACAAAAATCAACACTCACCAACCAACCAGAGATAAAGGTTCAAACAACAAATATGGAATCGTACCTGAACTGCGTTTACAGATGGATATGCACTCGCCGCCATTTTTAATAACCAGTCAATTACCCTTGTTAAACAACAACAGCAGCAGCAGCAGCAGCAACACGAGGAACTAGAGAGAGTGGAGAGAGAGACACTGAGATTTAGTTAGGGTTTGTGATTATGATATTTCTTGTTTACAACAAACAGCGAGTGGTCACAGACTTACTTTCGTAAGATAGAAAGAGAGAGGGAGAGAGAGGGAGAGGATTAGGGTTTTGTGATAGAGAGAGCGAGGATGATGATATATATACTAAATCATGGCTGTACGCTCTTAACCGTCACGACCGCGGAGTGGCTTGGTTGGTTTTGCTCCATACGATTTTCCACAAGTGAATCTGTGACTGTCAGGTAAGAAGTTATTCACAGCATTTTCTTGCAACAGAGGGACTAGAGGTGGCGGCCGGACTCCAAAAGTGGGAGCGGAGCAGACAATCCTTGCCTCCACAGGACTAGGGGGCGCAAGAAGCTATGCAGAGCAGAAAACGACCACCTTCTTTTTTCTTCTTTTTTTTGAAGCGTGCGTATCCAGGCACCCACACCTACAGCGAGGGGAAAAAACAAAAAACTCCTCCTCCTCCTGCTCCAGCGCGAAGCAGTAGAGGCGAAAGCCCCGGGGTTTAAAACCAACCTCTATTAAATTATTGCTCTCAAAGAGGGTTCTTAAATTAGTATTTCTTTAATGAAGAGGACCGGGCGGAAAGAGAAGAGCAGCTGCGAGAGCTCTCTCTTTACCATAGAGATGTTTAAATCAATATTTTATGCGCAACACAGCCAAGTTCCGACAAGTGTACACTGCCTTTAACAATCAGGTTCCTTGAGGACGAATTAAAATAATATTTTTTTTTTTAATAAATTCTCTTCATTTTCGTTAAGATTCATAATTAAGATGACCTCAATTCTCATAATCCACATAACAAGTAGTCTGACAAATTCACTCAGTTAGCTTTTATAATTTGTATTAATTTGCCTAGACATTTCTTCTTACGTATTATATAGAAAAGAGAGAGAGAGAGAGAGAGAGAGAGAGAGATTTAACACGACCCGCACACTGATCTAAACTAAGAGTACTCCCTGAGACACTCACAGCAAGCACAACCACCATCAACAGGAGTTTAGTTGCGTGAACCACCACCAAAATCGAGAGGATTTGAGTAAACTAACTAAAGGAATTAACCGTTTTCCGAGGATATTTACGTTCTTGTACGTGTGCAAGACAAATGTTATGAACACGGGGGGAGGGATAAGGGCAAAAGATTTTAATCGTTCACCTAAGTACAACCGCTACCAACAGAGATTGCTTTCTCATCTTCCTCTCCCTTGTGTGCATTTTTGCCTACACCACACCATGCTGCCCCTTGTTCCAAAAAAAACCCGATGTTACGAGTAGATTCAGCAAAGAGATGGGCACAAAGGAAGAGAAGGATACACGCAGGATAATTCCTGCCAGATCAGTAGTAACTCCCATAGTAAGGTTGTGGAATAGAGGCTGGCTGCTGCACTGGAGTCAGTGCTGCTGCTGGTGGCTGCGCGTAACTCTGTTGCGGGAAAGCCTGCTCGAATCATAAAAACACCATCAGTTATAGAAACAGGAAGTAAGATGTCAAGAAGAAGGAAAAGCGGTTTTTTCATTCCAGTAGTGTATAGACAAGTGAGCCCCCCCTCTTTTCTTTTCTTTTTTTTTTTTTACCTGGGCAGGATAGGTAGGAGGATAAGCACCATAAGCAGCACCCTGTGCACCTGATGTAGGAACTTGAGGACTAGTATAGCTGCCTCCATAACCACCATATGCAGCCTAATTACATAAAAGAATAAAATTTGGAATATCACTTCCATGAGGTAAACGATAATACTGCTTGCAAGACACTTGACGATGCCTGAAGACAAGCATGCGGCATCATTCATTATCAAATTACTAGTGTCCTTGAGTAAAACGGTAACCTACTTGTTGGTTATAGCCTGGAGTCCACTGTTGTGCCTGTACTTGTGTGGCTGGTGGCCAGGCTTGAGGCTGTAAACCATAACCAGCTGTCCATTGATTTTGTGCACTTGCGTATGCCCCCATCAGAGACTGTGCGGGCGAGGTGGCATCAGAGTAGGGTTTGGCTATTTTTTCCCTATCCGAAGAAAGGTAATCCTCTGCATGGCGCTTTTTCAATTCTGACTTGCTACTGTGGGGTAAGCAGAACTTGGCATGCCGATCAGCAGCCTTCTTTATAGATTGAGCATCTCCAAAGATACCTAAAAACTGATGGGGGAAACACCAACGAAAACACAAGGAAATGTGATGAGAAAACTAGGCCCAGCCCATTCCAACACCAGAATCCTCAGCCAAGAAACTCAACAATCTTAAGGATAACCATTGCCAGCAAAATGTACAAAATCGATATCATATTAACATATATTCATTGTGCAGTGACTGAACTAGAGTATGCCCTGTAATACACTAATAAATTTCGAACAGTATTCCAGATTGTATAGCAGAAGGAAGTCTGTAATTTGATAAAATGTAAACCAAACTAGATTCCAGAGTCTACTTATGCCTCCTCGACGCACACCACAATGCAATTCTTAACATCCTCTTCAATGGAATAGTAAATCTTTTGAACTTCTAACATAGTACGACCCATATCAATGGAGAGAGAAAGAATTCTACACGGAAGCGTAAAGTCATATAACTGTTAACAGTAAGGTTAACTGTAAGCCAAAATTTGATTAAATTCTTATATCAGAAGGTAGATTTGAAAATGGATAAAAGAAAAACATTGACTACCTCCAAGAAAATGCAAGACAGCTCTTCCCTCTCAGAAGCACTAGCAGCATTGACACTGTCCGAGCTGGTCAAAATGAAGTTATCAACCAACGAATCAATATAATCGATTCGTTTCGGCTGTGGCAGAAATGTCTCGAGATGTATCACGGCCTGCATACAGATGTAACAACAAACAGAATATTAGTAACAGGAGAGCATTGTAGGAGTTATAGCTTAACAAAGATAGTGTTTTCATGCTCAACTACAGAGAGAGAGAGAGAGAGGGAGAGAAGAAACCTCGAGAAGTGGCTTTGAAAATTGGGCATTCTCAAGTGCTTCGACTAGAACCTCTCTGGCTTTCTCTACATTTTTTGATGCCTGCATTAAAAAGGATGAACCAAAAAACATTGCAGAGAGGATGAAAATATCAAGAACACTGATCCAATACATCAGGCATTTAGAATAAATGGTAACAAGAAGAGAAAAACTGGTATACCAGGAAATCATATCTGAAGTTATACACAGCCATTAGAATTCAAAGATTATAAAGAAAAAAAGAAAAAGCCTCACAAATATGCACAGCACACATAGACCTACCAAATATATGAACCGGGCATATTGTGCATACAATGCTGGTAGCACTTGTGAATGCTCTTTTCCCTTTTCAATGGCTATGGCCTGTTCATATAAGGAGAAGGCATCTTCAAGATTCCCCTGGGTAACAGAAGAAATAAGTCAAACCATGTGGCATCTCAATCACAATTGAGAAGTCCTAAAAACTTGCCACAGCTATCTTACCAACCGATGCTCCATGTTTGCATGCTTAGTGATTGCTTCAAGAAGACCAGGGGCAATTTCAGCATGCACAACTCGGTATGCAGCTCGAGCACCAGGTATATCCCCATTTTGCTCTTTGAAGCGCGCCGCAAAAAGGTGAATCTCTGGTTGTCTCTGTTAAATATTCAGTTCATAAAGTCCAGGCATGATGATGAAAGTAGGTAAAGTAAGAGACAAGGCAAACAGCGCTGCTAACATGAAGCCATGCAGCTTCATTTTAATTAATGCATTAGACAACTAGCACGTTGCAACATTTTGGTTTGTATAAAAAACATAAAAGCAGAATTAAATCCACGGCAATTACCAAAAGTTTACCATGACATGCAATAACTAAAAACAAAAGATAATACAAAGCAAAAGATAATACAAAGCAATAGAACAAGCCTCAGAAACTTCACACCTTGACAAATACTTGAGTTGCACGAGCGAGAGCATTATTTGCAAGATCCATATTCCCATAGGCTTCCATGCACAAGACATAGCGTATCCAATACTCGGTATAATTGGCACATGCTATTATGCATCTTTCATATAGCTTGACCACCTGACTCAAGAAAACATGCCATCACAGTCTAGAAGGTACAATTGAATCCATCACCATATTAACAAAAGGAAAGACACAAAGCACAAAGGAGATATGCATAAGAAATACTCCATTGGGGAACAGAAAGGCCCCTCAAATACGAAAGGAGGGACCCTCCTTGCCAGACAGAAGATGTATAGGAAGGCAAGAAGATACCTGCATGCATAACATATGAATTTTAAGAAGAATAAAACATTAACACATACAGGAACCTAGTCTACTGACAAACGAGGGTTTGAAATACTTAGCCTCATAGAAACCAAATCGAGGCCCATGCTTTAGTCTCAGTTCAATTTCCCGTTAAAAATGTTGCTTCATCCAATGGTTTAGCCAATAAAGCATATGATGCAGCAGATATTACTTAACTGTAAGCCAACGTATAACAAGGTACAGCTAAAAACTAAAAACCAAAAAAATCAATGAAGAACTTAAACAAACCCAAATACCTTATTGAAGTCATCCTCTCTTTCTATCATATCCAAATAGTTATGCCAATTTTCAAGCTCTGTGACATTAAGGGGCCGCACATGAAAGTAGGGCCTCCTAATAGCATTTTCAAAGTCAGAGATCTTAGAATCGAACTCTTTAGCTTTCTTATATATCTCTTCTCTAACGGCGATATACTTCTCCAACTCCTCTGCTTCTCCTAAGCCAGCACTTACAGGTTTAGAAGGCAGTTCAGCTGCATCAGGGTGGACCTCTCCCTCGTCTGCTTGGCCACCATCCTCCAGAAGTGTACGTGCTGCAGCAGCAGCAGCAGCTGCTTCCTCAGCAGTCCTTAATTCTGCTAAAGGTCGACTTGCAGCAAAAGCCTTAAATCTGAAGGCCAACAAAAAGAACATAAGTAAAACTACACTTCTCATTCGCTTTTTTCTTAATGCTTGTGTCATGTATCTGCACTCAACAATCATATTTAAGCAAAACACTTCTCATGGCCCTTTTTTTCTTTGATAAGAAATAACCTTGTCAAAGAACAGAAAGGTGAAATCCATGTAAAAAAAACAGAGTAAATAATTTGTGGTGTGGAATCTAGATCCATGCTAGAAGATCACCAACGAATATAAAACAAGGTATTTGAACTTAACAGCATCTAGAAACACATAGTAACCATTGTGAAGGACAAGAACTTTGTAGAGCAACTGAGATACGAACAAAAAGCACATCTAAGTCAAAGCTAATCAATCAGCAGACTTTTTGGGAAGACACAGTAAAAAGATCCAGTAAAGTCAAATTTAGCAAAGATCCGATGTTTATTTCAGATGGCATTGTAGCCTGCCATGCCAGATACCTTTCAGATGGACAACCCCTGTAAAAGTACAAAGAATGAAGTAATACATATGCCAAAAACGCAACATGCTACACATGAAAACCTGGACTTTACTAGAAGCATACATGCAAACATTTTTCTAGAACCCCAACAACCTGTTAGTGAAGTAAATACTAACTTGGACACAGATCAAGAAGGCATGTTACTCATACTCAAATATAGGAGTAAGATAACTTCCACATCAGAAATGGATATATACATTTTTTCCAAGTTTCCCATATTTGAAGGATCAACCCAAGCACCCAAGCCCATATGAGGCATCCATAAATGTCTCATATGAGTACATCAGGGTAAGTACAAGTCATGGCAATGCCCTAGAGTTGACAACCACCTGTTTCCCAGTAAAATACAGTGATAGTTTAAAGAAAAAACCAACACGAATCTACTTTCTAGTGAAAGACCTTTATGTTTGAAATGGGAAAGGTGTTCATACACACAAGAAACCGCTTGCAATCCCGAAGTAGGGACATCACTCGATTCAAAATGAAGTTCACGAGGGGGGAACAAGAACCATTAAGTCAACAAAACAGTCAAGTGTTACAAAACTTAGTCTGCAGCCAAAACCAACTAATTGTCACATTCAAAACATGGGACGACATCGAATCTAATGCACACAAGCTTTGATAGTGTGCAGATAAAAAAAATAAAAGTACGAAGCTTAACTAACTGATCCTAATCTGAAGACTATTATTATCACAAAATATAGAGTAAAAATGGCACCTGCACCAAAATTTATGCATGAGAAAACAAAGAGTTGTCTGCTCAAACAAATACAAAATAACTAAACCAGCTACAGACACATTTCAACATGTAAAAAATGATATTATGGAATAAAAAGATTTCATAATTATATAACACAAATCATCAACTCAATAAATGAAGTTAGCCAATAATATGCGAATGCTAGAACAGAATATTACCTATTGAAATAATCATCCAGCTTTCTGTTAGGAACCTCTAATATCCGTGTATAAATCATGGCAACACGGCCCCACTCTGCATGCACCTCTTCATATTCGATGTACTTGTCCCAAAGGGGGTAAGACAGATAATCTGTTCCAACATAAGCTAATCCTCGCTCAAAAAGCCTGATTCAAAGAAAAAGAGAAACATATGGTTAAGATATAAATATGGGCACAGCACAATCAATGCAGACACTTCCATAAATTGTAGACCCGAGAATATTGCTGAAGGACAAGGAACAATTCACTCTTAACAGCACGACACTTCCAAATGCTGCATTTACCTTCCTGATAAAACCATTCTATGTCTGAAATCCAGCACAGAATGAGGCCATCTTAGCCTTTATTTGATGAGATCTTCCCAGCAGCATTTTGCATATTGAAGCACCTCAGAGTCTCAGTTTAAGACAGCCATAATTCATAATTAACTACATTACTATGATGGCGCCCTTGAAAGGAGGAAGGAGAGATGGGGTGTAATGAGGCCGGAAAAAATAGAGTTGGCATACTTAAAAAGAATCAAACAGCTACTCATCCAGCAGCCTAAAGTTAAAAGGTTTGCACAAGAAAAATGTATTTCTAAAGCATTCCCATCAAACCTTTCGCCATTATGTGAGAAATCACTGTTGCAGGCGCACTGAAATAATGTTAGAGAGAGACAAAAATCACCAAGTCCTTGTGACACAGGAAACCAAATGATCGTGATTCCAACATGGGCTGATAACAGAACAGATGTGTGTACAGCTATTACCTTCTAATGGTCTCTGGATCTCCATACATGGATATGGCAGACATGCAATAGTGCAACCAAATGTCCACCGAGTACGTGACCCCGAGAACAGCCCGTTCATAGACCTCCACAAATTTGTCCATAAAACCAAGGCGTGCTTCATGATCTGCATACTTCTTCCAATATCCATAACACAATGGAAATTCACCCAAAAAAGCATCATACACTTTTCGAATTTTCAATATCTTGTCCTGCATAATGTATAGGTGAACATGTTAGCTCCACTAGAACAAGCACTCAGATTGCAGCTACATACATATAAAACAAAGTAAGTTCAGAAAGAATAAGAATTAGCTTCAATTGATAATTGGTATAGCATAGTAATTCGTTTTCCTCTATTATTTAATTGTCAAATCCTAATTTCCTACAGATTCATTGACAGTTTAATCATTTGAGTACATCTGGGACCAGCTTAAAAGATGTCTTGAAGGTAATCTGCTTTTCATCCAACTTATGGAAGATCAAACAAAAACAAATTTGCTCCATTTTCTGAAATTCAGGAAGTTCAAAATATCTTTAATTTGCACGAGAAAAAATATGTTTGCCAGTAAAAATATGAGAACAGAAACCAGCAGTTCATCATGTGTCTGATATTTCATACCCCAGCCACCTTCTCCGTCTCATCTATCAAGGCAGTCCATGCATCAAAATCCAAAGAATTAGCCTTCACAATGCTCCACAGCCGGTCTTCTTCAGCTGACATTTCTGGCACTAAAGAAAGGGAGAAAGCATTAGGTAACGCCTAATAACTGCTGAATAGAATCATCTGCATACAGTTTTGGAGGAAAAAAGAAGAAAAAATAGAGAATGTCAATAACATGGAAACATTCATTTCACAAGCAAACAGACTCTCCAGTCGACCCTAAAAGGGAAAGCAAGGAAGTCAACAATATGAGTTCAAGAAAATTATTCATCAAAGTTATTATTGGAACAAGGATCGAAGGACTCCTACACAATTGGCATAAGCTTTTCAAGGATTGTATCTTATATCAACTTTTCAACCGGATTTGAGTGAACAGCCTGCTGTGCTCATCAATCATTTCACTGTTCCCATTTAGATTCAGATTGAAGAATATGTGAAGCATTTGCTACAAAGCTCCACTACGTTTCATGCATAAGAACAAAACCATCATGTTAACCACCTATATGCCTTGAAAAGAAAAGGAAAAAAAGTTGAAATGCCTAAGAGTCACTTGAAAAAGAAAAGATAATACTTTAGTGTGTCACTGGGATTCAAAAGATACATGGACCAATAAAGTGTCACATGAAATTGTAAAAACCTTGCTCTTACTTTGCATCAGACAGCAGTAGCATGCATCCTATTATCAGCTGTGCACAAGGAAATTTACTAGTCCTTTGTGAGATCATTCAAGAAATGGAAAACAAAGGAAGCTCTACCTAGTTAAAAGTTTTCAGAGTCAGGTAAATTCCATTAATACATTTGGAGAAATGATAAACCCCTCCCATTCTTGTATAGCAAGGTCAACATCACAAGCTCTTATGCGGCATGCTTACCATATTGTACAACCTATATTCTTTAAAAGGCTATATTATAATCTCAACTAACACGTATACATATAACAAGCATGGCAGAGAAGACATACCAGAACCATCCACGAACTGTTGCACAGCATCAGCTCCACCCACAACCTCTCCGGCATTTCCATTCTCAACTGATACCACAACTCCAGCTTCAGTACCGATGTTTCCATTTACAGCTGAATCATACCCAGAAGCTTGAGGTGGCGCAATAGATGCATTTTCTGCCACAGCTGCATTGTTAGTAGTACTGTCCATTCCAACAACTGCCTCTGTCCCATGCGTTGCCTCTACATGACCATCTAGCACAACAGAAGTAGAATCTGTACCACATGCATTTCCAGTATAAGCTGCCTGCGCTGCAACAAAAGAAGCAGTGAAATTCCCAGTACCCTCTGCAGTGTAAACGCCGGGACCAGGAACAACATTTGAAATGGCATCAGCATAGCCAGTAGAAGTATAGCCAGCCGCTGTATAATCCATAACTGCAGATGGTTCAGTTACTACTGTCTCACTATCTCCCATACTCTACAACTTGTACTGCTACAGTATAAGCTGCGATAATACAAGCATAAGACATTATTAATTATCATGTTCTAAGAAAATCCAGGAAACCACGCAATTCGTTTCAGCCTTGAATTCATTTTGTTGAACACGATTGACACGGATTTAATTAAAGCATTCAAGCCTCCAATCATAATTAATATAATAAAACAACAATTATGCTATTGCTAATCCAACATATTCACAAAATTTAGAAACTAATTCGGAAAAAATGAGAGCAAATATTACACGCAATTCTATACCCATTCGATTCACTTACAAACATAGAATCAGATCGCAAATGGCTTGACAGATAATGAAGCAATAAGAACAACGAATAAACCCTAATTTCGAGGTCTTGAACGCAAAACCCTAAGTGAAGGCCGTAACTAAGAGGAAGAGACGAGAGAGAAAATGGAGTTACCTCGTAGTGCAGAAACGACGCCGCGTTTGGCTCGATAGAAAGTTCTAGATTAGAGTTTGGCCTCTCTAATATTGATTGAGAGAGCTTTGGGTTTTGGGTTGCTTTTTTGAGTTTCGGATTTTGGTGGGTAACTAAACTCCAGAAACACCGAGAGGCGCGAGAGCAAAGTGAGTTGCCGACGCGGAGATCGGTTTTTATATAGTGCATGGGAGTAAATTATAAATTAGCTCCTTTAATTTTGAAAAATGAATTAAATAGTCTCTTTAATATAAAAAAATATTTAATTAATCCCTTAACTGATGATGAACATGCTTAATTTAATACTAATTTATCTCAAAAAAATGTCTTACTTTCTCATTAATATTTACATTACCCAATTCTTTTTTATATTTCTTAGAAATAAATTGGGAAGGAACAAAAAATGAAAAAAAGAACTAGTTAATTAGTTTTTAAAACTAGAGGCATCATTTAATTATTTTTCAAAATTAGAGGTGTTAATTTATAATCGGTTCTATAGGTGACACGTGTTGTTGTTAACAAAAAAAAATGATGTTTTTACTATGCACCATCTCATAAAATACTATTTATTATAATAATATTTTTTTTCCTTTGAATTTTTTGTTTTTTTAAATTCATATTTTTTTTCTAGATTTTATTCTTTAATATTTCATTTATTAAGACTTGGATTTCATGATTTGTTAAAGTTTACTTTCTTTGTAACTATCTTAGTCTTATGACTTATGTCGCAGGTTTGGTGGATTAGTCTAATTGACTTGAATTATTTTTTTTTAATTTTACCATTCGACATTGGATTGATTGGGAATTAGGCCTTATATTTTTTTTCGGTTTACTTTCTAAGAGGTTATTTCGATTTCAGAAACCAAGTAACGGCTTTTGCAAGTTAACTTGGATAGACTCGGGTCATTTTATCGTGTCCTTTTTTAGATTGATTTTTTTTCAATTTTATCCTTTAATAATGAGTTTATTACAAATTAGAATTCATAATTTGTTTTCTATAGGGTTATCTCAGTTTCATGACCCGGGTTTAGCGGGTTGACATGAGTCATTTTTTTAGTTTACTTTCTATGATGTTATCTTAGTCTCATAACCTGAATTATGAGTTTGACGGGTTAATCTAAGTTGACTCAGATTGTTTTTTATGTCTTTTTTTAATTAAATTTCTTTTGCAATTCATCCTTCAATATTAGGTTGATTGGGAACTGATTGGGAACTCAATCTTTCCATTTTGTCATGTCTCAAATATCTACTTAGAAAATGCCTTTTATGGTGGCAAAAGCAAATTTTACAAGGATTATGAGAGTAAAGACACTCCCTCCTATTTTCAGTTACATTATTTTCTCTTTTTTTTTTCTTAAAAAAAGTTATCTATATATATTGAAAGGTGAAGGTGAAGGAGATGAGGGCTAATAAAAGGGCCACCTACTCTCAACAAGGTATGGATTTTAATTACTTTTATGTGGCCACAACGACCTCTATGAGCATTTTTACTGGCTAAGCTAATTATTGAAGATTTTAGAATTAGATGATTTTTTTTGTTGTTGTATATGTCATGTAGACAATTAGTTAGTTACATTGTGGTATTAACTTTATTCATGCAAAATATATTTATAATTAATAATGGTTTTTTTTATCTTTAATATTCATTTATCTTTGATTAATGAAGATAATGTTTGATCAACGAATCTAGAGTAAAGATAAAGTTCTTGGGATAAAAAAAAACTTTGTAAAGAAAATTATAAAATGGTGATAATTATGAGATTTCTATTACATTAAAGCATTGTTTCTAAATGTTTATATTTAATGCTCTATTAAGAATGGACATTAATTTGAGTTGTTGAGACTGATACATATTATATTATTTCCTTTATGAAATGAAATAGTTGTTTTTATAAGTTGATGTAAGTACTTATCAGATGACATGTACACTAAAATAAACCGTATGAGAATTTTATATAAAGAGATTACTTGTATATATGAAAAGACTCACATGACAATCATGTAAGTGATCCTTAGACTTGAGATCACCATATTATCTTATATAGAGAATGTTAGCTTTGATCCTAACTTCACATTGTCCTAATCAAGGATAACAAACGGGCAAACATTGAGTATAACATGAACTATATAAAGGTATTTGAGTAATTAAAAGAGGATTCATTACTCTAGGTGAACCATGAGAAATGTTTAACATGTTCTTAAATAGTATTGATGACAAAATCCTTATGCAATATGGAATAAAATTTAAAAATATCTCAAACCTTATTTAAAGAATCAATGACTATAAGTGCTGAGAACAAACATGATTTGATAAAGCAAACACACTTTATACTATAATGTCAAAATTAAAATATTCTTAATGGAGGAATAATAATTACATCATGAAACTACTCACAAAAATACTAAGTCAAATCATATATGACTTTCATAATGTTTAGGGGATTGAGACATGTTGTTAAACAGTGCACTTGATCTTCAAATATAAATCAATCAATTGTTGAATTGAAAATAAATTAAATTGTTTAATTTATTTAATCCTATTTTTATTAGGATTATAATTTATATTTGAGTCTACATATTAAAAACCTAATGCATCATACACAATAAAAACCATTGGTTTGAAATTAGATTGGGATGATTAATCAAGTGTGACTTGATTGCAAATAAGTTTTAGAAATTAAAATTTGAATGTAATTAATACATGGATTTCAATTCTAGACTTAAAAAAATTAAGTAGGGACTT